>Ga0190265_10001606_pt1 | contig 14888 bp, 15 predicted proteins | sample Popmic124T_FD_133135 | JGI IMG/M metagenome (GOLD analysis project Ga0190265, IMG submission 133135) | Populus adjacent soil microbial communities from riparian zone of Indian Creek, Utah, USA - 124 T | ecosystem: Environmental > Terrestrial > Soil > Riparian zone | place: USA: Utah | collected...
ACGGGCAGCGCATCCTCGTAGCGGCCCAGGCCGTTGTAGAGCACCGCGCGGGCCCAATACGTGATGGTGAGGCCGAGCCCCTCGCCCCTGGGCTCCACCTCTTTGACGATTGCCGTGCTGAGCGTCGAGACTTGGGCCTCGCGGCCCCGCCAGGCGGCGACCAGCAACGCCCCGTAGGGCGCGAGCTCGGCGCCGGTCGCCTCGACGGCAGCTTCCACCTCTCCGATCAGCGCCGCCGCCGCGGGGAGCTCGCCGGCGAGCGTGTATGCGGCGATACGTATGCTCAGAGCGAGCGGGAGTGCGGTGATCGCACCGGTCTCGCGGGCAAGCTGCAGGTGGCGGGTGGCCAGCAGCTCCCAGGTCTCGTCGTCCCAGAGATCCACGGCGGCGTGGCCGGCGAGCCACATCCATCGCAGCTCCTGCTCGCTCGACATGCCGCTGCCGGGATCAGCCCTAAGCGCTCGCATCAACATCGGCACGCTGGCTGCGTACCCGCCCGTGAACCTGGTCGCCAACCCGTTCAGGAGAGCGTCGACCGCATACTGCAGGGTCGGCGCCTCTGGCGCAGTGCGCGCGGCCTGGGCCACCTCCCGTACACCGCTGTTGCGGGCCAACCGGCCGGCGAACTGCGCCGCGGTGAGCGCATCGAGATAGGTTTCGCGCGCCAGCGCCGCATCCAGCGGCTCGAGCCGTTTGGCGGCCCTCATGAAGAGCAGCAGAGGGTCGCGACCACGGCTCGCCGCGAACGCGAGGTGGGCACGGAGGAGGTCGACTCGCGCGCGCCCCAGGTCATCCAGGGGTCCCGCCTGGGCCGTCGCCAAGAGTGCCAGTGCCGCATCGGGCGCGCCTGCCAGGTGCTTGGCTCGTGCCGCGGCCAGCGCCCTTAGCGCGCGCCGGGCCGGATCGAGCGTAAGTTCGACCGCGCGCTCCAAGAACGCGGCCGCTGCGGCGAGCCCCCCGCGGAGCTGCGCCCTGTTGGCCGAGTGCTCCAGCTCAGCGGCTATGGCCTCGTCGGGGCCCGTCGTAGCGTGCGCGCGATGCCAGGCGCGGCGATCCGGATCCGCCTTCGGATCCGTCGCCTCTGCCAGCGCCGCATGAGCCTTCTGGCGGTCCACGGCCGCCGCTAGGCGGTAGACCGTCGAGCGCACCAGCGGATGGCGAAACTGCACCCGCCCGCCCGTCTCGAGCAGCCCGGCCGCCTCTGCGGGGTTCGCGGCATCGACGCTCAAACCGATCGCCTGGGCGGCGCGCCACACGAGCGACTGGTCACCTAGCGGCTCGGCCGCCGCGACCAGCAAGAACAGCTGGCTCGCCTTCGGCAGCGCCTCAAGCCGCAGTTGAAAGCTCTGCTCGATCGAGTTCAGCGGGAGCGGCGTGTCCGGCAACCCAAAGCCACCCGCCAGCTCAGGCGGTGAGAGCGCTCGTGGCAGCTCGAGCAGCGCCAGCGGATTGCCGTGTGCCTCGACGATGATCCGGTCGCGCACCTGAGGGTCCAGCGGACCAGTGATCACCGAGTCGAGGAGCTCGCGCGCGTTATCGTCTCCGAGGCCTCCGACGACCAGCCGCTCCAGCCCCTTGAGCCCCTCGCTCGGCTCGCGGACCGCGAACACCATGCCCACCGATTCCTCGCCAAGCCGTCGGGCCACGAATGCCAACGCTTGAGCGGACGCCGAGTCCAACCACTGCACATCGTCGATCACGCAGAGCAACGGCTGCTCATCGGCGGCCTCGGAGATCAGCGTGAGCGCGGCCAAGCCGATGAGGAAGCGATCCGGCGCGGTTCCGGCAAGCAGGCCGAAAGCCGTACCGAGCGCGTCGGCCTGAGGTGCTGGGAGCCGCTCCAGCCGATCCAGCATCGGAGCGCAGAGCTGCTGGAGTCCGGCGAACGCGAGCTCCATCTCTGCCTGGACTCCCGCGGTGCGTGCGACGCGGAACTCAGACGCCCGCCGGATCGAGTACTCCAACAGCGCGCTCTTGCCAAGGCCGGCCTCACCCTGGAGTCCCAGCGCCCGGCTATGCCCGGCACGCACCCCCTCAAGCAGATCGTCGAGCACCTCGCATTCACGGCGCCGTCCGAGCAGCGTCGTCAGCCCCCCCTGCGAAGGATGACGACCGGCCATGAGGCCCACCCTATCCGCCCTGCGATCCGCAGAAGGGCCTGCTGCTCCCGCCTCAATTGCTGCGGCGGTCGCAAAGGGCCGGTGACGGCGTCCCGAAGGTGAGATCATATGCCGCAGATGCCCCGAAGGCGACAAGGCCGGACGAAGCTTCACGACAAGCTCCAAGAGCTTTCGTGGACACCGAGGTCCGCAGCGCCGGCGAGCAAGTACCCCACCGACTACAGGTTCGAGAAGGCGCCGAAGAAGGACCCGATGAAACAGGTCCTGCGCTCGTACTTCCCGATGGAGGAGGAGAAGGACCAGCGCGTCTACGGTGCGATGGACGGAGCCATTCGCGGGGACATGTTCCGTCAGGTCCAGCAGCGCTGGATGGAGTGGCAGAAGCTGTTTCTAAGCGTCATCCCGTTCGCGGAGATCTCGGCCGCGCGCGCGATGCCCCTGGCCGTCAACGCGGTGCCAAGTCCGGAAGTCCACAACGGGCTGGCGATCCAGATGATCGACGAGGTGCGCCACTCGACGATCCAGATGAACCTGAAGCGGCTGTACATGAATCACTACATCGACCCGGGGGGGTTCGACATCAGCGGCAGGGCTTTCGCCAACACGGAAGCCGGCGCTATCGGACGCCAGTTCGGCGAGGGATTCTTCACTGGTGACGCGATCACCGCCGCGAGCGTCTACCTGACGATCGTCGCTGAGACGGCGTTTACCAACGTGCTCTTCGTGGCGATGCCGGGCGAGGCCGCGGCAAATGGCGACTATCTCCTGCCGACGGTCTTCCAGTCCGTCCAGTCGGACGAGTCGCGACACATCTCGAACGGCTACTCGATCCTGTTGATGGCGCTCGCGGACGAGCGCAACCGAGAGCTCCTCGAGCGCGACCTCCGTTACGCGTGGTGGAACAACCACGCGGTCGTGGACGCGACGGTCGGGACGTTCATCGAGTACGGCTCAAAGGACCGGCGCAAGGACCGCGAGAGCTACGCGGAGGCTTGGCGTCGCTGGGTCTACGACGACTACTACCGTAGCTACCTCATGCCGCTCGAGAGGTACGGGCTCAAGGTCCCGCACGACCTCGTCGAGGAGGCTTGGAACCGGATCCGGAACAAGGGTTACATCCACGAGGTCGCGCAATTCCTCGCGGCCGGATGGCCGCTGCATTACTGGCGCATAGACCCGATGACCGAGGACGACTTCGAGTGGTTCGAGCACAAGTACCCGGGCTGGTACGACAAGTACGGCGAGTGGTGGGAGAACTACGGCCGGCTGAGCGACCCGCGCGGTTATGGCCCGATCAAGTTCGCGGAGGTCGACTACCAGATACCGCTCCGATGCTGGACCTGCATGGTCCCCTGCCTCATCCGCGAGGACATGGTCGTCGACCGGGTTGACGGCCATCTGCGGACCTACTGCTCGGCGGCGTGCCACTGGACGGATACGGTCGCCTTTCGCCCTGAGTACCGCGGCCGTGCGACGCCCTCCATGGGTCGCCTCATGGGCGAGCGGAATTGGGACGCGCGCTACCACCACTGGGATCTCGCGGACGTCCAGAAGGACCTCGGTATCGTCCGGGACGACGGCAGGACGCTGATCCCCCAGCCGCACCTGGGTCTCGACGATCCGAAGAAGCTCTGGACCCTCGACGACTGCAGCGGCTACCTGTTCGTCAGCCCGAACAGAGTTCTCAGCGAGATGACCGACGAGCAGCGGGAACGGTTCGTCTCCGACTACAGGGCCGGCGGGCCGGCGGGCCGCTTCGCCGTGCGCGCAGATCGATCGGCCTGAGGGAGGGCTCCGTCGAAACGCGCCAGAGACACACGGTCAGGTTCGAGCCGGTGGAGATCGAGATCGAGGTCTCCGAGGCCGAGACGGTTCTCGAAGCCGCGTTCCGGCAGGGGATCCTGCTCGCGCACGGATGCAAAGAGGGACAGTGCGCGGCCTGCAAGTCGTTTCTGCTCGCCGGCGAAGTCGAGCTCGAGCGCTACTCGACGTTCGCGCTCGCCGACTACGAGCAGGAGGAGGGCTACACCCTCCTTTGCAGAGCACACGCGTACAGCGACCTCGAGGTCGAGTTACTCCACTACGACGACGACATGCTCACGGCCGGCGTCGCGATCCGGACGCTCAGGACGAAGGTCCAGAGCATCCAGCCCCTCACGCACGACATCTACAAGCTGTCCCTCGCCCTGGATGGTCGAGATCGTCTGGACTTCCATGCCGGCCAGTACGTCGACATCCAGATCCCCGAAACCGACGACAAGCGCTCGTTCTCTATGTGCAACACGCCGGCGGTTGCCGACCGGCTCGAGTTCATGGTCAAGATCTATCCGGGTGGACGGTTCTCGGGCATGCTTAGGGACGGGCTCGCGCCCGGCGACGAGCTATCGGTGAAGGGGCCCTATGGCGTCTTCGTCCTGCGCGAGCATTCGGACGCCGACCTGATCTTCATCGGTGGCGGCGCCGGGATGGCGCCGATCTGGTCACTGCTCTGCTCGATGGCCGAGCGCAGCATCGAGCGCCGAGTCGCCTGCTACTACGGCGCGCGCACCGTCACGGATCTCTTCCACCTTCGTGAGCTGGAGCGCCTTTCGAAACAGCTGCTCGACTTCCGCTTCATCCCGGCGCTGTCCGAGCCGGCGCCCGACGACGGGTGGGCCGGCGAGGTCGGACTGATCAGTGACGTCGTCGATCGCATGGAAGGCGACTTGAGCGGCCAGGAGGGCTACCTGTGCGGGCCGCCCCAGATGATCGACGCTTCGATCCCGATGCTGGTTGCGCACGGGATGCCCGAAGCGCGAATCTTCTACGACAAGTTCACCATCACTGCCCCGGAGCACGACCACGGCCCAGCCCGCTGACAGACCGTACGACTTCCCAAGCTCGGGCAGCCGGAGCTTCAATTACTTCGAGCCGCGGCGCTTGAAGGCGACGGTCTACGAGGACGTCACGGTCGATGTCATGCCCGATCCCAGGCGCCACCTCACCCAGAACTGGTCCTACGCCTTCGCGAACGGACCAGGCGGCTATCCCGCCGAGTGGACGGAGGCCAAGTCCACGGACTGGCACTGGTTCCGCGATCCCAACGAGGAGTGGGAGCGGACCATCTTCAAGGACAACGCGAGTCGCACGCGCCTTGTCGAACAGAGCATCGAGAATGCACTCGGCGAAGCCGCCCTCGACCGCTGGTCGGCGCGCTGGTCACGAGTCGTCGAGCGGCACGTCGGTGCGTGGATGCACGCCGAGCACGGCCTCGGGATGCACGTGTTCCTTCCGGCCCAGCGTGACGCGCCGACGAACATGATCAACAACGCGATCGCAGTCAACTCGATCCACAAGCTCCGCGTCGGGCAAGACCTCGCGCTCTTCAACCTCGCCGTCAGCGATGTCCGACCCGACTTCGACGGCCAGGCTCATCTGGCGACCTGGAACGACGATCCGATCTGGCAGCCGGTGCGCGAGACCGTCGAGAGGCTGACCGCGGTCACAGACTGGTGCGAAGCGGTCGTGGCGACGAATCTCGTGTTCGAGCCGCTCGTAGGGGAGCTGTTCCGCAGCGGATACGTGATGAGCACCGCCGCCGCGAACGGCGACTTCGTCACGCCGGCGATCATGGGCGTCGCGGAGAGCGACTTCGATCGGCACATCGCGTACACCACGGAGCTGGTCGCGGGCCTCACCAACGACGAGCAACATGCGGCAGACAACCGGAAACTGCTCAGCCGGTGGCTGTCAGCGGCGATCGCGACGAGCCTTCGGTCGGCGCGTTCGCTCGCACCGATCTGGTCGCAAGCCGATCACTCACCCGTCAGCTTCGAGGACGCGCTGACTCGCGCCCGCGAGCGCGTGCACGAGACTCTCGTCGAGCTCGACGTTCCGACGCCCGAGGAGCTCGGTCGATGACCTCGGCTAGGAGCGCGAGCGCCCGTGCCGCGGAGGCGCTGCGCGCACAGGAGGCGCGCCATCGCGCGATGCTCGACGCCGCACTCGACAGCGTGGTGACCATGGACCACGAGGGCCATATCGTGGATTTCAACCCCGCCGCCGAGCGCACCTTCGGCTACCGGGCCGACGACGCGGTCGGCCGCGCGATGGCAGATGTGATCATCCCGCCCGAGCTGCGCGAGCGGCACCGCAGCGGTCTGGCTCGCTACCTCGCGGGCGGGGAGCCGGTGCTGCTGGACCGCCGCGTGGAGATCCGCGGGATGCGCGCGGACGGCACGACGTTTCCCGTCGAGCTGACGATCACGCGCATCGACATGCCCGGCCCGCCGACCTTCGTCGGGTACGTGCGCGACATCACCGACCGCAAGGCCGCCGAGGCCGAACTCAGGGCGTCTCGCGCGCGGATCGTCGCGGCGGCCGATGACGCCCGACGCCGCCTGGAGCGCGAGCTGCACGACGGCGCTGAGCAGCGGCTGGTCAAGCTGGAGCTCGACCTGCGAAAGGCGCGCGCCCGGCTCGTGGAGGAACCGGCGCTGGCGGGCGAGCTGCTCGATGCCGCGCTCGGCGAGCTCAAGGAGGCGACCAGGGAGCTGCGCGAGCTGGCCCGCGCCAAGTTCGACCGCGCACCCTCTCACCGCTGTGGAGTGACCCTGATGGACACCCAGGTGGGGCATGCAGTGGCCGCCGCGCTGAAGGACAAGCCCGGCGTTACGGTCACCTACACCCGATCGATGATCCGCGTTGATGCAGATCGGCGGCTCGAGTTCGACTTCGAAGAGCTGAGCGAAGCCGTGGGGGAGGAGTTTGACCAAAACACGTTCGAGCAGATCATGTCGACCCACTATGGGCGAATGGTCGCTCTCGACGACCGTCTCGTCCTGTTCGCGGACCCCGAGGACGCTGCCGAGCACCTCGGGTTCGACCTGCCGGACGCGACGTGATGGATCGATGGCGAAGGTGCTCTCTTATCACGAGGATGCCCGGCGCCACCTTGAAGCCGGCGTCAACAAGCTGGCCGATGCGGTCAGGGTGACCCTGGGCCCGAAAGGTCGCAACGTGATGCTGGAGAAGATCGCCGGCGCCCCGGTGATCAGCAGCGACGGGGTGAGCGTCGCCCGGGAGATTCACCTGTCGAACCCGTTCGAGAACATGGGAGCGCACCTCGTCCGCGAGGTGGCGAGCCAGACCGGCGACGTGGTCGGCGACGGCACCACGACAGCGACCGTGCTCGCGCAGGCGATGGTTCGCGAGGGCTTGGCTCGCATCGCCGCGGGCGCGAACCCGATGCTGCTGCGCGGTGGGATAGAGCATGCGGCAAGTCGAGTGCTGGACGAACTCGCGCGGATGGCAGGCCCGGCTTCCTCCAAGGAGGATCTCTTCCACGTCGCCGCGATCGCCGCGGGCAACGACCCGAAGCTGGGTGAGGTCATCGCGGACGCGCTCTACACCGTCGGCCGCGACGGGGTCGTGACGGTGGAGGAGTCCCCGGCAGTTGGGTTCGACGTCGAGTTCGTCGAGGGCTTCAGCTGGGACTTCGGGTACCTCTCGCCGTACTTCGCCACCGACCCGGAGCGAATGGAGGTGGTCCTCGAGGACCCGCTGATCCTCCTCACCAACCTCACCATCTCGGACATCCACTTGCTCATGCCTGTCCTCGAGCAAGCGATGCGCGCACAGTGCCCGCTCGTTGTCGTTGCCGAGAATGTTGGCGGACCGGCGCTCGGCACGCTGGTGACGAACGCCCGTCACGCGACGTTCCGCTCCGTCGCGGTCAGGGCACCCGGCTTCGGACATCGCCGCCTGAATCATCTCCAGGACATCGCGGCGCTCACCGGGGCCGAGATGATCGCCAAGGACAGCGGGATGAAGCTCGAGAGCACGACGCTTGAGCGGCTCGGGCGTGCGCGGAAGGTGATCGTGACCGAAGGCGAGACGACGATTCTTGGCGGCGCGGGAGCCGTTCCGGGCGTCGACGCGCGGATCGCCCAGATCAACGCGGAGCTCGCGCGCACGGAGAACGAACGGGATCGCGAGCACCTCAAGGAACGTCTCGCCAGGCTCGCAGGACGGGTCGCCGTGATCCGCGTGGGAGCTGCTACGGCGGTAGAACTCCGGGAGAAACAGCGACGAACCGAGGGCGCGCTCGCGGCAGCACGTGCGGCCCTCGAGGAAGGGGTGATCCCTGGCGGGGGAGTCGCGCTCGTGAATGCCGAGCGCGTCCTTGATCACCCGAACGGCACCGTGAGTGAGCGCGCAATTGGAGCCGAGGTGGTTCGCGCGGCGCTGTCAGAGCCTCTGCGCCGGATTGCGACCAATGCGGGGCACGACGGCGATGCCGTGCTCGAGCGCGTGCGCACGCTTTCGCCGGGTTGGGGGCTCGATGCGTTGACCGGCGAGTATGGCGAGATGGCCCCCGCGGGCGTGATCGACGCCGCGAAGGTCACGCGGTCCGCGCTTGAGAACGCCGTGTCCATCGCGGCACTCTTGCTGACGACCGAGGTGCTCGTCGCCGAGGAGGCGGCGGCTCCGCCGGGTGCCGTTATGGCTCCTGGCTTCGGTGACCTGGCCGAGGGAGTGCCGCGTCCATCTCCGCCACCCGGGTCGCCCGGGCCTTGAGTCGTCACGGGGCGCAGGACCTACAGTCCCGTACGGCCGAAGGCCTCGTGGAGGACCCTGCCAGGTTCGTGACCAAGGGCGATCAGACTGAACGTGGCTTTCTCAACGAATTGCGTCGGTCCGCACACGTAGACGAGCGGGCGCTCGCGCGGCGGCCAGGTGACCTCTTGGAGAAGCTCCATGTTGGTCCATCGCTCCCACCCCCGGTATCCCTCGGGCTGCTCCCGCGTGAGCATGAACCGGATGTCGACCGAGTCGCCGAATCCGTTTGCCATCAACTCTTCGCGATAGATCACGTCGTCGAGCGTCCGAGCCCAGTACAAGAGTCGCGCTGGCACCGTGCTCTCGACGACCCGGTGGTGACGCAAGATCGCGCGCAGCGGGACCACACCGGAACCCCCTGCAAGAAGCAGGAGCGAGTCGCCGAGCGACTCGTCCCAGACGAAGTAGCCGCCGAGGGGACCGCGCAGCTCCAGCTGGTCGCCCGGCCGAAGCTCGTCGACGAGGTACCGCGAAACCTCACCGTCGTCCAGCCCTTCGACCGTGATCAGGACGTAGGCGTCCTTGGGCGACGAGGCAATCGAGTAGCTGCGCTGAGCCCGATAGCCGTCCTCCGCCGTCAGCCGCACGTCGACGTGCTGGCCCGCGCGGTGCCCGGGCCACGCCGGCAGCGCGAGAGCGATGCTCTTCGTTCGGGGAGTTTCGTCGACGAGCTCGACCACGCTGCCCAGCTGCCAGCTCAGTCCCCGTGGTAGCACTGCTCTCTCCACGGGTCGCCGTAGTTGCGGTAGCCGTGGTACTCCCAGAAGCCGGGCTCGGCGTGGTCGCGTAGCTCGAGGCCGTCGAGCGCGGTCGGCGCGTCGATCTGCTCGCCGGTCCACAGCAGCCACTTGGCGCGCGCCGTCCCGGCGATCTCCTCCCACACGACATGCAGCCCGTCACCGCGTGAGTGGCTTTGCATGGCTCCCATGCGCTGCAGGAGACCGCACCCTGGTGGGCGACGCAATCCCGCGTAGCTCTGAGAAATCTGCGGTTCCTATGAAGCCGTCGGCGCGAATGCCGGCTAGGGCCTTAGTTAACGCCGCTGGCGGCGACTAGGGAGTGCGGACTAGGGACTAACCGATGCGATGAGCTCCCGGCTGTCGCAAGCTCCATCAGGCACAGAGTTTGGCATGAAAAGGAGAACCGATGACGATGACGATGCCGATGTCCACTTTGCCCGGTGTGGGAAGTCCGTTGCGGCGGGCACCCGTAATCGACCTCGCCTGACCAGGGATCGTTGCCATGGAGCTTCGCCGTCTCAGATATTTCGTTGCGGTCGCGGAGGACCTGCACTTCAGCCGCGCCGCGGAGCGGCTGCACGTTGCGCAGCCGGCGGTCAGCGAACAGGTCCGCAAGCTCGAAGCGGAGCTGGGCGTGCGGCTGCTCAACCGGACCAAGCGGACCGTTTCGCTGACGGACCCAGGTGCCGCGTTGCTCGTCGAGGCACGACGTGTGCTGCAGCAGGTCGAGATGGCGCGCCGCGCGACCCACGAGATGCGTGACCGCCTCGCTAACCGCTTGCGGATTGGATACACGCCCGCATCTCTGCCTGCCGGCGTCTCGACGGCGTTGCGGGGCCTCGCCGCGTCGATGAAGGGGCTGGAGACCATCCTGGAGGCCGGGTTCGGCATGGAGCTGATCGCGGCCGTCCGCGACGAGCGCCTCGACGCTGCGATCGTCTCCCTGCCTGCCCCGACCGTGGGCCTACGGACAACGCAACTGGGCTACGAGCGGGCGGTGGCGGCATTGCCGGTGAGCCACCGTCACGCGGTGGAGCCCGCCATCCGCCTCGCCCAGGTCGTGCCGGAGCGCATTGTCCTGCTCCCACGAGAGGCCAGCCGCCCGTTCTACGACGCAGTCGTTGCGGCTTGCCAGACCGCCGGGCTGTCCCCGTCGCTCGTTGAGATGCCAGGTACATGCGTCGAGCCGGCGCTGCTTGCGGTCGCGGCCGGCGCGGGGATGGGCCTACTTCCTGAATCGGTTGCGGACCGGTACTCGACTCCCGGCGTCAGGTTCGTTTCCGTTGACGGCGAGCAGCCCGCCGTCGCGACGGCGATCGTCACGCGCCGAGACAGCGCGCACCTGCCCACGGCCGCGTTCCTGCGAACCGTTTCCCAGGCCCACACGCGGCGCATGCGCGTCGCGGCAGCAACATCCGTCCCAACGGCTGCCTGATCGAGTAGCGAACCAGCTGGAAGCAGACGAAGGAGCCAGTGATGACAAAGCAGGTGGACGAGCAACTGGTCGACGAAGCGATCGACGCCTACGTCGACTGGCGCGAGGAGTGCGCCGAAGTTTGGGACGCCTACGTGCGGTGGGCGCGCGCCACGAAAATCGACGCTGCGGGGGCGTTTTCGGCCTACGGTGCTGCACTCGATCGCGAGGAGTGCGCCTCGCATGCCTACGCCGATCGGATGGCGCGCATTGCAGGCGGCACGGGCCCCGTCGGGGGTTTCGTCGCGCGGACGATTCAGGCGCTCACCTGGTGATACGAGTGGCTACGGCGCCACCAAGACGCCTCGCAGTAGCGCCGGCCCTGACCGAGCGCCGCGACCGTCGGCGCACGGCCTTCGTCCTTTCAGGAGGCGCCAGCCTGGGGGCGCTTCAGGTCGGGATGCTGCGGGCGGTCTACGAGAGAGGGATCGCCGCCGATTTCTTCGTGGGAACGTCCGCGGGTGGGCTGAACGCCGCCTTCGTGGCGTCGCGCCCGCAAACCGTCGCGACGGCCAACGAGCTCGCACGTGTGTGGCGCGGGTTGCAGCGCGAGGACGTCTTTCCGGTCAGCATGCGCACGCTCGTCGGTGGACTGTGCGGGCGGTGCGACCACCTGGTCTCCGATCGAGGACTGCGCGGGCTCGTGGCGCGGCATGTCGAGTTTGAGGACATCGCGGATGCGCCGATTCCGCTCCACGTCGTCGCCTTCGACCTCAATAAAGGCCGCGAGGTTCTCCTCTCCGAGGGACCGGCGGTCGACGTGATAGCCGCGACTGCAGCGGTCCCGGGGGTATTGCCGCCTGTGCGGATCGGTGAGCGAGAGCTGATAGACGGTGGCGTGGTGAACAACGCCCCCATCTCGCACGCCGTCGCCCTCGGCGCAGAGCGCATCCTCGTCTTCCCGACCCAGGCCGGGCAGCGGTCGGTAAAGCGTGCCCCGCGTGGTGCGCTCGAAGCCGCCATCCAGGGGCTAACCGTCCTCACCGACCGCCGGCTCGAGTGGGATGTGGCTCGTTACTCGAGCGACGTCGAGTTGATCCTCCTGCCCGCCGCTAACCCCACGCAGGTACAGCCGACCGACTTCGATCATTCGAACCGCTTGATCCGGGAGGCGCTGACCGCCACACGCGCGTTCCTCGCCCGACGGCGCGCACAGAGCGCCGCCCCTCCCGTCACGACTCGACTTGCAGCTTAAGAAGCAACCGGCGGGATCCGCCAGCTGTCATGGCTCCCTCGCAGATCACCTGTCGTCGTCGGGCAGTTCCGATGAGAACTCGTGGTCAGGCTCACCGTAAGTCGGTCCGGATCCGCCCTCGGATTCAGCAGGAAACGCCGCCCGAACGGGATCCACCCACGCCACGCCAATCTCTGCCGCCTCGATCAGGTCCTCCTCCGCGAGCTCGAAGCCCTCCGCTTCGCCCTGGCCGGCCTCCTGTAACGGGCGCTCCACTGGATCAACGTCCTCGTCACCTGCCTGACCGCCGATCGCGCGAGCCGCGTACGCGGCGGCATCAACCTCCCTCTCCTCCCACGGCAAGCGTGCATGGGTCTCGCTTCGGTCGTCTGTCACGGTCGTTCCTTTCTTGTCGGACGGTTCACGCCCTACCAATCTCGGTCGTCACTGCTCGCCCTGCTTCGAGGCGGTCGCCGAACACTTGAGCCCGTGGGATCGGGATAGGTTCGCCCGACCCGGTTGAGTCCGGCGAGTCATTTTTGCCGGCCGGGCTGTAGTCCAAGCACGCCACCGACTCCGAGGATCCCTCCGGCCGCCGCGAGCTCAAGAAGACCAAGCGATGAGCGATACCGTCGCATTGGACACCCGTGACGGCTTCAAGGTCCGGCCCCGGGGCCCGTCCTGTGGAGCCGCCACGCCGGCCCGCATGTCGAGCCGTCCCCGCTCCTGCGCGAGCCCGATCACCTGCGCCACCCGCGCCAAACGCTTGCCCTGGGCGGCTGCGAGCGCCATCGTCTCGGGATCGGGCGGACCCAACCGGGTCCCGCTAGGTAAACGAGGCGCCGTACGGGTTGCCGCCGCCGGCGAAGACCTCGTGGACGGTATCGCCGAGCGGGAGCACGATCGCTGCCCCGCCTGGTCGACGAACATCTTTCGTTGCGCTGCCACGTTGCCGAACCGCGTCGGCGTCCCGGACGCGATCCCGTCGGCCCACTCGAGATCGCCGAGCGACGCAGTCGGCTCGTCGTTCACCTCGGAGCGGCGCCGTCCCCACGCCTCGTCTGGAAGATCAGCATCTCGGGGGCGAGCTCCTCCACCTTTAGGGAGCCGCCCGTCGGCACCGTGACGTTCGCGTTGCCGCCCCCCTCTTGAGAGCTCGGCCGCGGCGGCGAGCTTCGCGTCGCCTTCGCTGGAGCAGTGCTTGGCGGACGGCTCGGCGCGCTCGTGCGAGACCTCGTGCGTGGTCAGGCCGACAAGCGCCAGGCCGCCGATCGCACGCGACGCGCCGAGCGCCAGGTGCTGCACCTTCGACTGCCATCTACGGGACGCGACCCGGCGCTAAGTCATCGGGGTTTCCTATCACCTCGCCCCCGCCTTGCCGCCAAGCTTGAGCGCTGTCCAAGACGAAGGAGACAGGATATGGATTCAGTCGCGACGTCGAGCCATCTGCCGGCCCTCATGGAGCCACACCAGCACGAAGCACTTTGTCGCGAGCTCGAGGCAACACTGCATGACCTGGTCAGCCTGTCGCTGATCGGCAAGCAACTGCATTGGGCCGTGGTCGGCCATTTGTTCCGGCCGCTCCACCTGCAGCTCGACGAGCTGGTCGATTCGTGGCGCGATCTCTCGGATGTGGTCGCCGAGCGGGCGGTCGCTCTGGGCAATGTCCCGGACGGGCAGGCGCAAGCCGTCGCCGCAGGCTCAGAAATTGGCCCGGTCGCGCGAACGGCGATCGAGGACCATACGGTCGTTTGGGAGCTCACACATCGAATCGCGATGGTCAGCGAGCGAGCTCGAACCCGCATGGACCGACTCGGCGCGATCGACCTCGTCACGCAAGACGTCCTGATCGAGGTGGTTCGGAAGCTCGAGGAGCAGCAGTGGATGTTGCGCACGCAGCTCTCCGCCAGACCTTGATCGCGATGGATGCTCTCGACGGTCCCGAGCGGCTACCAGCCGCAGTGGCGCCTTCGCGACGGCGAGTTGTGGTCGATCGAGCCCGGCGCGGTCATGGGCCGCGAGTCGGCCGAGCTGTTCGCCCGCGGCCAGGTTCGTGAGGAGGCGATCGCCGAGTTGCTCGACGCGATCCGCGAGGCCGAATGGGATCTGCGCGAGCCCGACCGCGAGCGCTTCATCGAGGCCGCCGACCGGCTGGGAGTGCGGTCCGGTGAGGCGGCGCGCGGGATCCCGATCTTCTTCAGCCCAAATCTGCCGCTGCGCCCGCTCTTCACGATGAAGGACCCGATGGGCCCGGAGGGTATCGGCGCGATCTACATGCACCCCGAGACCGCCCAGGACCTCGGGCGGAAGCCGCAGACGCCGTTCTTTACGCGCTACTCGCTCGGGCACCGCGAGGTCATGCGAGAAAGGAGGCGACGTGGACGCCGTTGAGCGTGATTGGGCCGTGCGCTGGGAGTGGTTTCAGGCGACGCCGGCGGATGGCCTCTACGAGTGGCGTCTCGCCATCGACGTCGAGGGCACGATCGAGCTCATCGAGGGTCACGCCTCCACCGCGCTCGGCGTGCGCGTCAAGGTCTGGCGGGCGCTTCGCTCGCGGGGCGTGAAGCACGCCTGGCGAGCATTCTCGAAGCCGAAGAAGGCGAGCCTCGGGGAGGTGGCCGGTGGCTAGCGACTACGACGTCACGGGACCGAGGGCCCGCCCGACGTCGAGTTGCCCGCGCGCGGCCCTAGCCGCGGCCACGGCCGTCCGCGCAGAGGAGTATCGGGGGCCGGGATGAGCGATCACCTCCTCCGCATCTACGCGCCGAGCGAGTGTCGCT
>Ga0190265_10001607_pt1 | contig 14881 bp, 10 predicted proteins | sample Popmic124T_FD_133135 | JGI IMG/M metagenome (GOLD analysis project Ga0190265, IMG submission 133135) | Populus adjacent soil microbial communities from riparian zone of Indian Creek, Utah, USA - 124 T | ecosystem: Environmental > Terrestrial > Soil > Riparian zone | place: USA: Utah | collected...
GGGACGCAGCTCGACGCCGAGAGCGGGCCCGCGCGCGCCTACCGGGGTCACCTGGAGGAGGCCCAGACCGGGTTCATCCAGCGGATGGAGCGCACCACGGAGCGCGACGTCGACGTGCTCTTCCGGTACCAGTACGCGGTCAACGGCATCGCGGCCGTGCTCACGGCCGAGGAGGCCCGGGCCGTCGCCGACGACCCCGCCGTCGCGTCGATCGCGCCGGACAAGGAGCGCGAGCTGCACACCGACGTCGGCCCGCAGTGGGAGAACGCCGACGCGCTGTGGAACGCGGACCCCGACCTCGGCCTGCCCACCGACATCCACGGCGAAGGTGTCGTCATCGGGATCATCGACACCGGCATCAACCCCAGCAACCCCTCCTTCGCGGACGTCGGCGACGACGGGTACGACCACACCAACCCGCTGGGCGAGGGCGTCTACCTCGGCGCCTGCGACCCCGCCAACGTCGAGCAGTACGACGAGACCTTCCCCTGCAACGACAAGCTCATCGGGGCCTACACCTTCGTCGCGGGAGAGGAGACGCCGCGCGACTACGACGGGCACGGGTCGCACACCGGGTCCACCTCGGGCGGCAACGTCGTCAACGATGTCGTCGTCGAGTCCCGCTCCGGCTTCACGACGCCGCCCTTCGACATCTCCGGCGTGGCGCCGCACGCCAACATCATCGCCTACCTCGGCTGCTGCACCGTGGCCGGGCTCACCGGGGCGATCGACCAGGCCATCGCCGACGAGGTCGACGTCATCAACTACTCGATCGGCTCGGACTCCCCGTCGAACGCGTGGGACGACTTCGACACCGTCGGGTTCCTCAACGCCCGCTCCGCGGGGATCTTCGTCGCCGTGTCGAACGGCAACTCCGGGCCCCTGCCCGGGACGACGGGCTCCCCGGCCGACGTCCCGTGGCTCACGGCCGCGGGCGCGTCGACCCACAACCGCCACAACGGCAACGTGGTCACGGGCCTCACCAGCTCTGCGGGCGCCCTGCCCGACATCGAGGGCAAGAGCGTGACGGGAGCGCTGCCCGAGCCGGCGCCGATCGTGGACGCGGCCTCCGTCGGTGACCCGTTCTGCCTGGCCGACTCCGGCCACGAGGCCGAGTTCGACGGGCACATCGTCGTGTGCACCCGGGGCGGCGGTGGCGGCGGACGGGTCGAGAAGTCACTGTTCGTCGCGGCCCAGGGTGCCGTCGGGTTCATCCTCGTCAACGACGAGCTCCACGCAGATTCGCTGCTGGGCGACGAGTACGCGCTGCCAGGCGTGTTCGTCGCGTACGACGACGGCCAGACGCTGAAGACGTGGCTGCAGAGCGGCAACGGCCACGAAGGGGTGATCACCGGAACCGTCTTCGAGCTCGACGACGCCCGGGGCAACATCATGGCCAGCTTCTCGTCGCGCGGTCCCAACGGGGCGATGGACACGATCGTCCCGTCCGTCACCGCCCCTGGCGTCGACGTACTCGCCGCGCTCGGCGTGGGTGACCCCGATCCGCCCATCCACGGGTTCATCTCCGGCACGTCGATGTCCAGCCCCCACGTCGCCGGCGCGGGCGCGCTGCTGACCCAGGCGCGCCCCGCCTGGAGTCCGGCGCAGATGCAATCGGCGCTGATGACCACGGCTCGGCCCACGGTCCTCAACCACGACGGCACGCCGGCCACCCCGTACGCGCAGGGATCCGGACACGTCGACGTCGGCAGGGCCACCCTCGCGGGACTGCTGTTCGACGAGACGGTCGCCGACTACCTGGCCGCCAACCCGGAGGAGGGCGGCGATCCGAAGACCCTGAACCTCCCGTCGTTCGCGGACTCGCAGTGCCTCGCCGTCTGCTCCTGGCAGCGCGTGGCGACCGTGCCCGCCAACCCCGCCGACGCGGCGCCCGTCCCGGCCGACGTCACCTGGACCGCCTCCTCCACCAGCGATGCCGGGCTCGCGCTCGACGTGACCCTCACACCCACCACGGTGTCGCCCGGAGACACCATGGGCATCGCCGTGACCGCCGACGTCAGCGGCGCGCCCACCGACGAGACGCTGTTCGGCAGGATCACCCTCACGCCCAGCGACAGCTCGGTGCCACCGGTGACCATGCCGGTCGCCGTCCTGCCCGCCTCTGCCGTGCTCCCCGACGGGATCGACGTCGAGACCCGGCGCGACGCGGGCTCGCAGCTCGTGCCGGACATCCGGTCGATCGCCGTCACCGAGCTGACCACGTCGACGGCCGGCATGGTGGAGGCCACCATCACCGAGTCGACGCTCGAGGAGGACCCGACCCACGACGACCCCTACGACGACCTGTCCCAGGTCGACGTCCACCTCGTCGAGGTCCCGCCGGGCGCCACCCGTCTCGTGACCGAGATCCTCGAGGCGACCATGCCCGACGCCGACCTGTTCGTCGGCATCGGGCCCACACCCAGCCCCGAGACCGCGGTGTGCGTGTCGGCCACCGGTAGCTCCCTGGAGGGCTGCGACCTGCCGGACCCCGAACCCGGCACCTGGTGGATCCTCGTGCAGAGCTGGGAGGGCACTGACGCCCAGCCCGACCCGTACACCCTCGCCACCGGCGTGGTGCCGGGCACCGACCTGGGCAACGCCGGGGTCGCGGGCCCGTCCGGCCCCATCCCCACCGGCGAGCCGTACGACGTCCGGGTGCACTGGGACATCCCGGAGATGGACGCCGGCGACATCTGGTACGGCACCGCCGTGCTCGGCAGCTCGCCGGCCACACCCGGCGACATCGGGTCGTTCCCTGTGACGCTGCGCCGCGTGGCCGACGACGTCACCAAGACGGCGTCGGTGGAACAGGCCGTCGCCGGCGACACCATCGGCTACGAGATCGCCATCCAACCCAACGTCACCGACACCGACCTCCTCTACACGGTGGTCGACACCGTGCCCGAGGGCCTCACGATCGACCCCGCCTCTGTCACAGGCGGCGGCGTGGTCGCCGGCCAGACCATCATGTGGCAGGTGGCGCTGCCGACCCCGGTCGGGCAGACCGGCTCCTACGTGGCGTCGACGCCGGCCACCGACGTCCAGTGCGCGGAGTGGTCCGGGTTCTTCGACGTCGCCGATGCGGGCATCCCCCTCCAGGAAGAGCTCGACGGCGACACGATCGCGCTGAACGCCTTCAGCAGCATCGGACCGTTCGAGCACTACGGCCAGCAGTTCCCCAACCTGACCGTCGCGGAGGACGGGCTCGCCACGGTGACCGGCGGGTACGGGGGGGACCCGTGGATCCCTGAGGAGATCCCCGACCCCGACGATCCCAACGGGGTGATCGCTCCGTTGTGGGCGGACCTCGAGCTCTCGGTGGCCGACGGCCGCGGGATGCGCCTCGCGCAGGTCGCCTCCGCTGGTGCTGCCATCATCCAGTGGGACGACCCGTTCGAGTTCACGGGCGACGACACCATCGGTCCGTCGGTCGGCAAGTTCCAGGCGTGGGTGTACAACACGGTCGAGGACTTCAGGCCCGAGATGACCTTCGAGTACGAATCGCTCGGCGCCCTGCCGGGCCTGGCCACGATCGGCACCGAGGACATCCTCGGCGACCTCGCCACTGCTGCGCTCTCGGCCGGCGATCCGAGCACGGTGCTGGAGGAGGGCGGGACGATCTGCCTCGACTACCTGGGCCCGTCGTTCGACCCGGTCGTCCTCGGCTACGACGTGACCGTCGATCCGGGCGCGGCGCCGGGCACTTACACCAACGCAGCCGTGCACATCACCGATGACCCGTTCGCCCAGCCGGTCACGGCGTCCGACAGCGTCCAGGTGAGCCGGGTGTGCGCCCGCACGATCACGGGCTTCCGGCTCCTCCCGATCAACGTCGCGTCGGGTACCACGTGCATCCAGGGGGCGGTCGTGCTCGGCAACATCAACGTCGGTCCCGACGCTGGGCTCTTCGTGACCAACAGCCGGATCGACGGGAGGATCCTCTCCACCGGCGCGACCGAGGTCACCGTCTGCAGCAGCAGGGTGGTCGGCCCGGTGCAGCTGACGGGTAGCTCGGCGGTCCGACTCGGCGATCCGCTCGCGAGCTGCGGGTCCAACAACCTGTTCTCGAACGTTCAGGTGACCGGTACGGATGGACCCACCGTGATCGCGGGGAACCTGATCGTCGGTCGGTTGGACTGCACCGCCAACGCACCGCCGCCGGTGAACCGCGACTCCCCCAACCTCGTCTTCGGTGCGAAGACGGGCCAGTGCGCGGGCTTCTAGCGCCCCGCTCCTAGAACTTGCCGCCGCGGCCCTTGCCGGCGCCGAAGGCCTTGGCGCCCTCGCGGGTCTCGCCGCTGCGGACCGTGGCCAGGCCGTGGCGCAGCTCGTTCTGCAGGGCGTCGTCCTCGGTCATCCCCCACTGCTCGATGGCCGAGAGGCGGTCGCCCCGCAGGCACTGCTGCGGGAACGCCGCGAGCTCGTGGGCGAGCGCCACGGCGGTGGGCAGGGCCTGGCCCGGCTCGGTGACGCGGTTCACGAGGCCCATCGAGAGGGCCTCGTCGCCGTCGACGCCGCGGCCCGTGAGGATCAGGTCCATGGCCCGGCTGTGCCCGATGAGCCGCGGGAGGCGGATCGTGCCGAGGTCGACCAGCGGCACGCCGAAGCGACGGCAGTAGACGCCGAGGATGGCGTCGCGCGCCGCGACGCGAAGGTCGCACCACACCGCCACCTCGAGGCCGCCGGCGACGGCATGCCCCTCGATGGCGGCGATCACCGGCTTGCCGAGGCGGAGCCGGGTGACGCCCATCGGTCCGTCGCCGTCCTCGGTCACCCGGTTGCCATCGCCCGCGGCCACGGCGTGGAGGTCGGCCCCCGCGCAGAACGTGCCGCCCGCGCCCGTGAGCACGGCAGCGGACAGGTCGGGAGAGGCGTCGAACTCGCGGAACGCCTCGGCCAGCGCCGCGGCGGTGGCCCGGTCGTAGGCGTTGCGGCGCTCGGGCCGCTCGACGGTGACGACGCGCACGAGCCCGTCGTCGTGCACCGAGATGGTGGAGGGGGTGGAGGCCATGGCCTCAGCCTGGCGCGACGGTGGACGACGTGCTCGCCGTGGGCACCGTGGTGCTGGTCGCGCCGCCGTCGGCGTCGTCGGCGATGTCGGGCTGCGGCGCAGGAGCCACCGAGTCCACCCGCCACTCGCCGTCCTCGTGCACGAGGTCGAGCACGAAGCTCAGGTCCTTGAGCGACTGGTTGCCGCTCGACGTGCTCGTCGCGGCGACGTCCACGACCACCAGCGAGCGAGCCTGCCGGTCGCCGACGTCGCTCACGAACACCTCGGTGGTCGTGGCCTTCGTGGACGTCTTCAGGTTGGCGAACAGCTCCTCGATGCCGGGAGCCCGCGTGTCGGCGAAGTCCTCGGCGAAGGCCTCGCTCGCCAGAGCCACGACCGCATCGCTGGCCCCGTCGACGTCGTCGAAGTCGTAGCTCAGGTAGGCCTCGCCGAACTCGGCCGACACCCGCGCCACCTCACGACGCTCGTCGCGCTCCTTGGCCAGGTCGTCGACCTGCCCGTTCTTGGCCAGGGCCACCGCGCCCAGGCCCACGGCCAGGACCATCGCCACCGCCGCGACGATCGGCCACCGCCGTCCCGACGGCACACCGGGTGCGGCCGCCGCCGGCAGCGGCGGAGGATCGGCCCCCGGGGCGTCCTCGGGTGCGGTCGCCGCGGGTTCGTCGGTGCCGGGATCGTCCACGCTCAGGGCCTCACTTCGTCGGCGGACCCGACATCATCGTCGGTGGCCCCGACCGGTGCCCCACCGGGCCGCCGCGACCGCGCGGTCAGGAGGGCCACCGCGGCCAGGGCCAGGCCGACGAGCAGCACGGCGATCGTCAACGGGAACCGCTGGTCGCCCACGGGGGCGTCGCTCGATGCCGGCACATCCGGCTCTGGGGCGGGCGGCCGCGGGGAGATGGCCAGCTCGTGGTCGCCCTCGATGCGATCGTCCGGGCCCAGCGGGGCGACCGGCCGGTCGCCCGCGCCCGCGGTCCCGCCTCGGGCCTGGGCGCCGCACGTCCCGAGGGCGGGCACGGCCGGGAGCTCGGGCCGCGGGTCGTAGAGCGGCGGCGGGTCGTCGGCGGTGATGCCGAAGGACCCGGTCAGGTACGGGCCGTCGGCGCCGTTGTCGCCCGCATCGATCACCGCGGTGTTGAAGGCGACGTCGGCCTCCTCGGCCACATCGAGCACGCGCAGCAGCTGGGCGATGCGCTCCGGGTCGCCGATGGCGTCGAACAGCTCCCCGGTGCTGGCGAACGTGCAGCCCAGGTCATCGAGCGATCCTTGGAGCAGCGTGTTCACCTGCTGGCCGAAGGCGGGCGCCTCCCGCAGGAGCCGGTCGAGGTCGTCCCGGCTGGCGGCGAGCACTCCCGTGATCTGCTCGAGGCTGTCGAACGAGCTCCCGATGCTGCCCCGCTCCGCGGCGATCGTGTGCGTGAGCGAGGTGAGGTTGGTGGCGAGCTGGTCCAGCACCTCGCTGCGCTCGGCCAGCGTGCCGGACAGGTCGTCGCCGCTCTCGAGCAGCTTTCGCAGCGCCGGACCGCGGCCCTCGAGGGCGGTGGCCAGCTCGTCGAGCACGGTGCCGAGGGCCGGCCCGGGCACCCCTTCGACCAGGTCGTCGAGGGCGACGAACAGCTCGGCGTACGACAGTGGCACCGAGGTCAGCTCGATGGGGATCTTGTGGTGGGCGTCGTGGTCGATGGTGGGCCCGCCGCGGCGGTAGCCCTCGGGTGCGGCGAGCGAGATGTAGGGCTCGCCCACCGCGGACTTCCGCCGGATGTCGGCCGTGATCCCGTCGGGCAGGTCGGTGTCCTTGTGGATCGCCATCTCGACGGTCACCTTGCCGTCGTCGAGCGACACGTCCTTGATCGTGCCGACGCGCACGCCGAGGTACGTCACCTCGACGTTGGCCCGCAGGCCGGGCGCGCTGTCGAACTCGGCGGAGATCCGCCACGGCTGCTCGATGAGGTCGAGGCGGATGACGTTGTTCACGGCCCACCAGCCGAGCCACGCGAACAGCAGCGCGAACGCGGCCAGGTTCACCCAGATCCGCCGCGGGATCACAGCTCACCCCGCACGAGCTGGGCGAGCGCGTCCAACGGGTCGGAGTCGTCCACCACGCCCAGGTCGAGGATGGGCAGGTTGTTCACGAAGGCCCAGGCGAGGAGGAGGATGTTGCCGTTGTGCAGCGCGGTCGGGAAGGCCTCGGTGAAGCGCAGGAGGTCGGTGATGAGCAGGGCCAGCTCGTCGCCACGGTCGGCCAGCGTGCCGAGCAGCGGGTTGAGCTGGCCGAGCATCGTGCGGAGGCGCTCGGTGTGCGGCTCGAGCACGACGTCGTTGGTGACCGTGGCCAGGTCGACCAGGGCGTCGACGGCCTGCACGATGCCCGCGCGGCTGCCGGCGACGTCCTCCGTGGCCGCCACCAGGGCGTCGATCACCTCGCCGAGCTTGCCGCTGGACGGGCCGAGGGCCTCGCCGAGGCGCCCGAGCCCGTCGACCGCTGCGGCCAGATCGGCCTGCTGGTCGGCCAGCGCGCTCACCACCGTGGCGGCGTCGCGGATCGCGCGGTTGAGGGTGGCCCCGCGCCCGCCGAGGCCCTCGGCGGCGGCCTCCACGCTCACGGCCAGGTCGTCCGCCGTGACCGCACCGACGACGACGGAAGCCTGCTCGGCCAGCTGCTCGATGTCGGGCTGCGTCTCGGTGCGGGTGATCTCGTCGCCCGATGCGAGGTACTCGCTGTCCTCCGGCTCGAAGCCGTCCGGGAAGACGAGGTCGACGTAGTACTCGCCGAGGAGCGAGGTGCGCCGGACGACCGCTGTCGTGCCCTTCGGGATGTCGTGGCCGTCGACGATCGACATCCGGACGCGCGCCTGGTAGCCGTCGAGCGACACGTCTCGCACGCTGCCGGCCACCACGTTGGAGATCTGCACGTTGTGGCCGGCGGTGAGGTCCTGCGCGTCCTCGAAGGACGCGTAGAGGGTCAGCTTGCCCGTGGGCGCGGTGGCCGTCTGGAGGGAGCACGCGGCCAGCACCGCTCCGCACACGACCACCCCCACCCAGCGTCGGAACCCGGTCATGGTGCCGTCCTCGCAGGGAGCACGCCGAGGATGTCGGCGAACACGTCCAGCAGGCCGACGAGGGTCGGGGTGAGGCTGGCCCGCAGGTAGATCCCCTGGATGTCGGGCTGGTAGCCGCGGGCGATGCCCTCGGCCACGTCGGGGAAGGCGCCGATGAGCTGCTGGGCGGCATCGGCGTTGTCGGCCAGCAGCATGGCCAGCGCGGTCATGTGGGCGATGTCGGTCGGGAGCTGCTCGCCGTACTTGGCGAGGATCTCGCTCCCCTCCTCGGTGAGGCCGACGATCGAGGAGAGGAACCGCCGGATGCCCTCCCGTTCCGAGGCGATGACGGCAGTGACGTCGGAGAAGGAGCGGACCAGCGATCCGAGCTGCGTCTCGCGCGTGACGAGCGAGCCGGCGAGCACGTGGAGCGAGTCGGCCGCGTCGACGAGGCGCCCGTCGACCTCGGCCAGGGTGCCGGTGATGCCGGCGGCCTGGTCGAGGGCGGTGCCGAGCTCGTCGCCGAGGCCGTCGAGCACCTCGGCGGAGTCGGTCACGAGGTTGCCCAGGTTGGTGGGGTCGAGGCTCCGGGCCAGGTCGTTGAACGCCTCGAGGGCCTCGTCCGGCTCGACCGGCGCCTTGGTGCGGGAGAGCGGGATGACGTCGCCGTCCTGCGCCTTGTCGGCATCGGCCTTCGCCATGGCCGCGTCCCACGGCGGGAAGAGCACCACGTTGCGCTCACCGATGAGGGTGAGCGGCTCGATGGTGGCCTGGACGTCGGACGGCAGCGGGATCCCGTGCTTGATCGTCATCTCGACCCGCACGTGGTCGTCGTCGATCTCGACCGCGTCGACCGTGCCCACACCGACACCCATCACGCTGACGTCGCCGAACGGGTAGAGGCCGACCGCGCTCGGGAACATGGCCACGAGGTGGTAGCCATCCGGTCCGTCGTCACCGACCACGGAGCACCCCGAGGCCAGCGGCCCGGCGGCCACGGCCAGTGCCAGCACGAGACCGGCCACCCGGCGACCGGCGGGGCCACTCATTGGTTCACCTGCGGGAAGAGGATGCTGAGCAGGCCGCGGAGCTGGTCCACGCTGGCGACGAAGCCTTCGACGGCGACGTCGAAGCCGCCTTCCTCCCCGGCCACCGCACCGAGCAGCTGGAACACCGGGCCGGCGTAGGCCAAGCCGGTGTTGATCGATCCGAGGCGGCGGTCGACGCCGTCGAGGAGCACGTGGGCGTCGGCCAGGATCTCGTCGATGGCGGCCCGGTGCTCCGTGATCGTCGTCGACAGCGCCTCGACGGCCGCACTGCCCGAGCCGAGCACGGTGGCCAGCTCGTTGCGCCGCTGCGACAGGGTCTCGAGCAGGATCGCCGCGGTGTCCACCAGCTGCACGATCTCGGCGTCGCGGTCGGCCAGGGTGCCGGCCACGCGCTGGCCGTTCTCCACGAGGCGGCGGAGCTCGGCGTCGCGCTCCACGAGGGCCGCGCCCACGGTGTTGAGGTTCTCGATGAGCGTCGGGACGATGTCCTTGTTGCGATGCGTGGCGCCGGCCAGCTGCTCGAGGACGTCGTTCACCGCGTCGATGTCGATGGCCTGGACCTGCTCGGTCGTGTCGCTCAGCGCGCCGATCAGCGAGATGGGCGCGCGGGTGCGCTCGAGCGGGATGCGCCGGCGGGGGTCCGACGGCGGCAGGTCGTCCAGCAACGGCTCCTCCACCGGTCCGGTGAGCCGGAGGTAGTAGCCGCCGAGCAGCGTGGCCGCCGCGATCTCGGCTTCGGTCTCCGGGCCGAGCTCGACCCCGCGGTCCACCTCGAAGGCGACGACGACCTGGCCCGCGTCGAAGTCCGGGTGGAGGCCCGTCACCTCGCCCACCGACACGCCGGCCACCCGCACGTCCGCGCCCTTCTTGATGCCGCCGGTCCCGGCGAACACCGCGGAGAGCGAGTACCGGTCCTTCGTGATGTCGAGGGTGCCGTAGGCGAACGACGCCAGGATCAGGGCGGCGACGCCGATCACGGCCACGATGCCGATGAGGGCCTGGTTGACGTCGCGCAACGAGGGCAGGTCGCGGAGCCGGCGGAGCATCAGCCGCCCCCCTGCTCGGAGAAGATGATCGGTGGCCCGCCCGGCGGGCCGCTGATCGAGGTGGGGTGGGGGCACTGCCCGGTGGTCAGGGTGAGGCAGAGCACGCTCACCCGGAGGTACTCACCGCGGTTGATGGCGGGGAACGTGGCCTCGAACAGCCCCGGCAGGTTGGTGAAGGCCTGCTCGAGCTCGGAGACGTTGTCCGCGGCGATGCCGGTGAGCACGGCCAGGTGGTCGAGGATGCCACCGAGGTCGTCGGCGCTCGTCGTGAGCAGCCGGTCCAGGCCGTCGCTGACGCCGGCCAGCTCGACGAGGGCGCGGTCGAGCAGCTCGTCGTTGTCGGAGAAGGTCGACGAGATGGCCACGAGGTTCTGCACCATCTGCTCGATCTGCGAATCGCGGCTGGCCACGGCGGTGCCGATGGCGTCGTAGTCCTCGAGGAGCTGGGCGATCGTGTCGTCGCGCTCGGCGAGCGTGGCCATCACCACATCGAGGTCGCGCACGAGCCCGTCGAAGTTGGCCTCGTTGCCGTCGAACGCCTCGAGCAGCGTCACCAGGATGCGGTTCACCTGGTCGGGCGAGACGGCCCGCGCGAGGGGCGACAGCTGGTTCACGAGCTGACCGAGGTCGACGACGCTCTTCGCCTTCTCGATCGTGTCGCCGTCGTCGAGCAGCGACCTCGCATCACCGGGGTCGAGCCAGAGGTAGCGCTGGCCGATGAGGTTGCGCCAGCGCACGGCCACCGTCGAGTCGGTCGGCAGATCGACGTCGGTGTCCACCTCGAACCGGACGACGGCCTTGCCCTTGACGACCGTGATCCCCGTCACCTCCCCGACCGGCACGCCGGCCAGCTTCACGGCGTCGCCACCGTGCAGGCCGGCCACGTCGTCGAAGCTGGCGGACAGCTCGTAGCGGTCGCCCAGGTCGACGCCGACGATCGTGGCGCCGATCCAGAGGGTCAGCGCGCCCGTGATGGCGACGAAGATCCCGAGCCGGACCAGCTTCCCGCCCATCTTCCCCTTCATGGCCGCACCAGGAGGTCGACGAGAGGGCCGAGCGGGCCGGGGTCACCGGCGGCCGGGCCACGCGCGGCGAGGGCGGTCATCCCGGCGGGCTGCGCCGTGGCGAACGGGCACACCTGGTACACGAGGCACAGGTCGAGGGCGATGAACCCGCGCAGGCCGGCCATCTGCTTGTCCGCCGGCCCGTCGAAGCGGATCACGTCGGACAGGCGACCGAAGAAGGAGCCGATCAGCGAGATGAACTCCGGTACCTCGCTGGCCCGGGCGTCGACCCCGTCGATGAAGGTCGCCACCGCGGTGATCGTGCTGTCGAGCTCGTCGGCGTTGTCCTCGAGCAGGTCGGCGAACGAGCTGGAGATGGCGGTGGTGGCGTCGAGCAGGTCCCCGAGCCGGTCGGGCTGTTCCGTGAGGACGGGCACTGCGCTGTGCAGGTCGTCGACGATCGACACCACGTCGTCCGCGTGGTCGGCCAGCGTGGTGCTGAGCGCGGCGAGGTCGGTCAGGAACTTGCGGATGTCCGCGTCGTGCCGCGCCCCCACGTCGAGCAGCTCGCCCGACGCGTCGATCGTCCGACCGATCTCCGGGCCGAGGCCGCCGACGCCGTCGGCGATGGTGTCGAGGATGACGACCAGGTCATGCGGGTCGATGTTGCCGAACAGCTTCGTCGCGGAGGCGAGGATGTCGGTGAGCTCGACCGGCGCGAGCGTCTCCTTGATCGCTTCACCGTCGGCCAGGTCCTGCCCGGTCCCTTCGTGCTCACCCGGCTGGATGCGGATGAACTTCGGCCCGAACACCGAGAGGGGCTCGATGCTGGCCACGGCCGTGTCGGGCACGAGCACGCCGTCGTCGATGAAGAGGGTCACGCGGGCGCGACCGTCGGGCAGCAGCTCGATGCCGCTCACCGTGCCGATGTTGATCCCGCGGAGCTTCACGTCGGACCCGCCGTCCGTGTACAGGCCCTGGCTGGACGTGGGGAACGTGGCGGTGAGCTCGTAGCCGCCGTCGAAGTAGCCGCTGCCGTAGCGCAGCGCGATCGTCGACACGGCGATGAGGAGCAGCGCGCCGATGCAGCCGAAGGCGGCCCGGATCGGGCGGGGAAGATCGTGGATCAGCACGGTGGGGTCATCCCGTGAGGCTCACGGTCGGCGCGCCGCCGCCCCAGAAGAGGTACGAGAGCAGCAGGTTGGTGAGGACGACCACGATGATCGTGGTGCGGATGGCCACGCCCACGGCCCGACCCACGCCCACCGGCCCGCCAGTGGCGTAGTAGCCGTAGTACGAGTGGATCAGGCTCACCTCGATCGCGAACACGACGACCTTGAGGAGGCTGTAGAGGATGTCGATCGGTGGGAGGTAGAGGTTGAAGTAGTAGTCGTACAGACCCGGCGACATGCTGAAGACCTCGGTGGTCATCAGCCGCGTGCCGAAGAACGACGTGAACAGCGCCACCAGGTAGAGCGGGATGAGCGCCACTACCATCGCCACCAGGCGGGTGCACACCAGGTAGATGATCGACGGGATCGACATCACCTCGAGGGCGTCGATCTCCTCCGACACCCGCATGGCGCCGATCTCCGCGGTGAAGGCCGCGCCCACCTGCGCCGACAGCGCCACCGCCGCGATGAGCGGCGTGATCTCGCGGGTGTTGGCGTAGGAGCCGGCCAGACCGACGAAGGACTCGGCCCCGATCTGGGACAGGCCGGTGAACGCCTGCACGCCCACCGTCGCGCCGGCGGCCAAGGCCAGCGCGGCCACCACGAACACCATGCCGCCCCCCACGACGAAGGCACCGGCGCCGGCGACGATGTCGCTGACGTGGAGGATCACCGTCTTGCGGAACCGGAGCTTCAGCACGACGTCGGCCACGCAGTGGTAGAGCACCTTCACGGAGAAGAGGAGGAAGCTGCCGAGCCCGGCCACGCCGTCGGCCATCCGGTCGAACGTGCGGACCGTGAGGCGGACGGGAGGGGGTGCGGCGGGGAGGGCCATCGACGCCGCTCAGATCAGGGTCTGCGGCGCGATGACCGCGTAGAGGGACGTGATGAGGAAGTTCAGCGCGAACACCACGAGGAACGTGAGGACGACGGCCTGCTTCACGGCCAGGCCGACCCCGACCGGGCTCTTGGCGCAGTTCATCCCCTTGTGGCACGCCACCGTCGCCGCGACGAAGCCGAAGAGGCCCGCCTTGAGCAGGGCCACGAGGAGGTCGCTCAGCCGCAGCAGCGAGCTGGCGCTCTGGAAGTAGGCCCCGGGGCTGACGCCCTGGAGGATCACGTTGAAGAGGAACCCGCCGCCGACGCCGGCCACGATCACGAGGGACACCAGCAGCATGCCGATCAGCGTCGAGGCCCACAGCCGCGGCGTCACCAGCCGGTGCACGGGGTTGACCGCCATGACCTCCATCGCGGCGAGCTCGTCACGGATGTTGCGGGCGCCCATGTCGGCCGTCATGGCCGAGCCGCCCGCGCCCGCGATGAGGAGCGCCGCGGCGATCGGCGCCGCCTCCCGCACCACGCCGACGATCACCGCCGCGCCCGTGAGCGACTCGGCCCCGAGCTGGCGGGTGAGCTGGCCGATCTGGAGGGAGATGGTGGCGCCCAGCGGGACGGCGATGAGCATGACCGGCGCCGTCGTCACCTTGACGAGGAACAGGCACTGCTCGACGAACTCCGGCCACCACCGGCGGACGTCCCAGCTGTGGCGCAGCCCTTCGAGGGCCGTGGTCGCGTAGCCACCCGTCACGGCGGCCGCGTTCCCGGCCGCCTGCCTGATGCGACCCACCGTCGTCGTTCCCCCCATCCCCATCTCCCCTGCAGCAAAGCATGGCTAATGGCCGTGCGCTGGCGTGTCCTACTCGGCGGTGCTCGGCGTGGCCCGGGCGTTCACCCCCGGGGAGATCGCGAGGTAGGCCAGCGCCGCGTCCACGGACCCGTACCGCGACGGGTGGTAGTCGCGCCGGAGGTAGTGGCCGAGGGAGACCACCGTCTTCCCGAGCGGCGGGAAGTGCCCGGCCTTCACCGCGCGGCGGTAGGCGCCGTAGCGAAGGTTGCCCTTGGCGGTGGGGTCGAGCGACATGATCCGGGCCCCGATGAGCAGCAGACCGAGGAGGATGCCGACCGACGCCACCACTCCGTGGAGGGCTCGGCGGACGTAGCCGCCGTCCAGGTGCGTGTAGAGGTCGAAGGCAACCGCCCGGTGCTCCATCTCCTCCGCGCCGTGCCAGCGGAGGAGGTCGACCATCGCCGGGTCGGCGTCGCCGAGGTCGGCGTTCACGATCCAGTCGCCGAGGACCGCTGTGTAGTGCTCGATCGTCGCGATGGCGGCAAGCTCGGCCCGGAGGATCCAGCGCTGCGTCCGGGCGGGGAGGCGGCGGGCCCGGCGACGCAGCTTGGCGCGCGAGGCGTCGGCCCAGGCCACCTCCTTGCGGAGGTCGACGCCGTGGCGGGCCAGGTGCTCGAGCCCGAGGTCGTGGGCCTTCGCGTGGGTGGCCTCCTGGCCGATGAAGCCGCGCACGTCCTCGCGCAGCTGGTCGTCGGTGATGAGCGGCAGCGCGTCGCGGAACACGTCGCAGAACCAGCGCTCGCCGGGCGGGAGCGCAACGTGCAGCGCGTCGACGAGGTGGGTGGACTGGCGATCGCCCGGGATCCACTCGAGAGGCGTGTCGGTCAGGTCGAAGCGAGTGCGCCGGGCCTTGATCCGCCGCGGTGTGGAC
>Ga0190265_10001608_pt1 | contig 14863 bp, 17 predicted proteins | sample Popmic124T_FD_133135 | JGI IMG/M metagenome (GOLD analysis project Ga0190265, IMG submission 133135) | Populus adjacent soil microbial communities from riparian zone of Indian Creek, Utah, USA - 124 T | ecosystem: Environmental > Terrestrial > Soil > Riparian zone | place: USA: Utah | collected...
GCGGCCTGGTCGAAGGCCGGCAGGGCCCGCTGGCTGATGACCTCCTCGGCGCAGAGCAGGCCCTGGGCGTCGAGGACGGCGAGCTCGATGGGGTGCGGCTGGGGCACCGCGGCGAGGATCTCGTCGAGGTGGCGCTCCACCGTGCAGATCTGCGCCAGCGGCACCGACTCGGTGGGCGGCAGCGGGATGGGTCCGGAGACGGCGGTGCGCGGTCCCGGCACCGGCCGGTCGGCTGAAGCCGCGGCGTGCGACGGGGTCACCACGCGGGCACCCGGCAGCGTCACCGGGCCGCTCCGGCGGGGCGGCGCCATCGGCATGTCGACCTGCGTCGTGTCCCGGTGCGGACGGTGTCCCCCGCCCGTGCCGTGCTCGCCGTCGATCTGACCGTTCATCCCCACCACCGTCGTCCTGCCGTGCGCGCCGTCCACCGGCGCCGGCCCGCGGAGCGCCGCCGGTCCCCGGACGGGGTCCGGCAGCTGCTCCGCAGCCCGATGGTGCCCCGGCCGGGCCCGGTCAGGACGACGACGCGCCCTTCCCGGGCAGGTCCGCGACGAACTCGTGCAGCCAGGCGCGCAGCGGAGGACCGAGGTCGTCGCGCTCGCTGGCCAGCCGGATGACCGCCTTCAGGTAGTCCAGCCGGTCGCCGGTGTCGTACCGCCGGCCGCTGAAGACGACGCCGTGCACGGGCTCGCCACGCTCGACGAGGGTGGCCAGGGCGTCGGTCAGCTGGATCTCGCCGCCGCGGCCGGGCGGGGTCTCGCGGAGGACGTCGAAGACCGTCGGCGAGAGGACGTAGCGGCCGATGATGGCCAGGCTGCTCGGCGCCTCCTCGACCGGCGGCTTCTCGACGAGACCGGTGATGGTCACGACCTCGTCGCCGTCGAGCACGGGGTGCGCGCCCGGCTCCACGGCGACGGCGCCGTACTTGTCGATGTTCTCGGCTCCGACGTCCAGCAGCGCGATGACCGAGCCGCCGTGCTCGGCCTGGACGGCGAGCATGTGCTCGAGCAGGTGGTCGCGGGCGTCGATGAGGTCGTCGCCGAGCAGGACCGCGAACGGCTCGTCGCCGACGAAGGCCGAGGCCTGCAGCACGGCGTGCCCCAGGCCCTTCGCCTCGCCCTGCCGGACGAAGTGGACGTGCGCGAGGTCGGTGGAGGCGTGCACCGCGGCCAGCCGGTCGGCGTCGCCCTTCTTCTCCAGCGCCGTCTCCAGCTCAGGAGTGCGGTCGAAGAAGTCCTCGATGGCGGCCTTGTTGCGGCCGGTGACCATGAGCACCTCGGGCAGCCCGGCCCGGGCGGCCTCCTCGACGATGTACTGCAGGGCCGGCCGGTCGACCACCGGCAGCAGCTCCTTGGGCACCGCCTTCGTGGCGGGCAGGAAGCGGGTTCCCATCCCCGCGACGGGGATGACGGCCTTGCGTGCCGGACGCGGGGCGGGGCTGGACATGTTGGCAGCCTAGCTAGCCTCCGGGAGTGACCATCGTGCCCGAGGTCGGCGCCGCCAAGTCCGCGCTGCGCACCGATCTCCTCAGCCGGCGACGCGCGCGCCCGCCGGCCGAGCGGGAGACCGCGGCCGCCGCGGTGGCCGCCACCCTGCTGCGCGTCCTCGCGCGCTGCCGCGCCTTCGCCGCCTACGTGCCCGAGCCCGAGGAGCCGGGGCACGGCCGGATCCCGGCGGCGTTCACCCAGCTCGGCGCCCGGGTGCTGCTCCCGGTGGTCCCCGCGGAGGGCGCCGACCTGGCCTGGGCGGTCGACACCGGCCGCCTGGCGCCCGGCCGGTCCGCCCTGCTGGAGCCGGTCGGGCCGCGCCCCGGCCCCACCGCCGTGGGCACCGCCGACGTGGTCGTCGTCCCGGCGCTGTCCGTCGCGGCCGACGGCACCCGGCTGGGTCGCGGGGGCGGGTACTACGACCGGGCGCTGCGGTACGTCCGGGACGACGCCGTGCTGGTGGCCGTGGTCTTCGACGACGAGCCGGTCGACCACCTCCCCGCGGAGCCGCACGACCGGCGGGTCACCGCGGTCGTGACGCCGTCCGGTGGCTGGCAGGAGCTGCACCGCGCAGAGTGAGGGGACCTCACCCCATCGTCGTGGGAGATGCCGTGTCCCCGGAGATCGTCACCATCATCGGACTGGTCGTGATCTTCGCGATCGCGACGGTCCTGCCGATCAACATGGGCGCGCTGGCCTTCACGGCCGCCTTCATCATCGGCACGCTGTCGGTCGGGCTGACGACCGACGACATCCTCAGCGGCTTCCCCGCCGAGCTGGTGCTGACGCTGATCGGCGTCACCTACCTGTTCGCCATCGCGCAGAACAACGGCACCGTCGACCTGCTGGTCAGGGGCGCGGTGCGGCTCGTGGGCGGGCACGTGGCGGCGATCCCCTGGATCATGTTCTTCGTCACCGCGCTGCTCACCGCCATCGGCGCGCTGTCCCCGGCGGCGGTGGCGATCATCGCGCCGATCGCGCTCACCTTCGCCGCCCGCCACGGGATCAACCCGCTGCTGATGGGCATGATGGTCATCCACGGCGCGCAGGGCGGCGGGTTCTCGCCGATCAGCGTCTACGGCGTCACGGTCAACACGATCGTCGAGGACGAGGGCCTGCCCAGCAGCCCGATCGCCGTAATGCTGGGCAGCCTCTTCTTCAACCTGGCGATCGCCCTGGTGCTGTTCTTCGTGCTCGGCGGCCGTGGTCTGCTCGGCCGCAAGGTGGCCGTGGAGGTGCCGGCCGAGGCCGAGCACGCCGAGAGCACGGTGGTCCGGGGGCACGGGGCGGCCACCGGTCCGGCGGTGGGCGGCCCGGACGACGACCGCGACGACGGCCCGGACGGGGGTGCCGACAGCGGTGCCATCCAGCCCCAGCCGGTGACGCTCGACCAGATCCTGACGCTGATCGGCCTCGCGGCCGTCGCCGTCCTGGCGCTGGTGTTCGACCTCGACATCGGCTTCGTCGCCATCAGCGTGGCCACCGTCCTGGCGATGTTCGCCGCCGCCCGCCACAAGAACGCGGTCAGCCAGATCAGCTGGTCCACGGTGCTGCTGATCGCGGGCGTGCTCAGCTACGTCTTCGTGCTGCAGGAGGCCGGCGCGATCGACTACGTCGGCGAGGCGGTGATCGGGCTCGGCGTCCCGCTGCTGATCGCGCTGCTGCTCTGCTACATCGGCGGGATCGTGTCGGCGTTCGCGTCGTCGACGGCGATCATCGGTGTCGCCATCGCGCTGGCCGTGCCGTTCCTGCAGGAGGGCAGCATCGGCGCGGTCGGCGTGATCGTGGCGCTTTCGGTGTCCTCCACCATCGTCGACGTGAGCCCGTTCTCCACCAACGGCGCGCTGGTCCTCGCCAACGCGCAGGACGTCGACAAGGACCGCTTCTACAAGCAGATCCTGGGCTACTCGGCGATCGTCGTCGCCGTCGGACCGTTCCTCGCCTGGCTGGTGTTCGTCGTCCCCGGATGGCTGTAGGCGAGGATCACCCCATGACCGGACCACTGGACGGCGTCCTCGTCGTCGACCTGACCCGGGCCCTCGCCGGCCCCCACGCGGCGATGATGCTGGGCGACCTCGGCGCCCGGGTGATCAAGGTGGAGAGCCCCGGCAGCGGTGACGACACCCGCGGCTGGGGTCCGCCGTTCGTGCAACCCGACAGTGGCGATCGGGAGTCGACGTACTTCCTGTCGACCAACAAGAACAAGGAGTCGATCACCCTCGACCTCAAGGACGAGGGCGACAAGGCGGTCCTCACGGAACTGCTGCGCCGTGCCGACGTGCTGATGGAGAACTTCCGGCCGGGCACGCTGACCCGGCTCGGCTTCGGCACCGACGTCCTGGCCGAGCTGAACCCGCGGCTGGTGACGCTGGCGATCAGCGGCTTCGGCCACGACGGTCCTGAGGGAGGCCGCGCCGGCTACGACCAGATCGCCCAGGGCGAGGGCGGGCTGATGTCGCTCACCGGCTCCGGCCCCGACGACCCGCAGCGGGTCGGCGTCCCGATCGGCGACCTGCTGGCCGGCATGTACGGCGCGTACGGCGTGCTCGCCGCGCTGATGGAGCGCGAGCGCACCGGTCGCGGCCAGGTGGTGCGCACCTCGCTGCTGTCGGCGATCGTGGGCGTGCACGCCTTCCAGGGGACGGCGTGGACCGTGGCCGGGAAGGTCGGCCGCGCCCAGGGCAACCACCACCCCTCCATCGCCCCCTACGGCCTGTTCCACTGCCAAGGCGGCAGCGTCCAGGTGGCCTGCGCCAACGACTCCCTGTGGCGGAAGCTGTGCGCCGAGTTCGGCTTCGACCCCGAGGCGCCCGGGATGGGGACCAACGGCGACCGCGTGGAGCACCGCGACGAGGTGATCGCGCTGCTCGAGGGGGCGTTCGCCGACATCCCCGCCGAGGACCTGCTCGCCCGTCTCGGCAAGGTGGGCATCCCGTCGGGCAAGGTGCGCGCGATCGACGAGGTCTACAGCTGGGACCAGGCGCTGTCGCAGGGCCTGGTGGTCGACGTCGACCACGCCACGCTCGGCCGGCTGCAGCTGCCCGGGCCGCCGCTGCGCTTCTTCACGGCCGGGCCGGACGGCGAGACCGAGACCACCCGGCGCGACCACGCGGCGCCCCCCGTGCTGGGTGCCGACGGTGACGCGATCCGCGCCTGGCTGCAGTCGTGACGGAGAAGCCCGCCCGGCTCGACGCGCGCTCCCTGCGGGACCTCGTGCTCGACGCGGGGTCGTGGACGTCGTGGGACTCGCCCGTCCCGCCGCGCGACATCCCGGAGTCCTACGCCGCCGAGCTGCGGGCCGCGGCGGAGAGGTCGCGGCAGGACGAGTCGATCATCACCGGCGAGGGACGGCTGCGCGGCCGTCGCGTCGCCGTCGTCGCCGGGGAGTTCGGGTTCCTGGCCGGGTCGATCGGCGTGGCCGCGGCGGAGCGGCTGATCGCCGCGGTCGAGCGGGCCACCGACGAGGGCCTGCCGCTGCTGGCCGCACCCGTCTCCGGCGGGACCCGCATGCAGGAGGGCACCGTCGCCTTCCTGCAGATGATCGGGATCACCGCGGCCATCGCCCGCCACAAGGAGGCCGGCCTGCCCTACCTGGTCTACCTGCGCAACCCCACGTTCGGCGGGGTGCTCGCCTCCTGGGGCTCGCTGGGGCACGTGACGATCGCCGAGCCCGGCGCCGCGATCGGGTTCCTCGGGCCGCGCGTCTACGAGGCCCTCTACGGCGAGCCCTTCCCCGAGGGCGTGCAGACCGCCGAGCACCTGGCCGAGCGGGGGATCGTCGACGCCGTCGTCCCGCACGAGGAGGTCGCCGACCTCGCCGACCGGGCGCTGCGCGTGCTGGCCGCCCGCCAGACCTGGCACACCGACGTCCGGGGCGCCGAACGCCCCTCGCCCGAGGACGGCACGGACGCCGACGACCCCGAGGACCACCGCAGCGCGTGGGACGTCGTGACGGCGTCCCGGCGGACCGACCGGCCCGGCGTCCGGCGGCTGCTGCGCACCGCCGCCACCGACGTCGTCGGCCTGTCCGGGACCGGGGCCGGCGAGAAGGACCCGGGCCTCCTGCTGGCCCTGGCCCGGTTCGGCGGGGCGCCCTGCGTGGTGCTCGGTCAGGACCGGCGCGGCCAGTCGCTGACGGCGCCGCTCGGTCCGGCCGCGCTGCGCGAGGCACGTCGCGGGATGCACCTCGCCGAGGAGCTCCGGCTGCCGCTGCTCACCCTGATCGACACCCCCGGCGCCGCCCTCTCCCGCGAGGCGGAGGAGGGCGGGCTGGCCGGGGAGATCGCCCGCTGCCTGCACGACCTCGTGGTGCTGAAGGCGCCGACCCTGGCGGTGCTGCTCGGCCAGGGCACCGGGGGTGGCGCGCTGGCGCTGGTGCCCGCCGACCGGGTGCTGGCCGCGGCGAACGGCTGGCTCGGGCCGCTGCCGCCCGAGGGTGCGTCGGCGATCGTGCACCGGACCGTCGACCGCGCGGACGAGATGGCCGCCGCCCAGGGGGTGCGGGCGACCGACCTCTGGCGGGCCGGGATCGTCGATCGCGTGGTCCCCGAGCGGCCCGACGCCGCCGACGAGCCGCAGGAGTTCTGCCTCCGCCTCGGCCGCGTGCTCGGGGAGGAGCTGGCCGGGCTGCTGGGCCGCGACGACACCGAGCGCTACCGCAGCCGGCTGCACCGCTACCGCCACCTCGGCCGCTGACCCGCAGGACGATCAGGTCACCTGATCATTCCGGGTCCTGGCTCACGGTGGACGGTGAGCCAGGACCCGGAATGGTGAGCCAGGATCCCGCTGTGGACCGGAGACCCGTGCGCCGGCTCAAACCCGATCCGGGCGCCCCGCCTCCTGCGCCCGGCTGGCCGACGACGGTCCCGGCGGTCGCCCAGATCCTGCGCGACGGCCTGGAGCTGGGACCGGGCGCGACGCTGCTGGTGGGCGAGAACGGCTCGGGGAAGTCGACCGTCCTCGAGGTGCTCGCCGCGGCGATCGGCATCAACGCCGAGGGCGGCTCGCGCAACACCCGGCTGGTCACGCGGCGGAGCGAGCCGGGGTCGCTGGACCTCGTCGTCGAGCGCTCGCCCGGTGCCGACCGGTGGGCCTACTTCCTCCGCGACGAGACGCTGCACGGTCTGTACAGCTACCTCGAGGCCACCGGTGGGGACGACCCGCTGTTCCACGAGATGTCGCACGGCGAGGGCTTCCTCGCACTGCTCGGCCGGCGGGCCTCCTCCGGAGGCCTCTACCTGCTCGACGAGCCCGATGCCGCGCTGTCGTTCACGGGCACGCTGTCGCTGGTCGCGACGCTGGGCGACCTCCTCCGGAACGGCGCGCAAGTCGTCGTCGCCACCCACTCCCCCGTGCTGGCCGCCCTGCCCGGCGCCCGGCTGCTCGAGGTCGGGCCGTGGGGACTCCGCGAGGCGGGCTGGGCCGACCTGGAGCTCACCGCGAGCTGGAGGCAGTTCCTCGCGGAACCGCAGTCCTACCTGCGGCACCTCACCTGAGGCCGGTCAGGCGAGCTCGGCGCCGTCCCGCACGCGGAGGCTGCGGTCCGGGTCGAGCTTCGCGGCGATCGCCTCGAGCGCCTCGCCGAGGACCCGCGTCTGCTCGTCGGTGAGCGGACCGAAGACGGTCTCCCGGACGGCGTCCACATGCCCGGGCGCGACCGCGACGACGACGTCCCAGCCGGCGTCGGTGAGGACGGCGAGGTTCCCGCGGCCGTCGTCGGCCGCGCGCTCGCGGCGCACCCAGCCCCGCTCCTCGAGGCGGGCGACGGTGTGCGACAGCCGGCTCTGCGACTGGTTGGCCCGGCGCGCGAGGTCGCTCATCCGCCGGCTGCGGGTCGGCGACTCCGACAGCATCGCGAGGACGACGTAGGCGGCGTGGCTGAGGCCGGCGTCACGCTGCAGCTGGGCGTCCAGGGCGCGGGGCACGAGCTCCGACACGGTGAGCCAGGCGCGCCACGTCCGCTGCTGCTCGTCGTCGAGCCACCGATCCGCCACGGGCGAGACGGTACCCGGGGACGACGGCGCCCCCGGGCATCGGCAGGAGGTCGGCGGGCGGCCGTCACGCTCCCGCGGTGAGCCTCCGGCCCATCTCCTCGTGCACGGCGTGGATGGCCTGCAGGGGGCGCATCATGACCCGGAACTCGACGATCCTCGCGGCGTCGTCGCAGGTGATGATGTCCACGCCGTTGACGTACTTGCCGTGCAGGCTGGTCTCGAACTCGAGCACCGCGGTGTCGCCCGCGAGGACCTGCTTCGTGTACCGGAAGGCCCCGGCAGCGTCACCGGCCAGCGAGGCGGCCGCCGCCTCGAGGTACCGGGTGGTGATGTCCTTGCCGCGCTGCGGCGTGAAGACGACGGGCGAGAAGAAGACGACGTCGTCGGCGAGGAGCTCGTCCAGGCCGCCGGGCAGGTCGCCGCTCATGTACCGGTGCCAACGTGCGACGACGTCCTCGATCACGGTCGGACCTCCCCCTCCGGGCGCGCGGTCGCAGTCCCGAGCGCCGGACCCTATCGCCCCCACCACCCGGCGGGCTCCCAATCCTCGGGCGCCCCGGCGGTCACCCCTCCGGGGGGTGCGGGAGACCCGCCGTCGCGTCGATGTGTTCGGCAGGACAGACCGACCGACCGAGGCAGGACCCATGGCTCAGCACCCCACGGCACCGCCGCGTGCCGCGATCACGGCCACCGTGGCGACGGCGTTGCTGTGCCTGCTCTGCCTGGCGCTGCTGCCGCAGGAACTCGCGGCGGACGTCTCGGACGTCGCCCAGGGCCTCGCCGCGCTGACCGCGACCGGCGTCGTGGGCTGGCACGCCCGCCGCTGCACCGACCGGCGGACGCAGATCACCTGGGGTCTGGTCGCCGCCGCGTGCGCCTCCTGGGCCGCCGGCGAGATCGTCTGGTGCTGGTACACGCTCCGTGCCGACGTCGTGCCGTTCCCGTCGCTGGCCGACGTCGGCTTCCTCGGGTTCACCGTGCTGATGGCCGCGGGCCTGCTGGTGCATCCCGCGCACGGCGGGCGGATCGCGTTCCTGCAGCGGGTCTTCGACGGACTGCTGACCGCCGGCGCGGTCGGCCTGGTCAGCTGGCTGACGACGCTGGGGGCGGTCGCCGGCGCCGAGGACGGCAGCACCGGACTGGCCCGGCTCCTGCTGCTGGCCTACCCCAGCACCGACATGCTGCTGATCGTGCTCACCGTGCTGCTGCTGACCCGCACCGGCGGACGCCGGCCCGGGCTCTACCTGGTCAGCGCCGGGGTGCTCGCCCTCGGCGTCTCCGACAGCGCCTTCGCCTACCTGGGCGCCCTCGGGATCTACGACGGCGGACTCATCGACCTGGGCTGGATCGGCGGCTTCCTGCTCATCGCGCTGGCCGGCAGCTGCGCGGACACGTCGGCGGAGGGTGCGTCCTCGGCCGTCCGGCCGGCGCAGACCGAGGACGGGGTGACCGTCCCCGCGTCGGTGCTGCCCTACGTGCCGGTCCTGGTCGCACTCGCCACCGTCGCCGTCATCACGTCGCTCGTCCGGCCGCTGACGCGGGCGGAGACCCTGGCCGCCTGCCTCGTCGTGCTGTGCCTGCTCGCCCGGCAGTACCTGGCCGTGCGCGACAACGTGCGCCTGACCCGGCAGCTGGCCATCCGCGAGCAGCAGATGCGCCGGCAGGCGTTCACCGATTCGCTCACGGGGCTGGCGAACCGGGCGCTGTTCGGCGACCGGCTCGCCCACGTCCTCGAGCTGCATGCCCGCGACTGCCGCCCGGCCGCCGTCGTCTTCCTCGACCTCGACGACTTCAAGGCCGTCAACGACTCCTACGGCCACGCCGTCGGCGACGAGCTGCTGGTGCGGGTCGCCGAGCGGATCACCGGCGCCACCCGGGCCGGGGACACCGTCGCCCGCCTCGGCGGCGACGAGTTCGCCGTCCTGCTCGAGGACGCCGACGACCCGCTGCACACCGCCGCCCGCATCCGCGACGCGCTGCGCGCGCCCTTCCTGATCGCCGGCACCCGGCACGCGGTGGCCGCCAGCGTCGGCGTCGCCGCGGTCTCCGCCGACGAACCGCCGGTCGACGCCGACACCCTCCTGGCCCGCTCCGACGCCGCGATGTACGAGGCCAAGCGCGCCGGCAAGGGCACCATCGCCCACTTCGAGCCCGCTGTCGGCCCGGTCACGGCGCCCGAGGGGCTCCTCCCCGCCCTCGGGTGACTCCACCACCGCACCGCGGGACGTCGAGGCGTAGGTGCGCGCCACGAACGTGACGCTCGCCGCCGTGCGTGGACGCCCGGTGCCGGGATGGCGCATCATTGGCAGTCGCCGGGTGCGAGTGCCAGCCCGGAACAGACGTCAGCACCGCCAGGGAGACACCGTCGTGCCCACGTACCAGTACGCCTGCACCAACCCCGAGGGGAAGCACGAGTTCGAGGTCGTGCAGTCCTTCAGCGACGCCCCGGTGAGCGAGTGCCCGGAGTGCGGCGCCCCGGTCCGCAAGGTGTACGGCTCGGTGGGCGTCGTCTTCAAGGGCTCGGGCTTCTACCGGACCGACAGCCGCAAGGCCGCCTCCTCGTCGGAGAGCTCCTCCTCGAACGGGTCGTCGACCTCGTCGTCGTCGTCGAAGGAGAGCTCCTCCCCCGCCCCGGCCGCCAGCACCACGACGAGCTCGTCGAAGGCCGCCGACTGACGCGGTGCGTCCCTCCACAGCGGACCGCGCCGTCCACAACCTGAGCCGGCGCCCTCCGCACTGAGACGCGGCGGCGCAGGCTCGGCGGGTGCCGCTCCTCCGCCGTCCCCGCTTCCCCCTGCACACCGCCCGCCGGGCGGCTGCCGTGCTGCTGGCCGTCGTCGCCCTGGTCCTCGCCGCCCGCCCGGACCCTCCGTCCTCCGCCGCGCGGCCGCCCGCCGACGTGGCCGTGGCGGTGGCTGCCACCGACCTGCCGCCGGGCACGGTCCTGACCGGGTCGGACCTCGCCGTCGCCCGGCTCCCGCCGGAGTTCGTCCCGGGCGGCGTCGTCGCCGGGCCGGCGGAGCTCGAGGGCCGGACCCTGGCCGCACCCGTCCGCGCGGGGGAACCGGTCACCGACGTCCGGCTGGTGGGCGCCGGCCTCACCGCCCTGCTGCCCGACGGCGAGGTCGCGGCCCCGGTCCGGCTGGCCGACCTCGCCGTGGCCGCGCTGGTCCGGACCGGTGACCGCGTCGACGTCCTCGCCACCGCACCGGACTCCGGCACCGCGGAGGTCGTCGCCGCCTCCGCCCTCGTGCTCGCCGTCCCCGGGGACCGCGCCGACGAGCGGGACGCCGCCGTCGGGCTCCTCCTGCTCGCCGTCGACGGCGACACGGCCGCGCGCCTGGCGGCGTCGGCGACCTCCGCCACCCTGACCCTGAGCCTGCCGCCACCGTGACGCGCGCCCGCGCCTCACCGACGCCGGGGCCCTGATGTGCGTGGATGGGGCCATGTTGAAGGGTTTCAAGGACTTCCTGCTCCGCGGCAACGTCGTCGACCTGGCCGTGGCCGTCGTCGTCGGCGCCGCGTTCACCGCCGTGGTCACGTCGTTCACCGAGTCGTTCCTGCGGCCGCTCATCGGGCTGGTCGGCGGGGGCGGCGCCGCCGGCGGCTCGTTCGAGGTGAACGGTCAGGTCTTCGCGTGGGGCGACTTCCTCAACGCGTTGATCACGTTCGCGCTCACCGCGGCGGTCGTGTACTTCGCCGTGGTGCTGCCGATGAAGCTCCTCATCGAGCGGCGGATGCGCGGCGACGAGCCCGGACCCGTGGTGCCGACCGAGGTGGAGCTGCTGGTGGAGATCCGCGACCTCCTGCGCGCGCAGCAGGGCCAGGGTCCCGGCACGGACCCGACCGGCCCGGGAACGACGTCCCTCGCCGGGCGGTACTGAGGCGTCAGTCGCTGCCCCAGTGCGGGGGCCGGTCCTCCAGGTAGCGGCGGTCGGCGTCGGACGGGTCGGCCGGGCGCTCGCCCCAGCCGACGTCGCTGTCGTCCGGTGCCCGGAGCGGGCGGGCGGGGGTCGACGACGGCGCGGCAGGCTCAAGCGGCCTCCCGAGTCCCTCCAGGACGGCGGCAGCCGGCAGCCCGGCCAGCGCAGCACCGGACACGGCCAGCTTGCTGCCGCGCGTCCCGGAGCCGATGACGACGACGTCGGCGGCGGCGACCGCCGGGTCCACGAGCACCGGCCAGCTCTCGGGCAGCCCGAGAGGCGTGATGCCGCCGAAGGCCATGCCCGACTCGGCGACCGCCACGTCCTGGGGCGCGAACGACGCCTTGCGGGCGTCGAGGTGGCGCCGGACCAGGCCGTTGACGTCGGCGCGCGTCGTGGCCAGGACGACGCAGGCGGCGAGGGTGGTCTGCCCGGCCCGGCGGGCGGCGACGACGACGCAGTTGGCCGACGCCTCCAGCGGCACGCCGTAGGCCTCGCTGAACGCGGCCGTGTCCGCCAGGTCGTCGTCGATCTCCGCCACCCAGGCGGCGCCGTCCAGGCCGGACAGCGCCGAGGCGACGGGCGGGGCGAGGAGGTCGGGCCGGTCGGTCGCGGGGACCCAGGTCAGGGAGCCGAGCTGCGGGGAGGACACGCTGAAGATCCTCCGGTACACCTCAGGGGCCGACCACACCGCCTGGTTGACCGGAACGCGACGGCGCCCGGCCGTATCCCGCCTGTCGCCGGTCGCGGCCGCCCAGCAGGATGGGGCCATGATCGGTCAGCTCCACTCCGTCGTGATCGACGCTCCCGACCCGCACGGCCTCGCCGGCTTCTACGCCGGCCTCCTCGGCATGGAGGTGAAGGGCTCGCCGGGCGACGACTGGGTCGTCATCACCGGCGCCGGGTACCGGATCGCGTTCCAGCAGGCACCGGACCTGCAACCCCCCGACTGGCCCGACCCCGACCGCCCGCAGCAGTTCCACCTCGACATCCGGGTGGCCGACGTCGACGAGGCCGAGCCGAAGGTGCTCGCGCTGGGCGCCCGCCGGCTGCCGGGCGGCGGCGGCGACTTCCGCGTCTTCGCCGACCCGGTGGGGCACCCCTTCTGCCTGGTGTGGGACGCATGAGCGCCGACCTGCCCGCGGTCGACCTCACCGCGGCGAGCGCGTTCGTGGCGGCGATCGCCTTCGACGTCGGCGAGGCCGACGGTTCCCGGGTGACCGGATCGGTCGAGCTCGGGCCCGACCAGCACACCCCGTGGGGCGTCGTCCACGGCGGCGTCTACTGCTCGGTCGTCGAGTCGGCCGCCTCCATCGGCGCCAGCCTCGCCGTCCAGGAGCGCGGCCAGTTCGCGGTGGGCGTCAACAACAACACCGACTTCCTCCGCCCGATGACCGCGGGGCGCGTCGACGTCGTCGCCGAGCCGATCCAGCAGGGCCGCACCCTGCAGCTGTGGCAGGTCGTGCTCACCCGCGCCGATGACGGCAAGCTCGTCGCACGCGGGCAGGTCCGGCTGCAGAACGTGCCGCTGCCCGGCGCCTGAGCCGGATCAGCCCGGCAGCGCGGCCGGGTCGAGCACCACGCGGAAGAGGGCGCGGGGGTCCTGCAGCGTCGCCGGCGGCAGCGCCGCCGACCGCGGGACCACCCGCTCCCAGCGCGCCGGCCTCCGGTGCGGGAGCAGCTCGCGGCCCTGGAACAGGTAGTCGCCCACCACCTCGCCGAGCAGCAGCCCGGCGCCGTGCTCGATCGGCAGCGCGACGCGCTCGCCGGGCGCCATCTCGTCGAGGAAGGCCGACAGCTGGCGCAGGTCCTTCGCGGGGCGGCGTCCGGAGAGCTCCTTCGCCAGCGTCCGCAGCTCCACCGGCGTCAGCCCGGTGGCGTCGACGTCGATCCCCGACTGGGTCCCCAGGCCCACCACCCCGGCGGCCAGGCAGGCGCCCAGCTCGTTGTGGGATCGCGGCCGCACGACCCACACCGCGACGCCCTCGGGCGCCGGCGCGGGCGGGACGTCGTCGGCGCCCGGCCAGAGGTAGGGCAGGTCGTCGGGTTCGGGACCGAACAGCTCGGTGAACCGCGGCCGGTAGAAGTCCGGCTCCTTGGCGATCAGGTTGGACCGGTGGGACCGGTGCAGGTCCTCGTTCCCCACCCAGGACGGCAGCAGGCCGGCGCGGGCGAGCTCGTCCTGCGGCAGGCCGACGACGTCGGGTGCGAACTCGCCGATCAGCGCCTCGGTCGTGTCCGCGAAGCCGCGCTCCCGCCAGATGCGCGCCATCGCCAGGCCGTAGGCGACGAGTGCCGGCGTCCGGCCGCGCCACATGACGACGGCGGGGTGGCTGGCCCACCCGTAGTCGGGGAGCTCGATGGCCCGCAGGATCTGCAGCGTCTCGACCCGCTGCTTCCCCAGGCGCGGGGCGTCCAGCAGCCGGGCGCTCTCGGCGAAGTCGGCGACGGGGAGGAAGGTCTGCACCGTCGCCAGTCTCGGTCAGGAGCGTCGCGGCCGCCGGGTCAGGCCTCCAGGTCGCGCAGCGCGGTCTCCCACCGGACGCGCCGGGCCTCCTCGTCCTGGTCCCACCACGCCGTCCCGCGCTCCCCCAGCCCGGTCTTGGCCAGCTGCACGCGGGCCCGCGCGGCGGCCACCGCGGTCTCGTCGCCGTCGCGACCCGCCGTCCGCACCCCCGCCCGGGCGACCCCCAGGTGGTGCAGCAGCCGCTCCCGGACGTCGTCCGGCAGCCCGGGATCGGCGGTCCGCCACCGCCGCCCGTCGACGACGACGTAGCGCCCGTCGTCGGTGCGGCCGACCTCGCGCGTCATGCGCCCAGGCGGGCGGCCAGCGCCGGCAGGACGACGCCCAGCGGGGCGTCGATGCGCACGTCCGCCTTGGCGTCCCCGCGGGTGGGCCCCGCGTTGACGATGGCCACGGGTATCCCGAGCTTGGCCGCGCGCAGGACGAACCGGTAGCCGCTCATCACCGTCAGCGAGGACCCGAGGACGACGAGGCTGCCGGCGGACTCGACCAGGCCGAAGCAGCGGTCCACGCGGTCCCGGGGCACCGTCTCCCCGAAGAAGACGACGTCGGGCTTGAGCGGGCCGTCCCCGCAGGCGAGGCAGCCGACCATCACGAACCCGTCGAGCACCTCGTCGGGCAGCTCGGCGTCGCCGTCCGGGTTGATCTCGTCGGTGTGCGGGCCGAAGTGCGGGTTCGCCTCCCGCAGCCGCTCGTCGAGCGCCGCGCGGTCGGCGACGTCGCCGCAGCCGAGGCACACCGTCCGGTCGAGGCCGCCGTGCAGCTCGACGACGTCCCGCGCGCCACCCGCCTGGTGCAGCCCGTCCACGTTCTGGGTGATCACCCCGTCGACCAGGCCCGCCGCCTGGAGGTCGCCCACCGCGCGGTGCCCGTCGTTGGGCCGCGCGCCCTGGATCTGCCGCCAGCCCACGAAGCTGCGCGCCCAGTACCGGTGCC
>Ga0190265_10001609_pt1 | contig 14862 bp, 21 predicted proteins | sample Popmic124T_FD_133135 | JGI IMG/M metagenome (GOLD analysis project Ga0190265, IMG submission 133135) | Populus adjacent soil microbial communities from riparian zone of Indian Creek, Utah, USA - 124 T | ecosystem: Environmental > Terrestrial > Soil > Riparian zone | place: USA: Utah | collected...
GCGCTCCTGCTCCTGCTCCATCCAGTCCATCGTCGCGGTGCCCTCGTGGACCTCGCCGATCTTGTAGGATTTGCCGGTATAATAGAGGATGCGCTCGGTCGTCGTGGTCTTACCCGCATCGATGTGCGCCATAATCCCAATGTTGCGATATTTGTCGAGCGGATGGCTGCGGGCCATGAATTTTACTCCAGGGCCGGGGTGGGCCCCGGCGTGTCAAATTGTTACCAGCGATAATGCGAGAAGGCGCGGTTGGCTTCGGCCATCCGGTGCGTATCTTCGCGCTTTTTGACGGCGTTGCCGCGGTTCGACGCGGCGTCCATCAGCTCGCCCGAGAGGCGGCCGGCCATGGTCTTTTCCGAACGGGCGCGCGCGGCGGTGATCAGCCAGCGGATGGCGAGCGCCTGGGCGCGCTCGGTGCGCACCTCGACGGGGACCTGGTAGGTCGCGCCGCCGACCCGGCGGCTGCGGACCTCGATGCCCGGCTTCACATTGTTGAGCGCGTCGTGGAAAATCCCGAGCGGGTCCTTCTTGGCGCGGCTCTCGATCGTCTCGAAGGCGCCGTAGACGATGCCCTCGGCGGTCGATTTCTTGCCGTCGAGCATGACGGAGTTCATGAATTTCGAAAGCACGATATCCCCGAACTTGGGATCGGGCAGGATTTCGCGCTTTTCCGGGCGGCGGCGACGTGACATTTTCTCTATCCCTTACTTAGGCCGCTTGGCGCCATATTTGGAACGGCTCTGCCTGCGGTCCTTCACACCCTGCGTGTCGAGCACGCCGCGCAGCACATGGTAGCGCACGCCGGGAAGGTCGCGGACGCGGCCTCCGCGGATCAGCACCACGCTATGCTCCTGAAGGTTGTGACCTTCGCCGGGAATATAGGAGATCACCTCGCGCTGGTTGGTCAGGCGGACCTTGGCCACCTTCCTCAGCGCCGAGTTCGGCTTTTTCGGGGTCGTCGTATAGACTCGGGTGCAGACGCCGCGCTTTTGCGGATTCTGCTCCATAGCAGGGACCTTGGATTTGGCCTTCTGCGGGTCCCGGCCCTTGCGGACCAGTTGGTTGATCGTCGGCATGAAGCCCTTCACTTTCCTAAGTTACTCTACTGCGACGCGAAATGCGCAAAGGAGCCTCGGCGGCCTTTTGGCCCCCCAGGCCTTGCTCACATAGCAGCAGTGTTCAGCTCAAATGCGCCCATGCGGAAAGCGTCTGGCCTGTAAGCCACCACCAGCCCGCGGGCGAGGCGGCCTATAGCCGCGAGAGGCATAGGGGTCAACAGCGGGCGTTTGTGAAGGGACGCGGACTATCCGGAAGGGCCGATCCGCGAATGCATCGAGCCGGCATATTCGGGGACGAGCGTGAACTCCAGCTCGCCAAGCTTGCGATCGCCGTGCCAGATCTCCAGCACCCATAGTCCGGACATCAGCTCCCACGGCTCTTGCAGCGTGTAGGTGGCCACGGAAATCTGATTCAATCTGACACGACGTGATGCAGAACTGACCGGCAAGGGGGCTGATGAGCCAGGCGGCCTTGCGCCGGGCTGCGGAAATCGGAACACCCTGCGAAAACTAACCGGTGCTCCGTCAGGCTCTCCGATGATCCTGTATTCGATTCCAAACGTGACGCTGAGCCTCGCCGGTATCGATGTCGTGCTCGCGGCCAGGCGCCAATGGCTCAAGACGTTCTGCAGCACGCCGTCTGCGTCACGCGTGGTTGATGCCCTTTCCACGTCGTAAATGCCGACGCGGATGATTTCGAAGCCATCGATTCGAGGCTCCTGGCCCTGTGCCGGCGCGGCGAAAAGCAACACGCAGAAGACAAAAAGAACATGTTTCATCGAGCGGCCTCCTCGGCGAGATCATTCGATCATACAAAAGTCGGCGGACTGCGCGCCACCCCTCAGCCTCGAACCCTATGCGCAGCCAGCCGCTCGTAATAAGGCCGGCAGCGCTCGGCGAGGCGGCGGGCGTCGCCGGGGAGGTCGTCGGGCTCGGCGTCAGGCGGGCCGAAGCCGGTGCTGGCTTCGACCACCTGGTACCAGTACGGCGCCCAGGGCCCGTCGGTGGCGCGGCGGCCCGGGGGCCAATCGAGCATGGCGGGATCGAAGGGGATGGCGAGACGCGTGCACAAGGCGCCAAGCGTGGCCTCGGGGTCGGCAAGGACGTCACTGGCATCGACCACCGGCGGCGCTTCGCCGAGCCGGTCGGCCTCGCGGTCGAAGAAGTCGGCCTGGATGGCGAGCCCGAAATCCTCGAACGCCGCAGCGTCGCGCTTGCGCAGATAGGAGGCGATCATGCGCTCGGGCGAGCGGATCAGGAAGGCGTGGGTGAAGCCGGCGAAATCGTCATAGCCGATCGGGCCGACCATATGGTGCCACATATGCTTCTGGTACCAGATCGGCGCGTCGCCCGGCACCGGGCCGGAGAGGGCGCGCGCGACGCTCGCCCAGTCGCAGTCCATGGCGGCGATCACCTCTTCGCGCAGGGGATGCGGGGCGCCGCTGTCGGTGAGGAACGCCCCATAATAAGGCTCGTCGCTGACGAAGGTGTCGGCGCGGTTGCCGAAGCTGCGCATCATCGCCGTCGAAAGGTTGCGCGGCCCGGACCACATCGCGATCCGGAGCGGGGTGCTCACGGCCGCTTCTGCGCGGCGACGTCCGCCTCGATCCGCGCCTTGTAGAGGCCCTGCAGCCGCTCCACGATCGGTCCGCGCCCGTCGGTGATATGCCGTCCGTCTATCCGGCCCACCGGCACGACGCCCGCGAAGGTGCCCGTGACGAAGGCCTCCTGCGACCCGTAGACGTCGGTCAGCGAGAAATTCTTCTCGAATACCGGGATGCCCGCCTCCCGGCAAATCCCGATCACATTGCCCCGCGTGATTCCGCCCAGGCAATAATCGCCGCTCGAGGTCCACACCTCGCCCTTGCGGACGATGAAGAAATGGGTCGAGTTGCAGGTCGCGACGAAGCCGTGCGGATCGAGCATCAGCGCTTCGTCCGCCCCCGCCTCGATCGCCTGGATGCAGGCGGTGATGCAGTTAAGCTTGGAATGCGAATTGAGCTTGGGGTCCTGCACCGCCGGGTCGCCCCGGCGGACGTGGACGGTGAACAGGGTGATTCCCTTCTCGACCGTCTCCGGGAGCGGTTCCTTATATTCGGGGACGATGACGATCGTCGCCGGCGAGATCAGTGTACGCGGGTCCTGATAGGGCGTCGAGCGAACGCCGCGAGTCACCATCAGCCGGATGTGGACGCCCTCGCTCATTTGATTGGCGTCGAGCGTCTCGTAGAGCCGCGCCGTCAGCGCCTCGCGCGTCAGCCCGATCTCCATCGCGATCGCCTTGGCGCCCTCGTAGAGGCGGTCGAGATGCGCCTCGAGAAACGCGATCCGCCCCTTATGGACCCGCAGCCCCTCCCACACGCCGTCGCCGAGCACAAAGCCGGAATCGAACACCGACACCACCGCCTCGGCGCGCGGCTTCAGCGCGCCGTTGACATTGATCAGGATCGAGGCGTTGCGCGGATCGGAGGCGCTGTCGTGCATGGCCGGGAACGTGAAGCGTCATGAACCCCTTGTCAAAGCCGGGCGAACAGCAGTCCGACATAGGCGACAAATGCGGCCCCCACCGCCAGCGCTAGGGCAAGCTGCGGCCCCCGCCGCTTCAGCACCAGCCCGAGCAGCGCCATCAGCGCCATGAATACATGGAAGGCGACGTTCGCCGGACCGGGGAGCGAGCCTTCGAGCATCAGGTCCTTGATCAGGCTGACCGCGACGGCGAGCAGCAGACAGGCGAAGAAGGGACGGCGCTGGGCATCGTAATGCGCCTCGAGGTCGATCGCTGCGCCGTCTGGAACGTCGGGAAGCACGACCGCAGCACCCATGTAGACGAGCGCCATCTGCGTCAGGATCACCAGGAAGGTGTCGAATCGCCAGCCCGAATAATCCTCCAGTCCAAAGCTTGCCCACCAGGCCTGGCACGCGAACAGGAGGATCAGTACGCTCCAGATGATCGTCGGCCAGTAGAAGCGGACAGAGCTGCGCGCGAGCAGCAGGCCGCGATAGCCCTGCAGAACCTGCGTGATCGCGAGGCCGAGGATGATCGAAAGCAGAACCGATAGATATTCGAAAGCCGTCATGCACCCTTCCCCCCTCCTCAAGCCGCAGGCGTCACGAACTCGATCGAGCCATCGGCGGACACTAAGGCAATTTCCACGCCAGCCGTTTGGCATCGGCCCACCAAGCGCTGAGCCTGGATAAGGCTCGCTTTCGTTGCCGGGGCCACGGCCACATGTCGATCACCGTTTGCCTCCATCGCCATGGTCTGCCCGACCAGCTCGTTGAAGCCGCTGCGGACTTTCGACAACGCTCCCGAATGGCGGGAATTGACGATACCGCCTTTGCATTCCGCCCGAACCGTACAATCCGCGATCACCCCGACGACATCGCCTCGGCCATGCTGCGATTTTGGGTTCACAATAATCTTATGCCCACCACGCACATATTCGCCGCCATAGGTCGTCGATCCGATCGGCTTCTTGAGCGAGAAGCCCAAGCCGATAAGGAAAGCAGGGATCGCAAAGCGCTTCGCGTGCTCGCCGTCCGGGTAGACTTCTACGATCCCACCGCCCTTCGGGTGGGCGAGAATATATAGGGCGAACGCGAGTTGCACGGCAGCCTCGGTAAGCTTTTGCTCGATCCCGTCCGGACAATATCGGCGGCGCTTTTCCGGCGGCTCATGGTCGGTAAGAAAGGATGTCACTCCGTCGTCTCGCCGTCCCATTCGTCATTGTCGTGGTCGGCTTCGGCCTGCGCCTTGGTCTTGTGGACGACCTTGTCCTTATGCTCGGGCGGGCCGTAGATCGTGTAGAGCCTGAGCGGCGAATCCCCGGTGTTGATCACATTGTGGCGCGCCCCGGCCGGCACGATCACCGCGAAATCGTCCGCGATCCTGTTGCCCACGCCGTCGATCCTGATCTCGCCCTCTCCCTCCTCGACCCGGAAGAACTGGTCGCGGTCTTCGTGCACCTCCTCGCCGATGTCGCAGCCGGGCGACAGCGTCATCAGCACCAGCTGGAGGTTCTTCCCCGTGTAGAGGACGCGGCGGAAATCCGCGTTGGCGAGGGTCGCCTTCTCGATATCGTCGACATAGCCCTTCATGCGTTTGCTCCTTGGGGACAGTCACTTTTCCGCACCGCGGCGTCTCGTCTGAACACGTCGTGCGGAAAAGTGACTGTCCCCTTAGCGCCGGTCGGCGACGATCGTTCCGCTTTTGATCACCACATCGACATCATAAAAAAGGGGACAGTTACTCGTAACTAATACGGTCAGATCCATCGAAATCCATCTAACCTGTGTCGGGGCGAATGATGGGATTTCCGGGGCCATTGGACCCAGGGAACTGCCAGCCCATATGAGTTACCGTGTTGATGACCGCGCATGCTAGCTCCGCAACGTGTTGCTGAGTCTGCTGCAGAAATGCCACGTCGATTGCGGTCTCGAAGATTTCCTTCCGTCGGTTGACAAAAGATGGAACCGATCGCCCTAGCTCATCAGGCACATTCCACGAGCCATGGCATAGAACGTTTCGAATAGCAGACGCTTTACGCATGTCGTCCAGCAGGACGCCGAGGTTTTCTATCGTGGCATTATGATTATCGCAGACTGCCCTCCCGTAGGAATCTATCAGGCCGCCAAGAGGATCCGTTAATGCCCTCTGCAGTGTGGGGAGCCAACTCTCGAACGCTGCTTCCAATTCGTCGCTCGCGAATTCTCGCGTGGCCGTAAATGAAAAAATCGCCTTCCCCAAGACCTCCTCAAGAAAGCCGAATGTGGCCACCGTCCGCCCGAGGTTCTCCCAGAATTCGGGAGAGTGTCTATGTGTGGGAAAGTGCCTCGGCAATTTTTCGGTATCAACTACAAACCTACCGGGCCCGCTTCGATCGGTCATCACTAATGCCCGTTCCTCAATAATGCAGCGCCCGCCCATAAGCATCCAGCACGCTCTCGTGCATCATCTCGCTCAAGGTCGGATGCGGGAAGACCGTGTGCATGAGGTCTTCCTCGGTGGTCTCCAGTTGGCGGGCGATGGCGTAGCCCTGGATCAGCTCGGTGACTTCCGCGCCGACCATATGGGCGCCCAACAATTCGCCGGTCGTCTCGTCGAACACGGTCTTCACGAAGCCCTCGGCCTCGCCGAGCGCGATCGCCTTGCCGTTGCCGATGAAGGGGAATTTGCCGACCTTGACCTGGTGGCCCGCCGCTTTGGCCGCCGTCTCGGTCAGCCCCACCGACGCTACCTGCGGCCGCGAGTAAGTGCAGCCCGGGATGTTCCAGGTCTCGAAGGCATGCGGTTTCTTGCCCGCAATGGCCTCCACGCAGACGACGCCTTCGTGGCTCGCCTTGTGTGCGAGCCAGGGCGGGCCGGTGACGTCGCCGATCGCATAGATCCCGTCGACATTGGTGCGCGCGTAGCCGTCCACCACGATATGGCCGCGGTCGGTCTTCACGCCGAGCGCCTCGAGCCCGATCCCCTCGCTGTTCGGGACGATGCCGATGGCGACGATGGCGTGGGAGAAGTCCTGCGCCTCGCCGCCCTTCAGCACGGCGCGGACGCTTTGCCCCGCGTTTTCCAGCTTCTCGACGCCCGAAGAGACGTGGATTTTCATGCCCTGCTTGACGAGCGCCTTGTGGACGAAGGCTGAGACCTCCTCGTCCTCGACCGGCAGGATGCGCTCGAGCATCTCGACGATGGTCACGTCGGCGCCCATGTCCGAATAGAAGCTGGCGAACTCGACCCCGATCGCGCCCGAGCCGACGACGAGCAGCTTAGAGGGCATTTCCTTGGGCACCATCGCGTGGCGGTAGGTCCAGATCCGCTCGCCATCGGCCTTGGCGAAGGGCAAATCGCGGGCCCGCGCGCCGGTGGCGACGATGATGTGCTTCGCCTCCAGCGTCTTGTCGCCCACCTGGAGCTTACCCTTGCCGAGCAGCTTCCCCTCGCCCTCGACGACGGTCACCTTGTTCTTCTTCATCAGGCCTTTCACGCCCATGTTGAGCTGGCCCGCCACCTTGCGGCTTCGCTCGACGATGGCGGCGAGGTCGAAGCCCGGATTGTCGGCCTTGAGGCCGTAGGCCGAGGCATTGGTCATATAATGGTAGATTTCGCTTGTGCGCAGCAGCGCCTTGGTCGGGATGCAGCCCCAATTGAGGCAGATCCCGCCGAGCTTCTCGCGCTCGACGATCGCCACCTTCATGCCCAACTGGCTCGCCCGGATCGCCGCGACATAGCCGCCGGGGCCGGAGCCCAGGATGATGAGGTCGTATTGGTCAGCCATAGATTCTCCGTCGGCGCGGCGGGAGCCGGTCACCGGCTCGTCGCATAATCGGGCGCATGGGTCATGTCCAAGAGCCCTAGTCGAATACCGCAGCCACGTTCGTGGTGGGGGCGGATAGAAGGGACCACCAAAGCAACGCCGCCGCCGAGCCAAAAACGGCAACCCCAACCGCGTCAAACGATCGGAGCGCGACCATGCCATTGTTCACCACCATCGAGAATAGCAGCGGCACAGTGAATGAGAGCACCGCGCAAACCAGCCAGCGCCGAACACGCCGTGCGCCCATCGCCACAGCGACCAGGTCGAACAAAGTCACGAACATCAACGCCATCACGGTCACGACAATCGTGCCCAGCAGAATACGCAGCAAGGCCACCCCACCGGCAAACAGGATGCCGAAGAACACCGCCATGCCGACAGAAAATAGCAGGCCTGGGTACAGAATCCGGCCGCTCCGGCGCGCGCCGGCGGGAGCATCCCTGCCCCGCGAACCCCGTCGCACCGCGAAGCGGATCACCATTCCCAATACGGCCAGTGCGAAGCCGAGGCCGAGAAGGGCCGGCGGATCACTAAGACCTGGCACCCGCCCGCCGCCTCAGCCAGTCACGAGCGTTAACAGGTCGAGATCAAGAATATCGCCCAGTCGAAACTCCCAATCCTTCATCACCCCGCTACTACCCTCACATAGCGCGCCGCCACCCAGCCCGAATGGCACGGCCCGTCATAGGCGCGCGGGCGGGGCACCGGAGAGCCGACGCCGCAATCCTCCTGGCGGCCGGCGGGGCCGAAGACCACGCCGAGCCAGCCGTTCCGCTGTTCGCAGACATTGACGATATGGCCGGGGCCGAGCCGGCCGATGTCGCGCGCGTCGCGGCCGGGGCCGGCGCGGACGGTGAGGTAATTGTCGCCCCGGGGATTGAGGCCGCTGACCTCGCTTTGGCTCAAGCAGGCGTCGAGATCGGCTGCCGCCGTGCCGATGCGCACCGGCCGGTCCGGGCCAGCGGCGATCGCGGCCGCGGCGACGGCACTGGCGAGGCCGGCAGCGAGCAACGCGCCCTTCATCGGTTGGACCAGGCCAGGAAGCCCCAGCTGAACAGGGTCACGACGCAGAAAAGCGGCCAGGACCAGGCGAAATGCCATCCCCCCGCACTGACGTTGACGAGGCCGTAATGGAGCCATTCGACGAGCTGGCCGCTGCCGCCGCGGATGACGTAGGGGATGGCGAGCGCGGCGACCGCGCCGACCGCGACGGCTTTGACCAACGCCATCAGGCGAGCGTCCCAAGCGGGTTTTCGACCAGCCGCTTGAACGCCTGCATCAGCCGCGCGCCGTCGGCGCCGTCGATGGCGCGGTGGTCGAAGCTGCCGGTGGCGCTCATGATTGTGGCGATCTGAAGGGCATCGTCGATCACCCACGGCCGCTTCTCGCCCGCCCCGATCGCCATGATCATCCCCTGCGGCGGGTTGATGACGGCCTGGAAATTCGAAATTCCGAACATCCCCATATTGCTAAGCGATGCCGTACCCCCCTGATATTCCTCAGGCTTCAGTTTGCCCTCGCGGGCTCTGCCGGCGAGGTCCTTCATCGCGTTGGCGATGGCGGAGAGGCTCTTCGTATCGGCTCCGGTGATCACCGGGGTGATCAGGCCGCCGGGGATCGACACCGCCACCGAAATGTCGGCGCGCTTGAAGGTGACGAGGTCGTGGCCGGTATATTGGACGTTGCATTCCGGCACTTCGATCAGCGCCGAGGCGAGCGCCTTGATCAGCATGTCGTTGACGCTCAGCTTGACGCCGCGGCTCTCGAGGCTCGAATTCAGTTCGCCCCGAAGCTTCAGCAGCGCGTCGAGCCGGACGTCGACGGTCAGATAGATGTGCGGAACCTGCTGCTTGGATTCGGTCAGGCGCCGAGCGATCGTCTTGCGCATGTTGGAGAGCTTGGCGATTTCGTGCGGGATATCGGGGATCGGATAGACGGGCGCCGCGGCCGGCGCGGCAGGCGCAGACGCGGCTTCCGGAGCCTTGGCGGGCGCCGTGCCGGCGGCGCCCTCCACGTCCCCCTTGACGATCCGGCCGCCCGGGCCGGAGCCCGCGAGACCCGCCAGATCGACGCCCTGCTGCCCGGCGAGGCGGCGGGCGAGCGGGCTGGCTTTCACCCGATCGCCCTCGGACTTTGCGGCCGGTGCGGGTGCGGGAGCGGGCGCCGGCACCTCTTTGGCAGGCCGGCCGGCGCCAGCATCCTTCGCCGCGGGTTCGGGTTTCTTGGCCGGTGCCGGAGCCGGCGCAGGCGCAGGCGCCGCCTTCGCCGCCGACGCATCCTCGCCCTCCGCCGCGATCAGGGCGATGACGGTGCCGACCTTCACCGCGTCCGTGCCTTCGGCGACCAGGATCTTCGCGATCGTGCCTTCGTCGACCGCCTCGAACTCCATCGTCGCTTTATCGGTCTCGATCTCGGCGAGGATGTCGCCCGACGCCACCGTATCGCCCTCCTTCACCAGCCATTTGGCGAGCGTCCCTTCCTCCATGGTCGGGGACAAAGCGGGCATCTTCAGTTCGATCGGCATGGAAGAGGTTATGTCCTATTCGCGAGCGGCCGCAAGCGTCCAAAGCGCAAAGCCATGGCAATGGTCAAGGCCTGTCCTGAGCGGCCGGCGGGCCCGCCGAAGGGGGAAGGCTTGCCTGGAACCCCGATCTGGCGCACCACCTTTTACGAAAAGGGAAAGCGGATGCGGTCCTATCTGGTCGTGATGGACGAGACGGAGGAGGCCCTGGCGGCGCTGCGCTTCGCCGCCCGGCGGGCGGCGCGGACCGGCGGCGGAGTCGAGATCCTCGCGCTCATTCCCCAGCAGGAATTCGTCCAGTGGGGCGCGGTCCAGGACGCGATGGAGGAGGAGGCCCGGCTTCGCGCCGAGGCGATGCTGGTCCAGGCGTCGGGCGCGATCATGGAGGAAGCTGGGATCAAGCCCTCGATCACCGTTAAGCAGGGCGATCCGATCAAGGCGGTCGCCGAATTGCTCAAGGAGCGCGACGACATTTCGGCGCTGGTGCTCGCCGCGGCCGCGGAAGGAGGGCCGGGGCCCCTCGTCACCCATTTCGCCGCAACCGCCGGGGCCCTCCCCTGCCCGCTCATCGTCGTGCCCGGCGGGCTCGGCGACGAAGCGCTGGCCCGCCTGAGCTAGCTAGGGGCCTGCCCCTTTAGCCGCGCTCGCCGGCGGGCGGGCGGGGGCGCGGCGCACGGCGGACCGGCGGGCGGCGGCGTTGCACGCGCTGGCGCACCTCGACCACTTCCTCGATCACCTCCTCGCAGCCGCAGCCATGGGTGGTGATCGTCTCGATCACGATCGGATAGGCATAAGCGCCATAGCCGGAATAGCCGCCATAAGCGGCGCCATGGCCCTGCCCGCCCATGGTGTGGACTTCATGGCGGCCGCCATGCCCGTCGTGGCGCTCGTGGCGCTCGTGGCTCTCGGCATGCTCATCGTCTTCGCCATCATGCCGGTCGCCGCGGCCGCGATAGGCGGGGATGCCGTCGTCGCTGTCCCACTCCTCGCCGTAGCGGTCCCAATCCATGCCATAGCGATGATCGCGGACTCGGCCGTCGCCGCCGATCAGATAGGCGTCGTCATAATAGCGGACCCAGCGACCGTCGCCGGGGTTCGAGAAGCCGTACATCTGCCAGTTGCCGATGTGGAATTGCGATCCGAACCAGAAGGGATGGATGACGAAGCCGCGGTTCATCCGCTGGTGGCGGAAATTGCGCCCCGGGTGCATGCCGCGGTTGCCGAAATGGCGGACCTGGACGTTGGGGCGATGCATCGGCGGGCGGACCATGTTGCCGCCGCGGCTCCAGCTATGGCCGGCTTGCGGGCGCGGACCGTGGCCGGCGCCGGGCCGGGCGCCCTGTTGCGCGAGCGCGGCGGCCGGCAGGATGGCGATGCTCGCCGCCAGGATCGAAAGGCTCAACTTGCGCATAAAGGTTCCCCTGTCCGCAATTCCCCGCCCCGGGCGAAGCGCGCGGAGCTCGGTAAACCTGCCTTTTACGCTTGCGAACCGTCCTTTGCCATGCCGCCGAGGCGTCCGGAAAGACGCTGTATCAGTTTGACACAGCCCGCTTCGTCTTCGTCATCGAAGCGCGCCGGCGTCGGGCTGTCGAGGTCGAGCACACCGACGAGGTGGTCGCCGGCGAGGATCGGGACGACCAGCTCGGCGCGGCTGGCGGCGTCGCAGGCGATGTGGCCCGGGAAAGCGAGCACGTCGTCGATGCGCTGCGGTTCGCGGGTCGCGGCGGCCGTGCCGCAGACGCCCTTGCCGAACGGGATCCGGATGCAGGCCGGCCGGCCCTGGAACGGCCCAAGCACCAGCTCGCCTCCGACATTGCGGTAGAAGCCGGCCCAGTTGAGGTCAGGCAACGCCTCCCAGAGCAGGGCCGCAACATTGGCCATGTTGGCGATCGGATCGACCTCGCCGGCGGTCAGCGCATCGGCGGCCTCGATCAGCGCGCGATAGAGCGACACCTTGTCCGCCGCTTCGATCTTGAAATCGTACATCAGTCGCGCCTTCCCTTGCCGAACGCCGGCTTGATAGCGGCACGTCGGGCACCATCAGTGCGATTGCCTTCACGCGTCACGATTGCGACAACCGTATCCATCATGCCTGCGATTCAAATCACCAGGTCCATCTCGATCGACTCCAGCGAGCTTGAGGAGAAGTTCACGCGCGCGTCCGGCCCGGGCGGTCAGCACGTAAACACGACGGATTCCGCCGTCCAGCTTCGTTTCGATGTCGTCGGCTCTCCGTCCCTGCCGCAAGCAGTGAAGGACCGGCTCGCCATACTGGCAGGCTCCCGGCTGACCAACGACGGCTGGATCGTGCTGACGGCTCAAGGCGAGCGGTCGCAGGAAATGAACCGGCGCGAAATACGCGAGCGCCTCTTCGACCTCATTCGCGAGGCGACCATCGTCCCGAAGAAGCGCCGTCCGACGAAGCCCTCCAGGGCGGCCAAAGCGAGGCGCGTCGACACGAAGAAGCTGCGCTCCAGGGTGAAGGGGCTGCGAGGCCGCGTCGATCCTTAGGGTCCGTACTTAATTCGGTCACGCAAGCACGATTCTGGCGCCTTCGGCGATCAGTGTTGCCATCGCCCTGGTGCTTTCGCTAACCGATCCAGGGCGGCCAGCGTCCATATTGATCAGGCACGCGACCGAAACGCGCTCCGTCACCCAGCTTTTCAGTTCCCCCTGAAACCCGTTGATGACGCCATCATGCGTCGCGTAGCGACGGCCGTTCTCGGAGCCGAATACCAGGCCAAGCCCATATTCGATCGCTTCCTGCGAAGCGTTGGCCCCGGTGCGCACCTGCCTGGTCGGTAAGGTGCCATCGTTCAACCGCGCGGGCGTCAGCAAGACTTCCAGGCTCGGCGGACGCAGGACCCGGCCGGCAAGCAAAGCCGCGTGCCAGCGCACCAGATCATCCGCCGTCGAACGAAGCGACCCGGCGGCACCGGGCAAGCTCATCGAGACGAACGCCGCTTCCCTGAAGCTGCCTCGTCCCCCGCCGGCATAGCCGGTCGCCCGCTCCGCAACGACCGCGCCGGCGTCGTCAACCGCTGTGTGCCCGAGCCCGATCGGATCGAACAAACGACTGCGCAGGAAGCTGGAATAGGCCTGGCCCGAGGCCGTTTCGATGACCCAGCCCAGGAGATGGTAGGCTATGTTGCTGTAGAGGAAAGCCGTGCCAGGCTGAGAAACGAACAGCGGATCGGCGCCCTGAACCGCCCTGAGATAGGCTTCTCGATCCCACTCCCGGCGCGCGACGTTGAAAATGTTCAGCCGGGGAGCCCTGGCCAGACCGGACATATGGGTGAGCATCTGGCGAAGGCTGATCCCGTCCGCGCGCGGGAAGTCCGGCATGAATCGCTGAAGCCTGTCGTCGAGCGACAGCCTTCCGTCTTCCGCCAGGAGCAGCAAGGCGACCGCGGTAAACTGCTTCGTGAGCGAGCCGATTCGAAACATAGTCGTGGAGGTGGCTTGTGTTTCCGTCGCTAGATCGGCGAGCCCGAATCCCTTCGAATAGGCGAGCCGCCCGCCCTTCATCACGCTGACTTGAAGGGCGGGCGTCAGCCTGGCCGCGATCACCTGCCGGGCCAGCGCGTCAAGCGAGGACCAGTCACGGGGAACGATCATCTGCGCGGCGCCGCTTGTGCCCAGCGCGGCCAAGGCGCCGAAACCCAATGCCAGCGACGTCCGTCGCGTTACCGCGCTCCAATCGGCGCCCGGCTCGATCATGCAACGCCCTCCACCGACGGCCGGTATGAACGCGCGGATGCTCGACGGCAACGGCGCTCGACCGGCATCGCGGAGCCGTTGCGGCGCCGGATCGCGCGTTTCACGCCGATGACGTCAGGTCTGGGAGCCGGCTCGTTCGGGCGGGGTCTCGATCGGATCAAGCACATCGCCGAAGCCGGCGCTGATGAAGGTGGGCGGCAGCGGCGCGGTCGCCTCGACCGGCGGCTTGGCGCCGCGCTCGACGGTCAGCGACAAAGCGTGGAGCAGCATCGGCCCCCTGCCGAGGCCGTAGACCGGATCGCCCGAAATCGGGATCCCGATCCCTTCCGACGCATGAACCCGGATCTGGTGCGTGCGCCCAGTCTCCGGCGTGAAGACGATGACGGCCCTCCCGTCCCGGACTCGCTCGACGCGCCAGTGGGTCACGGCCGGACGGCCAGCCGCATCGGGCACCATCCGCCAGCCTGCCTCGGCCGTGGACGTCTTTGCCAGGGCGAGATCCACCGTCCCCGATTGCTCCGCCGGAACGCCGTCGAGCACCGCGATATAGGTTTTGCCGACCCTTTTCTCCTCGAACGCGCGCTGGAAGGCCTTGTGCGCCTTGGGGTTGCGGGCGAGGAGAAGGCAGCCCGACGTGTCGCGATCGAGCCTGTGCACCGGCAGCGGCAGGCGCTTAAATCCGAAACGAAGATGGTGAAGATAGTCTTCCAGGCTCTCCGGCGTTCGCGACCCGGGATGGACCGCAAGGCCCGCCGGCTTGTCGATCACGATCGCCTCGCCATCGATGAAAAGGACGGTCTTTTCCCAGAAGTCGGTGGCCTGTTTCATCGCCGGCGGCCCTGCCACGTCTGTGGCCTCCACGCAAATGAGCGGGTTTGAGCTGCCCCCGGCAGCTCAAAGCCATGCCCGGCGGGCATGGCGACCCGCCTCATGCGCGCTTAGTATCGGATTCCACGGTATTAATACCAAATTAACCTTTTGCCTTCACACCCCTAATGGTTAATGACGTCGCAGGGCGCCCGGCCGCCGGCCGCCGCGACAGGAGGGCATTTTTCATGCGTGTGCTGCTGATCGAAGACGAGCCGACGACGGCCAAGGCCATCGAGCTGATGCTCACCACCGAGGGCTTCAACGTCTACACCACCGATCTGGGCGAGGAAGGCCTCGATCTGGGCAAGCTCTACGATTACGACATCATCTGCCTGGACCTGAACCTGCCGGACATGCACGGCTACGACGTGCTGAAAAA
>Ga0190265_10001610_pt1 | contig 14858 bp, 16 predicted proteins | sample Popmic124T_FD_133135 | JGI IMG/M metagenome (GOLD analysis project Ga0190265, IMG submission 133135) | Populus adjacent soil microbial communities from riparian zone of Indian Creek, Utah, USA - 124 T | ecosystem: Environmental > Terrestrial > Soil > Riparian zone | place: USA: Utah | collected...
ACCTCGGGCTGATCCCGGGCGGCGGCGGCACGCAACGGCTCTCGCGGCTGGTCGGGGTGGGCCAGGCCATGCGGCTGATCTTGACCGGCGACATGATCGGCGCCGCCGAGGCGAAGGAGATCGGCCTGGTCGAGATCGTGACGCCGGCCGAGGAGCTGCGCGCCAAGACCCTGGAATTGGCCGCCAAGATCGCCAGCAAGAGCCCGCTCACTCTGAAGATCGCCAAGGAGGCGATGCGGGCGAGCGAGCGGCTGCCCGTCGAGGACGGCATCACCTACGAGCGCGACCTCTTCTGCCTCGCCTTTGCGTCGGCGGACAAAGAGGAAGGGGTCAAGGCGTTCCTGGAGAAGCGTCCCGCCGTGTGGACGGGGCGGTGAGGCGATGAGCTCCCCCCACGAGGACCTGCTGGCGCTGCGCTCTGAGTTCCCCGTCCTCGAGCGCACCACCTACCTGATCAACAATTCGCTCGGGGCGATGCCGCGCGCCGTCCACGAGGAGGTGGCGACCTTCGCCCGCCAGTGGGAGGAGCGCGGGGTGCGTGCCTGGCACGAGGGGTGGTGGGAGATGGCGGCGACGACCGGCGACCTGCTGGCGCCGCTGCTGGGCGTTCGGCCCGGGTCGATCGCCATGCACCAGAACGTCTCGGTGGCGGCGGCGGTGTTCTTCTCCTGCTTCGACTATCCGCCCGAGCGCAACCGGATCGTCTACACCGAGCTGAACTTCCCCAACGTCATGTACCTGGCGGAGGGAGAGCGGCGCAAGGGAGCGGAGATCGTAATGGTGCCCTCGGACGACGGCATCGGCGTGCCCACCGAACGCCTGCTCGCCGCGATCGACGAGCGCACGCGCCTGGTGCCGATCTCCCACACCCTCTTCCGCAGCGCCTTCGTGCAGGACGCCCAGGCCATCGCCCGGCGCTGCCGCGAGGTGGGGGCCGTGCTGCTGCTCGACGTCTACCAGTCGGCCGGGGTGCTGGAGCTCGAGCTCGAAGCCTGGGGAGTGGACGCAGCGGTGGGCGGCTCGGTGAAGTGGCTGTGCGGCGGCCCGGGCGCCGGGTTCCTCTGGGGAGACCCGGGTCTCGCGCCGAAGCTCGAGCCGGCCCTGACCGGCTGGCAGGCGGACGAGGAGCCGTTCAACTTCCGGCCCGGCCCCATCCAATACGCGGAAACACCATGGCGCTTCCTTACCGGCACGCCCAACATCCCGGCCCTCTTCTCCTGCCGCGCCGGCTACCGCATCGTCGCCGGGGTGGGGGCGAAGAGGATCCGCGAGCGCTCGCTGGCCCTCACCACCCACCTGATGGCCACCGCGGAGGCCGCCGGGTTCGAGGTGCGCACCCCGCGCGACCCGGCTCGCCGGGCCGGCACCGTGTCCGTGTGGCACGAGGAGGCCGAACGGCTCAGCAAGGAGCTGATCGCGCGGGAGATCATCTGCGACTACCGGCCGCGCGCCGGCATCCGTCTCTCGCCCCATTTCTACAACACCGAAGCGGAGTGCGATCATGCGATCGCGACGCTGAAGGAGCTGGCGTTCGGTAGGTAGACGGACGGAGGAGGGCGGCCCGGGGAGGGCCGCCCCTGGTCCCAACTCTAGGTCTGGACGCGCTTGGCGACGAAGATCGCGAAGCCGTCGTCGTCCACCAGGATGTCGCTGGTGAACGAGACCCTCCGGCGCAGGCCGAGGCGGCCACAGGTGTTGACCGCCGAGCTTCCCAGGCAGAAGATCGGGATCTCCTGGCGGAGCGGCTTTTTCGAGTCCACGAAGACGAGCCGGAAAGGCGTGCCGTCATCCAGGAAATCGACGCTGTCGATGAAGGTGAGCACGCCGACGACGGTGGACTCGGCCTTGTCCGTGCGCGGCACGGCCTTCTCCAGGCCCCGCTCGATGCCCGGCTTGTTCATCTGCACGTAGCTCTGGAGAGCGCCTTCGAAGCCGGGCTTGCGCTCCTGGGCCTGCGCGGCGGTGACAGAGGCGAGCAGCACTCCGGTAGCGGTGAGTGCGACCAAAAATCTTCTCATGGGATCTCTCTCCTGTTTCAAATCGTAGTTGAGCCTCTTCTCCGGACCGGAGACCTCACGGTTTCAGCCGCGGACTCCAGGTCCCAAGGACGAGGATCAGTCAATTATCTCACGCATCCTCTTAGAGTGACGGAGGCGCGGAAAACATTTCAGCCGGGCTTGGCAGCCACCTCGGCCTCCCGGTGCCGCGCGATCAGGACGGCGTAGGCGAGCAGGGTCGCGAGCACCAGGCCCGCCTCCAGCCAGCCGCCCTGGTAGCCGCCGCCCACGAGGTCGCCCGCGAAGGCGAAGGCCAGGGCCGCCAGGAAGGCGAGCAGCGGCAAGGCGCCGAGGAGGATCCACGCGGCCCGGGCCACGGCCCGGCGCGGCGGAAACAGGGAGAGCAGGGCCGCCGGGAGGAGCAGGACGGCAAAGACGGGGGCGAGGAAGATGGCGAGGAGCAGGAGCAGCCGGAAAGCGAAGCCCGGCAGGTAGCGCCGCTGCTGGCGGCCGTGCTCCTCGATCGAGGCGCCGCGCCAGCGGCCGGGCAGACCGCGGAAGACGAGCAGCGCCCACACCAGGAAGCCCGTCCACAGCAGGTCGCGCCGCGCCCAGACCCTGCCGAAGGCCGCGAGGTAGCGGTCCTCGGCGAGGGGGCGGCCGGCCAGGCCGTCCAGCCGCCGGACGGAGGCGGTGACCGCCTGGACCCAGCGGTCCAGGCGGGCGGCGTCGAGCCGGCCGGCGACGTCCGCGGGCCGGTGATAGGCGGGGTCGAGGAGCAGGAGCGAGCTGTCCGAGAGGGTAACCGCCGGAATGCCCCGCTCCAGCAAGGAGTCGGCGTCGGCCGCAAAGCGGGCGTCGAAGGCGCGGGAGACGAGTTGCGCCAGAAGGGGGAAGCGGTTGTCGGCCACCGAGAAGCGCCAGCCCACCGCCTCGCCGCCGCGCTGGACGAAATGGACCAGCCAGGCCGGCGCCAGGACCCTCTTTCCCGCGGCCTCGGAGCCCGCCGGCACCGACGGGCCACCGCCGGTCGAGTGCACCGGAAAGGTGTGGATGGTGGGGCCGGCGCTCCCCGCCCACCCCACCATCTCGACGTTCAGGCCGGCCAGCACGCGGGCGCGCCATTCGGGGCTCCGGGCCGCGACCCAGCCGCGGCTGCCGAACAGGCCCGGCTCCTCGCTGTCGAAGAGGACCACCCGGATGGTATGACGCAGAGGGGTGCGCCGGAGGTCGGCCGCCGCGGCGAGCACCACGCCGCACCCGGAGGCGTCGTCGCCGGCTCCGGGGCTCCGCGCCACCGTGTCGTAGTGGGCCGAGAGCACGATCTCATCCCCGAGCTGCCCCGGCAGCTCGCCTTCGAGGTTGACGACGGACGGCTGCCCCGCGAGCGGCACGGCCCGCACCCCCTGGAGGCCGGCCCGGCGCATCGCCTCCAGGAGGAACGCCACCCCCCGGGCCTGCTCCTCCTCGGCGGAGCGCGGCCCCAGGTTGGCCAGGCCCGAGGCCGTCTCGTAGGCGGAGAACGCTTCAGAGGTCGGGGCAGCGGCACGCGCGGGAACGGCGGCGTGAAGGACCGCCGCCAGGATCGTCATCAGGAAACATGAGCCTCGCATCCGGCGTAATGGTAGCAGTGCAGCGGCTGGTCCCAATCCCACAAGATATTTTGACTTAAGAATAATCAACATATAAGATGTAAAAAGTTGGCCTCGGAAGTACCGTCTTTGGGTCCGAGGAGCACCTTATCTATTAGATGGGATTCCAGGACCCGAGCAGAGGAGGAGTGGCCCCAGCGCCCCTACAGGGAGCTTCCGGCCCTTCTGCGCCCCGGCAGGATCAGGATCCCTTCGTGCGGGTCTCGCGGAACGGGCCAGGCTGGCGTATACTGCGCGCAACTTCGCAGGAACGTGACCAACAGGAACCTGACCGAGAGGCTGCCATGGAAGGTCCGGCTGCCGGGTGGGATGGGACGGATCGCCATCTGCTCGTAGGTCGGCTGCTCTCCCGGGAGCGCGGTCGAAACGCATTCGGTGCGGAAAGCCGGCACTCTGACGGCGGCGTGGAGCCAGCGGACGTGAATCTGCCGACCAAATCTCTCTTCTTCATGGTGGCCATCGCGGCCACGGTGCTGCTGCTGGCCCTGCTGCCGGTCGCCCGCCTGATCACCGAGTCGAGCGACCCGCAGATCGCGTCCCAGATCGCCTGGAACCTCCTGTTCATCGCCCTGGTCTCCGGCGCCTTGGCGGCGGCCGGGGCCTGGTGGCTGGTGCGGCGCGTTACCCTGCCCCTGCGCCGGCTGGCGGCGACGATGTCGAACATGGCCCGGGCAGGCGAGCTGCAGAGCGAGTTCCCGCACTCCGGCGGAGGCAGCGAGGTCAAGCTGATCGAGGATACCTTCCGCTCCCTGGTGACCTCGCTGGAGGAGTCGCAGCACGCCCGCGAGCGCTCCTACGTCGAGGCGGTCGGGGCCGTGGTGACGGCGGCCGACGCCCGCGACCACGAGACCAGCGGCCACTCCTTCCGCGTCGCCCTCTACTCGGTGGCGCTCGCCAAGGCCATGGGCCTGCGCGGCGAGGCGCTCAAGGCGATCGAGTGGGGTGCGCTGCTCCACGACGTCGGCAAGATGGTGGTGCCGGACGACATCCTGCGCAAGGTCGGGCCGCTCACAGAGGAAGAGTGGCACATCATGAAACAGCACCCGAGCTGGGGATTCGACATGCTGGCCGAGGTCAGCTTCCTCCAGCCGGAGTCGCTCGACATCATCTACAGCCATCACGAGCGATGGGACGGCCAGGGCTACCCGCGCGGCCTCGCCAGCGAGAGCATTCCGCTCGCCGCCCGCATCTTCGCCGTGGTGGACACCTACGACGCCATCACCTCAGACCGTCCCTACCGGCGGGCGCGCAGCTACCAGGTGGCGCTCGCCGAGCTGCAGCGGGTGGCCGCCCAGCAGCTCGACCCGCGGGCTGTCGACGCCTTCCGCCAGATCCCCGAGGTGGAGCTGCGCCGGCTGCGCGAGCTGTGCAAGCGGGTCCACCCGGGCCTGAGCCTCCCCGCCGACCTGCTCGACTCGCTGACCGAGCCCGAGCCGGAGAAGTGGCTGGCCGAGGACGCGCGAGCACGGTAGAGGGCCCAGGGCGTAAGCAACCGACCGCGCCGTGCAGGAACCCCGCAAGAACCTCCATCCCACCCTGCCCCCCGAGGAGCGGCGGCGCCTCTTCTGGGAGGGGATCGACCTCTTCAACCGGGGGGAGTTCTTCGCGTCCCACGAGTCCTGGGAGGAGATCTGGCGCTCGACCACCCCGGAGCCGCGCGACCTCTTCCAGGGGATGATCCAGGTGGCGGCGGCGATGCACCAGTTCCTCGGCCTCAACCGGCCCATCGCTCCCATTCGTACCCTGGGCAAGGCGAAGCGCCGGCTGGAGCCCTTCGCGCCCGCCTCCCACGGAGTCGACGTCGAGGATCTGCTGCGCTCGGTGCGGCGCTGGCAGGACTGGCTGGCGGCGCCGGCAGGCGAGAGGCCGCCGGTGCCGGTGCTCCGGGTGCTCGATCCGTCCGCGGTCGGCTAGGGAATCCCGTACCGCCGCCGCTTCTCCCACAGGGACTTGCGGCTGATGCCGAGCAGCTCCGCGGCCTGGCCCTGGTGGCCGCGGGTGTAGGCGAGGGCGTTCCTGATCTGCTCCTTCTCCACCTCGATCAACGGGCGCGGACGGTCTCCGGGCGAGCCGGCGGGCTGCGGCGGATCGATCGACCCACCCTCGGCCAGGATCAGGCCCCGCTCGAGCACGTTCCTGATCTGCCGCAGGTTCCCCGGCCAGGGGTGCTCCAGCATCCAGGCACGGGCGCGCGGCGCGAGCGGCGGCACGGGTCGGCCGAGACGCTCGCCGAGGTCGGCCAGGAGGTAGTCGATGACGGCCGGCAGATCGGCCCGGCGTTCGCGCAGGGGAGGCACGCGGAAGGCGAGCACCTCCAGGCGGTAGAAGAGGTCGGCGCGGAAGGCCTCGCGGGCCACCCGCTGCGGCAGGTCTTCCGCGCCGATGGCGAGGAAGCGTACGTCAGCCGCCGTCTCCACCCCGCCGAGCGGGGCGTAGCGGCGCTCGGCCACCAGGCGCAACAGCTTGGACTGGGAGGCGAGCGGCAGCTCCTCGACGTGGTCGAGCACCAGCGTTCCTCCCTCGGCACGGGCCACTCGGCCCTCGCTCGCGGCCTCCGCCCCGGTGAAGGCGCCCGCCCGGTAGCCGAAGAACTCGCTTTCGAAGAGGGTGCTGGGGATGGCGCCGGGGTCGACCTCGACCAGAGGGGCGCCGGCCCGGAGGCTCGCGCCGTGGAGGGCGCGGGCTAGGATGGAGCGGCCGGCGCCCGGCTCACCCAGGATCAGCACCGGCGCCGAGGACAGTGCGGCGCGCTCGGCCCCGCGCAGGCTGTCGGCGAGCGACGGGAACTCCTGGAGCAGACGGCCGAGCGAGAGGGGGCCGGCCGCCGTCACGCGCGGAACTGAGCCGTCACGTCCGGCGCGTCTCCCCAGAGGCGCTCCAGCGAGTAGAACCGCCGGGGCTCATCCTGGAAGACGTGCACCACGAGGTCGCCGTAGTCGATCAGCACCCACTGGCCGCGGTTGAAGCCTTCGACGTTGAGCGGGCGTACCTTCCCCGCGCGCAGCTTCTCCTGAACGGCGTCGGCGATCGCCTGCACCTGGCGCTCGCTGGTGCCGCTGCAGATCAGGAAGTAGTCGGTGAAGTCACTGACCTTCTGAAGGTGCAGCACCTTCAGGTCCACCGCCTTGCGGTCTTCGGCGGCGGAGACGGCCTCACGCACTCTCTGCAGGGTATCGGTGAGGGGAGATATGGTTTCTGGATTCATCGATAGAGTCTGTATTTCTGCACGTATCGTACCACCAGATCCGGCAAGGCCCCGGCCGGCAGGGGCTCACCGGCGGCGAGCCGCTCCCGCACGAGAGTCGACGAGACGTCGACCGGAGGCTGTTTCAAAAGATGGACCCGGCCGGAGAGTGCCAACCTGGCAACCTCCGGATCGAGCGCGGCGGTTTCCAGGTCCCAACCTGGCCGGGTGAGGACGACGAGGCGGGCCTCCTGCGCGATCTCCCGGAAGCGGAACCAGTGGTGGAAGTCGGCGAACGAGTCGCCGCCGATCAACAGGTGGAGGTCGGCTTCCGGCATCTCGCGCCGGAAGTGCTCCAAAGTCTCGATGGTGTAGGAGGGCCGGTCCAGGCTCAGCTCGTGCGCCGAGGCCTGGAGCCCCTCTTCGTCGAGGAGGGCCATCTCCACCATGGCGTAGCGGGCGTGCGCCGGAGCAAAAGCGCGCTTCGGCTTGTGCGGGGGCTTCGCGGTCGGCAGGTAGATCACCCGGTCGAGTCCCAGGGCGCGCCGTGCCTCGCGGACCGGCTCGATGTGCCCGCGGTGGATCGGGTCGAAGCTGCCTCCGAAGAGACCGAGCTTCATGGTGCCGGGATCGCCTCCAGGCGCCGCGCCATCTCGCCTACCAGCGGCTTGACTCCCTCGCCGGTCGCGGCGCTGATCTCCAGGTACGGCAGCCCCCGCTCGCCGGCCGCCCGCCGCAGCTCCTCCCGGCGCTCCGGCGAGGCGGAGTCGAGCTTGCTCCCCACGATGAGGCGCGGGCGCTCCATCAGCCCGGGGTTGAAGGCGGTCAGCTCGCGCTCGACCGTCGCCAGGTCTTCTTCGGCTCCCCCTTCGAAGCTCGACAGGTCGACCATGTGGACCAGGACGCGGCAGCGCTCGACGTGGCGCAGGAACTGGATGCCGAGGCCCGCCCCCTGGGCGGCGCCGGCGATCAGCCCCGGCACGTCGGCGATGACGAAGGGCTCGGAGAACGGCCCTTCGGCCACGACGCCGAGCTGCGGGATGAGGGTGGTGAACGGGTAGTCGGCGATCTTCGGCTTGGCCGCCGAGACGACGCTGATCAGCGTCGACTTGCCGGCGTTGGGCAGGCCGATCACGCCGACGTCGGCCAGCAGCTTGAGCTCCAGGCGCAGGCGCCGGTCCCCGCCCTCGGTCCCCGGATCGGCGCGGCGCGGGGCCTGGTTGGTGGCGGTCGCGAAGCGGGCATTGCCGCGGCCCCCCCGGCCGCCGGCGGCGACCAGCAGGCGCTCGCCATCCTTCAGGATCTCGCCCAGGCGCTCGCCGGTCTCCTCGTCGTAGACCTCGGTGCCGAGCGGCACCGGGATCTCCAGGTCGCCGGCCGACTTGCCGATCCGGTTCGAGCCCTCGCCGTGCTTGCCGCGGTCGGCGGCGTAGAGGGAGGCGAACTGGAGGTGGTAGAGGGTGTTCTTGTTGAGCTGGCCGACCAGGTACACCGATCCCCCGTCTCCTCCGTCACCGCCCGATGGACCGCCGTGGGGGACGAACTTCTCGCGGCGGAAGGCCAGACAGCCGTTGCCGCCACGTCCGCCACGGACGTGAATCTTGGCTTCGTCGAGGAAGATCAAGGTGTAATCTGGGAAAGCCGCGTGGAGCCGGGATCAGCCCCGGCTCCTGGCCTACTCGGCGGAGACGGCAGTCTCGGTCTCGGCGGGCTGCAGGATGTGCACGAACATCCCGCGACGGCCCCGGTTCTGGAACTTGACGATCCCGTCCTGCTTGGCGAACAGCGTGTCGTCCTTGCCGCGGCCGACGTTCTGGCCGGGGAAGAACTTGGTTCCGCGCTGCCGCACGATGATCGAGCCGCCGGTGACGCGTTCGCCGCCGAACTTCTTGACGCCCAGGTGCTGGGCGTTGGAGTCGCGGCCGTTGCGGCTCGAGCCCTGTCCTTTTTTATGTGCCATTGGTTAGCTCCTCGCCCTTTCCCTAGCGGGAGGAAGGCAGGTTGATCCCGTCGATGCGGACCCGGAGCAGATCCTGCCGGTGGCCGTTGGTGCGCCGGTAGGTGCTGCGCCTCTTCTTCTTGAACACCCGGATCTTCGGTCCCCGGATCTCGCCCACCAGGGACGCCGACACCGAAGCACCCTCGAGAGCCGGCGCGCCGAACTGAGGTCCGCCGTCGCCGGAGATCATCAACACCCGGTCGAACTTTATCGAGTCCCCGGCGTCGGCCAGGAGCTCCACGTCGATCACGTCACCCGGAGCGACGCGATACTGCTTACCACCACTTTCAATCACTGCGTACATAGGGAATGCTCCAAGAGTCGTCAACAGACGCGTGGACGGGTGAACCTACCATAAGGGTGCTCTCCGGTCAACGCGCCGCTGCTATCCTGCCCTCATGCTACTGCGCTTCTTCGGCCGGCTCACCGCGCTCTACCTCCGTCTCTGCGGCGCCGAGCGCGCGCGGCTCGAGGCCGGCCAGGTGTCCCTCGTCTACTACCGGGTAGGCCCGGAAGGCGGCGAACCCTGGGTCCTCCTCCACGGCCTCGGCGCCGTCGCGGCGATCTGGGGCCCGGTGCTGCGGGCGCTGCGGCGCGACTGCCGGGTCCTCGCTCCGGAGCTGTCGGCCCTGGGCGGAAGCGAGGTTCCCGGGGGCGGCCTGACGGTCGAGGCGGCGGTCGAGATCGTGGCGCAGCTCATCGAGCGCGAGCGCGGCGGGCGGCCGGTGACCCTCGCGGGCATCAGCCTCGGCGGCTGGATGGCCGTCCGCCTGGCGCTCGCCCGGCCCGACCTGGTCTCCCGCCTGGTGCTGGTCGACGCCGGGGGCTGGCGGGACCAGGACTGGGAGCGGATCGAGGAGCTGGTGACCGTGGAGGACCTGGCGGGCGTCGACCGCCTGTACCCGGCCATGTTCGCCCGCGTACCGTGGATCATGCGCCTCTCGCGGCCCGGCTTCCTGGCCGCCTACACGTCGCCGGCCGTGAAGAGCGTGCTGGCGGGGCTCGCCGAGGGCGACACCTTCGACGCCGACGACCTCGCCCGGCTCAACATCCCGGTCGGCCTCATCTGGGGCGAACACGACGGGTTGTTCTCCGTCGAGACCGGCCGCGCCATGGCCGCGGCCCTGCCGCAAGCCCATCTCGAAGTGCTGGCGGACTGCGGCCACGCCGTCCACATGGAGCGCCCGCGGCAACTGGTCCGCGCCATCCAGGGCTTCCGCCGCCGCTTTCGGTACAATCCGCCGCACCCAACCCACGGAGGCGACCATGGCAAGCCCTGAGTATCTAGTCTGTCTCGAATGCGAGACCCCCTGCTACAGCTTCGAATGGGAGGACGGCAAGCTGCGCGAGGTGCTCTGCGTGGCCTGCGGCGCCGACGACCCCGAGCAGTTCGCGCTGCCCGAGGAGATCGAGGACATGTCGGAGGGGGCCTGACGCGGTCGAATCAGGTGGAGACGGAGGTTTCGAGCGACGGCCGCGGCGCCGGCTCCGGGGGGCTCGCGACGGCGGGCAGCTCCACCATCACCGAGGTGCCCTCTCCCGGGGTGCTGCGCACGCTGACGCGGCCGCCGTGGGCGCGGGCGATGCGCTGCACGATGGCGAGCCCCAGGCCGGTGCCCCCTTTGCGCGTGGAGTAGAAGACCTCGAAGATCCTGGCCTGCTCCTCGTCGGGGATGCCGACGCCGTTGTCCGTCAGGTCGAGGACGACGGAAGGCCCCTGGCGGTAGGCCGCGAGCTGGAGGGCCGGCGGCCGGCCGGAGTCCTCCGTGGCGGCGAGCGCGTTGGCCGCCAGGTTGAGCAGGAGCTGGTTGATCTGGGAGGGATCGACCCGCACGCGCGCGCCGCCGCTCCGGTCCTCGACCTCCACCGTCGCGCCCCTCTTCTGGATCTCCCCGGCGAGCACCAGGGGCACCCGCTCCAGCAGTCGCACCGCGGGCACCTCCTCGAGGTCGAGCGGGCGCGGCTTGGCGTAGGCGAGGAAGTCGGTGACCAGGCGCTCCAGCCGGCTGATCTCCGAGCGGGTGATCGACAGCAGGCGCTTGCCGGTGGGGGCGGTGCCGTGCTCGTCGATCTCCTCCTCCAGCATCTGCATGTTGAGGTTGAGCGAGTTGAGCGGGTTGCGGATCTCGTGCGCCAGCCCCGAGGCGAGGGTGCCGATGTAGGCCATGCGCTCGGCCTCGGCCGCCTGCAGCTCCAGCCGCTGGGCGCGCCGCAGCAGCCACCAGACCGCGGCGTAGGCGGTCAGCAGGAGCAGCATCGAAACCGTGCCGATGAGCGCCGCCTGGCGGATCAGCTCGCCGCGCAGCACCTCGATGCGCTGGCCGAGCACCCCGGCGCTGATGCCGATCTGGAGCACTCCGAGATCGCCGATCGGCACCTCGATGTCCGGCACCTCGTAGGTCCACTCCTTGTTGAGGACCCGCTGCTCGACCTGCGGGCTGGTAGGCGGCGGCAGCTGCAGCTCGGGGGAGCCGAGCGAGGGGGGAGCGGCCCGGGGCTCGTCCGCCGACGGCTCCCCCAGCAGGTGGGCCCGGCTGGAGGAGGCGAAGACGAGGATGCCGTCCTTGTCGCGGATCTCGACGTTGCGCACGATCTCCCGCTGGCGCAGGATCTGGTCGATGTAGGTCTGGGTCTCGCGCTCGGCGGCGACCGCCGTGTAGAGGTCCTTGCCCTGGCGCTCGGCCCGCTCCTCGATGCGCTTCGCCATGGCCTCGGCGTCCCGCCGCGTATCGAAGAGGACGCGCTCGATCTCGCGCTGCGACAGCGAGCGGAAGATCAGCCAGCCGAAGAGCGCGATGTTGCAGAGGACGAAGAGCCCGAAGACCAGGGAAGCCAGGAGAAGCTGGCGCGAGAAGGGCGATTTCGCGGCGCGTTCCATTCCTCGCCAAGGATAGCACCCGCCAAGAGCAGGGCTTCTTTTTGCCCGGCCGGTCGGATACCATGGCGCGTCTCCATGCTGCGTAAGACGACCGGCCGCTCGGCCCTCCTGCTGCTTCTCCTGTCGCTCGCCGCGGGCGCCTGCCGGCGCGGCGAAGAGCCGGCCGCCGTCCCCGCCGCCCAACAGGCCGAGGGCCCGCGCCGTGGCGGCACCGTGGTGAGCTCGTGGACCGCCGAGCCCTCCGGCGTCAACGAGCTGATCCAGCCGTCGAGCCAGGTCAACAGCGAGATGCTGTTCCGCGTCCTCCTCCACCTCGTCGAGGAGCAGGCGGACTTCGAGGATCACCCTCCCACCTTCGCGCCGCAGCTCGCCAGGTCCTACGGCTGGTCGGAGGACCACAAGACGCTCACCTTCCACCTGCGCGACGACGTGGTGTGGAGCGACGGCGTGCCGGTGACCGCGGAGGACGTGCGCTGGACCTGGCAGGCCCAGGTCCACCCCGACATCGCCTGGGACAGCGCCGAAGCCAAGCAGGCGATCCGCGACGTCGAGGTCGTGGACCCCCAGACCGTCCGCTTCCATTTCACCCGCGTCTACGCCAAGCAGCTCCTCGATGCCAACGAGGGCATGATCCTGCCCAGGCACGTGTGGAGCAAGCTCCCGTTCAGCGAATGGCGGCAGAACGCCGACTGGTTCCGGCAGCACATGGTGTTCAACGGCCCGTTCACCATCGCCTCCTGGGAGCCCCAGCAGCAGATCGTCCTCCAGCGCAACGAGCGCTACCACGAGAAGGGTCTCCCCTACCTCGACCGGGTGGTGATGCGGATCGTCCCCGACCAGGCGAGCGGCCTGACCCAGGCGCTCGCCGGAGACATCGACTTCGCCTCGCAGATCCCGCCCGGCGACGTGCCGCGCGTCAAGGCCTCGCCCCACCTCGACCTCATCTCCTACTGGTCCAACCTCTATGTCGTGGTCGGCTGGAACAACGAGCACCCCCTGTTCTCGGACGCCGAGGTGCGGCGCGCCCTGACCCTCGCGATCGACCGCCGGACGATCGTCGACACCCTGCTGGGGGAGTACGGCCGGGTGGGCAAGTCCCCCATCGTGAGCATGGTGTGGGCCCACGACAAGAGCTTCGAGCCCTGGCCCTACGATCCCGCCGAGGCGCGCCGCATCCTCGCCGCCAAGGGCTGGAAGGACGGCGACGGCGACGGCATCCTCGACCGGGGCGGCAAGCCGTTCGCCTTCGAGCTCCTGAGCAACGCCGGCAACCAGGTGCGCGCCGACGCCACGGTGATGATCCAGGACCAGTTGAAGAAGGTGGGCATCCGCGCCGAGCCGCGGCAGATCGAGTTCAACACCCTGATCGACCGCACCATCGAGGGGGACTACGACGCTTCGGTCATCGGGTTCACGATGGACACCAGCCTCGACCTGACGAGCAACCTCGACTCCCGGGCGGTAGACCGCAACAACTACATGCGCTACGGGAACCCCGAGGTGGACCGCCTGCTGGAGATCGCGGCGAGGCAGCCGGAAATCGCCCAGGCGAAGCCCTACCTCGACCAGATCCAGCGGATCGTCCACCGCGACCAGCCGGTCACCTTCCTCTGGGAGTCGCAGCGGCTCACCGCGGTCAACAAGAAGGTGCGGGACGCCAGGCCCAACTACGTCCAGTCGCTCTTCAACCTCAAGGAGTGGTGGGTCAAGCCCGCGGCCTGACCAGGCCCCGCGGCCCCCCGGCACGCCGTGGCCGGCTTCATCCTCCGCCGTCTCGCCGCCTCGCTGCTGCTGTTCCTGCTCGTCCTGTCCGTCACCTTCTTCCTGCTTCACCTCATCCCGGGCAGCCCGCTCAACCTCGCCGAAGACTCGCGCCTGCCTCGCGAAGCGCGGGAGAACCTGCGGCGGATCTACGGCCTCGACCGCCCCCTCCCCGAGCAGTACCTGACCTGGCTCTCCTCGGTGGCCCTGCGCGGCGACTGGGGCCCCTCGCTCTCGCAGCAGCGGCCGGTGACCTCGGCGATCGCCGCCGCCCTCCCCGGAACGCTGCTGCTCGCTTCCGCCGCGCTCTTCATCGAATTCGGGGTGGGCCTGCTGCTCGGCGTGGCCGCGGCCCGGCGGCCCGGCAGCGCGGTCGACCACGCCATCCGCATCGGCTCGCTGCTGCTCTACTCGCAGCCCGTCTTCTGGCTGGGATTGATGGCGATCCTGCTCTTTTCCTACATCTGGCCCATCCTGCCGGCGAGCCACCTGCGCTCGGTCGACGCCGACACGATGGGGTTCGGTGCGCGGAGCCTCGACCTGCTGCGCCACCTTGTGCTGCCGGCGGGGGTGATGGGGCTCCGGAGCGCCGGCGGCACCGCTCGCTTCGTGCGCGCCAGCCTGCTGGAGGTGATGGGCCGCGACTACATCCGCACCGCCCGCGCCAAGGGCCTCTCGGAGCGTCGGGTCGTCTGGGCGCACGGCCTGCGCACGGCGCTCGTCCCCCTCATCCAGCTCTTCGCCCTTTCGCTCCCGGCCCTCCTCTCCGGCTCGCTGATCGTCGAGATCGTCTTCTCCCTCCCCGGGATCGGCCGCCTCGCCTTCGACGCCATCCTCGCCCGCGACTATCCGCTGATCCTCGGGGTGGTCGCCTTCAGCGCCGTCATCGTCCTCCTCGGCAACCTCCTGGCCGACCTCCTCCATGCCGTGGCCGACCCCAGGGTGCGCGATGCGTAGCTGGGCGTGGGGCGGCGCCCTGGTGGCCCTTCTGGTTCTGGCCGCGCTGGCGGCGCCGCTCCTCGCACCCTATGATCCCGACGAGCAGGTCGACCCGCGGGCGAGCGCCTACCGCCCTCCCGGCACCGTCCTCGCGGCCGTCCACCTGGCGGAGGGCGCCTGGTGGCTGGCGGAGCGGGTGGAGCGCACCCCGGAAGGGCTCGCGGTCGAACGGCTGGGACGCCTCGACCACGAAGGTCCAGTCGTCCCCGTGGCTGACGCTGAGCAGGTCATCGGCCCAGAGCGTGAGCACCCGCTCGGGCGGCGGCGCGTGCCCGAGGCCTGGGAAGCCGGTGACCGGGTGGGCGAAGTCGATCGACCCGCCCGGCTCCACGGAGAGCTGCAGCATCGGCGTCGGCAGGGGTGGTCGCCACCCACGCCGGCGGCGCTC
>Ga0190265_10001611_pt1 | contig 14854 bp, 12 predicted proteins | sample Popmic124T_FD_133135 | JGI IMG/M metagenome (GOLD analysis project Ga0190265, IMG submission 133135) | Populus adjacent soil microbial communities from riparian zone of Indian Creek, Utah, USA - 124 T | ecosystem: Environmental > Terrestrial > Soil > Riparian zone | place: USA: Utah | collected...
CGCATCATCCGCCGGCCGGAAAACGCCCGCGGGCCATGGCGGGGCACATCCATCCGGTGATCAGCATGGTCGATGCCATCGGTGAAACTCTGCGCTCGCCATGCTTCGCCTTCACCGATCACCTTGCCCTCCTGCCGGCCTTCGGCGACTTTGTCGGGGGGTATGCGATCTCGGCGACCCGTGACATGCGCATTTTTCCCGTATCCGACGGGTGCGTGGCAGAGGCCACCCTGGCCTAGACAGCCGGCCGTGGAACCGGCTATTAGCCGGTTCCACACAGCGGGCCGCTCCGCTTTTCTCGCTATCGTTTCCGAATCAGCAGTATCGCGGCCGGCAGTGCCAGCAGCAGGGAGGTTCCCGGCTCGGGGATGAATTGCACCGTCAGGTTATCGATCGACACGTCGTGGTCGCTGAAGCCGAAGAAGAAACCCGGCGTCAGGGTGGTGAAGGCGATTTCGTCGACGCCGGCCAGCACACTGGTGAAGGTGCGGTCGGCGGGCAATTCCGGCTCAAAGGTGACGGGGTCCTCGGCGCCGTAGCCGCCCCAGCCCGGGGGCAAATCAGTGGCACTCGTGTCGGCGATGGTCACGGAGAAATTCCGCCAGCCCGGCTGGGCCGCGGAGATGTCGGCGTAGTCGTACCAGACCGAGACCCAGGGGAATCCGCCGGGCGGGTTGTCGTAGTCGCGCAGCTCGAGGACCCAGTCGCGCGAGACGTCCTGGCCGAAGAAGTTGATGAGAGTCGTCAGCACGTCCGTGCTGATGGTCACGCTCGGGGCGGCCGTGTAGTCGCCGATGAAGTCGGGGTTGGAATTGTTGGAGAAGGTGATGCCGAAGTTGTTGAACTGGGTGCGGTAGGACGGCGCGGGATTCCCGTTCCCCGCGTCGATGAACGACGCGCCGCCCGGCCCCTGCGGCCCCTCCCAGCCTTCGAGGCCGTTGGAGAAGGTGGTGGTTTCGGCGCTGGCGGGGATCGCCGCCAGGGCGGCAATGCATAAGGCCAGTAGAAAAGATCGGCGGAATGGCGTGCTTGCGGAAAACATGAAAACCCCTCCTGTAAAATGGCTGCCGGCTTGAGTGTAGTGCGGGAAAAGGCACTTTTTCAACTCTTTCAAGCGTATTGCGCTGCAATGCTCGGGGTTGAATATCCTGATAATCTCTGAACGGCCGGCGCGCAGTGCTCGGCGCTTCGCGGGGAAGCCCCGGAGGCACGAAGCCACGAAAGGCACGCGCGCGGAAACACCTCCGAAGGAAGGTACTGATATCGTTTGGAGTCGATCCCGTCAGAACCCCGTCCGCAAGGACGGCGGCCTCGCTCGCTCGCAAAAGGCCCATGCACTGGCGTGCAGGGTTCTGACAGCCTCGCCCCCTTTTTGTGAACGATACCAGTGCCCGAAGGACAGGGTTCGAACGGGCGAAGGGGCCGGGGGTTCGATTCCGTTTGTGGGGGGGTACTACGCAAACAGACGCAAACGGAGGCAAACAGCCGGTCCGGGCGATTGGCGTTTCCGCTATGAGGGTTCATGTAAGGTGAGCTTGGTCAGCGCTCTGGGGGGCTTACCGACGACCGATGGACTAGAATCGATTCACCGTGCGTCAAGACGACGCCCCTGATACCTACGCGCCGCAAGCCCAGACGCGCGGCCCAGAAGGGGTCTCCCGTGAGAATCGATGGCGAGTTGCAACCGACGAAGCCCGCACCCCCCAAGCACCGGATGTGGGTGCTTCTCGGCACAGTGACGCTCTTCGGCGCGATCCTCGGGCTGGCCTTTTGGACGCGGGACGTTCAGGACGACCCGCCGCGGCTGCTCGGCAGCATTTGGACGGCGCGGGAGGGCGACACGACCCGCCTCTATTTTGTCATGGAAGAGAAGCGTGCCCGCCGCGGATACTTCGATACGCGCGGCAAATACTCCTATTCGATGCCCTACTCGATTTTCACCCTCCACGCCCGCGATGCGCGAGACGGTGCGGCGCCGGCCGCGACCGTGGTCGCCCGCACCGATGGCGGATCGGTCGATCGGGCGAAACAGGAAGTCTCGCTGCACCTGATCGCAGAGCCGGAAATCCTCGGCCCGCAGGGGGAGATTCTGTGGCTCTGGAACAACGGCCTCGAAGCGCGTCGTCTGGGAACACTGGAGCCGGTCTGGACGGCCGCCCGGCTGAAGGAGCTCAACCCCGGCCTGAGCGCTTCGCTTCCGGCCGACCGCAAATACTACAAGGTTCTCGGGAAGCTCAATGCCCTCACGTACAAGGGAACGGACGCGCGGTATTTCCAGATTGACCCGGCCTCCGGCATCATTCAACCCATCGACAACGCGGTACTGGCCGGACTAAGCCCGGAGCAGTTCAAAACGGCGGACAACGCATTTCAGTGGCTGCATCCGGAGAGCGAATCGCTCTGGAGCACGTCGGTCGGCGGCCTGCTGTGGAATTCGCTGACGGATGATGACGCAGGCGTGTGGTATGGCTTGCTATCTCCCGACGAGCACGTGCCCGCGCACTGGACACATCCGCGATACGGCTTCGGCGTTTCCGGGGAAGTGTCGCGCTCGCTCTACCGGGCCAATTTCACGATTGAGAAGTCGATCATTTATCCCGAGGGACAGGTCGCGCCCGATCCCTCCAGCGCATCGCAGGTGAGCGACGAGCGGTTCCTGATGGGCGGATTTCTGCGCCGGCCGAACCGGGACCATGTCTGGATGGTGGACGATGCCATCATCCAGCCGGAGACCAATCAAAAGACCGATGCGCCGCGCGCCGCGGCAGTTCCGAAGCGGGCCAAGTCCTGCCTGATTCTGCATCGCAAGGCGCTAGGCGACGAAAATCCGTGGCACGTCACCCGACTGGGTTTCGACGGCGCTGTCCACTGGACGCGATCCACTGGGCTGGCCGATCTGCAGCACCTCTGCGACGGCCAGGCGTCGGTCGTTTTCACCGGTTTTGTCGACCGGTCGCAGCCGACGGGGAAGCGGCCAGACATGATGGTGTTCATTGATCTGGCGACGGGGCAAAGCCGCACGGTGAATCTGACCACGGGCGAAAGCGGCGATGGCCGTTAAGTCGCAACGCCTTCTGTGTCCACAGTAGAACTACGTATCTGCTCGCGCTCACAGTTGTGTATTTCCGTGTTGTTTACCGAATTCGCAAATCACTTTCCTCTACAATCCAAAGCCGGCCGGCGAGCGGTTCGCGAGCGAGCATGCTGATGACCCGTTGCATCGCGCGGTAAACGTGCCGCCGATGTTGTAGCGCGAGCCTCAGAACGATGATGCCCGAGAATTCCTCCGGCGGATATTCGCGGATATCTGAAAAGCCCAGATCGAACGTGACGATCGTTCGGCCTTCTGAACGACACACAGAGGCGATGCCAGAATCGGGGTTTCCCCTCAGCCCTTGATCCCAAATGGTGACAGCATCGTGACCGTGCGCCCGCAACAAATCAGCAATCTCCGGATGGACGTTCTCATCCGTTTTGAACCGCATCACGCGGCCCCTGGCAGCGGAACAACGCGCTCGCGGGTCAGTTCCGCCGCATAATGAAGCGTCGCCTGGATGTCCTCTTCACTGACCTGGTATGCCGATGCGATTTCAGCGGGGGCCTCGCCGGCGCCAAGGCTGTCAAGAATGACAGAAACCATCACCCGCGTCCCCTTGATGCAAGCGGTGCCGTGACAAATCTGGGGATCGGAGGAAATATGATCTCGCCAGTTCATTTCAAGTTCCTTAGACACGGTGCAGCCGGCTACAGGTGGCGCTACGGACCCACCGCTCCATTATATCGATCAAGGTCGCCCCTCGTAAACGTCGAGGCGGTTCGGCAGCGCGATCCCGCGCAGGTTCGCCGGTGCCGCACATGCTTCGCACAACACTCTACGGGGTGAAATTCATGGTGCGCGGGCTTATACTGCGGGGCTGTTTCAAACTTTGTTTAAGCATGAGGACCCCACGACATGGCCGCACACGCGCCCGCTTCGGCGATCACTCCGGACACGTACGACTTCTACAACATCAAGACTCTGCTTTCCGACGAGGAGCGGCAGGTGCAGGAGACCGTCGCACGGTTTGTCGACGAGCGGGTGATCCCCATCATCGGCCACGCCTTCGACGAGCACCGGTTCCCGCGCGAGCTGATCCCCGAGATCGCCGGGCTGGGCCTGCTGGGCTGCAACATCGAGGGTTACGACTGCGCGGGGCTGAACAACGTCTGCTATGGCCTGATCTGCCAGGAACTGGAGCGCGGCGACAGCGGGGTGCGCAGCTTCGTCTCGGTGCAGGGAAGCCTGTGCATGTACCCGATCCTCACCTACGGCACCGAGGAGCAGCGGCAGCGGTGGCTGCCGGGGATGTCGCGCGGCGAGCTGATCGGGTGTTTTGGACTCACAGAACCGGACGGCGGCAGCGACCCGGGCACGATGAAGACCCACGCGGTGAAAAAGGGCGGCGACTGGGTGATCAACGGGGCGAAGATGTGGATCACCAACGGATCGATCGCCGACGTGGCGATCGTGTGGGCCACGACGGAGCAGGGGGTGCGCGGGTTTCTGATCGAGAAGGACATGCCCGGCTACACGACGCGCGACATTCTGCGGAAGATGTCGCTGCGGGCCAGCCTGACCAGCGAGCTGTTCTTCGACAACGTGCGCGTGCCGGAGGCGAATTTGCTGCCCAACGTGCAGGGGCTCAAAGGGCCGCTGGGATGCCTGACTCAGGCGCGGTACGGCATCACCTGGGGCGCCATCGGGGCGGCCATCGCCTGTTTCCGCGAAGCGCTGGAGTGGGCGAAGGTGCGGGTGGTGTTCAAGCGGCCGATCTCGCACACCCAGACGATTCAGCGGCGGCTGGCGGACATGTGCCGGCGGATCACCACGGCGCAGCTTCTGTCGCTGCAACTGGGGCGGATGAAGGACGAGGGGACCATGCACCATTCGCAGGTTTCACTGGCGAAGTGGAACAACGTGCGAATGGGGCTGGACGTGGCCCGCGACGCGCGGGACATCCTGGGCGCCGCGGGGATCAGCGTGGAGTGCCACTCGATCCGGCACATGCTGAACCTGGAGAGCGTGATTACCTACGAGGGAACGGAGACGATCCATGAGCTGATCGTGGGGAGCCAGCTTTGCGGGGTGCAGGCGTTCTGATTATAGGGAGTTGCCGTAAAGGCTTAGACTAGTCTATACTAGTCTAAGGTGATGCTTATGAAAGTGATCGGCGCCTACGAAGCGAAAAGCCGCCTGTCCGAATTTCTCGACGTGGTTGAAAAGGGTGAAGAAATCACCATCACGCGTCATGGAGTGGCGATTGCGAAGTTGGTGCCGATCCGCCAGTCCCGCCAGAGAACTGGGCAGGAATTGGTTGAGGCGTTCCGGCGATTGCGCAAAGGTTGTCGCTTGAACGGAATTACGATTCGACAATTAATTGACGAGGGCCGGCGCTGAACAACCGGTTTGCGATCGATTGCTCTGTGACGATGAGTTGGTGCTTCGATGATGAACCGGAGCCGTACGGAGATCGCGTACTGCTTGCGGCGCCAAATTCCGAAGTTTATTCGAGTCCGATTTGGGAGCTTGAGGCATCAAACGCGCTGCTGATGGCAGAACGGCGTAAGCGCGTTACTCCCGAGAGAGCAAATGCGATAGCAGAGCTGCTCGCAGAGATGGACATACGGATCGAACCGTTTGCCCGCGGGGACTACCTGGGCCGAATTCGAGAGATCGGTCGGCAGTTCGGATTAACGTCGTATGACGCGAGCTATCTGGACGTGTCGCTGCGGTTGCAGATTCCACTGGCAACGATAGATAAGAAGCTAATTCAGGCTGCCAAAAAAGCCGGCGTCTCGATATTCAATCCGTCGTGATATTTCAGGTGTTGCCCGCCACAGAACAGAATCATATAATAATGTGATAATTGTATGAGGAGCGAGCTATGGTCCGAATCAATGAAATCCGCCCCCTGACAGAATTTTTGCGCAACCACAAGCAACGCATCCGGGGGCTGAAGCGAAGCGGGCGACCAGAGGTTCTGACGATCAATGGCAGGGCGGAAGTTGTCATTCAGGATGCTGCCGCGTACCAGTCGTTGCTGGACATGCTGGATTCCCGCGAAGCCAATGAGGGAATCCGGCGTGGGCTCGAGTCGATGCGGCGCAAGCGGGGCCGTCCAGCGGAACAGGTTTTCGCATCGCTTCGCCGCAAGCTCAAGATTCCTGAATGAAGCGGTTCGAGGTCATCGTGGAGCGCCCGGCCGAGCGCGATCTTGCAGACATCCATATGCAGATTGCATTGGATTCCCCGGATCATGCGGCACAGTGGTTTAACCGCACGGTGGAGACGATACGATCGCTTGCGAACTCGCCTCGACGCTGCCCGATCGCGCGCGAGAGTCGCTCGCATGATGACGAAATTCGGCAACTCCTCCGCGGGAACTATCGAATTCTGTTCACAATTGGCGACGTTGTTCATGTCTTGCACGTCCGCCATGCCGCTCGTTTGCCCCTGGGCGAAATGTAAGACCAAGCAATGACAGAAGCATTGGGCCTCAACGAGAGGATTGCCATGTCCCTAAAGCTCACCTTCATCGGCCACGCGGCCGTCTATCTCGAATCCGGCGAGCATCGCGTCGCCATCGATCCGTTCATCACCGGCAATCCCGTTGCCACGATCAAGCCCGGCGACATCCGGCCGGGGCATATTGTGATTACACACGGGCACGAGGATCATGTCGGCGACACGGTGGCGCTGGCCAAGCAGAACCGGTCCGTGGTGTATGGGGCGTGGGAGCTGTGCAACTGGCTTGGCACGCAGGGACTCGCGGCCGAGCAGCTCCAGCCGGGAAACGCGGGCGGGCAGATCGCGACGCCGTTCGGCTGGGTGGCGTTCACGCAGGCGTTTCACTCGTCCTCGCACGGCGGACAGTACATGGGGCAGCCGATGGGGGCGGTCGTTCACATCGGGGGCAAGACGATCTATCACTGCGGCGACACCGGGGTGTTCGGCGACATGAAGCTCATCGGCGAAATGTACAAGCCCGACATCGCCCTCATTCCCGTCGGCGACCGGTTCACCATGGGGCCGGAGCTGGGCGCGCGGGCGGCGGAGTTCATCCGGCCGCGCGTGGTGATTCCCATCCACTTCGGGACGTTTCCCGGTCTGCTGGCTTCCGATATCACCGCGTTTCAGCCGCGGGGCGTGGAAGTCAGGAAGATGAAACCGGGGGAAGCGTGGGAGATCGATTAGGGAAGCGCGAGGAATCAAGATCGCCAAACGGCAACCCGGGCCGGAGTCGTGCGGCTACGCGGAGCGATGTGAGAAGCCGCAGATTCCCGTGAGTTTGTTCCGCCTGCCGCGTTTAACTACAATAACCCGTGTGCGTTCCCGGTGGTGAATGCACAGGCGCCCGCTCCTCTTGAAATCTCGTTCACCGAACCCCGGAGTTTTCCGCATGGCCCCGCGTATTCCTCGCATCGTCCCGGCGTTCCTGTTTGTCCTGTTTGCGGTCTCGATTTTCCCGGCCGCCAGCGCGGTCGCGGAAAGCGATCTGCACTCGCAGGATGCGTCGCTCTTTTCGCTGGACGAATACAAAGGCAATCTGGAGCACCTCGCCAGCGATGAACTGGAAGGCCGCGGCACCGGCCAGCCGGGGATCGACCGCGCCGCGGAGTATATCGCCGACGCGTTTGAAAAATACGGCGTGAAGCCCGCGGGCGACGACGACACCTATTTCCAGAACTTCAATCTGACGCTGAGCCGGAGAATCGGCAGTGGCACGAGCCTGGCATTCTCGCGGCAGGGCCGCCGGGCGCGGCTGCCATTGGTTCTGAATGACGACTTTCGCCCCTTTCCGTTCTCCACTTCGGCGGCATTTGACGGCGGCGTGGTCTTCGCCGGTTACGGCATCGTCGATGATGATTCGGGCTACAACGATTACGAAGATGTCGATGTCGCCGGCAAGATCGTTCTCGTCATCCGCCGCGCGCCGGAATTTGCGGAGTTCGACGTCGGGACGCACCAGACGTTCCGCGCCAAGGCTTCCCATGCGAGCGCCCGCCGCGCTGCAGCCATCCTCATCGTGAATAAGCCGGGCGACGACGAGCAGGCGCTCTATCCCTTTGATGCCGCGACCGGCGGATTCGGCCTGGCCAACTATGGCATTCCGATGATGCACATCACGTCGCACGCGGCGGACGAATTGCTGCGCGCCGGCCGTCTTCCGGGAGTTAAATCGCTGCTGGAGAGAATCGAAAAAGCAAAGAAGCCCGCGTCCGCGGCGCTCGCAGGCGTGAGCGTGCGGGGCGAGGTGAACATCGAGCCGGTCGATTCGCCGGTGCGAAACGTGATCGGGCTGATTCCGGGCCAGGGTCCGCAGGCCGACGAAATCATCGTGCTTGGCGCCCACTATGACCATCTCGGAATCCGCAACAAGGACGAGCCGGCCTTTGACCCGACGAAGCACATCAGCAACGGCGCCGACGATAATGCCTCCGGAACGGCACTTATCATGACGATGGCCCGGGTCTATACGCAGGGCCGCCCGCCGAACCGCTCCATTCTGCTCATGCTCTTCACGGCCGAGGAGATCGGCCTGCTCGGCTCGGCCCATTTTGCGAAGCACCCCACCGTCGATCTCTCCCGGTGTGTAGCCATGCTGAATTTCGACATGGTCGGCCGGCTCAAGGACGAAAAGCTGGAAGTCGGTGGGATGCGCACGGGAGGATTCGAGGACATCGTCGAGGACCTCGGCGAGGAATACGGCTTCAAGATTCGCGACGGCGGCGGCGGGCGCGGACCGTCGGATCACACCAGCTTCTATAACAAGAAGATCCCCGTCCTCTTCTTCTTCACCGGCATTCACCGCCAATATCACCGGCCGGAGGACGACATTCATCTGATCAACTATGACGGTGCCCTGCGCATCGCTCGGTTCAGTGCGGACATCATCGACAATATTGACGCGCAAGCGAAGCGACCGGCATTTCTGGCGGATACGCGCCGCGCCGAGATCGCGCGGCAGAGCGATGGCGACTCGACCGAACCGCCGCGGCGTGAAGCCGGCCGCCGATCACGGCGCCGTGGCGCACAGGCCGCGGCCGAAACTCGAACCACGGGCGTCAGGCTCGGCGTGGTGGTCGGCGAGGAAGAAGGCGCCGGCGTGGAGGTGGCCGAAGTCGCGGAGGATTCCCCGGCGGCGGTGGCGGGCCTCAAGCCGGGCGACCGGCTGATCCGCATCGGCAAAATCGAAATCGATACGGCCGACGACGCGGTGGCGGTGCTGGCGAAGCTGGAACTCGGCGACGAAACAACGGCCGGCGTCGTGCGTGGCGGCAAGAAACTGGAGCTGCGAGTCAGCTTTGCGAAGTCGGGTGCGGCTGTCGCCGTCGCGCGGTCGGGCGCCGATCGGTCCGAAGATTCGGATGGTTCGTCGCGGATGATTGCGAAAGAAATAGAGGCGTCGCTAGACAGGGCCGGACGGACGGACGGAAAACCGGGTGGAATCCGTTTTGTCATCACGCAGGAACCCGGCAAATTGAATGTGCGGGTCGAGGCCTCGGACTTCAAGAGCGCCGGGCAAGTGGTCAGCGAACTGGGGCGGGCCATCCCGGAAATTCTCGAATCGGTCAAGGATCGGGATAATCTTGATCTACAGATCAACGTTGAAGTGAAATTGCCGGTCACGACGTTCCATCTTGATTTCTCCATCGGGGAATCAAAGGGCGAGTCGGCGCCGAAAAAGGGGAAAGAACGATCGGCGGGTCGCGCTGGCGACGATCATGCCCACGCGGCCGAAAGTTCGGACGAGACGCGCGAGACGATGCCGATGGTCCGCTTGGGCATCATGCCCACCTACGGCGAGGGCGAGGAAGGCGTCGAGGGGTATCAGATCGACGGCGTGATCGAGGACGGCCCCGCCGCCAAGGCCGGCATGAAAGATGGCGATCGCATTTATATGATTGGCGGACGGAAGGTCACCAATGTGTACGAATACATGGATTCGCTGCGCCGATACAAGTCCGGCGACGAGGTTCTGGTGACGGTCATCCGCGACGGCAAGAAATTGAATCTGAAAGTGAAAGCCTCGGGTGGCCGACTCGAGGCGAAATGAATCAAACGCTCGCGCGGAAGCAGCGTTCGCGGTTTGCGCGGGCCGCGCGATCCTCAATCCCACCCATTTCGGGTCGATTCGGACCTTGAACAAAGTTTTTGTAAGGTATCTCCGGGCGTATCTCGTGTATGGATTGACGCCATTAGTTTTAGGAGATACAAATGAATTGTCCCCTGATAATCGTTTCATCCCCTCGTCGCACCGGTCTCGTGCTGTTTGGATTGCTCGCCGGCCTGAGCGCTCTCTGCCCGGAATCCGCCCTCGCCGAATGCAACTACACCCCGCTTTGGCAGGGTGGGGGCGAATCGCGGGCCGTGGCTTATGCAGCCAGCAAGGCTTACATCGGCAGCGGCTCGCGGATGATGATCCTGAACGTGGCAAATCCCGCCAGCCCCGGGTTTGTCGGCGGCGTGCAGATCGGCGGCGCCATTCATGTCATTTGCCTGTCGGGCAACCACGCCCTGGTCGCGGCAGGCACGGCGGGGCTGCAGGTCGTGAATATTCAGAACTCCATCGCCCCCTTTGTCGCCGCGTCGGAAGCAACCGGAGGCGATGCCGTCGATATGACCCTCGTCGGCACACGCGCTTACGTCGCCGATTATTATACCGGCCTGCACATCTATGACGTGGCCAACCCCGCCGCGCCCGCCCTGCTGGGTTCGTACGCGATGTCCGCCGATGGGGTGGCCGTCGTCGGCAATCATGCCTACGTCACGAATGGCTACGCCGGCATCAAGGTGATCGATGTCTCCAATCCGGCGGCGCCCGTTCTGGCAAACACGATCGACACGGACGGCTATGCGAACCGCGCCGCGGCCAACGCCACGCATCTCTACGTGATTGAATACGGCTCGCAGGTGACGGTCTTCAGCCTGGCCAATCCCACAACGCCGGCCGAGATCGCGACCTATCCGCCCGGCGCCTACGCGCAGACGCTGAGCATCGTCGGCACGCGCCTGTACGTGGCGGGCGGCGGGGGCGTGCAGGTCGTGAACATCGCGTCGCCCGGTTCGCCCGCGCAAATCGGGTTCTGGGGTCTGTCGGACACCTATCCCGAGAGCGTCGCGCTCAACGGCAACACGATGTACGTCGCGGACTCCGTCGGCATGCAGATCGTCAACATCGCCACCGTGGCGACACCGGCGGGTCAGGGCCGATACGTCACCGGCGGCGCGATTCGCGACGTCGAGATCAGTGGGAGCCATGCGGTCACGCTCGGCGACAATCCCGACCTGCGCATCTTCAACATCACCAATCCCGGCTCGCCGCTCGTGGTCGGCTCCCTATCGCAATACGGACAGGCCTACGGTCTGGACATCTCCGGCAGCTATGCATTTGTCGCGGGCGCCTACATGGCCCCGCTGATCGTGAACGTCACGAACATGAATGCTCCGGTCTTCACCGGCGTGCTGGATGACACGACCGCCAGCGAAATCGACGTGGTTGGCAACTTCGCCTACATGGCGATGGGAAGCGCCGGTCTGCGGATCGTGAACGTGACCAACAAGGCCAACCCCGTCGTGGCCGGCTCGCTCAATACGCCGGGCGAGGTGGATGCCGTGGCAGTATCAGGCTCGTTCGCCTATCTGGCGGCGGTGAGCGGCGGGCTGCAGATCATCAACGTGGCCAACCCGGCCGCCCCGGCGCTCGTGGGCACCTACCTCACGCCGACGGCCTTTGACGTGGCGGTGTCGGCCGGCAAGGCCTACGTCTGCGACGGATACGGCGGCCTCGTGATTGTCAACGTCTCGAACCCTGCGTCGCCTGCGCTCCTCGGCTCCATCAGCCCCGGCTTCCGGGCCTTGAGCGTCACGCTCTCGGGCACGCTGGCGTACGTTTCGGCGGGCGACGATGGCGTGGTGGTCGTCGATGTGTCCAACCCCGCCCTGCCGTACGTCGTCGATCAGTTCGACACACCCGCCAATGCCGTGGAAGTTGGAATCTTCAACGGCAACCGGCTGGTCATCGCCGACTACGACGGCGGCCTCGTCACCGCCACCCGATGCGACACGCTGGGCGACATGAATTGCGACGGCCTGATCGACGGCGAGGACGTGCAGGGCTTCGTGCTGGCCTTCCAGAACCCGGCGGCCTATGCGATCAGCTACCCGAGCTGCAACACATCCAACGGCGATTTCAACGGCAACGGCGTGACGACGACGGATGTCCCGCTGTTTGTTCAGAACGTGCTGCTGAACTGACCGGAGGGCGGCGCCAGCTGGACTAATAGCCGACGCGATTGTTAATCGGTGCAGCGCATTTAACATGTCATTCTGAACGAAGCGAAGAATCTCGCATCCGACGATTGCTTAGCTGCACACAAAATCATCTCTTGCCTAGCCGGCCCCTTCGTCGGCTGCTCCTCAGGGTGACTGGCATTCGACAATTCCTCCAGCAGATTTTAGACTCGCCGGAGAGTCTCGTTGATCTCACCCTGCCATCCACGCCAGGTGCGGCGCAACGTCCCAATGCACAAAGATCGGGCTCGCGGACTACATCTTCACGCGCGACTCATTCACCCCGCAGCACTCGGTCATCGAGTTTTCTCTCGATCGCAGCGTGTTCGACGGTGATACGATCCTCTTCTTCACCCTTTCGGCCGTCCTGCGGAAACGACGAGTTGTCGGTGATTCCCGAGCCGACCGCTTTCGCCATGCTCGCGCCGTTTGCCGGCGCTGCCCTGTGTCGTCGTCGATGGCGCTGAAGGTCTCATCAAGGAGATTTCGCACAATCCGGACGAGGAACTATCGGCCGCGGCCGCGGCCGCCGCCGCGCGATCCGCTGCTGCGCATGCCGCTGCTGCGCGAGCTGCCGCGAGAGCCGCTGTTTCGCATTCCGCTGCTTCGCGAACACCTGCCGCCTGATTATGGTACATTCTGGAGGCAGCACTATTTTCACGCACCGCCCGAATTCGGCGGCGAACGTCAGTTGCTGAGCGTCATGCTGTTTATGGCAGTCTTTAGAGGTGGATTCCGTCAATGCGAATCCGGCGCCTGCTGTTCACGATCGCGATTTCCTGGGGCGGCTGTAATGGCGCACAGTCGGCGCTCGAACCGGCCGGCCGCGAGGCGGCGCGCATCGCCGAACTCTATTGGTGGATGGTTGCCGGAACGGCAGCAGTCTGGCTGGGTGTGATCGCCTTGACGTTTTATTGCCTGCGTGCTCCACCCCAATCGTTCAGCAAACGGCGCGAGCGACTCTTGATTGTGGGTGGCGGCGCTGTTGTGCCAGGGGTCTTGCTTGCCGTCCTGTTGGTCTTCGGCCTAAGCATGGTTCCCAATCTCGTCGCTCCCGCGCCCCCGGGTAGTTTGAAGATCACGGTTTCCGGGGAGCTGTGGTGGTGGCGCATTCGCTACGAGCAGCCTGGGGCGGAGCCCGTCGAACTTGCCAACGAGATTCATCTGCCGGTGGACGAACCCGTGCAGTTTCTCCTGGAGAGCGACAACGTCATCCACTCATTTTGGATCCCCGCGCTGGCTGGAAAGGTCGACATGATCCCGGGTCGAGTGACCCGCCTAAGTCTGACTCCGACGCGGACCGGTATATTTCGAGGAGCGTGCGCCGAATTCTGCGGGTCTTCCCACGCCCTGATGAATTTCGATGTCGTTGTGGAAGAGAAGGAAGCGTTCCAAAATTGGCTCGCACATCAGGCGCAGCCGGCCCAGCCGGCGCAAGAGCCGTTGACGAAGCGCGGCCACGATTTGTTCCTTGCAAACGGGTGCGGTGCATGTCACTCCGTGCGGGGAACATCCGCGAAAGGCGTGATCAGTCCCGACCTGACTCACGTCGGCAGCCGATTGAGCCTGGCCGCCGGCACTTTGCCCAGTGAGCCGGATGCCTTCCAACGGTGGATAGCTTCGACTGATCATTTGAAGCCCGGGGCGCAGATGCCCCGGTTCGACATGCTGCTTGAAGAGGATCTTCAGGCGCTGGCGGCTTACCTGAAGAGTCTGAAATGAACTCAGATCGGGAATCTCCCGAAGTCCATCGGCAAGACATTGATCCTCTCGCGGAAGCGCCCTCCGAAGAGGTTCAGCGTGCGCAAGATGAGCGGTTGTTGAAAGTCTGGCAGACGCCCAAGGGCTGGCGGTATTGGTCCTCGGTCAACAACTCCGATGTCGGCTTCTGGTACACGGCAACGGCTTTCATTTTTTTTCTGTTCGCCGGGGTCCTCGCATTGCTGATTCGCATTCAGCTTGCCGTCCCCAACAACGATTTCCTTTCGGCCGACGCTTATAACCAGACTTTCACCGTTCATGGTTCGGTGATGATGTTCTTGTTCGCCATCCCGATCTTTGAGGCAATCGGGATTCTCCTGCTGCCGCAAATGCTGGGCGCCCGTGACCTCCCATTCCCACGGCTATCGGCGTTCGGTTACTGGTGCTTCCTGCTCGGGGGTGTCTTTCTGTGCGGAGCGATCTTTTTTAATGCCGCTCCCCATGGCGGCTGGTTCATGTATCCGCCGCTCACCTCCCGATATCAGCCGGACATCGGCGCCGACATCTGGCTGCTGGGTTTTTCATTCATCGAGGTGGCGGCGATTGCCGCAGCGGTCGAAATGATCGTCGGCACGCTTAAATGCCGGCCGCCGGGCATGCGGATCAATCTGATCCCGCTCTACTCCTGGTACATCCTCGTGACGGCGGCCATGGTGCTGTTCGCGTTTCCGCCGCTCATCGCGGGTAGCCTGCTGCTGGAGTTGGAGCGCGCGTTCGGCTGGCCGTTCTTCGATCCTGCACGTGGCGGCGACCCCATCC
>Ga0190265_10001612_pt1 | contig 14852 bp, 7 predicted proteins | sample Popmic124T_FD_133135 | JGI IMG/M metagenome (GOLD analysis project Ga0190265, IMG submission 133135) | Populus adjacent soil microbial communities from riparian zone of Indian Creek, Utah, USA - 124 T | ecosystem: Environmental > Terrestrial > Soil > Riparian zone | place: USA: Utah | collected...
GCGGCGCTGTTCGCGGGCGACCTGTTCCGCATGTATCAGCGTTATGCCGACCGCCTTGGCTGGAAGGTGAACGTGCTTTCGGCCAGCGAATCCGCCACCGGCGGCTACAAGGAAATCATCGCCAACATCACCGGCAAGGGCGTGTTCGCCCGGCTCAAATTCGAGTCCGGGGTGCATCGCGTGCAGCGGGTGCCGGAGACCGAGGCGCAAGGGCGCATCCATACCTCGGCCGCGACCGTCGCGGTGCTGCCAGAGGCCGAGGAGGTCGACATCAAGATCGACGACAAGGATTTGCGCATCGACGTGTTCCGGGCGAGCGGTCCCGGCGGGCAGTCGGTCAACACCACCGACAGCGCCGTCAGGATCACCCATCTACCGTCGGGCCTCGTGGTCAGCCAGCAGGACGAGAAGTCGCAGCACAAGAACAAGGCCAAGGCGATGAAAGTGCTGCGCGCCAGGCTCTATGATCTGGAGCGCGGGAAGCTCGACGCCGCGCGGGCGCAGGACCGCAAGAGCCAGATCGGCTCGGGGGACCGCTCCGAGCGCATTCGCACCTATAATTACCCGCAAGGCCGCGTCACCGACCATCGCATCGGCTTCACCACGCATCAGCTTCCTTATGTGCTTGAGGGCGGCGAGGCGCTCGATGAGATCATCGATGCGCTGACCACCGAGCATCAGACGAGCCAGCTCGCGGACCTGCAGGAGCAAGGTCATGGCTGAGACTTCTTCTCGCTCCATGCGGCAAGCGTTCGCCGCGGCAGCACGGACATTGCGTGAGGCGGGGATCGACACGCCGGAGCTCGATGCGCGGCTGCTTCTCCGCCATGCCACCGGACTGACCCAGGAAGATTTGATCGCCCGTCCCCAGTTCATGCTTGCGCCGGAGGTTGCCGCGCGTCTTGATGCGGCAATTGCGCGCCGCCTCGAGCGCGAGCCAGTGTCGCGCATCGTCGGCATGCGCGAATTCTATGGCCGCGAATTTCTTATCAACCGGCACACGCTCGATCCGCGCCCCGACACCGAGACCCTGATCGAGGCCGCGCTCGAAGCGATCGAGCGCAATGGCTGGCGCGAGAAACCGCTCAGACTGCTCGATCTCGGTACCGGGACGGGCTGCATCCTGCTGACGCTGCTTGCCGAGTTGCCCATAGCGCGTGGTATCGGCACCGATGTGAGCGAGATGGCGCTTTCGCTCGCCTCTGAAAATGCGCGCCGCCTCGGGTTGGAGAGCTGCGCAAGCTTCGCCGCCGCCGATTGGCTCGACGGCATAGAAGGAGAATTCGACCTGATCCTGGCCAATCCGCCTTATGTCACATCAGGCGAGATCGCGGGGCTCGCGCGCGAGGTCAAGGATTACGATCCGCATCTTGCTCTCGATGGCGGAGAGGACGGGCTCGCTGCCTATCGGCGCATTGCCGCCAAAGCCACCGGGATTTTGCGCCCAGGCGGCCATCTCATGGTCGAGATCGGCGCGTCCCAGGCGGACGCCATACTCGGCCTATTCCGGGCCTACGGGCTTGGGGTTGACGAGCACGCTGTGCGGCACGATCTTTCGGGAAGGCCGCGCGTGATCCTCATGGCGGCGGCGGGAAGCGCCACAGAACAGAACGTCGCAGCCTAAAAAAAGGCTTGGAAAGCCCCAATGTTCAGGGTAGTTTCGGGCCAGCAAAACGAAGTTTATGGCCAGTGTTGCTTAGATACGGCCAGTTGCACGGCAACAAGAGCGGATATCTCGTGAACCTCGATTGAAAGGCTCCCGCCTCTCGGGACGTTCAGGGGACGCTCGACCGCCCATCAGATTGAGGTTGGCTGGCGCTAGCTCGTAAATTCAAACGCGTCGGAGACCGACCCAGGACAAGGCAGCGAAAGCGCTAAGGCGATTGCGTCACGTCAGCTTAAGCCGGCTTCCCGGATGGGAAGCGCATCAAGGGCTGATCGCGACGTGCGTTTTGTAAGCGAGCAGGGAGAAAGGTCGCGGCATTTGCCGCTTTTCAGGTGAACGAGCCCATGAGGCAAGGACAGCAGAACCGTAGGGGCCGCGGCCGCGGCCGCAAGCCTCAAAATCCATTGGCGCGGAACTACGAATCGAACGGACCCGACGTGAAGATCCGCGGGACCGCGGCCCATGTCGCCGAGAAATATATGTCGCTCGCGCGCGACTCTCTCGCCTCGGGCGACATCATTGCGGCCGAGAGCTATCTCCAACACGCCGAGCATTACAATCGCATCATCATGGCTGCGCAGTCGCAGCTCGGGCCCCAGGGCGTCCATCAGGGCGACGGGCCGAATGGCGGGTTCCGCTCACGCTTCCACACCGAATCTTCCGATGGCGATGGCGATGGCGGGTCGGATTTCGATACGACGGATGGCGGCGGCGGCGATGTGCGCGAAACGCGGGGTGGCGGCGGACAAGACCGCGAGCGCCATACGGGTAACCGTGAGCACCACGGCGGCGGCCGCGAGCGAGGCCGTCAGGGCGGCAATGGCAGCGACGCAGTGCACGATGCCAATGGCGCCGAGACTCCGGAGGCGCAAAGCGCCGACGAGACCACTCCCGACCAAGTGAGCTAGCCGACAGTCAATTCACGCGAGCGCTTGCACTCAGGTCGCGCGAGAGAGCGGTAACCTGTCGCCTCAGTCTATGCGAAGAGGCGCTGCAGCAGGTTGATGACCACAAGCAGGACGATCGCCCCGAGCGCGGACGTAACGATGGCGCCAACCACGCCGCCGCCAAGGGTCAAGCCAAGCCCGAGCCTCGGGAACAGCAACGCCGCGATAAACGCGCCGGCGATGCCGACGAGCATGTTGCCGAGCAGGCCGAAGCCTCCGCCCTCGACGATGACCCCTGCAAGCCAACCGGCGATCGCGCCGATAACCAGGGCTACGACGACTGCCACGATATCCATGATTCCCCCCATAAAGTTGTAGCTTCATGCGCTTATCCGCGCATCTCTACGTTTATCCCAACCGGGGAGAGGATGCCAGTTGTAACCCCTGTCTCCCGGACTCCGTTCCGACGTTACCAACTGACGCGCATGCCGGCCTTGCCGCCGATGCCGTCGACCTCGTCGCCGAAAGTGACGTCGAGTTTGGCGAATACGGCGGTCGAGGCGGAGGGGTTGAAGAAGTTCACGCCGGCCGAAACCTCGCCCCAGATGTCGTCGAGATCGTCCTCGAAGCGGAACGTGGTGCCTGAGGACGTGAGTGTCGCCTGGTTGTCGCCGGAGAGATTGCCCCACAGGCTGCCGATGACGAAGGGCTCCATGGTCGTGCCGGTCCAGACCGGATAGGACGTGCCGACTCTGAGACCTAGCCGTCCGCGCACATTGGCTTCGTCGTCGAAGGAGACGCGGTTGCCGCCATTGGTGAAGCCGTCGATGTCGGACCACAGCACGGCGATGGTGGCCAGCGGCTCGATGAAGGCGCCGCCCGAGAACGAGCCGAAGCGGTAGCCGGTGTCGGTCCTGAGGCCCAGCGTGTTGGCGTCGAGCGAATTGGCGAAGCCGAGCGTGCGGGTCTCGAGCTCCAAGAGATGGGCATTGAGCAGTGTGTCGACGAACAGGCCGCCATTGAGATAGGTGGCGTAGCCGCCGACCTGGCCGCCGCTGAAGTCGAACTGGCGCGCGATCTGGTCGTAGTCGAGGTTCGCGCCGACGAAGCCGCCGAGCACGCCGAACACCAGGATGTCGCCAGATGAGAACAGGTCGCGCTTGCCGAGATCGAGACCCATCTGCCAGTCGAGCACGTCGAGGTCGCGGTCGAGCTTGAAGTTATAGCTGTTGCCGAAGGCCGTGACCGTCTCGCTTTTCTCGCGGTCGAGCCAGGCGCCCGAACCACGCGCCCACACCGCCGGCGTGAAGGGAGACGGGCCAGCCGCGGCGCCTTCGGCATATCCACCATTGGGATTGTAGGCGATGGGCGCCGCGCCGCCGGCGAGCAGCACGCGCAGGTCGGCGGTGCGGTCGAACCAGGTCGATGAACCCTGATGCCAGATATCGTGCGTGCCGGTGACGAGCTGCGGCAGGAGCAGCGCGCCGCCGCCCGGGAAGCTCCGCAATTCGAAGATGCCGCTGCCGGTCGGCCGGAAGAACAGGTCGTAGTTGAAGAAGCCGGTGTCGATCGTCTGCGGCAGGAAGAAGGCGTCGCTCTTTACATTACCGCCGACTTCAATCACCGGAATGACCGCGCCATTCACGCCCGGGCCCGGATTGGTGTTGTTTACTTGCAGAGCGGTCTTGCCGGTCACGCCGCCATCGACAATCAAGATGTCGGAGGTCGAGCCCGGACCGCCAAGGAAGGCGTCGATGGCAAGAGTCGAATCGCCCGAGCCGTTGAAGGAAACGCTGTAATAATCGTAGGTGCTGCCGGTGAGCTGGAAAGTGTCCCCCGGCGCCCCGTCTACCATAGAGACGAGCCCCTTATTGTCGAAGAGGCTGATACCGGTAAAAATGGTCGTTTCCGGCACGCGCGGATCGTCGGCGGTATGCACCGTCGCGCCCTCGAAATTGAAGAAGCCGCCGCCGCCGAACAGGCTGGTGAGCCGCGCCTCGAAACGACCGCCTGGCCGGTTGCCGAACACGAACTCGTTGTTTAGTCCGAAAACCTCAATATAGCCGGTGATGAGGCCGAAATTCTCGATGGCGCCATAACCTCCGCCGGGAATCAATTCGATGGCGAAGAGTGAATCGGCAGTGATCGAGCCACGATTGATGATGCCGACTTCGGTGCCCCCGCCTTCCACCAGTATGCCGAGATCGCCACCCACCACCGTGCCGTAATTTTGGACGAGGGCGTTGGCGTAGTTCGACTCGATCAATATGCCAACGCCACTGCCCCTCGCTTCGATGCGCCCGAAGTTCTGGACGACGATGTCGCTATAGTAGGCGTTCGTCAGGGCATGGATGCCGTAATTGTTTCCGCCCGTAGCGCGAATGGTGCCGGCATTCTCGACGACGATGTCGCTGCCCACGCCCTCGCTTCTTGCCCATATGCCGTAGGTGCTGACCGAACCGTTCGCCGTGATGTCGCCTATATTGGTCACCTTCGTATAACTGTCGAGGCCGCCCGTTCTCGCCGATATTCCCTTTGCCTCGCCGGCAGGCGAGGATGCCGCGATACCGCCCGCGTTCAAGATGAAAATGTCGCTGTACTCACGGTCGGTGCGCGCCTGGATGCCATAGGCGGTTCTGGAAGCCGCCGTTGATACTGCAATCAAATCGCCACTATTGAAGATCTGAATGGGTGCGTTGCTGCCGGTGGAGCGAGCAGCGATGGCGTATGCTTCCAAGCCGAGTCCACGGCTGATTGCGGTGAGATCGCCTTCATTGACGATGCTAATAGGACTGTAGTCGGTAAGGGTGCTTGCGGCGATTGCCCGGGCAGATGCGTAATCGGAGGCGGCGTTGATATTGCCCCTGTTCAAGATAGTGACCGGAGCGAAGTCGCCAGTAAACGTGAACCCACCTATGCCGATGGCATTAGGGGCAGAGTAACCGGGATTAGGTCCGGAGGTTGCGACAGCAATATCACCGCTGTTCGCCACACTGATTGGACTGCGGCCAAGGGCGAGGACACCGTAGGCGCGGCCAACCGAGGTGGCGCTCGCGATATCCCCGCTGTTCACGATGCTGATCGGGCTGTTGAGCCTTGTGTAGGCGTAGATGCCGAAGGTGTTGTCGCCTTCACTTGCTGCAAGATCGCCGCTATTGACAATGCTGACGGGGCTGTCCCCGTAGGGGGCCTCCACCCTAATGCCGGCAACGAACTCGTCATTGCCTATGGCAGTGATATCGCCGCTGTTGACGACGCTTATCGGGATAGCCGTGTTTTCGGCATGGACGTACAAGCCCATGGCTCGGCCGGCGAAATCGCTGGTGGCCCTTACAACGATGCCGCCCTGGTTCTCGACGGTGATGGCATCGCCCGGGGCATAGGTCGAGGCCCCGATGCCTATGGCATACTGGTTGCCGGTTGCGGCGATGCCGCCGGTGTTCTCGATATGAAGGGGGCTGTTCGGTGCCATCGTGAAGGCGCGAATGCCCTGAGCGAAAAACCCATTGACCGTGATGTCGCCGCTATTGTCGATGCTGGCAGCGCTGTTCGCTCCGCTGGTGGCGGCGCCGAGGCCTTGGGCAAGGCCCGGGCTCGAGAAGGACATATCTGCAGTTGCGGTGATATCGCCAAGGTTCTCGATGCGGATAGGGCTGCTGGCTCCGGTCGTGCCGGTTACTAGGCCGAAGGCGTCGCCGGTGGTATTGACCGCTGTCAGAATGCCGCTGTTGTAAGCGTAGATGAACTCATTGGCGTTGTTCGTGGTGAGTTGGATCACGGCGTCGGCCGTAGGAGGATTGTTAGAGCGGTCGTAGAGGTTGATGCAGGAGATGTCGTCGACTGGATTGATGATTGCGATCGGCCCCGGAGGAGGAAACGTGCTGGGCGGACACGTGACATCGGCACGGGCAGTTGTCGGCGTTAGCAGACTGCCGAGAACAAGCGTCGAGGCGAGCGCTGTGCCGAGCAACAGCGCCTGGCGGCCGGCCCATTTGCCCTGCGGAAAAATCGGCGATGGTTTCTGAAGACGGCGCGAAAGGTGCTTATGCCTATGCGCACGTGCAGACCGCCGAGGCCCCCGAACGTGGCGACGCCCCATAACCCCCCCTCGGCAGGACCGCGAGCCGCGTGCCTGATTCCCGCCACTCCCCAGACTTTCTAGGGTTTGCCAGGGTGATGCTAGTGTTGCCGTGCAACAGTTTTGAGATTTTTGTGACGGCCCATGCGCCCCAATCCCCTTTCTGCGCAAGGATTTGGGCGTTATATGTCGGTCTGGGGAGGCTGTAAAAAGCGCCCTTTCCCGCCACATTCCGATCCCTGACGAGAGGGGCCCATGGATTTCGAGAAGCTTTCAGACCGCCTCAAGGGATTTCTCCAGTCGGCGCAGACGCTTGCCGTCCGCGACGGCAACCCGCAGATCACGCCCGAGCATCTCCTCAAGGTGCTGCTCGACGACCCCGAAGGGCTGGCGAGCGGCCTGATCGGCCGGGCCGGCGGCGATGCCAAGCAGGCGCTCGAACGGACGGAAGCGGCGCTCGCCAAGCTGCCCAAGGTTTCGGGGCAGGGCGCGGCGCAGCCGCATATGGCGGCGGTGCTGGCGCGCGTGCTCGACCAGGCCGAGCAGATGGCGACGAAGGCCGGCGACAGCTTCGTCACCGTGGAGCGCATGCTCCAGGCGCTCGCCATGACCAAGGAGGGCGAGGCGGGGAAGATCCTGACCGAGTCCGGCGTCACGCCGCAAAACCTCAATCAGGCGATCAACGATCTGCGCAAGGGCCGCACCGCCGATTCGGCGAGCGCCGAGCAGAGCTACGATGCGCTGAAGCGCTACACGCGCGACTTCACCGAAGCCGCGGCGGAAGGCAAGCTCGATCCGGTGATCGGCCGCGACGAGGAGATCAGGCGCACCATCCAGGTGCTGTCGCGCCGCACCAAGAACAATCCGGTGCTGATCGGCGAGCCTGGTGTCGGCAAGACGGCGATCGTCGAGGGGCTGGCGCATCGCATCGTCAAGGGCGACGTGCCGGAGAGCCTCAAGGACAAGAAGGTGCTGTCGCTCGACATGGGCTCGCTGATCGCCGGCGCCAAATATCGCGGCGAGTTCGAGGAGCGGCTCAAATCCGTGCTGTCGGAGATCGAATCCTCGCACGGCCAGATCATCCTGTTCATCGACGAGATGCACACCCTCGTCGGCGCGGGTAAGGCCGACGGCGCCATGGATGCCTCGAACCTGCTGAAGCCGGCTCTGGCCCGCGGCGAGCTGCATTGCGTCGGCGCCACCACGCTCGACGAATACCGCAAGCATGTGGAGAAGGACGCGGCGCTGGCGCGGCGGTTCCAGCCGGTATTCGTGCCGGAGCCGACGGTGGAGGACACCATCTCCATCCTGCGCGGGCTGAAGGAGAAATACGAGCTGCATCACGGCGTGCGCGTTTCAGATGCCGCGCTCGTCTCTGCCGCCGTGCTCTCCAACCGTTATATCAGTGACCGCTTCCTGCCCGACAAGGCGATCGACCTCATGGACGAGGCGGCGTCGCGGCTGCGCATGCAGATCGACTCAAAGCCCGAGGCGCTCGACGAGCTCGACCGGCGCATCATGCAGCTCAAGATCGAGCGCGAGGCGCTGAAGAAGGAGACCGACACTGCATCGAAGGACCGGCTCGCGCGGCTGGAAAAGGAGCTCGTCAATCTCGAGGAGGAGGCGAGCGGCCTCAGCCAGAAATGGAGCCAGGAGAAGGAGAAGCTCGCCGGCGCGCAGAAGCTGAAAGAGCAGCTCGACGCCGCCCGCAACGAGCTCGAGCAGGCGCAGCGACAGGGCGACCTCGCCAAGGCCGGCGAACTCGCTTACGGCGTGATCCCCGACCTCGAAGAAAAGCTCAAGAAGCTCGAGGAGGAAGAGTCGAAAGGCGGCGTCATGGCCCAGGAGGTGGTGACGCCCGACCTCATCGCGCAGGTGGTGTCGCGCTGGACCGGCATCCCCGTGGACAAGATGCTGGAAGGCGAGCGCGACAAGCTGCTGCGCATGGAGACGCAGATCGCCAAGCGCGTGGTCGGCCAGGAGGAGGCGGTCGAAGCGGTGTCGACCGCGGTGCGCCGCTCACGCGCCGGCCTGCAGGACCCCAACCGCCCGCTCGGCTCGTTCATGTTTCTCGGCCCGACCGGCGTCGGCAAGACGGAGCTTGCCCGCGCGCTCGCCGAGTTCCTGTTCGACGACGAGCACGCCATGATCCGCATCGACATGAGCGAGTTCATGGAGAAGCATTCGGTGGCGCGGCTGATCGGTGCGCCGCCCGGCTATGTCGGCTATGAGGAGGGCGGCGTGCTCACCGAGGCCGTGCGCCGGCGGCCCTATCAGGTCATCCTGTTCGACGAGATCGAGAAGGCGCATCCCGACGTGTTCAACGTGCTGCTCCAGGTGCTCGACGACGGCAGGCTCACCGACGGCCAGGGCCGCACCGTCGATTTCCGCAACACGCTGATCATCATGACCTCAAATCTCGGCTCGGAATATCTCGTCAACCAGAAGGAAGGCGAGGACTCCGACGCCGTGCGCGGCGAGGTGATGGAGATGGTGCGCAGCCATTTCCGGCCCGAGTTCCTCAACCGCGTGGACGAGATCATCCTGTTCCACCGGCTGAAGCGCGAGCATATGGGCAAGATCGTCGACATCCAGATGGAGCGGCTTGCGAAGCTGCTCGCCGACCGCAAGATCACGCTCAAGCTCGACGACAAGGCCAAGGACTGGCTCGGCGAGAAGGGCTACGACCCGGCCTACGGCGCGCGGCCGCTGAAGCGCGCGATCCAGAAATATGTGCAGGACCCGCTGGCCGAGCAGATCCTCGAAGGCAAGCTCAGCGACGGCGAGACGGTGAAGGTGTCAGCCGGCAAAGACGGCCTGACCTTCAACGGCACCGCCGCCAAGGCCGCCAAGGCGGCTTAGGGTCGTGCTGCCGTGCGTCAGTGTAATCCTTTACGCTCGGCTACTAATTCGTCGAAGTAGGGTAATCCGAGCGAGTGGCCGATTAGCCACTCTAACGCGTGTCTTGCCATCACTGGTTGCTTCTGTTGGAGACGGCTGGCGATCAACCCAACGATTTCCCTCTGATCTTGGAGTCTTCCATCTGTCAGGGCAGCAAAGGCCTCACTAGCGATTCGCAAGACTTTAATTGGCTCGGTGCCATCTGCCCAACAGAGGTCGATGAATTTCGCCAGCACATTCGGGTTTGCGAGGAGGTCTGCATTAGGGCCACCCACGGCTTGAAGAAGCCTGCTCAGCTCGGCTGTAACCTGGAAATCGCTCTTTCGTGCTTGGTAAAAAAGCGAACCAGCATCCAGAGAAACGTAAACGTGTTTGTTTAGGGCAAGAGTGTTTATTGCCTCACTGTAATCAGCAACCGATAGGAGGCCTCTATCGCGGGCGATCATGAGAACTGGCTGTGTCCAGCTGGCTTCGACGTGTAAAGCCTGAGCGCCCCAGTTTCTGAAGCCCATGTCGTCGGACAACAAGAGGTATTGTGAACCTTGAGCTGCGACTGCGGGGTCTGTTGCGTATCCCTTGAAAAGGTTGGCAACTTGTCGGCTATCATCACTTAAGTCAGTTGAAGGCATCGCAGGGACCACGCGTAGGCTCTCCTGTGCCCAATTAAGTTCGATACGCCTATCGGCGATGATGCGATCCCAATGCTCCTCATTGTATTTCTCAAGTCGCAACTCTCCATCCTGCCAAACTATGGCTCCTTGTTCCTTTCCACGCCATTGCTCTGCTTCAGCCACGCGGAATCTCAGGAGGTCAATTACTGATTGAGTGGTGCAAACAGGACCACAAATTTCGGCCACTGCCGACTCGGCTTTAATATGGCGAATTATCGACAAGGTAATAACATCGACAACACACCCAACAGGGTCTCTCTGGGTAAGGATCTTTAGAGCTTCTTCGCGTTCGGGAGCGGTACCAAGACAGACCTGAAACCTGAAATCTGTGCTTGCTAACCCGCCCCAAGCCTCCAATGGATCAAGGCCCAGTACTGCACCCACGAAGGCCAAGGGGAGGACTTGAGCTTTGTATTGCTCTAGAAGCTTCAAGCTGGCCTCAGCCCTAGCTTTCGTAACCTCTCGCATCTCCACAAGTGGGTCATCGGCCTTACTGTCAAAAGTGAATTTCAACAGCTCTGTAGAGCGGGGGAAACGTTCATTGAACTCATCTAAGGACCGATGCAAAACGTCGAGATACTTGGACTTTATCCCGATGACTTTTAATGGCCTGGCGCCTAGATGGTCGTGGGGTAAGATTTCGTCGCCAATTTTTTTTCCCAGAAGCGCTTTGGCTAACGGATGATCCGGTGTGATAAATTCTTCGCCGAAAACTTGATGCGCTACACCCTCTATGCGATAGCGCCTGACTTGTCCTTCCTCCGTCTCTAGCGTCACAACATTGTTCTCGTGTACTTTGTCTGCTTTCAGAAGCAGCCCGGACACGCGACTGTTGCCTAATAGCAATCCATTGTAACTAAGGTGAGCGTCGGCTTCGTGCCAGTTGTTAAGAAGAGTGGAGTAACCGAGCTCGAGCCCCACAGCTGGATCATGATAGTGAATGATCAAAGCCGATAACTGCATCAACTGTCTCGCGGAACCAGTGATTTCTTTGAGAGATAGACCCTTCAGCAGTCGCCTTATATCCTCATCTCTCGAATCTCGTTGCCAGAGTGAGACGCGAGACAAGATCATGTCCAAGTCATTTGGTTGCGCCTTCAGGTAACGCCCGATTTTTGCGTCTGCCGATGAGTCTCCCACGTTTAGCACGAGCACAGCATCAGCTTGAAGGAACCACTCTTCGCCGCGCAAACTTTCGCCAACTGATTCCAATACCTCCTTTGCTGCTACAGGAAAGTTGCCGTTAATTGCTGCACTTATCAGAAGTTTGAGCGCAGGGCTTTCGCGGTCAGTTGCTACGCGATCTTTAAGAAGGGTTAGGACTATGTTGTGAAAGCCCATCCTATGGGCGTCCCAAGCTAACTCAAAGCGCGTCGCCAAGGGCGTGGTTTCCCCGACCGTGGCCAAGGCATCGCCCATTGCGATTCTTGCGTCTTCGACGCGTCTTGTCAGTCGCAAGACACGTACTAGAAGTGTCTTGAAGCCCGTGTTGTCTTGCTTTGATTGAACAAGATGCTTAGCGACGTCAATCGCCTGTGATTGATCCTCTAACGCTAAGTAGGCGTGAATTTTCGTGGCAGCAAAGCCTAGCTTGAGGAAATCTGACTCAGGAACGCCAAATCCGTCCAGAAGCTTTAATGCTTCTTCAGCATTGCCCGATGAGATGTAAGCGTCCGCGAGTACACCAGCCGCCTCTGGATTTGTCGGATTTTTCGGAAGTGTTTTCAGGATGGTCGGCATATCGCCTTCCACATAAGCTACGAGCGATCGTTGGAGCTGCAGATTTTCATCCGCTGGGAATCGTTCTAACGCGGCGTCTAATATTTCCTTTGCACGCCCATAGTCCCCCAAGACACGCAAACCCAAGGCCGCGTTGTGTGCGAAGGGAGCAATTGACGGATCATCTTTCTGTATCGCCTCACGAGCTGAGGAATAGAGTGTCTCTATTGAGCGCTTGAAATTCTCCGGGTCGTCAAGAGAAGCTCCGGCGATAGCATCAGGATTGGAAATGATCGTGTTTTCTAAGATGGCCTCGGCGCCAAACTGCTTTAGGAATTTATTTTCCGGGAATAACTTTGCTGCTCGCTGAGCCAACTCAATCCAGTCCTGGATACCCCTCGATCGCAGAAAGCTAATGTGCGCTACGAGAACTTCCGGCGTTTCACGGAGATCCGCGGGAATGTCCTCGAGCGGGTTACTACACGCCTCATTGCCGATCAGCGCCTGGATAAGAGTTCCAGCAGCGTCCGCATTACCGGGGTCAGCCTTGAGAATTTCACGGGTAGACTCGGCAGCCTGGGAATCACGATGAGTGAGCAAAAAACCCTTAGCACGATTCAGATGCGCCTTTCGATGGCTAGGGCATTCAAGGAAGGCGTCGAGTAGCAGTTGTCCCGCTTCGGTTTGTTTCCCGACTTCCAGCTGCGCTGATGCCATTGTGACCAAGAGGCGATAGCGCTCGCTGGTCGTTGCAGTTGACCATTCTAATTCTCGTATTTTTTTGAGCTGATCAAATGCTGTCTTCGCATGACCGTCGTCAACGAGAGCTTGGCACGTTGTGATTTTTCCATGAAGCGGAGTATCTTCGCTCGTCGTCACAGGGAGAATGGACGACGCGACTGTTTCACGGGACACAGTCGAGTCGAGAAATTGAACTTTCTGATAGATTGCCTCTAGCTTAAGAGAGGTTTCCTCATGTGCGCGCTTCGCATACGGATTGTACGTAGGGTCGAAGGTATTCCAGACGTCTGTGGATTTGCTCGCCTGCTCCTCAATATCTTGCCAACCCCATACGTACACAAACAAGGGGCGCGATGACTCAGATAGCGATGCTGTTAGGGTTCTTACAGCCGCTTGTATTTTTTCGTCACGAGGTGCAGTGGTGACAAGGAAGAACTCTGTGATCGGTGGCTTGAATTTCTTAGCCTTGTTTAGTTCGGCCGTGAGCTCTTCCTCAGTAATCGGATCATCGGATAGTTTGCACTGCACCCCAACAAGTTGCTTCGGGTCTCTATCTCGATACCCATAAACGTCAACACCATGTTGCGGTTGACCGCCCCGACCATGCATTTGAGTGGTCGGGTCTCCCAGCAAGAACGCAAAGAGTTCTCTCGTGCTCCGCTCGAAGTCCTGCCAATTCTTTGGCTTTGATAAAGTTGTGCTGGATAATGACGACATAGGAATAGAAGACCCGACTCAAATGGTCCGCGTTGGAATCTAGCTACATGTATATTCTTACAGATTCGTCCCGAAACCTTATCCCCGTTTCCGTCATTTCATATCGCCCTGATCCGTAAGCTCATTCGGGGCCGGCGCCTTCTTGGCGCACGGAAATCAAAGCAAAATCCTCTCTCCTTATCTGCGCGCGTCGGGGCGCCTTTACACTGCCATCGCCCCGTCCATCTGAAGGGCGCTTTCGCGAGGCGAAGCTTGAGCGGGATGGGGCGCGGCGCCTGCGGGTCCGGTTTCGCAGACCGGGCACTCGGGCGGCATCGGAGCTCCCTCCGGACCCATTACGAGGTCCTGCTAAGGAGCTAGCTGATTGCGCTCCCGGCGGCGTTCGAGCCGACCGTGAGCCTAAAGCAGGGCCCGGTGCCGCTAAACGCCGTGATGGCGCGCCGAGAGGCGCCCGCCGCGTGACCGAAAGGAAGCGCGGAACCATAGGTTTGCGCTTTTCGGCGCGCCATCCCCCTTCTCCTTCGAGTGAGGACGAGGGGAAAACAGCAAAGCCCGGATGCGATGATGCGCATCGCGGCAAGGATGAGTCATGTCTGTAGGAATGCGATGCTGAAATACCGAGACGCAGCCACACACTCCCCGCTCTCCCCTTGTGGGAGAGCACGCGCGCCTTTGGGCGCGCGGTGAGGGGTAAGCCGCGAAGCGGCGTCAAAAGGAGAATCACCCCTCACCCTTCCCGCCATGCGACTTGCTTCGCAAGATCGCGGCGGGAAGCCCTCTCCCACAAGGGGAGAGGGAAAATGCACTTTCCCGGCAATGACGAAACGAGACAAGGAGCGGCGACGAAGCAAGACATGAAGTGGATCGACGGCAGGTCATTGCATGATGCGACCATGCGTTACGCCGCCGAGCGCATTTGTCTTTGGCGTCTATGCGGCAGAGCGGCTTGCCTGAAAGCCCGCGCCTGCAAAGGCGATGTGCGCCGTTGCACGGGTCTCATGGCCGACTGGATCGATGCGATTGAGGAGGAGAAGAAGCGCGTGCGCGGAAATTTCGCGGGGCTGGAAAGCGAGATCAAAACCTTTGAGCAGTTGCGAGTCTATCTCGCCTGGCGCGAGCTGCTCGATCGCGCCGTGGCGGGGGTGAAGGAGGACCCGCGCGAGACCGAGCGCGATCGCCGGGAGGTTGCACGCCTGATCGAGAATACGTGCAAGACCATGGACTGGGAGCGCGAAGAGGCGGCGCGCAAGGAGCGGGACGTTGAGCTGAGTGTCGGTGAGGGGGAAGGGGGAGAGAAAAACTACTGAGTGGTGGTGGCTTGGGCGACGCGGCTGGTGACCGGGTCCATCTGCATCAGCGTCTCGATGCGCTTGCGCTCTTTCTGGAAGGCGGCAAGCTCGCGGCCCGAGAGCTGTAGCCCGCGCGGTACCGCCATGGTCATCGGGTTGACGAACTCGTTGTTGACCAGGACC
>Ga0190265_10001613_pt1 | contig 14850 bp, 10 predicted proteins | sample Popmic124T_FD_133135 | JGI IMG/M metagenome (GOLD analysis project Ga0190265, IMG submission 133135) | Populus adjacent soil microbial communities from riparian zone of Indian Creek, Utah, USA - 124 T | ecosystem: Environmental > Terrestrial > Soil > Riparian zone | place: USA: Utah | collected...
AGGCTGCTGCCGTTCACGGGACTGCGGTGCGTCCGCCTGTGCGGGGACGGTGCTCTCGGGCGTACGCCGGGAGCCCAGCGCGCCAAGTGCGAAACCGGCCGGGATGCTGACCAGGCCCGGGGAGTGCAGCGGGAAGTACGCGAAGTCCAGGTTGGGGTAGAGCGCGTGCGGGCCGCCGGAGACGGCGGGTGAGAGCGCCAGCAGTGCGAGGGTGATCAGCGTGCCGCCGTAGACGCACCAGCGCAGGCCGCGCATGGTGAACTCGCGCCAGATCAGGCTGTATGCGAGGGCGGGCACCACCACCGAGGCGGCTTCCGTGTAGGCAAGGGTCAGCCAGAACTGCGCGTTGGCGCCGCGTCCGACGACCGCGAGTCCGACACAGACGACTCCGACGAGCACCAGGGCCAGCCTCGCCCGGATGTGACCGTGGACGGTGCCGCGACCGGGCGGGAGTGCGCGGTCGCGGCCCATGTCGTGGACGATCGCGGCGGAGCCGGCGAGCAGCAGCACCGACGCCGACGCCAGCACGGTGAGGAAGGCCGCGCACGAGATGAACGTGAGCAACGTGCCTGGCGAGTCGGGGTTGTTGGGGTCGCTGCCGTCCAGGGCGGCGGCCAGCAGCAGGATGTTGTTGCCGCCGCGTGGACCCGCTTCGTTCAGCCCCTTCATGCCGACCATGGCCTGCATGCCGTAGCCGATGACCGCCGCCGTGACGAGCAGCAGGCCGATGGCGGCGACGGACCAACTCATGGCGCGGCGTGCGCCTTCCGACGAGGAGGACGTCGAGAGCCGCATCAGCAGATGCGGCATGAAGGCGATTCCCAGCAGCACCGTCAGGGCGAGGCTGAGGGTGTCGATCCGGCCGGTGATGTCCGTACCGAAGAGCTGCCCGGGGGCGAGGTAGGCGTCGCCCACACCGCTGTTCTGTGCGGCCTGGTTGAGCACCTCGCCGTAGTCCCAGTCGAATTGGGCGAGGACCAGAAGTGCCAGCAGCGGGGCGATGACGACGAACGCGATCGCCTTGCCGATCTGGAGCATCGAGGAGCTGCGTACGCCCCCGATTGCCGCGCAGGAGATGATGAGCACGCCGACCAGCACGATCCCGGCGACCTCACCGTACTTGCCCGGCAGTCCGATCAGGGTGGCCGTGATCTGGCCGATCGGGATGAGCTGGGCGATGAGCAGCGGTACGGAGACCACCAGCGTCGCCACACCGGCCGCACGGCGGGCGGCGCTCGGGGGCAGCCGGCGTGCGAAGACGTCGCCGAGCGACCAGCCCGGTCCAGCGGGCAGCCGTTCGGCCAGCCATACCTTCAGCAGCAGGGGCGAGAGGGCGGTGGCGGTGAGGATGAGGATGCCGTCGTAGCTGCCCACGGCGACGATGCCGCAGAGGTAGAGCACCCCGGCGGCGGAGATCAAGTCGCCTGTCAGCGCGAATCCTTGGCGCAGCGGCCAGGGACGCGAGTGCTCCGTGAAGAAGTCGTCCTCGCGGTCCTGGAGGTCCGGGCTCGTCAGCATCGAGACGAAGAGGCAGCCGGCGACGAAGATGAGAAAGAGGGAGATGGCTACGGCACGGCCGTCGACGATCGAAGTCACAGAGCGGCCTTCTCACCGAACGCCCTGAAGGCGTCGAAGGCCTTGAAGTCGTTGTCCTCGCCGGCGCCGGCGCCGGACTCCGCGCCGTGGCTGTCGCGTTCACGCCGCGTCACGCGCTGCGCCAGCGGGTCCACGCGCAGCCGGGCCCGCCAGTCGTGGGCGCAAACGCCGATGACGATGACCAACACGTGTGCGGCGGCGGCCAGTTCACCCACGCTCAGACCGCTGCTCAGACGGATGGCCAGCAACTGCGGTACGAAGCAGGAGGCGAGGGCGTACGGCGCGAAGAAGCCGGCCACCAGGCCGACGCCCTGGTGTACGAGGCCTCGGCGTGCGGCGCCGAGTGCGGCGCTGGAGGAAGTACGGGCCGTCGTCGCGGACTGTCCGCGAGTGCCGCCCGTCGGGAAACCGACCGGATTGATCGCACTGGCTGAACTGCCCTGTCCCGTATAGCGAGTTCGTTCCGTGGTCATCTGCGGCGCCCGGCGGTGGGAAGGGGGAGTGACGCCAGGACGACGGGGGACAGACAAAAGGGTCTCCAGCGAGGGGGGTTGGGCAGCCGGACGCACCGGGACACGGCAGTGAACGCCGGTTCACGTGGGGTTACCAGAGGTTACTGGGAGGTTTTCCGGAGTCTAGGGCGACGGATGGTGGTCGGCCAAGGCCTGTGTGTGAAGGGCACAGTGAAGGTAAAGTGCGCGCCCGCTCACACCCGCACGTGCTGCCACGCCCCCTCACAGCGTGCCCGTCCGCTCACAGCCGTACGTGCTGCCCCTTGCCCAGCGCCACGATCCCGTCGGCGGAGACGGTGCAGTACTCCGCGTCGTGTTCGCTGTTGACGCCGACCGTGGCACCGGGCGGCACGACGACGTTCTTGTCGAGGATCGCCTGCCGCACCACCGCCCCGCGCCCCACCCGTACGCCCGGGAGCAGCACCGCTCCCTGCACTACGGCGCCCTCCTCGACGACCACACCCGGCGCCAGCACCGAGCCGGTGACCTGGCCCGCGATGATGGCGCCCGCGCTGACCATCGACTCGCTCGCGATGCCGCCTGCCACGAACTTGGCCGGCGGCAGCTGCGCCTGGTTGGTGAAGATGGGCCAGTCGCGGTTGTAGAGGTTGAAGACGGGCTGCGTCGAGATGAGGTCCATGTGCGCGTCGTAGTACGCGTCGAGGCTCCCCACGTCCCGCCAGTAGCCGTGGTCGCGTTCGCTCTCGCCGGGGACCTCGTTGGCGTCGAAGTCGTAGACCTGGGCCTGCCCGCGCTCCGTGAGCATCGGGAGGATGCTGCCGCCCATGTCGTGCACGGACTCGTCGTCGTCGGCGTCCCGCCGCAGCGCGTCGAGGAGTACGTCGGTGGAGAAGATGTAGTTTCCCATCGAGGCGAAGACGTGGTCGGGGTCGGAGGCCAGTACGGGCGGATCGGCCGGCTTCTCCAGGAACTCGCTGATCTTGTCGCTGCGCGATTCCGTACTGATCACGCCGAACGATCCGGCCTGGTCCCGCGGCACCTTGATGCCCGCGACGGTCACGCCCGCGCCGCCGGTGATGTGCTGCCTGAGCATCTGACGCGTGTCCATGCGGTAGACGTGGTCGGCCCCGAAGACGACGACGTAGTCGGGCTGTTCGTCGTGGATGAGGTTGAGGGACTGGAAGATGGCGTCGGCACTGCCGAGGAACCAGCGGGGGCCCAGGCGCTGCTGCGCGGGTACGGGCGTCACGTAGTCGCCGAGCAGCCCGGTCATCCGCCAGGTGGTCGAGACGTGCCGGTCCAGGGAGTGCGACTTGTACTGCGTGAGGACGCAGATCCGCTGGACTCCCCCGTTGACGAGATTCGACAGTACGAAGTCCACCAGCCGGTAGACACCGCCGAAGGGCACCGCGGGCTTGGCGCGGTCCGCCGTGAGCGGCATCAGCCGCTTGCCCTCGCCGCCCGCCAGCACGATGCCCAGCACGCGTGGTTTTGCTGCCATCCCGACACCTCCGCCGCCTTGTTCACCGCCGGATCCGTTCCGTACGTCTCCGGCCGTCGATCACGCCGTCACCCCACCACGCCGGTACGGCGCACCTCGTATGCGGCGCGCCGCCCGCCCGGCGTCGCAGACCGGGGCGGGTGCGGATCCATGTCCGTGTACCCCTTGTGCGCCTGATCGCCCGGCGGCAAACGTCGGATCGCGGTGGACGATGCGCCACCGGAGGGTCGCGTGCGGAGAGCGTCCGCGCAAGACTGCGCCCACGAAGAGAGCAGGTGGACGGGCAAGGCGCCTGGGCAGCGAGGCCCGGGAAGGTGCGAGAAGGACGGATGAGCGTGGAGGACGGATGAGCGAGGCGGGCGACCGCGGCCGGGTGCTCGTGGTGGACGACGACGCCGCGATCCGGCGCTCGCTGCGCCGGGGCCTGCGCCTGAACGGTTTCACCGTCGACCTGGCCGAGGGCGGACGGCGCGCGCTGGCACGGGTACGGCAGCAGCCCGCCGATGTCGTCGTGCTCGACATCTCCATGCCCGACATCGACGGCATCCAGGTGTGCAGGGCGCTGCGCAGGGACGGCGACGACGTGCCCGTTCTGATGCTCTCCGCACTCGACGAGACCGCCGACCGCATAGCCGGGCTCCAGGCAGGCGGCGACGACTACTTGATCAAACCCTTCGCGCTTCAGGAACTGGTGCTGCGCCTGGACGCGCTGCTGCGCAGGCGGGCACCCGGCAAGGAGACGGCCGATGCGGCCGGTGCCGCCAGGGCGGCCGGGGACCCGGCCGAGGCCGACGGGCCGGCGGACCAGGGGTCGGACGGTCTTCCGGGCGCCCGCGCCGACGTCGTACGCGTCGGCGGCCTCGTACTGAACCCCGCGACCCGCGAAGCGCACCGCGACGGTGAGCTCCTGCCGCTGACCCGCCGCGAGTTCGAACTCCTCCAGGTCCTCGCCCGCAACGCGGGCATCGTGCTGACCAGGGACCAGCTGCTGGAACGCGTCTGGGGCTACGACTTCGAGGTACGCACCGACGCCGTCGACACCTTCGTCAGCTATCTGCGGCGCAAGACAGAGACCGGCGGCCGGACACGGCTGCTGCACACCGTGCGGGGCGTCGGCTTCGTCCTGCGCGAGGAGAAGTGAGGGCGGCGCACGTGAAGATGAAACTCTCCACCCGGATCGCCCTGGCGGTCGGTGTCGCCGTGCCCGTACTGGTGCTGGCGTCCGGCTGGCTGCTGTTCCTGCTCGTCGCACGCGACATGCACGCCGGGCAGGACGCGCATCTGCGCGAACGCGCTGCCGTGGCGAAGACCGACGCGCGGCGGCTGCTGCGGGTCACTGCGGCCGACCGTCCCGCCGCCGAACAGGCCCGTGAGCGGCAGCTGTACGCATCGGCTCTCGACGTGGGCATCCGCGTCGCCGGCCCGTACGGCACCGTCTCGGGCGGACCACAGCCGGACGAGGCGACGCCGCTTCCGGACGCGGCCCCGCGTCCGGTGACGGTACGGGAGAAGGGCACCGGCAAGACCGCGGGAATGCCGGGGCGGCAGCGGGTCAAGAGCTGGCGGGTGCTCTCCGTCCACGTCGAGGGCAGGCGGCCCGGTGTGGAAGGCACGCTGTGGCTGTTCTCGCCGGACACCGCGGGACAGGCCGAACTCGCCTTCGTACGCAGGCGCGTGGTGGCCGTCGCCATCCTGGCCGCGCCCGTCTCGGCACTGCTGGCGTGGTTCGCCGCGTCCCGTGCGAGCCGGCCGCTGCGCAGGCTCCAGCAGCGCACCAGCGGACTCGACCCGCGCTCCGACACCTCACGCCTCGAACACACCCCCACCCGCATCACCGAAGTCGACGACCTCGCGGGGACGCTGCGCACCGTGCTCGCACGCTACGACGAGCAGGCCGCCCGTACGACTCAGGCGCTGGCGACGGCCCGTTCCTTCTCCTCGGCCGCCGCGCACGAACTGCGCACACCGCTGATGAGCATGCAGACCAACCTCGAAATCCTCGCCGCACACCCGGAGTTGGGGGGTGAGGACCGCGACGAGGTGCTGGAGGACCTTCAGCAGGAGCACAGCAGACTGCTGGGACTGCTCGTGATGCTCCGGGAGTTGGGGCAGGGCGACCTCGTCGAGGTGGACGCCTTCGCCCCGCTGGACCTGGGGGAGGTGGTCGAGGCGGCGGTCTCGGATGCGCGGCGCCGCGACCGTACGGCCGGGATCACCGTGTCGACGGCGGCTGCGGCAGCCACGGGTTCCGCAGCACCAGGTCAGGGCCTGACCGTGCACGGATGGGAGCCGGGGCTGCGCTCGCTGCTCGACAACCTCATCGCCAACGCCCTTGCCCACGGACGAGTTGACGGCGCACGCGCACGCGTCGAGGTCTGCCTGCGCGGCGACACCTCGCCCGTGGGACCCATCGCGGTACTGACAGTGGACGACCACGGTCCCGGCATCCCGGAGGAGCGGCGGGCGGCGGTCTTCCAGCGCTTCCAGCGCGGCCCCGGCAGCACGGGCTCCGGGCTGGGCCTCACACTCGTCGCCCAGCAGGCGGCACTGCACAGGGCGACGGTCGAGATACGGGACCGTCCGCCGGGCGGCAGCGGTACGCGCGTGGAGCTGCGCATACCGCTCGCGTACCGCGACGGGGCGGCAACGGCGACGCGGACGCTGCCCGCTCAGCGCGACTGGCTGATCGGAACGGCCTCCGGATCACAAGGAATTCACAAAGACGGTCCCTAGCGTCGTCCACCGCGCGGGCGATCCGATCCGGACTCGTGCTGTCCCGAACAGGAGGAGACACCGTCATGAGGAAAGCCAAGAGGAGCACGACCATCGCCCTCACCACCGTCGCCGCACTGCTCGCGACGGGTGGTGCCGCCACGGCAGTCGCCACATCGGGCGCCGATTCGAGCCCGGCCGGGGCCGATACGACCGCCGCTTCGAAGGCGACGGCGAAGCACGCACCGAAGGGGGACGGCGCAAGGAAGCTGTGCAAGCGCGCCCCGAAGATGGACAAGAAGATCGACCGCGTACAGCGCCGTCTCGAAGGCGACGCGACGAAGCGGGGATCCATCGAGCGGCTCGAGAAGCGCATCGAGAACGCGAAGAAGGCCGGGCACGGAACCATCGCGGACTTCCTCAACGACCGCCTCGACGACCGTAAGGCGCTCGGGCCCAGGCTTGAGGACCGCGAGAAGGGCCTGGCCAAGGTGCGGGCCTGGTGCGCGGAGCAGAAGGAGGAGAAGAAGGAGGGTGAGGAGAGCAAGAGCAGCGCGAGCTGACGGCTGCGGGGACGGCCGGACGAGAGACGGCCGGACGAGAAGTGGTGGACTCTCCCGAGCTGTGGGGGCGGGAGAGCCCACCGCTCCGTGTCCGCTGCCGACAGGCTGCGCGCCGACGCCGGTGCCGCCCTTACGCCCCGGGCCACCCCGACAGCAAGGGGATCCGCGCCGCCGAAGTGCCCAGCCCCGTAGGGACGTCGATGCGGCGCCGCTGCGCGCCGCTGTCGCGCCGCAGGTCTTCCTCCCTGTAGCGGCGGCATCCCCTGTGCCAGATCAGGATGCCCGCGAGCCAGTTCTCCAGGTCCTGGACGTAAGCGTCGAGGCCACGGCGTGCCTCGGGCCCCAGGTCGAAGTCGTCGCAGAGGACGGGGAGTTCGTTGGCGACGACATGCTGGAACTGGCGCATGCGCGACGTCATCAGATCGTGTACGGCGTCGAGGGCGGCCGGGTAGCCGATGTCGAAGAAGTTCTGCACGACGAGGATGCCGTTGTGCACCTCGCCCTCGTACTCGATCTCCTTCTGGTAGGAGAAGACGTCGTTGGTCAGGGCGGCGTAGTCGGATGCGGCGTTCTCCAGCGCCCGCATGGGCCCGCTCCGGTAGATCTCCGGCGGGATCAGCTCTCCGTGCGCCAGGCGGCACAGGCTCATCGTGAGATCGGAGCCGAAGGTCAGCCGGCGCATCTCGATGTAGTCGACGGGGTCGGGGATGCGGTTCTGCGCCTGGTTCGCGAGCTCCCACAGCCAGCTGTCCGTCATGTCCTCGATGGACTTACGCAGGGCACGACGCGCGTCCAGAGTCATCGGCCCTGCTGTACGTGCCCACAGGTCGGCAAGGCCGCGCTCCAACGCGCTGGCGGGCGGCGGGGTTCCGGTCGCGGTGCCCTCGACGGGCATGAAGGCAGGGAGCCGGTCGGTCGCCGCCTTCGCTCCCGCCAGGTCGCGGGCGTGCCCGTAGACCGCCGGGTAGTAGTCGTCTCCGTACGTGCCCCAGGCCAACCAGCCCGAGCTGAGGTCGAGTTCGTCAGGAGAGGCGTCGGGATGGATGCCCGCGGCGCACAGCGGCAGGTCGATGTCGAGGAGCCTGCGCTCGTCCCATACGTGCGAGAGCGGAACACCCGGCTGCGGCTGGAGAATGCCCATGCGGTGTGCCCAGTCCACGACGTTGCGGCGGGCCGTCTCCAGGTGCGGGCTGAGACGGGTCGTGAACGGCATGCGGAAGTCCGGCAGCCTTGACGGACCCACCCGCGCGTACGGGACGTGGGTGAAGCTGCGGGCACGGGCCGACTCGGCGCGTACGGTCGTCGGCCCGCCCCGCCCGATGCAGGCGGCGGACGACCCGAGTCCGGTGGGACGCAGCCCCACCGGCGGCCCCACCGGCACGCCCGTACCCCTGCCCGCGCCGGCACCCGCACCCGCACTCGCACCCGCACCCGCGCCCGCATCCCCGCTTCCGTCGGCCTGCCGGGCCCCCTCGTTCATGTAGCGGCTGGAGCGCATGTGCCATTCGTGCCCGCCCGACTGCCAGTCCTGCAGCCCCTTGACGTACGCCAGCACGTCCGCGCACGCGTGCGGATCGAGGCCCTCCTCGGCGAAGAGCGGAGCGAGCTCCGTGAGCGCGGTGTTCTCGAACTGCTGGAGCCGCGAGGTCAGCAGGTCGTTGACGGCCTCCGCCGCCTCCTGCGTCGTGCACTGCAAGAACGTCTCCAGGACGAGGACGCCGTTGCTGTTCTCCCCCTCGTCCTCGACCTCCCGCTGGTAGGAGAAGAGGTCGTTGCGCAGATGCACACCGTCGGAGAAGGCGTCCCGCAGGACGCTCATGGGCCGGGACGCGGCGATCGGCGCGGGGACCTCGGCGCCCGCCACGTACTCCACGAGACCGGCGGACCAGGGGGCGCCGCCGACCTTGCGCCGCATCTCGATGTACTCGACGGGGTTGGGGATGCGGTGGGCGTTGATGTTGGACAGTTCCCAGAGGGATTCGTCGAGCAGGTTCGCGGTGCTCTCCGCGAACCGGGCCCGCCAGTGCGCCGACATGCGCGGCACCGTACGGGCCCACAGGTCGGCCAGACCCGCCTCGACCGGGTTCACCGGCTCGGGGACTTCCGTGTCCGTGTCCATCGGCATGAACGCGGGGAGCCTGTCCAGGTACTCCTTGCCGCCCTTCCGGTCCTGCGAGCGCTTGAAGGTCTCCAGGAAGTGGTCGTCGAAGAAGAAGACCCACACGTACCAGTCGGTGACGAGTGAGAGATCCGCGGCTGAGGCGTCGGGATGGGTGAAGGCGCACAGCAGGGCGTAGTCGTGGGCTTCGAGGTCGCGTTCCTCCCAGATGCCGGAGCCCTCCAGCATCCCCATGCCGCGGGCCCAGCTCGTGGAGTGCTCGCGGGCCTCCCGCAGATGCGGATTGAGGCGCGCGGGATACGGCATGTAGAAGTCCGGCAGTTCGAAGGGCTCTTTCACTGTCACTGCTGCCCGGCCTTTCCCAAGTCTCTTCTGCGGCACGGCAGTTGTGGCGCGGCAGCAGTCACGTACATGCGTACCGTCTCCCCCTGACGCGGTGCCGCCCCACCCCGGTCGGCTCAGCACTACCCGAGGCCGCAAGGCGGTATCCGCCGCGCAAAACAGTCATACAACCGCCCGCCCCGCTCTCGCACGTACGTCCCCAACTGCACTGCCACGCCGGGGAGTCGAAGCCGCGACGATCACCTTCCGCCGCCTCTCACAGGAATCTATACACGAGGTGTATACATGCTGTGTATAGTCGCCCGGGTGATCAGCCCCCACAGGACCGCGGAAAGGCAGGGCATGTACGGCAAGGCATTCGCGCCCGAGTACCAGGGCGCTCTCGATTCGCTGTCGGTCAACTCCTCACTGGCCGACGTACTGGCCCGTGGGACCGAGCAGTTGCGTGCGGCAGAGCAGGCCGGAACAGCGCGCGAAGCAGCCCGGTGCGGGCTGGCCGTCGCCGAGGCGAACCGCCGGCTCGGGAACGTCGACGAGGCCGACCGGGCGTGGAAGGCGAGCTATCGCGCCGCCCGCAGCGCGGAGGACTCCGGAGCGATGGCATGGGCAGCCTGGAGCGGAGGCACGCTCGCCCGTCAGCGCGGCGCGATGCCGCTTGCCCGCCGGCTGCTCGCCCTCGCGGCCGAACTGGGCGAACGCGACGGCGACATACTGGCGCGCGGCTACGCGCTCGCCGGACTGGCGGAGACCGGCCGCATCCAGGGCGATTACGAGGCCGTCGACGCGCTGCACGAACAGCTGCTCGCCGAGGCACGCGGCCGCGGCGAGGCCCGCCACACGGTGTGGGCGCTCGAAGGCATCGCACAGATGCGCCGCAACACAGGCGCCTACGACTCGGCGCTCGCGATGTTCGAGGAGGCCGCCGAGATCGCCGAGCAGGCCGACGACCGGCGCGGCCGGGCCTGGGCGCTGCGCGGCATGGCCGACATCATCTCCGTACGCGACGGCGACACGGAACGCTCGCTCACCCTGCTCACCGAGGCGGCCGCACTCTGCAGCGCCATGAACCTCGCCGGAGCGCTGGCCTACAACCACAAGATGCGCGCCAACGTGCTCTTCCGCGCCCGTCGTTACCCCGAGGCCCGAAAGCTGTACGAGCAGGCGCTCGCGGAGTTCCGGGCCCTCGGTGAGCCGAGAGGCGAGGCGCTGTCCCGGCTCGGCCTGGTCAAGTCGCTCGCACGGCTCGGCCGTGATCCGGCCCGTACGTCCGCGGACCTCGACGAACTGCACGGCGCCCTGGAGGCGATCGGACTGCGGCACGCACGCCGGATGGTCGACGACGCACGGGCAGAGCTGGGCACTGACGTGCCGTCGGACGGGCAGAGCGGCGCGGTGGCCGCCTGAGCCACACGAGGCAACCGGGGAGCCGGGGGGTGCCGGGCCGCCTGCGCAGGGCGAGGCGTATGCGGCCCGGAACAGGTCGATAGTGATGAATTCGACCCTGCGACGGGGCGGGGAACCGGCCAACGCGGGGAACCCGTGAGGCATGACACCCCGAAGAGCGCGACGAACACACGCACGCACCGTACGGGCACAGACCCGGTCCACGACCAGGACGAGACCCGAGCGCCCCGAGCGCCCCGACCGCCGCGACGGGCACCTCGCCCGCCCCTCGTGCCGGGCCACACCTCACGGCCCGTCACCTTGCACACGCGGCGACCCCTGCGCGTACCCGAACGCGTACCCGAACGCACAGGCGTCTGACCTGTCGCTACGTCACCACGCCGCGAAACAGGGCGAGTTTGCGCACTCCAAGGGCGCTATTACAGTGATCCCGATGCCCTCCCCCTCCCCCCTTTCTGCTCAGGCAGCCTGTCCGTCACGGCCTTCCCTGGAGGTCCGGTGAGACAGCAGCTGGAGAACTCCCATTCGACTCGCGCTCCGCTCCCCCCGGCAGCGCCTCCCGCACAGCCGGTCACAAAGCCGCCGGCCGACTCCGACAGCCCGCGCGCTGCGCCGGCGAAGGCCGGCAAGGAGAAGCAGCGCGACCCCTTCTTCGACAACGCCAAGTACCTGGCCATCGTGCTGGTCGCGCTGGGTCACTCGTGGGAGCCGCTGAGGGACGGATCGCGTGCCGCGGGCGCCCTCTACATCTTCGTCTACACCTTCCACATGCCGGCGTTCATGGTCATCTCCGGCTACTTCTCGCGCAGCTTCCAGGGCACGCCGCACCAGCTCAAGCGCCTTGTGACCGGCATCGCCGTGCCCTACGTGCTGTTCGAGGTCGTCTACACCTTCTTCAAACGCTGGGCCGACGACGACCCGAACCAGCCGATCAGCCTGCTCGACCCGTGGTATCTGACGTGGTTCCTGGGGGCGTTGTTCCTCTGGCGGCTGACGGCACCCCTGTGGAAGCTGGTGCGCTGGCCCGTCGCGCTCTCCCTCGCCGTCGCCGTACTCGCCTCCGTCTCCCCCGACATCGGCGACGACCTCGACCTCCAACGCGTACTGCAGTTCCTCCCGTTCTTCGTCATCGGGCTCTTCCTCAAGCCCGATCACTTCGACCTCGTACGCCGCCGCTCTGCGCGGCTGCTCTCGATCCCCGTGATCGTGGTCTCGCTGGTCGTCGCGTACTGGGCCGTGGAGCGGATGAACGCCGAGTGGTTCTACCACCGCGACAGCGCACAGGAGATGGGCGCTCCGTGGTGGATCGGCGTCATCATGACGTTCGCGCTCTTCGGCTGCTCGATGGTGCTCACCGCGTGCTTCCTGGCCTGGGTCCCCGGCCGCCACATGTGGTTCACCGCTCTGGGCGCCGGCACGCTCTACGGCTATCTGCTGCACGGCTTCTTCGCCAAGGGCTCGCGTTTCGGGGACTGGTACGAAGCAGGCTGGCTGCACACGCCCCTCGGCGCCGTCGCGGTGACGTGCATGGCCGCGGCGCTCATCACCGTGCTGTGCACGCCGCCGGTGCGGCGTGCGTTCCGCTTCGCCATGGAGCCGAAGATGCCGTGGGCCTTCCGGCAGGACCCCGCCGCAGCGGCCCGCCACAGAGAGGCGAGCAAGTAACGGCCGTACGCGCCACGGCACTTCGGGGCCGGACTGCCCGCACGCACAACGAGGCTCGGACCAACTCAGGTCCGGGCCTCACGTCTTGGGACACACGTCTTGGGCGGCGTCAGGTCTCAACTGCGGCACACACGTTCCCAGCGGGCTCACGGGCCGCTAGCTTTCGGTACGCGCGCGTCCGTAACCCGGACACGGAGCACATCAGGCCGAACAGTGCCGTCGCCACCGTACGCACCGGAAGGACCCCGACAGTGCACGTACAGGCTCCAACGACCGAACCCTCTGCGCGAGGCGCAGCCCGAAGAGCGCGAGGCGCAGCCCGAAGAGCGCGAGGACGCCGCCCGCTCGCCGCCCTGGCCGCGGCCGTACTGGCCACTCCTCTGCTCGTCTCTGCCGCCGCGTCGCCCGCCGCAGCCGCACCGGCGGACACATCCATATCCCAGACCTCTTCTTCGAAGGCCTCCGGCGATGCCGCGAAGGAAGGCGAACGGCTCGCGAAGAAGCTGGTCCGCCGCACGGGCGCCGCAGGCGCCATGAGGCACATGAAGGCCTTCCAGGCCATCGCCCACGCCGGAGAGGGGAACCGGGCCGCCGGGTCACGAGGCCACGAACTCTCCGCGAAGTACGCGGGCGCGTTGCTGAAGGCCGCGGGCTACGAAGTCACGTACCAGAACTTCGACTTCATCTACCGCGAGACCCTCGCCGAGAAGCTCACTGTCCGTACGCCCGAGGAACGCGACGTCCCCGTCAAGGTGATGACGTACACGAAAAGCACCCCCGAGGGCGGCACGGACGCCGCCGTGACCCCGGTCCCCGTGGACGAGGACGGCACCACGGGCTGCACGGCGAAGGACTACGACTCCGGCGACTTCGACGCCCGTATCGCCCTGATCCAGCGCGGCGGCTGCACCTTCGCGGAGAAGCAGGCGGCAGCGGCCGACGCGGGCGCGGTCGCCGCGGTGATCTACAACAACGAGGACGGCGAACTGAGCGGCACCCTCGGAGACCCCTCCAGCGGACGCATCCCCACGGGCGGCATCAGCAAGGAGGACGGCGAGGCGCTCGCGGCCGAAGCGGAGTCCGGCGAGGTCACCGTGAACGTGGAGCTGCGCGAGCTGCAGGAGGAGCGCAGCACGCCCAACGTCATCGCCGAGACCCGCGGCGGCGACCCGGACAACGTGGTGATGCTCGGCGCCCACCTCGACTCCGTCAGCGACGGCCCCGGCATGAACGACAACGCATCGGGCTCGTCCGGAATCCTGGAAACGGCACTGCAGTTCGCGGCATCCGGCGGCACCAGGCACAACGACGGCAACAAGGTGCGCTTCGCGCTGTGGACGGCGGAGGAAGTCGGCCTGCAGGGCTCGGACCACTACGTCTCCGAGCTCTCCCAGACCGAGCGCGACAAGATCGCGCTCTACCTCAACTTCGACATGATCGCCTCCCCCAACTACGGCCTGTTCGTCTACGACGGTGACGACTCCGACGGCGAGGGCTCCGGACCCGGTCCCGAGGGTTCGGCCCAACTGGAGCGCGGCATCGTCGACTTCCTCGCCTCCCGCGGCGAGGAGGCCCGCGGCGCCGACTTCGACGGACGCTCCGACTACGGCCCCTTCATCGAGGCGGGCATACCCTCGGGCGGCTCGAAGACCGGCGCCGAGGGCATCAAGTCCGCCGAGGAACAGAAGCTGTGGGGCGGCGAGGCGGATGCCGCGTACGACGGCTGCTACCACCAGAAGTGCGATGACCTGGGCAACATCGACAAGAAGGCCTTCGATCTGAACATCAAGGTGATGGCCGACGCCGTCGGTCGCTACTCCCGTGACGTGAGCGACCTCCCCTGACCTGACCAGGCTCGACCGGGCGTGACCCCGGCTTGGCCTGACCCGGCAGCAAACCCGCGCCGTCGACGTCGAATCGGCGTCGCGGCAACGCCGGTGCCCGCCCCCGCGCGCTACATCGCCACCCTTCGCGCGGCGCGGGCGCCGGCGGCGCACACCCTCAACGCGAAACGCACGCCGAGGAAACCGCTTCGCCGAACACGCCCGGCAGCCCCCGCCCGGCCCGGCGACCAGCCGCGACCCGGCCCCCCGTAAGAGCCACAGGAAGCTGCGCCCGGAGCCGCTGGCCCGGTAGGCTTTCCGTGTGATCTTCAAGCGAATCGGAAACGGGCGGCCGTACCCCGACCACGGCCGGGAAAGCACCCGCCAGTGGGCGGATGTCGCCCCACGCCCGGTGCGCCTTGACCAGCTCGTCACCACGAAGGGCCAGCTCGATCTCGAGACTCTGCTGGCCGAGGACTCCACCTTCTACGGGGACCTGTTCGCCCACGTCGTGAAGTGGAGCGGCGACCTCTACCTGGAGGACGGGCTGCACCGCGCCGTACGCGCCGCGCTGCAGCAGCGACAGGTGCTGCACGCCCGCGTGTTGGAACTGGACTAAAGCCCTCCACTCGGACTAGCCCTTTCAGGGTCG
>Ga0190265_10001614_pt1 | contig 14847 bp, 17 predicted proteins | sample Popmic124T_FD_133135 | JGI IMG/M metagenome (GOLD analysis project Ga0190265, IMG submission 133135) | Populus adjacent soil microbial communities from riparian zone of Indian Creek, Utah, USA - 124 T | ecosystem: Environmental > Terrestrial > Soil > Riparian zone | place: USA: Utah | collected...
GCTTGTCGTAGGACGGTTGCGGGCCGCCCGGCGCGTACTCGTCGGCGGGCCAGAAGCGCGAGGAGTCGGGTGTCAGCGCCTCGTCCCCGAGGACGAGCGTCCCTGCCTGGTCGAGACCGAGCTCGAACTTGGTGTCGGCGAGGATGATCCCGCGCGCTTCCGCGTGCCGGGACCCGAAGTCGTAGAGCGCAAGCGCGACGGCCTCGACCTCGGCCCACCGCTCGGCGCCGACGAGGTCGGCCGCGGTGGCCGCGTCGATGTTCTCGTCGTGGCCCGAAGCGGCCTTCGTCGCCGGGGTGACGATCGGCGCAGGGAGCCGATCCGATTCGACGAGCCCGTCGGGTAGCGCGTGCCCGCAGACCGATCCGGTCGCGCGATAGTCCTTCCAGCCCGAGCCGGACAGGTAGCCGCGCACGACGACCTCGACCGGCAGCATCTCCAGCCGCCGGCACTCCAGTGAGCGGCCGTCGCCGCGCAGCGCCAGCAGGTGATTCGGGACGATCTCGTGCGTCCGCGCAAACCAGAACGCCGACAGGCCGGTGAGGACGCGACCCTTGTCGGGGATCTCGGTCGGCAGGATCACGTCGAAGGTCGAGATCCGGTCGGAGGCGACCAGCAGCAAGCGCTCGTCGTCGAGCGCGTACAGCTCGCGCACCTTCCCGCTCGCGAGATGAACGGCGGTCTCAGGCATGGACGTGCTCCTCGCGCAGCGCGCGCAGGCGCTCGAAGACGACACCGGCGTTGCGGGTGTACGAGCCCAGGTCGAAGACGGTGTCGAGATCGACCGCGCCGGCGATCTCCGCGTCGGCCCGTGCGAGCTCGGGGAAGTCGAGGCCCTCGTCCCAGGCCCGCATCGCGTGCCGCTGCACGAGCCGGTAGGCCTCGTCGCGGGAACGACCCGACTCGACGAGCGCCAGCAGCAGGCGCTGGCTGAAGTAGAGCCGGTGGCCGGCGTCGAGGTTGTCGCGCATCCGCTCGGTGCGGACGACGAGCCCTTCGATCAGCCACCCGAAGCGGTCGAGCATGTAGTCGACGGCGAGGAACGCATCGGGCAGGACGACTCGCTCGGCCGAGGAGTGCGAGATGTCCCGCTCGTGCCAGAGCGCGACATTCTCGAGCCCCACGACTGCGCCGCCGCGGACGACGCGGGCGAGCCCGCAGATCCGTTCCGAGACGATCGGATTGCGCTTGTGCGGCATCGCGGACGAGCCCTTCTGGCCGCTGCCGAACGGCTCTTCGATCTCGCGCACTTCGGTGCGCGCGAGATGCCGCAGCTCGAGCGCGAACCGCTCCAGCGAGGCCGCGAGCAGCGCGAGCGCGTTCAGCACCTCGGCGTGCCGGTCGCGCTGGAGGATCTGTGTCGAGCTCGGCGCCGGCTCGAGCCCGAGCCGCTCGCAGGCGATCCGCTCGACCTCGGGGTCGGCCGCCGAGTACGTCCCGACGGCACCGGAGAGCTTGCCGACGCGCATCCCCTCGAGCGCCCGCGTCACCCGAGCCCGGTCGCGGTCGAGCGCGAAGGCCCAGCCGGCGAGCTTGAGCCCGAACGTCGTCGGCTCTGCATGGACGCCGTGCGTGCGCCCGATCATGACCGTCTCGCGGTGCTCCTCCGCCCGGGCGGTGACGGCGGCGAATGCACGCTCGATGCCGTCGAGCACGAGCGCTCCGGCCTCTCGGATCTGCAGCGACAGCGCCGTGTCGAGCACGTCTGACGAGGTCAGGCCGTAGTGGAACCACCGCCCCTCCTCGCCGAGCTGCTCGGCCACGGCGTCGACGAACGCGGCGACGTCGTGGTGCGTGTGCGCCTCGATCTCGGCCACCCGCTCGGCGCTCGGCGGCACCGCCAGCGCCCGGATCGCGTCGACCGCCTCGTGAGGCACGACTCCCGTCTCCGCCCAGCCCTCGAGGGCCGCCAGCTCGACGTCGAGCCACCGTTGCAGCTTCGTCTCGTCCGACCAGATCGCCGACATGGCCGGGCGGGAGTAGCGCGAAATCACTCAAGCGAGTCTAGCGTTCGTTCCGGCGATCAGCCCGGCTCGATCAGCCCGGCGCAGCGGTGGCGTCCAGAGCGATGTCGCGCCGGTATTGCATGCCGTCGAACCGGATCCGCTCGCAGCCCGCATACGCGCGCTCGCGGGCGTCCGCGACCGTCGCGCCCGTGCCGGTGACGCCGAGGATGCGGCCGCCGTTCGTGACCAGCACGTCTCCGCGCAGCGCCGTGCCGGCGTGGAAGACCAGCGCACCGGCGGCCTCCGCGTCCACGATCCCCTCGATCGGCGTGCCCGCGTCCGCCCGCTCCGGGTAACCGCCGGCGGCGAGCACGACTGTCACCGCCGCCTGCTCGGAGACGGTGAGCTCGACGCCGTCCAGGTCGCCGCCAGCCGCCGCCGCGAGCGCTCCGAGGAGGTCGCCCTCGAGGCGCGGCAGAATCGACTGCGTCTCCGGGTCGCCGAAGCGGGCGTTGAACTCGAGCACTCTCGGCCCGGTCTCCGTCAGCATCAGGCCGGCGAAGAGGACGCCGACGAACGGCGCCCCGCGGCGGGCGAGCTCCTCGACCACGGGCCGGTGGATCTGCTCGACCAGCTCTGCGACCTCGGCCGGCCCGAAGCCGGGGACGGGCGAAAACGAGCCCATCCCGCCTGTGTTCGGCCCCGTGTCGCCGTCGCCCATCCGCTTGAAGTCCTGCGCCGGCGCGAGCGGGACGACGCGATGCCCGTCGGAGAGCGCGAAGACGGAGATCTCGTCGCCGGCGAGCAGCTCCTCGATCACGATCGGGCCCTCGTACGCCGACGCCGCGCGCAGACCCTCGTCGAGCTGCTCGGTGGTCTCGCAGATGAAGACGCCCTTGCCGGCGGCCAGGCCGTCCACCTTGACGACGCACGGCGGCCGCGCGACTGCAAGCGCCTCGGCTGTCGGCACGCCGGCGGCGGCCATCACGTCCTTGGCGAAGCTCTTCGAACCCTCGATCCGCGCTGCGGCCCGGCTCGGGCCGAAGACCCGAATCCCGTTTCGGCGCAGCGCGTCGGCCACGCCCGCGACCAGCGGCGCCTCAGGCCCGATCACCGCGAGGTCGACGTCGAGGCTGTGGGCGAGGCCGAGCAGGGCCTCGGCATCGTCCGCGCGCACCGGATGGCAGTCGCCGAGCGCCGCGATCCCGGGATTTCCGGGCGCAGCGTGCAGCCCGGTCAGACCGGACGCTTGCGCCAGCTTCCACGCGAGCGCATGCTCGCGACCGCCCGACCCCACGAGGAGCACCTTCACGGCGGCCGAGTCTACTCCCAGGGTTTCGCGCTAGCCATCGCGGCGCATGAGTCCTCCATGAACGCAAGCGATCCCGGCCTCGATCTGCACGAGTGGGAGACCCGCTGGTCCGAGCTCGAGCTTGCTCTGGCGGACGACCCTGGCGGCACGCTCGCCGAGGCCTGCGACCTGATCGAGGAGATGCTCGACGTCGACGCGGCAGGCGACGACATTGCGGCCACCTACCGCGCCGCCCGTGAGATCGCTGACGCGGTCGAGCGTGGCGACGACGTCGATCCCGGTGACCTCGGCGCCGCGGTCGAGAACCTGCGGTTCGTCCGTACCGCGGTCGCTCCGGGCCGCACCGAGTAGCTCAGTAGCCTGCGGGAGTGCTCGCCGAGAGCCTCCTGCTGCTCGTCTTTCTCCTCCTCGGGGCTGCCGTGCAGCTCGGCGGCGCGCCGGCGCGGCTGCGAGATGCCGTCTGGATCGCCTTCTTCTGGACGTTCTCGCCCGTGCTCGTCTTCGTCACGTTCCTCACCGTCGACCTCGACGAGGGTCTCGGCCGTGCGCTTGGAGCGGCGATCCTCGCCAGCTGGCTCGTCGGCCTCGGCGGTTACGGGTACGCGCGTCTCGTCTCGAAAGAGCGCGACGAGCGCGGGGCGCTCACGCTCGCCGCGGGCTTCGGCAACACCGGCTTCGTCGGCTTCCCGCTCGCGCAGCTGGCCTACGGCGGCGACGGGCTCGCGCTCGCGGTGCTGTACGACCGGCTCTCGTGGCTCGTGCCTGCCTCGTCGATCTCGACGGCGATCGCGCGATTGCACGGTCGCCGTGAGGTGGAGGTCTCGCCGCGGCACCGGCTCCGGGCGGTGCTCGCGAACCCGCCCCTCCATGCGTTCTGGCTCGCGCTCGTCTTGCGGGCCGCAGGCGCCGACGTCCCGGGCACCGCTGCGGCACAGGACGTTGTCGGCGCGGTGATCGGCCCCTACGGCTTCTTCCTACTCGGTCTCTCGCTCACGTTCACGCGTGTGCCGCGGCCGCCCGAGGAGCTGCGCCGAGCGGCGGGCGCGGTCGCGATCCGGTTTGCGGGCGGGCCGCTCGCGCTGCTCGGGACCGGGGCGCTCCTCGGCGCCAGCGTGCCCGGCGTCTTCTATCTCCTCGCGGGAATGCCGAGCGCGTTCCACCTCTTGATCCTCGCGCGCGTCTACGAGGTGCGGCCCGCGCTGATGAACCGGATCGTCGTCGGCACGACGATCCCCGCCGTGGCGGTGATCGTGCTGGCGATCGGCGTCGGCCGCTAGACGACGCGGGCGAGCGCGTCGACCACGAGCGGGTCGAAATGCGTCCCGGCGCAGCGGCGCAGCTCCACCAGGGCTTCCTCTGCCGAGCGGCCGGCGCGGTACGGACGGTCGGTCGTGATCGCGTTGTAGGCATCGCAGCAGCAGACGATCCGGGCAACGAGCGGAATCCGATCGCCGGCGAGGCCGTCCGGGTAGCCGGCGCCGTCGTAGCGCTCGTGGCAGGAGCGAACGAGGTGGCCGACCTTGCCGAGCACGCCGCCGACCTTGTCGAGCATCTCCTCGCCGATCAGCGTGTGCGTCTCGACGATCGCCCGCTCCTCGGGGGTCAGCGGGCCGGGCTTGTTGATGATCTCGTTCGGGATCCGGATCTTGCCGACGTCGTGCAGCAGCGCCACGAACTCCGTGTCTCGCCGGGCGCGCGCATCGAGTCTGAGCTCGTCCGCTACCGCGACCGAGAGCGAGACGACGTCGCGGCTGTGTGAGCCGGTGTAGCTGTCGTCGGCCTCGACGACGTCGCCGAGCAGGAGCGCAGTGCCGCGGTAGGCGTGGCTGAGCTCGAGCGCATGGTCGACGCGGGCCCTCCGCTCGCGGGCAAAGGTGCGGAGGAGCGCGACGAGCGGGAGCACGAGCAGGAACCACCACGACGCGTCGGTGGCGACGATGGCCGCCAGCAGCCCGATCGGTGCAAGGGCACAGTCGACGGCCCAAGCGACCGAGAGGTCCTTGACGAAGGCTCGCGGCGACATCCTGAGCGCGATTCGCGCGTGCGTCGTCGCGTGCACGAAGTCGGCCGTGAACTGCGCTGCGAGCGCACCGACGAGTACGAGGGGTCCCGCGTGCGTCGGAGCGGGGTCGCCTGCGGCGGCGAGGACGAGCACGGGGCCCAAGGAGTAGCTCGACTCGCCGAGCCGGCCGAGCACGCGCTCGAGCCGGATCCGGCCTTCGAGGAGCTCGAGCATGTTCCCGAACATCACGCCCGCCGCGACGCACAGCGGCACGTAGGCGAGCGGGACGAGGAAGAGCATCGGCACGAAGATGAGCTGTGTGCCGACCGCGAGTCCGGATCCGACTTCGAACTCGACGTTGTAGGCAAGCGCGTAGGCGCCGATGAGCGCTGCGAGGACGAGGGGGGAGACGGTCGAGGAAGAGTCGAACCAGATGCCGAGCGGCACGGCGACCGCAAGGAAGAGCCCACCGTCGGCGACGCTCGCCCAGAGCCCGCGGCTGCCGAGGCGCGCGCTGCGGCGCGCCCTCATGTCCTCGAGCATGACCTCGGTGGTCGGATCGAACTCCGCAGTGCTCACTAATCGGGTATCGGGCTTGAGCGGCCGCTGCATTCCCTCGATCGAGTGAACTTCGGGCTTCGAGGCTGCGTCACCCACAAGGGTGATGGCCATTACGCGGTTCCGGAGAAAACTGCGACGACTGCGGTTCGAACACAGGGAGAGTCTTTTGATGGGTACTGCGGAAATGTCTCGTTCTCGGGCGTCGCGGCTTCTAGCGCTCCTGGCGGCGATCACGGCGATTGCATCGCTTGCCGCTTCCCCGGCGCAGGCGGCGAGCAACGGCGCTTCGCTGCTCGGATGCGGCTACAACGCCAGCCATCCGTTCATGCGCTTTCTCGACCCACTGCCCTACACGCTTCTTCCGGATGGAGGATTCGAGGCAGGCGGCGCGGGTTGGACGTTGTCCGGCGGCGCGCGAGTCGCAGCCGGGAACGAGCCGTGGAACGTCTCCGGCCCCGGGTCGCGCTCGCTGATGCTCCCGGCGCGGAGCTCCGCGACGAGCCCGCCCATGTGCATGGGCCTCGTCCTGCCGGTCGTGCGCTTCTTCTCGTCCGGCGGCTCGCTGCTCTCGTACATGCAGGTCGACGCGCTCTACAAGGATGCGGCCGGGCGCCAGCGCTCGATCATGCTGCTCCCTATCGGGCTCCCGTCCGGCGGCTGGATTCCGAACCTGCCCATGCTCCAGCTCGGGGGCGCCCTGAACGCGCTGACCCTCAACGGTCTGACGACCGACATCCAGTTGCGTTTCACGCCGCGCGGAGGGCTCTTCGGCAGCGGCACGTGGCGGATCGACGACGTGTACGTCGATCCCTGGAAGGTCGTCTAGCGCTCTGAATCAGCGGCGCGCGAGCACCTGCTCGCGCGCCGCGCCGGTCCCGACCAGCTCGACGGTGACGCCCAGCTCTCGCTCGACCAGATCGACGTAGGAGCGCGCCTCCCTGGGCAGGTCGTCCAGGGTCGCGCACTCGTCGAGCGGCTCCGCCCAGCCGGCGACGGTCTCGAAGACCGGAGCGGCGTGGTGGAAGTCGCTCTGGTGGGCGGGGAAGTCACGCGTCTCGGCGCCGTCCGGAAGCCGGTAGGCGACGCAGACCTCGAGCTCGTCGAACGCGGAGAGGACGTCGAGCTTCGTCAGCGCCAGCGACGTGATCCCGTTCAGCCGTACCGCGTAGCGAAGCGCGACGAGATCGAGCCAGCCGGGCCGGCGATCGCGGCCGGTGACGGTGCCGTACTCCTGCCCCAGCTCTCGGACCTGCGCGGCCAGCTCCGGCTCCATCTCGCTCGGGAACGGCCCCGCGCCGACCCGCGTCACGTACGCCTTCGAGACGCCGATCACGCGTTCGATCCGCGTCGGCCCGATCCCGATCCCCGTCGCCGCCGCGCCGGCGATCGGGTTCGACGAGGTGACGAAGGGATACGTGCCGTGATCGAGGTCGAGCAGGGTGCCCTGCGCGCCCTCGAGCAGGACGTTCTTGCCGCCTCGGATCGCCTCGTCGACGAGCAGCGAGGTGTCGGCGACGAACGGCCGCAGCCGCTGCGCGAAGCCCTCGTAGCGCGCCGCCACCTCTTCGAGCTCGAACGGCTCGAGCTCGTAGACGCGCTCGAGCCAGATGTTCTTCTCCTGGAGCGCGGTCTCGATCTTCTGGCGCAGGATCTTGGCGTCGAGCAGGTCCTGGACGCGGATCCCGAGGCGCGCGGCCTTGTCTGCGTAGGCGGGGCCGATCCCGCGCCGAGTCGTCCCGATCTGGAGCTTGCCGAGCCGCTTCTCACCGGCGCCGTCGATCGCGATGTGCCAGGGCATGATCAGGTGCGCGTTGCCGGAGATCCGCAACGGCTCGGACGAGATCCCGCGTTGCTCGAGCCCGTCGATCTCCTCCAGCAGCACCTCAGGGTCGACGACGCAGCCGGCGCCGAGCACACTGACCTTGCCGGAGAGGATCCCGGACGGCAGGTGGCGGAACTTGAACGTCTCGCCGTCCACGATCACCGTGTGGCCCGCGTTCGGGCCGCCCTGGTAGCGGCAGACGACATCGCAGTCCTGCGCGAGCAGGTCGACGATCTTCCCCTTGCCCTCGTCGCCCCACTGGGCGCCGACGATTACGGTCGCTGGCACCCCGCGATCATGCCCGAAGGAGGGCTTCGCGGAACCCGCCTTAGTTCAGTGGAGTCGCGCGCCGACCGGCTCGTCGAAGGCGCGGACGACGCTGATGGGATGCCCGCGCGTGCAGCAGGTCGCCGTGTGCTCGCGCTCGAGCTCGAGCCGTCCCTCCACCCGCGCGCCGAGATACCCGTGCTCGGCGGCGCACTCCTCGCAGACGACGGTGTACGACGTCGCCCGCGCTGCCAGCCACACCTTCTGATCGATCATGCCATTGCTCCTTTCGGAACCCCTTGTCTCACGCTGCACCGAGTGCCCGGTAGTCATTGGTCGGAGTCAGCCTCACTTCCTGGCAGAGCCGCCGCAGGCGGCTCGCGATTGGCTTGCCGACGCGGTCGTCGAGCTCGCCGAGGGTCAGGTTCGTGGTCACGATCGTCAGCGAGCGGGACGATTCGCGCTCGTTGACGAGGCTGTAGAGGCGCCCGCGCGACCAGTCGTCGGGCTTCTCGTTGCCGAGATCGTCGAGCACGACGATCTTGAACCCGCGCGGGAAGCTCCACTGCAGCTCCTCGCCGTCGAGCTGTTGGCTGCGCAGGTCGCGCAGGCGCTGCAGCCACGTCGGCACGTTGATGAAGAGGCTCGCCGACTCCTGCATGTAGGCGGCTTCGCGCAGGATCGCGATCGCGAGGTGGGTCTTGCCGGCGCCGGGCGGCCCGTGCAGGAGCAGGCCGCGGCTCGGCCGGCGCCCCTGCCGCACCTCCTTCGACAGGTTCATCGCCTGCGCCAGCGCGTCGCCGGTGCCGGGAACGCGCTGGAACGTCGCGAACGAGCAGTCGCGGTAGGCGAGCGGCACGCCGGTGCGCGTGAACCTCGCCGCGGCCTGGCTCTCGGCCTGCTCGACCTCCTCGGCCTGGCGGCAGACCTCGCAGTAGCGGCTGCCGGGGAAGGTGAAGTGCAGCACCCTCACCTCGATCGTCTCGAAGGCGCGGCCGCAGGTGAGGCAGGTCGCGTTCATGCAGCGCGGTGGTCGGAGAACTTCGCATAGCGCTTGACGAAGTTGAGCTTGATCGTCTCGGTCGGCCCGTTGCGGTGCTTGGCGACGTGCACCTCCGCGAGCCCCTGCTGCTCCGACTCCTCGCCGTTGTAGTACTCGTCGCGGTAGATGAACATGACGAGGTCCGCGTCCTGCTCGATGCTGCCGCTCTCGCGCAGGTCGGAGAGCACCGGCCGCTTGTCGGTGCGCTGCTCGACCGCGCGGGAGAGCTGCGAGAGCGCGATGATCGGCACGTCGAGATCCTTGGCTAGCGCCTTCAGGCCGCGGGAGAGGGAGGACACCTCCTGCAGACGGCTCTCGACGTTGCCGCCCATCGCCATCAGTTGCAGGTAGTCGACGATGATCATGCCGAGGTTCGGCTCCCGCCGTTTCAGCGTCTGGGCGCGCGAGCGCAGCTCGAAGAGAGTGAGGCCGGGCGTGTCGTCGAGGAACATCGGCACCTGCTCGAGCGTCGCGCACGCCTTCGAGAGCCGCGACCAGTCCTCCTCGGCGAGCTTCCCGGTCCGGATCTTGTGCGAGTCGATCTTCCCCTCGAGGCAGATCAGCCGCTGCGTCACCTCCTGCTTCGACATCTCGAGCGTGAAGAAGGCGCAGGGCGTGCCGGTGCGGACGACGTTGGCGGCGATGCTGATCCCGAGGGCGCTCTTCCCCATCGAGGGGCGGGCCGCGAGGATGATCAGGTTGCCGGGCTGGAAGCCGGCCGTGACCGCGTCGAGCTCGGAGAAGCCGCTCGAGACGCCCGTCACCGACGCGCCCTGCTCGTACAGGTGGCTGACCCGCTCGAACGTCTCGACGAGCGCCTCCTTGAGCGAGCGCAGCTCGCCCGGACTGCCCGCCTGGCTGACCTCGAACAGGACCTGCTCCGCCTTCGAGATCAGATGGTTCGTCTCGTCGCCGCGGTCGATCGCGAGCCTCGTGATCTCCCGGCCGGCGTCGGAGAGCCGCCGGATCAGGGAGTGGTCGCGGACGATCAGCGCGTAGTGGGCGGCGTTCCCGGACGCGGACGCCCAGGCCGCGATCTCGTGGATCTTGCCGCGCCCGCCGACGAGCTCGAGCTGGCCTTCCTCCTCGAGCTTCGCCGTGACGGTGATCGCGTCGACCGGCTCGCCGCGCTCGAAGAGGCCGCGGGCGACGTCGAAGATGACGCCGTGCGTGCGCCGGTAGAAGTCGGACGCCTTCAGGTGCTCGCTCACGGCGGCGATCGCGGTCGGCGCGAGCAGCATCGCGCTCAGCACCGACATCTCGGCGTCCAGGTCGTGCGAGGGCACGTGGGGGGACTGGGCCCCCGCCGGGGGCACGGTGGAGGCTGAGACAGGCGCGACCTGGGCCATGGATTCACCATTAGAGCGGCAGCGGCGGACGGCCTCAACAGCTGGGGATCCACAGACGGCTGTGGGAAGCGAAAGCCGCCGAGCTGCAGGGGAAAGAGAACCCGTGTTCGACCGGTTCTCCACCGGAATCGTGGCCGGATTCGACCACTGTCCACAACAGCCGTGGCCGCTTAGAGCGGGAAGTTCACAGCGCGCTCCACAGGCCTGTGGAGCGCGCTGTGGACGGGCTACCGCTGCTCGGGGTCCGCGGCGGGCTCGGCGTCGTCGCTGGCGGTCTCGGCCTCCGCAGCCGGCGCGGCCTCTGCAGCCGGCTCGGCCTCCGGCTCGGTGCCTGCGTCCGCCCCGGCCGCCTCGGCTTCGGTCGCCGCGGCGGCCTCCTCCTCGGCGGCGAGCTCGGCCTCGAGCATCTCCTCGGCTTCCGCCCGGTGCGCCTCGGCCTCGGCTTCCTTGGCCGCCTCGGCCTCGGCCTCCGCCGCCTCCATCGCGGCCAGCTCCTCCTCGGGCGGCAGCTCGCCGCCCTCGGGGACGACCAGCGTCTTCACGTCGACGGTGACGTCCTCGAAGATCTGGATCGGGATCGCGTAGCGTCCGATCCGGCGGATCGAGTCGGTGCCGATCTTCTTCCGGTCGACCCGGATCTTGCGCGTGCGCCAGAGCTCGTCGGCGATGTCGGTCGTCGTCACCGAGCCGAAGAGCGCCCCGGTCGGCCCCGATTTGACGTCGAAGCTGAGCACGGTCTTGCGGAGCACGTCGGCGATCTCGTTCGCCTGCTCGACCGAGCGCGCCTCGTGCCGGGCGCGCTGGTCGTCGAGCCGCTTCAACTCGGCGACGCGGCCCGCGGTGGCGGGCTCGGCGAGCTTGCGCGGGAGTAGGAAGTTGCGCGCGTAGCCCCGGGCGACGTTCACGACTTCGCCGCGCAGCCCCACTTTGTCGACGTCCGAGAGCAGGATGACTTCCATCAGCGCGGCTCCACGTAGGGCAGGAGCGCCATCTCGCGCGCCCGCTTGACCGCGACCGCGACCTGCCGCTGGTGGCGCCGGCAGGCGCCGGTGATGCGGCGGTTGCGGATCTTCCCCTTCTCCGAGATGTAGCGCCGGAGCTGGTTCAGGTTCTTGTAGTCGACCTCTTCGACCTTGTCCTTGCAGAAGAGGCAGCTCTTCCGCCGCCCGGGGGCGACCGACGAGCCGGGACGCTTGCGCGTCTGCTGGGTTTTCGGCTGTGCCATCTGTGTCTCTCCTAGAACGGAATGTCGTCGTCGGCCGCGGCCGCGGGGAAGTCGGCGGACGTGCTCTGCGCCGCACCCTGGGGCACGAACTGCTGGCCGCCGCCCTCGCCGCCGCCGTCACGGCTGCCGAGGAACTGGACGTTGTCGGCGACGACCTCGACGGCCTGCCGCTTGGTCCCGTCCTGAGCGTCCCATTCGCGCCACTCGAGGCGACCCTGGACGCCCACCGGCCGACCCTTGGCGAGGTACTGCGCGCAGTTCTCGCCCTGGGCTCCCCAGACGGTGATGTCGAAGTAGTTCGGCTTGTCCGTCCAGTTGCCGGACTCGTCCTTTCGGCGCGAGTTGACGGCCAACCGCAGCGAGCAGACGGCCATCCCGGACGGGGTGTGGCGCAGCTCCGGGTCGCGCGTCAGGTTTCCGACGAGGACGACACTGTTGATGTTCGCGGGCATTACTCCTCCTCCGACGAGCTGTCGATCGGGAATGTGTCGTTTGAACCCGTGACATCCTCGCGTGCGGGCCCGCCCACCGCTACTGGCTGAGTCGAACCAGGCTTGTAGCGACGGGTGGCCAGGTGGCGCATCACGTCGTCGTCGATCTTGAGCACGCGCGAGATCTCGTCGAGCGTGTCGCCGTCGGTGCTGAACGAGAGCAGGTGGTAGGCGCCGTCGCCCTTCTTGTCGATCTCGTAGGCGAGCTTGCGCCGGCCCCAGGCGTCCTGGCCGTCCCACGTGCCTCCGCCCTTCTCGACGAGGTCGCGTGTGCGCTTGACGATCTCCTCCTGCCGCGCTTCGGGCAGGTCGGGGTCCAGCATGAGCAGAATCTCGTAGTCGGTCACGTTCCCGGTCTCCTTCCGTCGGGCTTCCCCTGGTCTTAGGCGGCCTCGCCGGCAAGCGTGAGCGGGAACGGCGCACGCGAAGACGAGGCAGGAAGCGGCTCCTAGAGTAGCATCGGCGGCATGGGAAGGCTGCTCACCGGCCTCGGCGGCGCTCTCGGGCTGGCGTGGCTCTGGCGTTTCCTGACCCGGGAACCGCCGAAGCAGCAGCCGCCCCGGCACGCCCCTGGTCTTGACCCCGTCGAGGAGCTGCGCGCGAAGCTCGCGCAGGCGCGCGAGGCCGCCGACGACCGCGACGAGTTCGACGCCGCGGAGGGCCAGCCGGTCGACGAGGTCGAGCGTCCGACGCCGCCCACGGCGGAGGCCGAGCCGGAGGAGGAGGCGCCGCTCTCGCTCGACGAGCGCCGCCGCGCGATCCACGAGAAGGCACAGCAGGCGCTCGGTGAGATGAACCGCCCCGGTCACGACGACTAGCTACGGCTCGTTCCGGGCACACGGCCCGGATGCGGATCGTCGTCGTCGGAGCCACGGGGAATGTCGGCACGAGCGTGCTCGAGGCGCTCGGACGGGACGGCGCGGTCGAGTCGATCCTCGGCCTGGCACGCCGGCGGGCGAGCGCCGCGTACGCGAAGACCGAGTTCGCGGCCGCCGACGTGACTCGCGACGACCTCGTGCCGCACTTCCGCGGCGCCGACTGCGTCATCCACCTCGCCTGGCTGATCCAGCCCTCGCGCGACCGAAAGACGCTCTGGCAGACCAACGTCGAGGGCTCCTCGCGCGTGCTGGCCGCGGTGGCCGAGGCAGGCGTGCCGGCGCTCGTCGCCGCCTCGTCGGTCGGCGTCTACTCGCCGGGCCCGAAGCAGCGGGTCGACGAGACCTGGCCGCGCGACGGGATTCCGGGCAGCTGGTACTCGCGCCAGAAAGCGGAGCTGGAGCGGCGGCTCGACCGCTTCGAGGCCGAGCAGCCCGTCCGCGTCGTCCGGCTTCGGCCGGCGCTGATCATGAAGCGGGAGAGCGCCGAGGAGGTTCGGCGGCTCTTCATCGGCCCGTTCTTTCCGAGCCCGCTCGTCGAGCCGGGACGGCTGCCGTTCGTCCCCCACGTTCCCGGCGCCGTCGCTCAGCTCGTGCACTCGCTCGACGTCGGCGAGGCGTACCGGCTTGCGGCGACACAGGACGTCCGCGGCGCGTTCAACATCGCCGCCGAGCCCGAGCTCGACGGCAGGCGCGTCGCCGCCGCGATCGGCGCCCGCTCGCCGACGATTCCGGCGAAGCTGGCGCGCGCGCTCGCCGCGGCAACCTGGCACGCCCGGCTGCAGCCGACCTCTCCGGACTGGCTCGACCTCGCGCTCGGCGTGCCGCTCCTCGACTGCACGCGGGCGCGCGAGGAGCTCGGCTGGGCGCCGGCGCGCGACGGGCTCGAGACGATTCGCGAGCTGTTGCACGGACTGGCTGACCGCGCGGGCGCGCCGACACCGCCGCTCCGTCCCGGCGACCGGCTCGCGGAGATCAGGGCGGGAGTGGGCGGAAAATCCGTCTGAGCAGGCTTCTTCGCTCCGGCGGCATACTTCAGAGAGATGAGCAAGTTGCCCCAGACGGACGATTTGCCCCGCACGGGCCAGGGGTACGACGCAGCCCGCGTCGAGGAGGCGTTCAACGCCTTCGCCGAGCGCGTGCGCGAGCTGGAGGCCGTCGCGGGGGAACTGCGGGCCGAGCTGCAGTCGCTGCGGGCAGAGCGGCCGGCGCCGCGGCGCTTCGAGGACGAGCGCTGGCCGGTCGAGCCGGGCACCCACCCCTCGCCGGACTGGATCGCCGCCGTGCCGCCGCCGCTCCAGCGCGGCTTCACGGTGCCGCGGCTGGCGCTCGAAGGCGCCTTCCTGCTCCTCGTCGCCCTCTTCGCGGGCCTCGCCGATCTCTCCGTCGAGTGGATCGTGCTCGTGATGGTCGCTGCGTGGACTCTGGTCGTCCTCTCGGAATGGGCCGCCGCCGCGAAGCGCGCCCGCTGGCACCTCGACGAGATCGCGCCGCCGCTGGCGGCCGCGGCCGCCGACACGACCGGGCCGTGGGACATGCCCGTCGTCCAGGCGACGGTGGTCGAATCCGGGCCGGACCCGGAGTCGAAGACGATCGTGACGAAGCTGCCCGCCGATGTCGCCGCGGACGAGCCGGACGAGGTCGCCGAGCCGGCTCCGGCTCCGAAGCGCCGCCGAGGCCTGCGCCGACGGCAGCAGCCCGCCGAGGCCGGGGCCGCCGATCCCTGGGAGGCGTGAGCTCCTCGCGGCCGCCGTCGCGGCGGCCGCGCTCGTCGCCGTGCCCTGTGTTTCTGCAGTGCAGGGTGCTTCCGCAGAGCGGGATGCCTCCGCGTTGCGGCCCGCACCGGCGCTGAAGGTCTGCTGCGGCTTCGTTGCCGAGCTGTACGCGACCGGCCTGAAGCGCCCGACCGCGCTCGCGTTCGGCCCCGACGGCCTCCTCTACGCGACGCAGGAGAC
>Ga0190265_10001615_pt1 | contig 14845 bp, 15 predicted proteins | sample Popmic124T_FD_133135 | JGI IMG/M metagenome (GOLD analysis project Ga0190265, IMG submission 133135) | Populus adjacent soil microbial communities from riparian zone of Indian Creek, Utah, USA - 124 T | ecosystem: Environmental > Terrestrial > Soil > Riparian zone | place: USA: Utah | collected...
AGGCCGTAGCTGACGTAGTTGGCGCCCGCGCAACCGTACTTTTCGGGAATGGTGACGCCGAGGAGGCCGAGCGCCCCCATCTCATGGAAGATGGCCCGGTCCGTCTTCTCTTCCAGGTAGGCCTCGATCACGCGCGGGAGAAGTTTCTCCTGCGCATAGGCGCGCGCCGTGTCGCGAATGGCGCGCTCATCTTCCGAGAGCTGGTCGTCCAGCAGGAACGGATCTTCCCAGTTGAACGCTGTGCCCTTGGACCGGGTCATATCCTGCATCGCTCTCCTCCTCCGGCCGCGGGCAGTGATGTTCCTGCCGGGTGCGGCAACTGGACTTATACGCAAACCCGCCCGGCTTCCCAACCTGCACCGCATCCGTGGGGCAGCCATGCTGTGCGCCATCGACGGAGTTTCCCCCGCCCAGCGTTTTACGGTCACGCAAGGGACCTGCGCGGCAAGGCCCCGCGTTGGTAGATGGACGAGGCCAGAGTTTCGGAGGTCAGACATGTTTCTCAAGAGTTCGGCGGCGCTGGCAACAGCCGCCGCGGCGCTGTTCCTGATCGGAGTCAGCGCGGATCAGGCCGCAGCCCAGCGCGACGGCGGTCGGAGCGGCGGTGGGGGTGGACCCTCGATTGGCGGTGGCGGCGGAGGTGGCGGTCGCTCCGTCGGCGGTGGTGGCGGTGGAAGCCGTAGCTTCGGCGGCGGCGGCGGTAGCAGCCGCAGTTTTGGCGGCGGAGGAGGTGGCGTAGGTCGCTCGTTTGGCGGCGGCGGACGCAATTTTGGCGGCAGCGGCGGCTACACGCGCGGCGATCGTGGATCACGGTTCACAGCCCCGCGGGACGGCTTGCGCTCTCCACAGGCCTATCGGCACAGCCACCGTGGCCGCCATCGGCACGGGCGCCACCGCAACGGTGTGACTGTGTACGGCGGGCCCTACTACGATGACGCCTACGGCTACGGTTCGTGCACGTACTTCTACAATCGGGCCATTGCCACAAACAGCCCGTACTGGTGGAACCGCTATTACGCCTGCGTAGGCTACTGGTAGGAACTGACCGGGCCGGCATCAGTGCCAGCCCGGTTTTGCCCTTTGCCCCGGGATTAGCGGCCGTCGAGTTGCAATTCGAACACCTGACGCACGGCCTGCTCATGGGCCACGCCTCGCGCCGTTAGCTCATGGTAGGCCCGGGCGGCGCCGAGACCCGCGCCTAGCGCGGTCCAATAGGTCTGCAGGGCCTTTCCAAACCGTGTCGCCAGACCCTCATCGCCCTGGTACTTCGGCAGGAAGTCCAGCGCATCGTCGTAGTTCTTGATCGCGCTCATGCTCTCAATCTCCTATCCCAGCGGTCTCAAGGCCGCCGGCGTATTATTGGTATATGGTATGCCACGCTGCAGTGCAATAGATAGTTATGAGCGATACATATGTGCTGGGTGCATAGCTAGGCGAGATGCGGCTTAGGTGTTCGGCTGCCCGCCATCGCAATTACGTGCGCCGGTTTGGAACGCGGCGGCTTGCAGCCACGTTAGAGCCTTGCCGGGCCGCTTGGCGGTCTTAGGAGCACGCCGAGTTGATGCGGTTGCCTGGCACGTCGCTCAACGGAGGCCAGGCCATGCAGCAGATTTTCGATCAGCTTCTCCAGTTTCTTCAGCAAGGCATTGCTGCGATCTTCCGCTTCGTCCAACTCATCTGGACGTGGTCGGTCGACCAGATCGCGCGGCTGCTTTCAGTGCCGTGGCAGGAATGGCCGCTGTGGCGGCAAATCCTGCTCGTCCTTGTCATCACCGCCGTCGTGTATGCGCTGATTGCCGCCGCCAAGGATCTTTGGGAGGCGGGTGAGCGCATCCTCGCCGCATTCGCGACGTTGCTCGGCGTCCTCGTCAAGACCTTGCCGCGAGTGCTGGTTGCCGGAGTCGTAGCGCTCGGCGGTGTCTGGGTGCTCAACAACCTTGACCTGTCCAGGTTGCCCCTACCGGCGTTCCTCCAGACGAGTGCGCTGAACCGATAGTTGTCCGCAAGAGTTCGGCAAGCAGTTGGCCTGGCGGCTGGTCACGGGGTGACCGGCCGCCACGCTGTGTACGGCGCGGTGGACAACGCCCAAGCACGACGGGTAAATCTTCTCCAATGCGCCGTTGAGACCTCCCCTTGGTCGGCTCGGCGCCTCCCATCCAAGGGATCACAGCAGCATGGCGCAAGGCTCTGCGCACCAGCAAACGCTCGACCTTGGCGCCATCGGCAACTGCAGCTCCGCCGCGCTGCTCGATGGGCGAGGCCGCATCGTCTGGTGGTGCTTTCCTCGCTTCGACTCCGATCCCGTCTTCTCCCGCCTGCTGGCTGGAGAGGAAGAAAAAGGCTTCTGCGAAGTTTCACTCGAAGGAGCTGTCGCGCACGAGGCGGCATACCTGCGCAACACCGCAATTATTCAAACCACCGCGCGCGACAAGGCCGGGAACGCGGTGCGCATCACCGACTTCGCGCCGCGTTTCAAACGCTTTGAGCGCGTCTTCAACCCGCCGCAGATTTTCCGGCGAATTGAACCGGCGGCGGGCCTGCCGCGCATAAGGATCAAGGTTCGCCCGACCTTCAACTACGGACAGCCCTGCACGAACCGGGCGCAAGGATCCAACCACATTCGCTACGCAGGCGGCGCGGACACGCTTCGGCTCACGACGGACGCACCTCTTTCCTATATCGCGCACGAGACGGCGTTCGCTCTGATCAAACCCGTCACGCTCATCCTCGGGCCGGACGAGCCTTTCGAAGCGGCCGTGGCGACGACATCGCAGGAGTTCCTTGAACGAACCCGCCAGTATTGGCTGGACTGGACACGGTCCCTCGCGATCCCGTTGGAATTCCAGGCGGACATCATTCGCGCGGCCATTTCCCTGAAACTATGCAACTTTGAGGAAACCGGCGCCATCATCGCCGCCCATACGACGTCGATACCCGAGGCTCCCGGCTCTCAGCGCACCTGGGATTATCGCTACTGCTGGCTGCGCGACGCTTTCTTCGTCATCAAGGCGCTCAATCGCCTCGGCGCGACGCAGACGATGGAAGAGTACATTCACTACATCACGAATGTCGCCGTGGATGCGGATCGTCCGCTCCGCCCTGTCTACAGCATCGTCCCCGACGAGCCGCTCGACGAGCGCCTCGCACCCGATCTAGCAGGCTTCCAAGGCATGGGGCCCGTGCGCGTCGGCAACCAGGCCGCCGAGCAGCTTCAGCACGATGCCTACGGCAGCGTCATACTTGGCGCCTCCCAGATGTTCATCGACGAACGCTTGCCGCGCCTTGGCGATGCTGCGCTTTTCCACCGGCTCGAGCCGCTCGGTGCGCAGGCCCGGCGTTTTGCCTTTCAGCCCGATGCCGGCCCGTGGGAATACCGCGGCCGCCAGCGCATCCACACGCACTCCGCCACGATGTGTTGGGTGGCTTGCGACCGGCTCGCCAGCATTGCGCAACGGCTCGGCATCGCCGACCGTGCCGCATATTGGCGCGGTCACGCCGATGAGATCCGCAAAGAGATACTGGCCCGTGCCTGGAACGACCGCGTCGGCGCGCTCGCCGGCGCGCTCGACCATGGCGAACTCGACGCCAGCGTCCTGCTGCTGCCGGACCTCGGCCTTTTACCCGCGAGCGACGAGCGTTTCGTACGCACCTTCGCGGTGATTGAACGCGACTTGAAGCGCAACGGGTTCATGATGCGCTACACGGAGGAGGATGATTTCGGTGAACCGGAGACCGCATTCCTCGTCTGTCAGTTCTGGTACATCGACGCACTCGCAAGCCTCGGTCGCAAGGAAGAGGCGCGCGAGATCTTCACGGATCTGCTTTCGCGCAGAAATTCGTTCGGCCTCCTCTCTGAAGACATCCATCCGGTCACCGGCCAGCTCTGGGGAAACCTTCCGCAGACCTACTCGATGGCGGGTATCGTCAATACGGGCCGTATCCTCTCGCGCAGTTGGCAGGAAGCCTGGGGTTGATATTTCGGCGCTATTGCCGTTAACTCTCGAAGCTCCTGACCCATAATAGGTTTCGGACTGCCGAACGCGCTTTCGGCGGGAACCTTTTCGTTCTCTAAGCGTTCGCCCTTGGAGGTGAGATTCCCCCATCAACGACCATCAGAGGCAGCTCCGAGATGAGTCGCGTTATACTCGTGTCCAATCGCGTTCTCGACCTTCGCAAAGCTTCCCAGGCGGGGGGTGTTGCGGTTGCGCTGGCGGATATCGTTCGCACGCGTCCTTCTCTGTGGTTCGGCTGGGACGGGGACATCAAGCCCCCCGAGGAATGCAACGTCGTTGAGCGCGAGGGCCGCGTCGCCACCGTGCCCCTGTCCCCGAACGAGTACGAGAGATACTACCTCGGATACGCCAACTCCGTGCTGTGGCCGGTCTTTCATAGCCGGCTCGACCTTGCGCAGTTTGAAGCGGGCTATTTCGACCAGTACATCGGCGTCAATCGCCGGCTCGCAACCCTATTGCAGCCGATGCTGCGCGCCGACGACATCATATGGGTGCACGACTACCATTTGATCCCGATGGCAACCGAGCTGAAGAGGCTCGGGGTAACCAATCGGATTGGCTTCTACCTTCACATCCCTTTCCCGCCCTGGCAGACCTTCACCGCTATTCCCGAGCACGAGCGCTTGGCTCGCTGCTTGGCCGACTACGACCTGGTCGGCCTGCAAACCAGGGCGGACGTGTCCAACCTCATCGATTTCGTGACGAACGGCGCTTTCGGACACGTCACGCCGCAGGGCCGCGTTCGGCTGTTCGACCGCCTCGTATCGATCGCCAGTTTTCCCATCGGCATCGACATCGCGGACTTCACCAAGGGCGGACGTGAGACAGGCCTCGTGCAGGGCCGAGGTGCGAACCGCATTATCGGCGTGGACCGCCTCGACTACACCAAGGGCTTGCCGCAAAAGTTCAAGGCTTTTGGCCAGTTCCTCGACAAGAACCCCCAATACCGCCGCCAGGTCGTGCTCACGCAGATCGCGCCGCCGACGCGCGAGAGCGTCGACGCCTACCTCGATATTCGCCAGCAACTCGAGAGCCTGGCAGGCTCGATCAACGGCCAGTTCGGCGAATTGGATTGGGTGCCGATCCACTACATTCACCGTTCGACGGCACGGCGCCGCTTATCTGCAATCTACCGCTCGTCGAGGATCGGCATGGTGACGCCGCTCCGCGACGGCATGAACCTCGTGGCCAAGGAATACGTGGCGGCGCAGAACGCCGAAGACCCCGGCGTGCTCATTCTATCGCGCTTCGCCGGTGCGGCTGAGGAGATGGGCAGCGCGCTGATCGTTAATCCCTACGACATCCCCGCCACTGCCGACGTCATACGCGTGGCGTTGGAGATGAGCTTGTCCGAGCGGCGGGAGCGACACCACACTTTGATGGAGACTGTAGAGAAGAACGATATCAACGCCTGGTGCCGGTCTTTTCTCGCTGCCCTCGAACAGGTGGCTTGGTCAGGAGACAACATCGCCGGCGGGGAACCCGAAGCCATTACCCGGGCCCTCGAGAAACTACGAAAACAAGGCAAAGCGTCGACAAAGACCCAGAGCAATCCTGCAAAAATCGTGGAAAGTTCCGATACGACACGAATGAACTGATGAAAAATCGTAGACTGAACCACACGATCTTCGGCAGAGACGGCAGGAGCAGGAACGATGCCGCCCGGTGATGGCCCTTTCACCCTGGCCATCGACATCGGCGGCACGAGTGTGAAGGCATCCGTGCTCAACTACGCAGGTGTGTTGGCTGCCGAACGCATTCGCTGCCCAACGCCGAAACCCAGCACGCCCGCGCTTGTCTTGGAGAGTATCCACGCGCTGGCGGCTCAGCTTCCGTCCTTCGATAGAATTTCCGTTGGCTTCCCCGGTGTGGTCAAGGCGGGAACGATGCTCACCGCTCCCAACCTTGGCACCGAGCATTGGGCCGGCTTCCGATTGATCGAAGCTCTTGCCAGACGCTTCGAGAAGCCGGCGCGCATTCTCAACGACGCGGCGGTGCAAGGCTTGGGCGTCGTACAGGGTCCTGGTCTCGAGTGCGCCATCACTTTGGGCACGGGGATCGGATGCGCCCTGTTTCGAGACAGGCACCTCCTCCTGCACCTCGAGTTGGGGCAGCATCCGCGCGCCAGCGAGACCTACGATCAGTTCATCGGTCAGGCGGCACGCGATGCGCTCGGCCCGGAAGCCTGGAACGCGCGCCTTCGCCTCTGCATCCCCGAGGTACTTTCGCTCACGACCTGCGATGTTCTCTATGTTGGCGGGGGCAACGCGCGCAACATCAGCTTCCCGCTTCCCGAGAACGTCAAGGTCGTCAGCAATTCAGCTGGCGTGACCGGCGGGGTTCGCCTTTGGGAGCCTGAGCTGGACCAACTGTTTGCGGGGGAGACCGACGCATGGTGGCCAACGCGGTCCGGGAGAGCAGCATGAAGGTCCTGGCCATCGGCGGCGCGATGATCGACACGATCGCCATCATCGCCGACCACCGCATCGAGCGCATGACGATGCTCAATGCCGACAGCTCGTTCCTCCTGTTGGAGGAAGGCCGGAAAACGGAGGCAATCGAGATCTCCACCCATGTCGGCGGCGGAGCGGTAAACGCCGCGGTCGCGATGGCCCGGCTTGGTCTGGACGTCTCCGCGCTCGTCAAATTGGGCACGGATCAACGCGCCGAAACCGTCCTGGGGCATCTGCTGCAGGAGGGTGTATCGACGCGCTGGGCCATGCGCGACAACCGTGCGCCCAGCGGCGCATCGGTGCTCGTCTCCTCGCACGATCGCAACGCCGCCATCTTTACGTTCCGCGGTGCCAACACCCTTCTTGGAGTGGAGGACCTGCGCGAGGAGGCCTTCGGCGTCGATGCCGTCTACGTTTCCTCGCTCAGCAACGAGGCAGCCGATGCCTTCCCAGCTATTGTCGATCGCGCCAAGGCCAAAGGTGCGCTGGTCGCGACCAATCCGAGGGTGCGCCAGTTGTCCTCGCGAGGGCCGGCGTTCCAGGAAGCACTCGCCAAGATCGACATCCTAGCCATCAACCGTTCCGAGGCCGACGTTCTGGTCCCGCAGCTTGTTGCACGCTTCGGCGAAGGCGGGCCGAAGCTTACACTCGCGGCCGGCGAAGTGCCCCCACGGCTTGTTACGCGAGGCTTCGCAAGCGGTGGGCATGAGATGACCTTGCCCGCCTTTTTCGGTGCGCTTCGACGTCTGGGGCCACGTTTCGTGATCGTCACCGACGGCCGGAACGGCGCGTTCCTCGGGACGCACGATGCCATCCTCTACTGCCCGGTGCTCGAGACGAAGGTTGTCGGCACCGCGGGTGCGGGTGACGCCTTCAATGCCACGTTCACCGCCTGTATCGCGCTCGGCCAGGAGCCCCAGGAGGCCCTGCGCGCGGCGACCGTCAACGCTGCTTCCGTCGTTGGCCATATCGACACGCAGTCCGGCCTGTTGTCGCGCGACAAAATCGCAGGTCGTCTTGAAACAATGCGTGAGGCACTCCCGGTACGCTCATGGCCGCACTAGCAGCAAGATCCAACGCAATACGTGACATGGACATCGACACAATCCGATCGACGGTACTGACGACGCCGGAGTGGCTGACGGCACGTGCACACGAGTGGGCACTGTTCATCGACATCGACGGCACGCTGCTGGAGATGGCGCCCACGCCGGATGCGGTCGTGGTCCCGGCCGGCCTCGTGCAGATGATGGATGACCTCGCGCGGACGATGGGCGGCGCGATCGCACTGAGTACGGGGCGCAGCGTAACCGAAGCCGACCGTCTCCTCTTCCCATTGAAGCTCATCACCTCGGGGGTACACGGCACCGAGGTCAGGGTTGAGCGCGGCGGCGAGGTCACCATGATGGCCCCCGCTGTGTCCGTTACGCTGCTCGATGAGATCGTCGCTGTAGCCGCCATGTCTCCCGGGATCATTGTCGAGGTCAAAGGAGCTGGCGTGGCGGTACACTACCGCAAGGTTCCGGAGCTGCGGCCTGCCTTGGAAGTCGGGCTCTCCAAAGTCGCCGAGCGTCGCGACACCCTTGTTCTTCGTCCGGGGCGGCGCGTCCTCGAGGTGATACCCAAGGGCTACTCGAAAGGTGCCGGGTTGGCGTGGCTCATGCGCCGCCAACCCTTCGAAGGCAGGCGGCCGATCATGATCGGCGACGACTATGGGGATGAATCGGCCATACGCATGGCCGAACAGTTGGGCGGCTTCGGTCTCAAGGTTGCGGGCGAATATTTTCCGGCGGACGAGGCAGATTTTTCCGGTGTTGCCGAGGCGCGCGCCTGGTTTGCGACCGTGGCGGGCACACCCACCAGTAACCCGATCGCCGGCCCGTTTCCCTCAGACGACTAGTGGTACGCCGGCGGACGCTTTCCTACTGATCGCGCACAAGCGGTTGCTTGCGCAGCCAGGCGTCTGCCTCATCAAGCTGCCAACGATATTTATGATTGGGATCTCCGGAGGAGATAGGATCCACACGCGCACCTAAAAGGCTGAACATCTTGAAACCGAAAGGCTCCTTCTCCTCTCTGTTCAGCAGGTAGGCTCTCCGCGTCGCCAGACCACGGACGCTGCTCGTGGTTGGTGGCGTTGCTCTATTGCGAGGCATGGCTCCTCCAGAACAACAATTCCGCGTCCGCTGCGCCCCTACCGCGACATCGAAGCGTTCGCAACAAAGCTGATTCGCGCACCGAATTGCAGCGGCTGCTACCGAAGAAACTTGCTCCAGTTGCAGATAGGGCACCGCTACCGGCATGAGTTGTAGCGTTACTCGATCGCTTCGGACCATTCGCGGCGACGCGAATGGTCGGGCGCAGTTTACCGTCTCTTACCCCTGATGATCGAAACGCCGCCGGCTTGCCGCGTCTCAACGAAGGATCAATTGCCCTGGCTTAGGATCAGCGCAGCACTACGCAATCGAGGCCCGCGTCATGGCCCAGAACTCTTTCGGCCGCCGGAACGCTCCTTTGGGCGCCTCGTCGGCGGCTGCAAGCTCCAGTTCGATCCGCTCTGCGGGCCCTTCGGGCGACGGCTGCAGCAGGGCTGTCGTCCTTTCGAGTGCCGCAGCGTCCTTTCTTGCCTTCGGGGCCCTGGGATACTTCCTGGTGCCCAATGGAACCACGCACCTCGACGCAACCCCGTCGGCACCGAAAGTCACGGCCACCCGCCCGGCTCCGGCTGAATGTCGCGGCAAGCCCGACTGCAAGAACGAGTACTCCGTCGAGCTTCGATGTGGCGAGGGCGACGAACCGAAGACGGCACGCGTTGTGGCCTCCAGCGTCGAGGCGGCCAGTGTCACGGCCGAACGTTACAACCGCGGGTGCCGCGCCCGGCGCACGTTCTTTGCGGCTGTGATAACCCAAGGGCCATCCGGCACTTCGAAGGCTGCCGCGGCAGCGCCCGTGGCCAAGGCGTCAGGGCCCGTCCGCTCTTTCAGGGGCGGCCGTCGCGGGCGGCGGCGCTGACACCGTCGACCGAATCTTGATTTTCAAGTGCCCGCGCGCTAGCCCCTTGACGGCCGGTCACGCTTTTCGCGCTCTCGCCGGCTCGACTCCAGCCAGGGGCCTGCATGGCAAACACACCCGAATTCAGAACGACGATGGACTTCGAGTACGGCGTGCCGCGCGAGCTGGCCCCCGGCGTCGTTCGTATCGTCGCCAACAACCCCGGGCCGTTCACCTTCAAAGGAACGAACACCTACCTGGTCGGCAACCACGAGCTCGCGCTGATCGACCCTGGGCCGGAGGACCCCGCTCACCTGCAAGCCATCCTTGCTGCCGTCGGCAAGCGCAGGCTGAGCCATGTGGTCATCACGCACACCCACCGCGACCACACCGACGGAATGCCCGCCCTGCTCGCGGCCACCGGCGCAAAGACGGCGGGCTTTGGGCGCCTGGCACGCGAGCGGGGCACAAAGCGCACGAGCCCGTCAGGCAGTGAATTCGTGGATCTGGACTTTGCCCCAGACGTGCGTCTCGGTGATGGCGGTCGCCTAGCGGGCAACGGATGGGCCCTGGAAGCGCTGCACACGCCGGGGCATGCGCCCGATCACCTGTGCCTCGCATTGGCTGGGACCAGGATACTCTTCTCCGGCGATCACGTGATGGGCTGGAACACCAGCGTGATCGCGCCGCCGGAGGGCAGCATGAGCGACTACATGGCCGCCCTCGCGCGCCTCCAGGAGCGTTCCGATGAGGTCTATTTCCCGGGCCATGGTGGCCAAATCGCGGAACCACAACGGCTGGTGAAGGCGTTCCTCCTGCACCGCCGCATGCGTGAACAGGCGATTCTCGAGTGCATACGCTCCGGTACCGGCACGGTGCGCGCAATCGTGCCCGTCATCTATCGCGACCTGAACCCTAAGCTTGTCAACGCCGCTTCGCTCTCCGTGCTGGCGCACGTGGAGCACCTTATTGCCCGCGGCCTCGTGCGGGCCGAGGCGCCGCTTTCTGCTGATCGCGTGCTTTCTGCCGTTTGAGCAGCGCCCGCGCCCGCGCGTTTCGCAGACCCCTCCCTGCACCGCTCGAAGGGCCGGTCGCCTCCGCCCGCAAAGCGACATCCGCGAGGAATCTGCGAAGCCGTGCCGCATTCTGGCCGAAGTCGAACTTGCCGTAGCGCGAGGCAGAGCGAATATCGATGCGCGAAAGCGCGTTACTGCCTTCGATGCGCACGACGATGTCGTCCGGAAAACCGACGAGAAGCGTGTGGTCCGTAGCTTCCATCACGGCCGACTTCGCCGGAGGGCGGCCGGTGCGAACCTCAGCGACCGCCACCCGCCAGCGCAGGCGCTTTGCGACCTCTTCGACGAGTTCTAAGGCGTCATCGACCGAACGCGCCAGCACAAGAGTGCGCAAGTCCGGATAGGCGCCCGCCTGGAGAGCCGCGATCTCCGCCCCGGGGTAGCTGCTCGGATTGGCCTCCTTGTCGCGCGGCGCCAGCACCTTGAACTGCGGAGGGTTCACCAAGTCGGTCGTCACATCATTGATGCGGGGAAGATCGTGGGAGGCGATCAGAAAGGCAGCCGGACCAGCCAGCGCCATCAGCGGCAGTAGAATGCCAATGGCGAGACTGCCGGCTCCCCCCTCTCCCGTGCGCCAAATGCGTGCAAGCGCAACCAAGCCGATGGCAAGAGCCAAGGCCGAGCCCACGTAACCGACGGCGAAGAGGTTGAGCGTCAGCACGGTCGGGAGCGAGCCCAACCGGTGCAACACCAAGGTCACGAGAAGCAGGCTCACGAAGAACAGAGCGAGCCGCGACGACCACCGGGCGATCGGCGTGACAAAGCGGCCCACATGTGTCGGCGCGCCCAGGTCGCTCGCTCTTGCTGCGGTACTCATGTTGCTATCCCTTCCGGCCGGATAGCAGGTGACATTCGGCAATTCGAGCCTAGGATCACGCTACAATACGACGAACCTGCGGTGGACCGATGCGCCCGATCTCCAACTTTGCCGCCCGCGATGTCGAGGCACTGCTGCATCCCACCACCAATCTTCTCTCGCACCGCACCTCGGGCCCTCTGGTACTCGAACGCGCCGAGGGAATCTATGTCTACGACAGTTCCGGCAAGCGCTACATCGAAGGTCTCGCGGGCCTTTGGTGCACAGGGCTCGGATACGGCAACAAGGAAATCGTCGAAGCAGCCTGTGAGCAGATGTCGCGCCTTTCCTTCGCGCACCTTTTCGGCGGGCGAAGCCACGAAGCAGCGATTGCCCTCGCCGAGAAGATCAAGGCCCTTTCGCCGACGCCGGCCTCCAAGGTTTTCTTCACCAACTCCGGCTCGGAAGCAAACGATACCCAGGTCAAGATCGCCTGGTATTACAACAACGCCCGCGGCCAGCCCAAGCGCAAGAAATTCATTGCACGCCAGCGCGGCTACCACGGCACCACCGTGGCAGCCGCCAGTCTGTCGGGCCTTGGCGTCTTCCACGCCGATTTCGACCTGCCGATGGCCAGGGTCTTGCACACCGACTGTCCCCATTATTGGAAGAGCGCACATGAGGGGGAAAGCGAGGAAGACTACGCAACGCGGCTTGCTTCGGTCCTGGAGGAGCTGATCCAGCGCGAGGGGCCGGAAACCGTTGCCGCCTTCATCGCAGAACCGGTGATGGGTGCCGGGGGAGTTCTGCTCCCCCCCGCAACGTACTTCCAGAAGGTTCAGGCCGTATTGGCTCGCTACGACATTGCCCTCATTGCCGACGAGGTCATCTGCGGCTTTGCCCGCACGGGAAACTGGTGGGGTTCGCAGACCTTCGGCATCACGCCGTCCTCGGTGACGATGGCCAAGGCCGTGACTTCCGCCTACGTCCCGATGGGGGCATTGACGGTGCCGGCCGATGTCTACGACGCGCTCGAAAGCAACAGCGGCAAGCACGGGGTCTTCGCGCACGGCTTCACCTATTCCGGCCATCCACTGGCATGCGCCGTCGCGCTCAAGACGATCGAAATCTACGAGCGCATCGACATTGTGGGCCACGTGCGCCGCGTGGCGCCCATCTTCCAATTGCGCCTGAAGGCGCTTGCCGATCATCCGCTGGTTGGCGAAGCACGCGGAATAGGCCTCATCGGCGGGCTGGAGCTGGTGAAGGACAAGCGCGCAAAGACGAGCTTCGAGCCGAAGCTTGGAGTAGGGGCCAAAGCTGCTCGCCTCGCCGAGGAAGAAGGCGTCCTATGCCGCTCCGTCGGCGGTGACACGCTCGCGTTATGTCCGCCACTCGTTATCGATGGCGCCGAGATCAATCACATGTTCGACTGCGTCACGACGGCGTTGGATCGCACGAACGAGTGGGCGCGCTCCGAGGGTCTTCTTTGATCCCCATAACTCTTCCCATTTTCCCGCCCCCGGCCTTGGTTTAGCCGCAACTTGCCTGAATCCTGCCCAAGGCTAGTGCGGAGTTCGCGCCAGGGGCTGGCCGATGACCAGAGCGATCGTGCTGATTTTATGCTTAGCGGCAGCCGGCACCATTGCCGGCTACACGCACTATGCGGCACAGCCTCCCGTCGAGCGAACGGCCGTCTTCGTCGTGCCGCAGAGGACCGAGGCCCCCACCAAGCTTCCCGCACCGCCACCGGCGATCGTCGACGTCCCGACCGATAAGGTTTCTCTCACGCGGTCGCTTCAGCGCGAGCTCAAGCGCGTGGGCTGCTATTCCGGCGATATCTCCGGCGTATGGACGACGTCCAGCCGGATGGCGATGAAGTCTTTCGTTGACCGCGCCAATGCAGCTCTCCCCGTAGACAATCCCGATGCAGTGCTTCTCAGCTTGGTGCGAAATCACCAGGGTTTGGCCTGCGCCATCGAATGTCCGGCAGGACAGGTCGCGACTGGCGGAGGAGCGTGCCTGCAGCCGGCAACGCTTGCCAAGGCAGCCGACGAGCCCGCGGTCGCGAGCCCCAAGGATGGAGCAGCTGAACGGGCGGCGGCAATCGCCCTTCCCGCAGCCACAGCAGCCGGGCTTGCTGCTGCCGCAACTGCTCCAAGGTCGGTGGACGAAAAGCGCGCGGGCGTCGACGCCCGCACGCCGGTGGCGTCTACGCCCGATCCCCCATCCACCTCCAGCACCAGCACCAAGCCCCCGACCGGGATGCGGGAGCGCAGGGCGCGGCGGCAAAAGGCAGCCCAGCCGCCAAAGTTCGTTCGGGATTTCCTGCGAACGGTGGAGCGGACCTTTCGTCCCCGCTAGCGGCAAACCTGCTGTCCGCTGACAACCCGCCCTCCGGCGTGGATTGTTCCAGAATCGGCTGTTATGTTGTCATGGAACTGTCATCCGGGCGTTCTTGCCGGATTTGGGTTCGCGCCTTCCAGACAGCAGCGAAGCAGCCGAAACTTGCCAACGTCCCAGGCCTTGCGCCAACACATCGATACCGTTTTGCCGTCCGCCCAGCAGCGGACGTTCCAACTCGTCGTGGATGGGCAGCCCATCTGGGTGAAGCGGCCACGCAGGGGTCCCGGGTACATGATGTTCGGGCTTCAGGCTGGCGCGGCCGCTCTGCTCCGCATACCGTCATTGAGGCCCCCGGTCGTATCCCGCCGTGCGGCCGGCTTGCATGCGGAAGCACGGCGGCTTTTGCGACTGCGCCGCAAGGGATGGCCGGTGCCCGACGTGGTCGACGTCAGCGACCGCTGGCTGGCCCTGACCGACAACGGCCAAAGCCTGGCGCCCACGCTTATGCAGTTGCCGCTCACTCAGCGCCCAGGGATGCTGCGCGAAGCGCTCGCCTATCTCCAAGCGCTGCACGCGCAAGGCGGCTGGCACGGTGCGGCCCAGGTGAGGAATTTCACAAAGCGAGGGGACGGCTTCGGCCTTATCGATTTCGAGGACGACCTCGAGCCGTCGATGCCGCTCGCTGTACGCCAGGCGCGCGACATCCTTCTGTTCGGCATGAGCGTCCCAAGATACGTCAATCGTGACAAAGCCGTGGTGCTCGCGCTCGTCGCTGATGCGCTCGGCCGGGCGCATTCCTCCGTCGTCGCCGAACTCCTCGCGACGGGGGCCAAGCTCGTTCGCGCACGCCGCCTGATCGGGCCGCTGACGGCGTGGACCGGACCAGAAGGGCGGAGCCTCGCGATGATCGCCCAGGCGTTCGAGGCGATTGACCAGCGCGGAGCACTCAGCGCTTTGCCGCAACCTGTCGCGGATAGTTGAGCCACCTGAACACCGGGCGGTCGCCCGGCATCCAGCGGCGAACCAGATCCGGCATGATCACCATTCCGTTGGCGCTGTTCATGAACAAGACCACGGCGGTACGCCGCCGCAACGAGCCTATGGCGAACGTCTTGAAGCGCCCGTTGTCGCCCCAGTGGAAGAACGTCCTGTGGTCGGGCTCCAGACCCC
>Ga0190265_10001616_pt1 | contig 14841 bp, 10 predicted proteins | sample Popmic124T_FD_133135 | JGI IMG/M metagenome (GOLD analysis project Ga0190265, IMG submission 133135) | Populus adjacent soil microbial communities from riparian zone of Indian Creek, Utah, USA - 124 T | ecosystem: Environmental > Terrestrial > Soil > Riparian zone | place: USA: Utah | collected...
CCCCTCACCCGTGATCCCGTTCATCGAGGAGACGCCGCTGTGTGCGTACGCCTCCGCCTCGGTGTAGCCGTACGCGCTGCGCAGCCGGTCCTTGAGCCCGTCCACCGCCCCTGCGCTGATGCGCCCCATGTCCTCACCCTTCGCGGAGGGCACGAAGGAGAAGGGCATGATGCTCCACGCGTCCGGCTCCACCTTCATCGCCGCCGCCCGGTCGATGAGCGAACGGTCGGGCCCCGAGCGGTAACTGGGCAGCGTGACATAGACGACCAGACCGGGATTCGCCTCCCGGATCAGCTTGAGCGCACCGAGAGTCTTCCGCTGGGAGGCCTCGCTCCGGTACGCCCCCGCCTCGATGTCGATGTCGATCGCCTTGAGTTCGTACGCGTCGATCACCTTCTGGTACGCACCGGCAAGCGCCTCGGCGTCCGTACAGCTCTGCTCCAGCTTGTGGCCCAGCCCGCCGCCGAAGGACGGCATGACGTCACCGCCCGCCTTCCGCACGGCCCGCACCGTACGTTCGTCGACTCCGCCGGTCAGCGGCCGATAGCCGTCCCAGCGCGGCAGGCACTGCCCCTTGCTGAGGACGAAAGCGAGCGTGAACCAGCGGACCCCGGTCGCCGCCATGACCTTCTCCGGGCTCGGCGGGCTTCCCCAGCCCAGCGAGAGATAGGGCGCCACCGCCATCGGCGCGGGCGCGAGTGGCGCGGACTTCTGCGGCGAGGACTTCTGGGGAGGTACGGACTGTGAGGTCCCGGCGGTCGCGGTCATGCCGAGCGTGGCGACGGCGAGCGCAAGAACCGCACTGGTCCGTGCGACGCTTCCGCGGCGGGCACCGCGGGTCTGGCGGGTCTGGCGGGTCTGGCGGGTCTGGCGGGTGGAGCGAAGGTGAGTCAGCGGTCTCATCCGGTCCCTCATCTCTCGGCCTGTGATGCCCTGCCTTTCCGAGAGATGACCACGGCCCGCGACCGTACGCGGTAACCGCGCCCCGGCGTGTCCTGCACCGGGGCACGGCCTGCCGGGCAACAGGCCAAGTGACGCCGGGCGGGGCGCACTTGGCCGTCTGCTTTCCGCAGCGCGAGAACGGCACCCGTGAATGACCGATAGGCGCAATCCATTCACCCGACGGCCACCGGCGAGGGCCGGAAAGAGCGCCGCTACTCCTCCTCGGGCCTGTCGATCTCCGAGAAGCCCTCGCTCTGCTCCCAACGGAGGGTGTAGAGACCGGAGTCGCTGTTGTAGACGAAGAGGACCTTGCTGCCGTCGTCGGTGATGGAGGTGTCCTCCCAGCCGTCGAAGCCCTCGGTGATGTCGATGTCCCAGTCGGTCAGATCCTCGGTACCCACGCCGGCGATCGACTCCTGCGGGGGCTCACCGTCATAGCAGTACGTACCGAAGTCCGCGATCAGGGAGACCGTTCCGTTGGTCTCGGCCAGGTCGACTCCCTGACACCGGTCGGACTTGGTCTTGTAGAGCGTCTGCCACTTGCTCCACTTGCCCGACCCGGCGGTGGTGTGCCGTTCCTGCGCGCCCGTGCCCTCCACCAGACGTACGTGAACCTTCCGGCCGTCACTCAGCTCCAGAGTGGACTGGAAGTCGTCGCCGGGGGTGCCGGCGTTCTCCTTCTCATGCTGCGCGTTCTCGGCGGACCGGGGTACGGGCCCGCCGTTCGCTGTGCCGTATCCCGCAGCCAGCAGCCCCAAGGCCGCCAATGCGGCGAGCCCGGCTTTGTGCCCCTTACGTATCTCCACGATGTGGGTTCCCCTCTTCTCTGGTCGACTCCCCCGTACGTCTGCCGGTCGCACGACCAGGTGCTGCCGTCCGGCATCACCGCAGACATCACCCGAGGACGCGCCTGGCACGTGCACCGGTTCCTGCTGCCGGCCGGGACGTCCCTGCCGCACAACGCCCCGCGGCGGACGGCCAGTTCGGGAGCCCCCTGGGCGAGTGGCTCCCCGTCGGACGGTCGGCGCACGTCAGGGGCCCGCCGCGTGCTCGCGGCGGGCCCCTGACGTGCGGTTCTGTGGAGACGGACTCAGGTCACGGTGGGCGGCTCGCACCGTCGGGGAAGCGTGACCTTTCCGGGCTTGTGCTCGAACGTATCCATCACCAGCCACTCGTCCAACTCGGGGTCGTAGAGGTTCTGGATACCGAATTGCAGCACCTGCCAGAACGTACTCCGATTGCGTTGATCGACGTAGATGTCGCCGAGCGCGAGCGGGAACCGCAGGAATTTCCCCGGAGGCCGCTTCGGCAGTACGACACCGACCCTCCAGTGGTTCACGTGCCTCCGCGGGTTCCGCTCCAGAGTCTCCCGCCCGACGAACCGCGAGTTCTTGAGCGTCTCGTTCAGCAGCTCAAGGTTGAAGCCCGGGATCTTCGAGCACGGATGCTCGGTCAGGCCGGGCCACTTGTAGGTCAGCGTGTAGAGGTTGTCGCGGTAGATCAGGTTCGTGAACCAGATCGGGTACTCCGGGCCTCCCGCGACCATTTGGCTGTCGCCGTTCTTCCCCTCCCACGTGAACGGAACCGTGATGCCCAGATCCCGGACGATCCACTTGCCCTTCCCACGGAAATTCCGCGGCAGTTGAGGCGGTCGTGGCGTGGGCGGAGTAGCTCGCTCAGCAGCCGCGGTCTCGAATGACGGCTGCTTGGTCCCGGTCCGTGTTTCGGCGCCTGCCGGCGGCATGGCCGCCGTGACGAGGGCGATTACTCCCGCGAGAGCAGCCGACGCGGCCGCCCGGCGTGTGCGTGTCCGACCCATGGTCTCCCTCGGCTGTCGCGTCGCGCGCCATGGCGGCGCAGGGTTCCAAACGCAGCGATGCTCACCGACCGTCCCCGGCATCGCAGAACGCAAAACCAGCCGTCTGCCGAGGTCTGCTTCTGCCCCGAGCGGGCACGGATTGCGGCTTCGCTGAAGCTCCACCGCCGGACCTCCTCGGCCCTAAGCTCGTGCCATGGACAGAACCGACCGCGCCAGCCGGATGATCGCCGCACCACCGGCGGCTGTCTACGGCGCCCTCCTCGACCGGGAGTCCCTCGAGGCCTGGTTGCCGCCGGACGGCATGCGCGGGCGGATCGAGCGGTGGGATCCCCGGCCAGGTGGCGGGTTCCGGATGGTCCTCACCCACCTCGACCCCACCGACAGCCCCGGCAAGACTTCAGAGGCGACGGATGTCGTCGATGTCGGTTTCGCCGAACTGGTGCCACCGGAGCGCGTGGTGCAGCGGGCGGTGTTCGAGGCCCACGACCCTTCATACGCGGGCACCATGACGATGACCTGGCACCTCGCTGCCGCCGGTGAAGGGACCGAGGTGACCGTCACCGCCACGGACGTGCCACCCGGCATCGATCAAGCGGTACACGAGGCCGGGATCGCCTCCTCGCTGGCCAACCTGGCGTCGTACGTCGAAGGGTCCGGCTGACTCAGGTCGCGAGCATCCACCGGTTGCTCGCGCGGGGATCGGCGCCCGTCAGAGCAAGTGGTCCAGGGTGATCGGCAGGGAGCGGATGCGGGTGCCGGTGGCGTGGTAGACCGCGTTGGCGGTCGCCGCCGCGATACCGACCAGGCCGATTTCGCCGACTCCCTTGGTTCCGAGGGGAGTTGACCGGTCAGGCTGTCCCACGAAGACCACGTCCATGTCCGCCACGTCGGCGTTGACCGGCACGAGATAGTCCCCGAACGTGCCGTTCGCGATCCGACCGGTGCCGGCGTCGGTGACGGTCTCCTCGAACAGCGCCTGGCCGATGCCGCCGACCGTCCCGCCGATGATCTGGCTGCGGGCGGTCTTCTCGTTGAGGATCCGCCCGCCGTCGATCACCGAAACCACCCGTGCCACGCGGATGACGCCGAGGTCGGCATCGACGCGGACCTCTACGAACTTGGCACCGAAGGCTCCCGCGAGCGCCATGCCGAGTGTGGAGGGGTCGGCTGGAGTGCTGGTCCCGTCCGCCGTCAGCTCCTGCTGGCCGTGCCGGGCCAGGATGTCCGCGTAGGACTCACCCTCCTCAGGCCGGTCGCGCCGGTGCATGCGCCCGTTGCCGACACTCACGTCCCCCAGGCCGCACCCCCGCAGCGGCGACTCGGCGTCCTCCCTCACCAGGTCCAGAACCCGCTGCAGTACGCCACCGCACGCATCCTGTACGGCCGTGGCCAGGGCACCGGTCAGGCCCGAGCCGCCGGCTTGCGGGGAGTGCGGCATGTCCGAGTCCCCGAGGTCGAAGCGGACGCGGTCGAGGGGGATGCCGAGGGCGTCGGCGGAAACCTGCGTCATCACCGTGTACGTGCCGGTCCCGATGTCCGTCGCCGCGCTGCGGACGATGGCGCTGCCGTCCCGGTTGACGGTCGCCCGCGCGTTGCACGGCTGGGCGTACCAGGGATAGCCGACGCCTGCGACGCCGTACCCGATGAGCCAGTCGCCGTCCCGCATCGAACGCGGCGCGGGATCGCGGCGGGACCAGCCGAACCTTTCGGCGCCGACCTCGTAGCACTCCCTGAGCGCTTTGCTCGACCAGGGCATCCCGTTCCCCGGGTGGTTCTCGGCGTAGTTGCGCAGCCGAAGTTCGAGGGGGTCGATGCCAAGGGCGTAGGCGAGTTCGTCCAGTGCGGATTCGAGGGCGAAGTTGCCCTGTCCCTCTGCCGGGGCGCGCATCGAGGTCGGGTTGGGGATGTTCAGACGCACCTGGCTGTCCCTGGTGATCACGTTGGGACACGCGTAGGAGACCGCCGACGAAGCAGCCAGCGGCTCGTAGTCGTCGTCCTCCATGGCGACGGAGGAGGTGGTGCGGTGGTCGATCGCCACCAGCTCGCCGCTGCGCTCGGCGCCGATCGTGATGTGCTGAATGCTGCTGGGACGGTGCCCGATCGAGGTGAACATCTGAGGCCGGGTCAGGACCAGCTTGACCGGTCGCCCCGTCATGCGGGCGGCGAGGACGGTCAGGATGACGTGCGGCCAGACGCGCAGCCCGTTCCCGAACGCCCCGCCGACGTACGGCGCCAGTACCCTCACGGCGCTCTCGGGCACGTCGAAGACCTTGGCGAGCGTGGCTCGCGCCATGGAGGGCCACTGGGTGGCGTCATGGACGGTGAGCGTGTCCTGCTCCCACACGGCCAGTGTCGCGAAGAGGCCCAGCGGATTGTTGGTGTTGTCGGGCGTGGTGTACGTCGCCGACACCTTCACGTCGACCGTGTCGAGCGCGTCCGCGACGGCACCCCGCTCGCTGTCCAGGCCCCAGGGGTTGTCCATGCGTTCGGCGCGCGGATCCTGCAGATTCGTGACGGGATCGTCCGCGTCGTAGGTGACCTCGATCAGACGTGCGGCCGCCACAGCCTGCTGCGGGGTCTGCGCGACCACCATCGCGATGTGCTGACCGTGGTGGAGGATGCGCTCGTCCTGAAGGGGAGCCGGCGGTGAGGCACCGAGGGCGGTGATCGGACCGTCAGGGAGGCGGGACATGTTGCGGTGGGTGATGACGCTCAGCACGCCCGGAGCGGATTCGGCCGCGGTGGTGTCGAGGGTGCGGATGCGTCCGGCGCCGACGGTGCTCTGGAGCAGCGTGGCGTACGCCTGCCCCTGCGCGTTGAAGTCGCTGGGATAGGCGGCAGCACCGGCCACCTTTCGCGCGCCGTCGACGCGGTCGATTCCTGCTCCGATGACGGGAGCGGTATCCACGAGGCTCACGATGCGACTCCTGAAATGTTCCGCAGGGCACGTACGAGGGTGCGCTGGGCGAGTTCGACTTTGAAGGCCGTACCGGGGACCGTCCACGCTCCCTGGACCGCGGCGGCCGCGGCCTCGCGGAACGTCTCCTCGGTGGCCGGCGCGTCGGTGAGGACTTGTTCGGCTTCCAGCGAGCGCCAGGGCTTCGACCCCACGCCGCCGAGCCCGACCCGGGCCTGACTGATCGTGCCGTCCTGTGTCACGAGCGCGACGCCGGCCGAGGCAAGCGCGAACTCGTAGGAGGCGCGGTCACGGACCTTGAGATAGCCGGAGGTGGCCATGGCCGGCAGAAACGGGATGGTGATGCCGGTGATCAGCTCGCCGTGCACCAGGACGTTCTCGACGTCGGGGCTGGTGGCGGCTTCGCGGTAGAACTGCGTCAGGGGCACGCTGCGGAGCCCGGATCTCCCCTGGAGATGGACCACGGCGTCCAGGGCGACCAGGGCGACGGCGAGGTCGGAGGCGTGCACCGCGATGCACCGCTCGCTGACGCCCAGGATCGCGTGCATCCTCGCGGTGTGGGCGACCGCGGCGCATCCGGACCCGGGTTCGCGCTTGTTGCATTCGGGCACGGTGGGGTCGCGGAAGTAGCGGCACCGGGCCCGTTGCAGGAGGTTGCCGCCGATCGTCGCCATGTTGCGGAGCTGGGTGGAGGCGCCCAGCAGAAGCGACTGACGGACGATGGGGAGGTGTTCGACGACTGTGGGATCGGCGGCCAGTTCCTCCATCGTCGTGAGAGCGGCGACGTGCAGACCGTCGCCGTCGCGGGTGATGCCGCGCAGCGGAAGGCGGGTGATGTCGACCAGCCGCTCGGGCGCGAGCACTCCGTCCTTCATCAGGTCGAGCTGGGTCGTACCGCCGGCGAGGTAGGACGCTCCTGTGTCCGCGGCCAGCAGGTTCACGGCCTCGTCGACCGCGCTCGCGCGTGCGTACTCAAAGGGAAGCATCGGCACCGCCTGCTGACGCCACGTCGCGGACGGCGGCGACGATGTTCGCGTACGCGCCGCAGCGGCACAGGTTGCCGCTCATGAACTCGCGGACGTCGTCGTCCGAACCCGCCCGTCCCTCGGCCATCAAGGCGACCGCCGACATGATCTGACCCGGTGTGCAGAAGCCGCACTGGAAGCCGTCGTGACGGACGAACGACTCCTGCAAGGGGTGCGGCCCGTCCGGGGTGGCCAGGCCTTCGATCGTGGTGACCTCCTGGCCGTCGCACTGGGCGGCCAGCGTCAGACAGGACAGCACACGACGGCCGTTGACGTGCACGGTGCACGCCCCGCAGGCCCCCTGGTCACAGCCCTTCTTCGTCCCAGGCAGGCCCATGTGGTCGCGCAGCGCGTCGAGCAGAGTGACCCGGGCATCAAGGTGCAGCTTGTACTGGCGGCCGTTGACTGACAGCGCGACTGGAGTATCGCGCGCACCCTGGGCGTACCGTTGCCGGCTCAGCGCTTTGGCCATCGCCCCTCCTTAGCTGTGTGGGGACGCATCCGTGGCGTCCTGACTGCGGATCGGCCTGTGCCTGAGGGAGCTCGGAACTCACCAGTGGGCGGGCGGGTCCCGGCTCCGTGCAGCCGGGCACCCCGGCTCACACAAGTCCGACATTCACAAAACCGACATTCAGGATAGTGAGTGCTGCGGTACCTGCCGTGCAGCGCGAAGGCGCCACGCCGAGCATCAGCGGAGGGGGCCACCTCGGCGGCGTCACGGCGCCAGGCATGTGCCGGCAGCCGTCGCACTCACGGCTGCCGGCGCATCCAAAGCAGACAATGTCCACGGAGTAGTTCATCCGCGGGTACGGGTTGTCCGTGAACGTGCTCAACGACAGGAGGCGAAGCCCATGGGACCGTCTCCCGGACGGCGCCAGCCCAGGGCCCCCGTCAGCGAACTCACAACCGAGCAGCAGCAGGCACTGATCCACGCCACCGCGGCCCTCGGCAGAGTCGACGCCCCGGAGGCCACCCGCGCGGGTCTGCGCAGCATCGGCCTCGCCGTCCAGCACGGCCCTCAAGGTGCCACGCACCTGACGCTTGACGGCTGGGACGCCCGCATCCAGCTCCTCTCCCCGGGTGCTCCCCGTACAGACGCCACGACATTCACCGCGGCCACCGGCCACGGCACCCACGACGACAGGGCGGCGCACGCTCACGCTGCCGTACGGGCGTGGGCATCCGTGCTCGAGATCCGCCGCATCAGCGCCGATGACTTGCAGTCGCCTGCCGAGTGGGAGCGCAGCCGCCCTGTGCACGCCGTCTCACTCGCGCTGGAAGCCGCAAGCATGCCCCCAGCCGAGACCTCCGGCACCGGACGTTGTCTGCACACCGGCTACCGGGTCGTGGAAGGTCCAACGGACCGGTCTGCACGAGTCGAGTGGAAGCGACGCCCGGAGGACAGCACGAAGACCGACCCGGCTGAGGAACTGAGCGCCTGCCGAGACGCCTTGCACAGCCGCGGCTGGAACTCCGAGCGCTACCTCGGCGCGCGGCATCACCCCTACCTCGTGGTGTGGCCGAACGGGGAACGGGCGCCGCTCCTGTAGGCCGACGCGGGCGGCGGTTGGGGAGGAGCCGTCGCGACGTAGCCGCGCGCGGCACGGCTCCCTGTTCGGCTCCCCCTCCACCGCTGCAAACAGTCGAAGGGCCCATCCGCGGAGCGCGGATGGGCCCTTCGAGCACTGCTCAGAGCGGGATTCTGATGGGTGGGCACAACTGGGATCGAACCAGTGACATCTTGCTTGTAAGGCAAGCGCTCTACCGCTGAGCTATGCGCCCGGGAACGGAACGAGGCAACAGACTACCCTGTCCCGCACCGTGGGGCACAAACCCGATCTGCCCACGCCCCGCACCCGTCGTTCCCTGCGCACGCGCAGGATCGTGAACGAACTGGGCCGTGTGTTCGTTGGCACAGAGTGGGACAATGGCCTGCGATCCATTGGTGCGGCATGGGGACACGGGGAGAGGTTTGGTGGCGGCTATGAACGGCGGCGGCACCCGCCGCTGGGGCTGGGGCAGCGGCCGTGCGGAGAATCAGCGGGCCGACGCCCAGGCAGCCAAGGACGCAGCCGCAGCCGCCTTCTACGAGCTGGACACCGCGCAGCGCGATCTGCGCATTTCCATCGAGACCCTCAGCGCCGTCGACGACTCCCGCGCCGCCCAGAAGGCGGTCGCCGACTTCGCGCACTTCGGTACTCGTATCGATCAGGTGAGCCACGAGTACATCACCGCCGTCGACGCCCACGACCTGGACCGGGACGACCTGGATCCCGGCACCGCCGCCCGCGCGCAGGCCGAGCTGAACAAGACCCGGCAGGATCTGGAACGCGTGAAGGCGGAGCTGGAGCGCTTCGGGGAGAGCCTGGGCTCGCTCCTGTCGCAGGCCGAGACCCAGCTGGGGCGGCTCGCTCCCGCCGTGGAGCGTGCCCGGCAGGGGTTGCTGGCGGCGTCGAACGCGCTGGATTCCGTCCGCAGCTCAGGGCTCAAGGCCGATGATCTGGCGGGCCGTCTCGCGGCCCTCTCCCCGGACCTGACCAAGCTCAACGAGGGCGCCGGGCAGCACGGCGTCCAGGAGACGCTGCACCGGGCGGACCGCGTGGTGCGGGAGGCCGAGACCATCCGCGACGAGGCGCAGCGGCTGCCCCAGACGGCCGCGGAGATCGACAAACGGCTCTCCTCTCTGCGTACGCGCACCCAGGCCCTGCACACACGCGCGGGCCAGGTCGAGCCCGTCCTCAGCGAGTTGCGGCGACGCTTCAGCGCCGAGTGCTGGCAGGACCTGCAGCAGGTGCCGGACCAGACCGCCAGGTCGGTGCGGCAGGCCGAGGAGAAGCTGGCCGAGGGACGTAAGGCGCGGGACGAGCAGCGATGGGCCGACGCGACATCGCAGCTGTCGACGGTGCGGGCCCTGCTCAACTCGTCGGACGAGGCGATCAAGGCGGCCGGAGACCGGCTGCAGCGGCTCAACGAGGTCTCCTTCGACCAGACGAAGGAGGTCGAGCGGACACGTTTCGCGATCCGCGACGCGCAGCGGCTGGCGATGGCGGGACGCAGTACCCCGGACCCGAGGCACGCGGGCCCCTTGGACGATGCCGTGGAGCGCGTGGACCGTGCCGTCGCGTCGCTCTCGGGGCGGCACCCGGACTACTGGCATCTGCTGACGGAGCTCGACGCGGTGAAGGAGTCGGTGCAGCGGGTGGTCGAGCAGATCCGCGAGGACCGGGCCTCCGGGCGGTGACATACGGCGACATGGGGCCGGGCCGCCCTGATGCGGGCCGCCCGGACGCCGTCGGGCGCCCCGGCAGCGAACCCCGTAACCCTGCCGCCGGATAGCATTCGGCCCATGCCCCGATACGAGTACCGCTGCCGCCAGTGCGACACGCAGTTCGAACTGACCCGCCCCATGGCGGACTCCGGTGCGCCCGCCAGCTGCCCGGACGGGCACGACGACACCGTGAAGCTGCTGTCGACGGTCGCCGTGGGCGGCACTTCCGCCGCACCCGCGATGAGCGCACCGCAGGCAGGCGGCGGAGGTGGCGGCGGGTGCTGCGGGGGCGGCTGCTGCGGCTGAGCTCAGGGCGCGCTGAAGGCACGTCGAAACCAAAACCCGAGCTCAAGCTCAAGCCCAAGCCCAAGCACGGCAGGCGCCCGACGTTCAGTGATCCGTCCAGTGCGCGGGCCTGTCGAGCCCGGACGGGATCCTGGTCGCCGCACTGCCCTTCGCCGCGTTGAGCTGCGGCTGGGTCAGGAAGAGGCTTCCGGTGAGATCCGCGCCGCACAGGTCGGCGTCCCGGAAGTCGGCTCCGATGAGGTCGGCGTCTCTCAGGTCGGCGCCTGAAAGATCCGCGGCGATCAGGCGGGCCCCGCGCAGCGAGGCACCCCGCAGGCCCGCACCGGCGAGTGCCGCTCCGATGAGATCGGCTCTCCTGTGGTTCTTCTTGCGGCCCGGTACCCGGGACCGCACCGTCTCGCTGGTCTTCAGCAGCAGGGTGTCGACCTGGTCGCTGTGTGCCCATACGTCCAGATGCAGGAGGTCTTCAGCGGTGCCCCGTGTGAGCTGATCCGTGGTCTCCAGGACGGCGCGCAGCTCTTGCCGCAGGGGCCGGCTGGTGGGCAGCGCGACCGCTTCGGTCAGGTACCGGAGCAGTTCGTGGAGTTGCCGCATCACGGAGAACACTTCGAACATCTGCTGTGACGTACCGGGCTCCTCGCGCCAGTCGCGTCCGCCGAAGGTGACCTGGGAGACCTTCTGCCCCGCCCCGAAGCAGTCGTAGACGGTGCAGCCGGAGAAGCCCCGTTCACGCAGTTGTGCGTGGATGCCGCAGCGGAAGTCCTGCTGGAGGTTGACGCAGGGCTGACCGGCGTCCTTGTCGACGGCGAAGTCCGCCGAGGCGGCGAACGGCAGCGCTACACAGCACAGCCCGAAACAGCTCGCGCAGTCGGCTTGAAGGTCGGTACGTCTCCCCTCCGGGGAGGGAACAGGACGCTGCTGGGTCAAGGTACGTGGTCTCCTGCCGCATGGTCGGCGCTCCACCGGCGGCGCACGCACCGCACGTGGGAGCTGCGTTCATTCTCGCACCGGCCGCCGAACTGCGGCACGTGACGGGCAGTCAGGCAAATGACACCAGCACGCACCCGTCCGGCAGGCACTGCGGACGCTGCTGCGACGCCGCACACCGGTGAGAGGAGAGTGCCCATGCACGCCGGGTCGTCCTCAGCCGCGCGGAAGGGAGCCTTCACCGCGGTAGCGGTGGACCTGTTCTGCATCCAGGCCGACTTCTTCGCCCTGGCCGCCCGGAGGATCAGGGCGTGTTTGAAAGTCCCTCCCCAAGACTCCCGTCCGGGTCCGGGTCCGGGTCCGGGTCCGGGTCCGGGTCGAACTACCTGTGGATGCGGGCCACGGCACCGTAGGAGCCGACCCGCGGATCGTCGTCCGCCAGGTCCTTCTCGGAACGGTCCGAGCGCCACCGGTGCACGAGCACGAGCCCCGGTTCGACCAGGTCCAGCCCTTCGAGGAGCGAGGCCAGCTCCTCGTACGTACGCAGCCGCAGCGGAATGCCGGAATGCAGGCGGAACTGCTCGCGCACCGCCTCCATGCCTTCCGGGTCGTGGTCGGACGTGAGGTGAGTGAGCGTCAGGAAGCTGCCGGGCGCCAGTGCCGCGGTGAAGTGGCGGATCAGGTCGTGGGCGAGCTCGTCGTCCGGGATGAAGGGCAGCAGCGCGACGAGGGAGAGCCCGATCGGCTGTTCCAGATCGAGGGTCTCGCGGACCTCGGGGGCGGCGAAGATCCGGTCGGGGTCGGTGGCGTCCGCCAGCAGGAAGGTGGTGCGCCCCTGCGAGCTGCTGCCGAGGAGGGCTTGGGCGTGGGTGTGGACGACGGGGTCGTTGTCGACGTAGACGACTCGCGCGGAGGGATCCTCGGACTGGACGACTTGGTGCAGGTTGGGTTCGGTCGGAATCCCGGCCCCCAGGTCGAGGAACTGCCGGACCCCCTCTCCCCCTGCGATGTGGCGCACCGCGCGAAGCGTGAAGCCGCGGTTCTCGCGGGCCGTCAAGGCGATCTGGGGGGCGGCTTCCACCGAGTGCTGGGCGGCGGTCCTGTCGGCTGCGAAGTTCGTACGCCCGCCCAGGAAGTAGTCGTACACGCGTGCCGGATGCGGACGGTCGGTGCGCGGCTCGTTCTCGGCGGTGGTCTCCGCCTCGGGCAGTCCGGCCTGCTGCCCGCCCGTCTCACCGCCCGTCAGGCTGGTGGGACGGACACGGCCGGTGACGTACAGGGCCCAGAGAAGGTCGTGCACCGCGCCGGGTCTGTCCTTCGCCAACGGCAGATGCGTCAGCGTTCCCGCCTCGCGCAGCCAGACCGACAGGGTGTCGCGTGAGATGCCCAGCTCACGGGCCGCCTCCTGATCGTCCAGCTCGTGGTGGACCCAGGCCGCCAGCGCGGACAGCAACCGGGGCGAGAGTCCCGCCAGCACGCCGCTCCCCCACATCGCCGCGCCCTCCGCGGCGAGGACCGCACGGATGCCTCCCGTCGGCGAAACCGTTCCCGGCACGGGCGGCGGCAGGCCCGCCAGCCGCAGTGCCAGATCGAGCTTGGCCCTGTCCCCCAGCCGGGTGCGGTCCAGCCCCACCCGTGACGTCAGCTCCTCCATCCGGGCTGCGACCGTTTCCTCGTGCAGACCCAGGAGCCTGCCGGCGCCCGGCAGGCCCATCGCGATCGCTGCCTGGCACACCTCCAGCAGCCGCCGCTGCTCGGATGCGGCCAGGTTCCTCTCCAGCGGCTCCAGCAGCTCACGGGCCCAGGCCCGCGCCGACTCGTCGAGCAGTTCCGCCAGCGGAGGCCGGCCGTCGTGCACCGCTATGCCGCCCGGCGCTCGACGGGCGGCCTCCACGCTGACGGCAGCCGCTTCGTACAGCCCTGCCACATGCTCCAGTGGCCCGCTGCCGCTCACTCCCACGGCACGATCCGGTTCCGCCTCCGCGACCGGTTCCAGCACGGTCTGCACCGGTGCCTGCGCACCGTCCCAGATGACGATGACCTGGGCGTCGTCCACCGGGCACAGCACGGTGAGCGACCGTCCCCACTGGATGGCCTCCTCGACCTCCTCGGCGACTTCCTCACGGATCTCGGACGGCGCCTTCTCCACCACCGCGAGCTGCACGACGCCGGCGGCCGTAAGCCCCGGAGCGAGTGGTTCCACGGCCCGCCCGGCGGACGTCACGTCCCCCACCATCAGGTACTGGAACCCCGAGGTCCGTGCCGCCAGGACCGCCGCGCGCAGCCGGTGCTCGCGCTCCGAGACCTCCCCCTCGCGCAGCAGCCCGGCAACCATCACCGCCACCTGATCCATGCCGATCTGGCCCCGGCCGCTCCACGGCTTCTCGTGCGAGGCGATCAGCAGCCGGTGGGGCGGTCCGACACCCACCGGCCACACCTCGACGGAGCTCCCCTGCACGGTGCCCCGCACCGGCCCGCGCTCGCGGCCCCGTACGAGTTCACGCATCATCCCCGCCTGTTTCGACAACTCCTCGGGCCACGTCTGCTCGCGGTGACCGTCCACCACCGTCACGTGTGCGCCGCTCTCACGTGACACCCACTCCAGGAGAGCTTCCGGGCCGCCGCCTTCCGCCATCGCCTGCGCCGCCAGATGCACGTACTCCTCGACCTGCCGGACCTGCGTCTGCAGTGCCGCGATCTGCGCGCCCGTCAGCGCTTCCGCGACTTTCACCGGGTCGCCTGGGAAGAGCGGCTCGAGCACCGGCACAAGTCCGCAGTCGTCGGCGTCCTCCGCACCACCGCACACCACCACCCCCGCCGCGTCCTCGGCCCGCAGCCGCACCCAGGCCAGACTGGCGCCGCCGGGGGTCACAAGCAGCGCCCGGGCTGTGCGTTCCCCGATCGGTGGTCCGTCCGGGCCGCACCGCATGATCTTGTCCACCACCCGGCCGGGATCCTCAGGCGCATCGCCGCTGCCGGCCCACCGCAGCAGTGGCGGCTCCCCGGCAGTCAGATGGCCCAACGTCAGCATGGTTCCAGCGTCCTGCCGACCACCCGCAGCCGCATGTCGAGTGTCGCTGTACCAGCCTGGCGCGGCCTGTACGGAAGCCGGGCGGCTCTGGTTTCGGGGAGCTACGGAAGGGTGCGGGGGTGCAGGGAGGCACCGGCCCTTGTGCGGTCTCCGCGAACGGTGCATCGTCCGGTCATCGCACAGATATGCAGAACCCGGAATACCGCGCTCCCGAAGGCTGCTGATGCGATCAGACCTGAGCGGTCGCGATCAGTACCCGCAGCAAGAGCTGCAAGAGCTGCAAGAGCTGCAAGCGAGAACTGCACCGACAGCGCCTGGAGTCCGCGCCCGCTCACCGAAGGGCCCGAGGAACCAAGGAACCAGGAAGCAAGGACCGAAGGGACGTCCCGTGACCACCCCGCCTGCCCAGCCCTCCCCCCTCACCGTCGACGAGCTCCCACCGCGGCTCGGCCGGGCGAGCGTCATCGACGTCCGCACCCCCGGCGAGTACGGCTCCGGGCACATCCCCGGAGCGTTCAACATCCCTCTCGACCGCCTCGATGAGGCGCTGCCCGCGCTGCGCACGGCGACCGAGGACGGCGAGGTGATCGTCGTCTGCGCCTCCGG
>Ga0190265_10001617_pt1 | contig 14837 bp, 10 predicted proteins | sample Popmic124T_FD_133135 | JGI IMG/M metagenome (GOLD analysis project Ga0190265, IMG submission 133135) | Populus adjacent soil microbial communities from riparian zone of Indian Creek, Utah, USA - 124 T | ecosystem: Environmental > Terrestrial > Soil > Riparian zone | place: USA: Utah | collected...
CGATAGCTTTGGGCGAGACACCGATAGCTTTGGGCGAGACGTCGATAGCTTTGGGCGAGACGCCGATAGCTTTGGGCGAGACGCCGATAGCTTTGGGCGAGACACCGATAGCTTTGGGCGAGACGTCGATAGCTTTGGGCGAGACACCGATAGCTTTAGGCGAGACGCCGATAGCTTTGGGCGAGACGCCGATAGCTTTGGGCGAGACGCCGATAGCTTTGGGCGAGACGCCGATAGCTTTGGACGAGACGCCGATAGCTTTGGGCGAGACGCCGATAGCTTTGGGCGAGACACCGATAAGCTTCGGAGACTCGGGAAAGACTTGAGCTGAGAGGGCGATAGGTTGCGACGACCCGGGAAAGGCTTGCGGCGAAAGGGCAAAGGCTATCAGAGCGACGGCGATGGCTTGCGGCCCGACGCCAAAGACTTGCGGCGAGACTGCGAAGCTCCTCGACGTCGCGAGGAGCTCAAGCGGTCAGGCGCTGGGCGGCGTTTAACGGGTGTCCTCGACCGTCGCCGCGAAACGCCGCTGGATCTCCTCCGGGGAAAGCTTCTCGATTTCGTGCCCGAGCAGCCATTCATGCCCGAATGGGTCGCGGATGCGGCATTGACGTTCACCGTGGCCCTGATCGACGGGCTCCATCACCATCGTGGCCCCGGCCCGGACGGCGCGTTGGGCCAGCGAGTCCACATCATCGACATGGAGATGGATGGTCGTCCCGGTGCCGCCGATCGCCAGGGGACTCCGGATGCCGTAGTCAGGATGCTCATCTGCAAGGAGCACCGTCACCGGCCCCAGTTTGATCTCCGCATGAGCAATCCGTCCATCGGGTTCGGCCAGCCGGAGAAGCTCCTGCGCGCCGAACACCAGCTTGTAGAAATCGAGGGCGGCGGCTCCACCTCGCACGTGCAGGTAGAGATAGACTTCGTGGATCACGGGCGCCGAGTCCGGAGTCGATTCGCCTGCCATGACGCTCCTCGACCAGCTTCAACCATCTACTCGCATCTACTCGATCGTGACCTTGCCCACGACCGCCTCCGGTGCGGGCACCAATTTCTCCGGGTGCTCCTTCTGCAGCTCCATGAGGTAGGCCACCAGACGATAGGGATCGTGCCCGAAGCGTTCCGAAATGCGGTGACGCACTTCCCGGATCGCAGCAATCTCCTCTTCACCCTGATCGACCGAAGTATCCTGTTCCTGGTTCATGGCTTTTAACCTAACAGTTCCAGAGGAGTTGCCAACACCGGCACATACAGACCAAGCAAGTTGTTGACTCGGCGAATGTGACCGAACTTGTTGGCATTCGCCAAGTGCTGGTAGTTCCATGTTACCAAAAACTCGCACTTGTGGTACGAGGCCAGGGCGAGGTGAAGCGCATCGAAGGAGGGATCGGTTCGCATGAGTCGGTGCTGAACATACGCTTCGACAATTTCCGCTACCGCTGGCGTGATCTCGAGCAGCGGAAGTTCCTGGACCTACCCTGACCTCGTTATCGTCGTTGCCCTTGTTAGTTTCGAGGATATAACTTTGCAACCAATTCCTTGTCCCCTGGGGACAGCTCGGAATTAGCTGATGCCTCGAATGCGTCCAGAGTCAACAAGTCCGGTATCGGGAGCATCATAACGGAATCTGGATCAAACTCACGGTAAAATGGGCTAATGGAGGAAAACTTAGCAAACAGATTCGCATCCACGACCTGCTTCGTCCAATTGTATGGAGGCGCGGAGTAATATCTGTATACCGCCTCTTTATCCCATTTGATCGTAGCCCGAGGGTTAGAGTGCTCATTGATAAGCCCCAACACGAATCCGAAATGCCGCAAGACAGCAGAGCGAAATGCTTTGTCCACTCCTCCATCTACAGGTTCGATCAACGCCATCGTCGGCTGGCCCTTGGGAATTATAAGTGCATCGGTGCCTACATAGGACCAAGCCCCCCCTTGCTTGAAGGAGACCCTGATGTCGGCCTCGCTCTCGTCCACGAAATTAAATTTAATATTAGCGTGCCTAGTCCATTCTTTGGCTACTGCTTCAACTGCCGCACGCGCAGATCGTGAACCATCGAGGAACCCGACACTGATCGTTCTTCCTGGCTGCCATACCTTCAATACAAGCTTCTTCCCTGAGTCCTCCGAGTCTCGCTGGCTCAATATTCCGATGTATAGTTCATCAGCGCGACGTCTCGTCTCCGTGATGGATCCAAGCTGTGCTCTCGCCTCCCCAAGCACCTGCTCGACATCTCGCTTCAATTGTGAGACAACTTGCTTGGCCGCTGCAAGCTCTTTCTGCGTCAGGGCCAGCTCTTCTTGAGCATCATCCATCTCGTCTAATGCCGACTCAAGCCTGAATCCAAACAAGTACGTCCCGGCGACAAGCAATACGCCAAGAACTGCCCCGGCGAACTTGGCGAATCGTACAAGGTCTCTATCCAGAACGTAGGTAATTTGTGCGTTCTGATCTTGCGTTTCTCCCTTGCTGGGCTCTATCGGTCCGAGCGGGACAAGCAGAGAGTGACAGTGACGACACTTGATAGCGTCGTCCTGTATCTCCTCCCTGCAGAGCGGGCATGGCCTCATTTCATTCACACCTATTTACACTGGTACATCAAGAAAGGCGTCGCGCTTACCCTGCGTATCTTAACCTACCTTCTGGCGGATGGCGAAGCCAGCCGGCCCGGAGGCATGTCAATCCAAGCGGGCCGGCCTTGATCGGAAGAGTCAGAGAAAGACCGCGACAAGATCCGTGACCTAGTGTAGTGGGTCCGATATTCGCTCTCAGTGCGGCGCCTACCGACACCCGGTGCGAAAGGGCCATCCGGACGCAACGAAAGGCACCGAACTTCAGGCGCACTACACTAGCTGCTGTCGAGGAAGGTCATCTACGGAGTCTCCATCCCCGGCTGCACGATCTGCTTGCCCGACTTGTCCTTGGCTTCTTTGACCATCTTCCGCACGTCGGCCAGCAGCTTCTTCGCATCGTAGACGATGCCGTCCTTGACCGTGTAGCGGACTCCGCCTACGCGCACGACCTTGTTGTCCGGGGTGACTCGGATGGTTCCCGTGCCGTAGAGAACCTTGAGGTCGGCCAGGGGGTTGTCTTCCACGATCACGAGGTCGGCCAGCTTGCCGGGTTCGAGGGAGCCGATGTCCTTGTCCAGGCCGAGGGCCTCGGCGCCGTCCAGGGTGGCGGCGCGGATCACTTCCAGGGGGTGGAAGCCGGCCTCGCGCAGCAGCTCCAGCTCGCGGATGTAGTCGAAACCGTAGAGCTTGTAGATGTAGCCGCTGTCCGAGCCCGTGGTCACCCGGCCGCCGCGGTTTTTGTAGTCGTTGAGGAAGGCCATCCAGAGACGGTAGTTCTCCCGCCAGTCGACCTCGTTGTCGGTCGTCCAGTGGAGCCAGTAGGAGCCGTGCGACTGGCGGCTGGGGGCGTAGAAGTCCCAGAGCGAGGGGAGGGTGTATTCCTCGTGCCATTCGGCGCGGCGGGCGCGCATCAGGTCCCGGTTCGCCTCGTAGATGGTCAGGGTCGGATCGAGCGTGAAGTCGAGGGCGATCAGCTCGTCGATCACCTGGTTCCAGCGCTCGGAGCCCGGTGCGGCGGCCTGCTTCCAGAGCTTTCCGGCTTCTCCGAAGCGGTGGGATTCGTCGGAGTAGTTGTAGTCCAGGGGATAGTCCTGGACGGTGCGACCGTCGAACAGGGCCTCGGGGAGGCCGTACCAGTGTTCCATCGAGGTCAGGCCCCAGCGCGCCGAGGTTAGGACGTTGACCCGCGAGACGCTCATCTGCGCGTGATGGCAGGTGCTGCGAAGCCCGCGCTTCTTCGCTTCTTCGATGGCCGCCTGCATGATGTCCGGCCGGTAGCCGAAGAACTTGAGGCCGTCCGCCCCCTTCGCGGCCACCTCTCCCACCCACTTGCGGGCCTCGTCGGGGGTGAGGAACGGCTTGTCGCGGCCGAGGCCGAAGAATGCGTAGGCCTCGATGCGCGGGGCGGTGATCTCGTTGCGTCCGCTCTTCGCCTTGTGGTCGAGCGTCCACTCCAGGCCGTTGCCCGAGCCCGGCTCGCGGACGGTGGTGATGCCGTGCCCCATCCAGAGCTTGAAGACGTACTCGGCCGAGGTGCCCTGCTCCCGGCCGCCGATGTGGCCGTGCATGTCGATCAGTCCGGGCAGGGCGTACATGCCGGAGAGGTCGATCTCCCGGTCCCCTTCCTTGGCTTTGGGGCGGGCCTCGGGGTCGATGGCCATGCCCGGGCTGCCGACCGGGACGATCCCCGCGATGCGGTTTTTCTCGATGATGACATCCACCGGCCCCACGGGCGGAGCGCCGGTGCCGTCGATCACGGTCAGGCCGCGGAGGATCAGGCGGTTGTACGGGCCGTCCCCCTCGGCGCGCGGCGGCGAAGGAGGGACGGTCTTTTCTTCCTGGGCATGAGCCAGCGCTGTTACGAGAGGAAGGAGGCCGAGGAGCAGGATCGAAAGCAGGTGGAGGGTTCGAGTCATGGCAGGCGCATCCTGACAGATGAGGGAGCGGAGGGGGAAGCCCTCACCCCCGTCCCCTCTCCCGCCTCCCCGCCCCCCTCGCCGGGAGAGGGGCGCCCCCTCCCTCCCAAAACAACAGCCAGCCAGAAGCAAGTCTCCCCCTCTCCCAGGGAGGGGGATGGGGAGGTGGGAGAGGGGGCCAGGGGGGTGAGGGGCTCCGGTTGGAGTAGAATCAACCACAACTTCCGGGTCTTCGCATCGATGAGCCAGCCATCCTCGGCCGCCGCGTCGTCCTTTTCCGTCGTCTGTCCAGGCTGCGGGCAGCGGCTGCGCTTTACCATCGGGGCGGATACGCCCCCCCGCGTGCGGATCCGGTGCTCGTCGTGCAACACGCAGTTTGGCGTGCGGAAGCCGGGGGCGGACCCCGCGCAGGGTGACGTCACGGTGGCGGGCTCGACTCCCCCTACCCTGGTCGGTATACCGATACCGGCCGCTCCTCCCAAGCCCGCTCCCCAGGACGCGACCAGCCCGCTTCCTCATAAGGCCTCGCAGACACCGCCCCGGTCCCGGGATGAGCCGGCGCTCGCTCCCGGCGAGACGATCGCGGGGCGGTACCGGGTCATCCGGTTCCTGGCCCGGGGCGGCATGGGGGAGGTGTACGAGGTCGAGGACCAGGAGCTGCGCGACCGGGTCGCCTTGAAGACGGTGCGCTCCGAGGTGGCCCGCGACCATCTGGCGATCGAGCGCTTCCGCCGCGAGATCCAGCTCGCGCGCAAGGTCACGCATCCGAACGTGTGCCGGATCTTCGACGTAGCCTTCCACAGCGGGACCATGGTGCTCACCATGGAGCTTCTCGAAGGCGAGACCCTGGCGCAGCGCCTCCGCCGCGCAGGTCCGATGTCCACGGAGGAGGCCCTGCCCATCGCCCGGCAGATCGCCGATGCGCTCCATGCCGCGCACCAGGCCGGGATCATCCACCGGGATCTCAAGCCGGGGAACGTGGTGCTCACCGAGCTGCGGGGCACGGCACGAGCGGTGGTCACCGACTTCGGGCTGGCCCGCCTGGAGTCGGGCGAGGACGCCATGACCCTGACCATCCAGGCCGGGGTGGTCGGCACGCCCGCCTACCTCGCGCCCGAGCAGGTGGAGGGCAAGGAGATCACCGGCGCGGTCGACATCTACGCGCTCGGGATCGTCCTCTATGAGATGCTGACCGGGACCGTGCCGTTCGTGGGCGACACCGCCCTCTCGGTGGCGGTCCGCAGGCTGCAGGAGAAACCGGCTTCGCCGCGGGTTCACGTGCCCGGCCTCGATCCGCGATGGGAGGCGGCGATCCTTCGCTGCCTGGAGCGCGATCCCGCCACCCGGTTCGCCACAGCTCCGGAGGTGGTCCAGGCCCTGACCGGACCCGTCGCGCCGAAACCTCAACCGATCGAAGAGAAGCCGCCTCCTACCCCTCCACCCGCGAAGAGGAACCTGCCGCCAAGGACCCAGCTCCTTGCCCTCGCCGCCCTGTTCCTGGTCGCCGTCGTGGTCGGCTGGTTCCGCTACCAGGGGTGGCGCGCCGAGCAGGATCTGACGCCGGAGGGGCGCCTGGCCCGGCTGACCGAGAGGATGGCGGAGGGGATCACCGCCCGCCGCTCGGTCGCGGTGCTCGGCTTCCAGAACCTGACGAAAACCCCGGGCACCGAGTGGCTCTCCACGGGGATTGCCGAGATGCTCTCCTCGGAGCTCGGCGCCGGAGGCGGTCTGCGGATCGTGTCCGGCGAGAACGTGGCCCGCGCCAAGGTGGAGCTGGGCCTCGGGGACTCGAACAGCCTCGCGGCGGACACCCTGGCCCGCGTCCGCACCCGGCTCGGAACGGATGCGGTGGTCCTCGGCTCGTTCGCGGTCGTGGACACCCCGGCCGGCTGGAGGATCCGCCTCGACGTCCGGTTGCAGGATACCCAGGCCGGGGAGACGACCACGGTGGCCGAGAGCGGTCCCGAGGCGGAGCTGTTCGACCTGGTGGCGCGAGCGGGCCGCCGGCTCCGCGAGGGGATGGGGGCGGACACGGCGGGGGTACAGGTCGCGAGGGCCTCCAGCACGGAGGCCGCCCGCCTCTACTCGGAGGGCATGAACAGGCTGCGGCTCTTCGAGCCCGCGGCCGGGCGCGACCTCCTGGAGCGGGCCGTGGCCGCCGATCCGCGCAACGCCCTCGCCCACTCCGGTCTCGCCACGGCCCTGGCCACCCTCGGCTACGACCGCAGGGCACGGGAGGAGGCCAAAACCGCGTTCGAGCTGTCCGCGAACCTGCCCCCGGAGGACCGCCTGTTGATCGAGGGGCGCTACCGCGAGACGGCCCAGGACTGGAGGCGGGCGGTCCAGATCTATTGGGACCTCTGGTCGATGTTCCCGGACGATCTGGATCATGGGCTGAGGCTCGCCGCGGCCCAGACCGCGGCCGGCCAGGCGGAGGAGGCGCTCGCCACGGCCGAGGCCCTCCGGGCTCTGCCCCCTCCCTCGAACGGGGACCCCCGGATCGATCTGGCCGAGGCCATGGCCGCCGGAGCCCGCGCCGATTTCCAGCGCCAGCGGAACGCCTCGGGCCAGGCCGCAACCAAGGCGTCGGCGCAGAAGGCGACGCTGATGGTCGCCCAGGCCCGGCTCATGGAGTGCCGCGCCCTCCGCAACCTGGGCCAGGCCGAACCGGCCCTCGCGGCCTGCGCCGAAGGGCAGCGTCTCTACGACTCCAAGGGGGACCGGGCCGGGGTCGCCGAAGCCCTGACCCATGCCGCCAACGTGCGGTTCGACCGCGGCGAGCTCGCCGACGCCTCGCGGCTCTATGAGGAGGCGCTGGAGACGTACCGCGGCATCGGCAACCGGGGCGCGGAGGCCGGGGCTCTGAACAACATGGCGGTCGTGCTCCGGAGCCAGGGCGATCTGGACCGGGCGAGCCAGCTCTATGAAGAGGTCCTCGCCGTCTCGCGGGAGATCGGCAGCAGGGCGGGAGAGGCCTACGCCCTCAACAACCTGGCGGGAGTGCTCCTGCGCCGGGGACGTCTGGATGAGGCGGGCAAGCTTTTCGACCAGGCGCTGGCCATTCGGAGGGAGCAGGGGGACAAGAGCGGCGAGGCCTATGCCCTGGACAACCTCGGCGTTGTCCTCCGCCGCAAGGGGGAGCTCGCCGCGGCCCGGCAGCGGCACGAGACCGCGCTCCGTCTGCGCAAGCAGACCGGTCAGAGGATCGGCGAGGTCGCCTCGCTCAACAACCTGGGCACCCTCTTCCTGGACCAGGGGGATCTCGCCGCAGCCCGGAAGAGCTTCGAGTCCTCCCTGGCCACGTGCCGGGAGACGGGAAGCCAGAGCTCCATGGCCTACGCCCTGTTCGGTCTCGGAGAGGTCCTGGCGCGGGGGGCAAAGCTCGACGAAGCCCGGAAGCGTCACGAGGAGGCCCTCGCCTTGCGCGAGCGCCTGGGAGAAAAGGGCACCGCGGCCGAGAGCCGTCTGGCCCTGGCCATCCTCCTCCTGGAACAGGGGGACACTGCGAAGTCCGCAGAGCTGGCGGGACTGGCCGCCACGGAGCTCGAGCGCCAGGGTGCCGTCGACGGACAGGCCCTCGCCCTGGCAATCTCGGGCAAGAGCCGGGAAGCCCTCGCCCTCCTCGAAGGCAGCCAGGACCTCCGCGCCCGGCTGGCCGTCCAGCTCCGGGCGCACAGCTCCGCCGAAGCCCTCAGCGAGGTGATCGATCAGGCCACTAAAGCGGGCTTCACGGAGATCCGCCTCGAAGCGGGCCTCGCCCTGGCCCGGATCGAAGGGGGTCGAGGAAGGAGCCGGCGCTCAGCTGTGGAGAAGGAAGCCCGGGAGAAGGGCTACCTTCGGATCGCGGGCAAGGCGGCGGTCTAAGGGCTGCTCAGCAGCGAGAGATCCGCCCCGCTCTCCCGCGCCTTTTTGGTCGCCTGGTCCAGCTCATCGGCGTGGCCGGTCGCCCGGGCCGCGATGGCCAGCAGGACGTAACCCTCGGTGCTGTCGAGCTGACCGGCCTTCAGAAGACCCTTGCGAAGGCGCCGGAAAGCCTTCTCATACTCCCCGCGCCGCATCTCGATGCGGGACGTCAGCACCTTCAACTCCTCGTCGACCCAGCCCTGGTAGGAGCCGAGCACGCGCTCGGCGCGATCGAGGGCGGTCTGGGCGTCGGCATCCCGGGCCTGGTCCAGGAACAGGCGCGCCCGCCCGAGCTCGATCTGGGCGTTCCACAACCGCTCCTGGCGCTTGAGGTCCCGCTTCTCCTCCTCCGATCCGGTCTCGACCTCGGCCGCGAGCGCCTTGCCGTACAACGCTTCGGCTTCCGCGTGCTTCCCCGCCGCGGCAGCATCGATCCCCTGGAAGAAGAGTACCTGCTTCGGGTGGCGGCTCTCGTCGAAGAAGCGGCCGAAGACTACGGCGTTGCGGTCGAGCCAGACCCGTTGCGGCTCGTGATCGACGTCGATCGTCAGATCGGTGCTCTCCCCCTTCAACAGGGTATGCCCCCTGACCGTGGCGTTGGGAACCTTCTCCTTCGCCTTGCGTCCGCCCTCGGCCCGGGCCGGGTCGAAGACCGCGATCTCCACCGGCACGACCAGGGAGGACGACTCGACCTGGATCTGGTCGAGCTTCTCCCGCGTGACGTCGAGCCCGCCGCCCTCGGACTTCACCACCCGGTAGCGGAAGCGGTACGGCGTCTGCTGACGGGCCTCGATCTTGACGGCCCACTTGCCGTCAGCCTTCGGCTCGAACCCGTAGCGGTAGTACACCTCGGGCAGGCCGGTCCCGTAGACGAACTGGTCGGCGAACCAGTCGAGCTCGGTGGCCGTGATCCGCTCGATCAGCGACAGGAAGTCGCCGGTGGAGATGGCGCGGTTCGCCACCACCTTGACCACCTGGTTCAGGATCTTCGGGAAGTTCTCCTCCCCGAGAGTCCGGGCCAGCATGTCGAGGATCACCGCCCCCTTGTGGTAGACGATGGCCTGGTAGGCGTCGCCCGCCCGGCTGGAGAAGAGCCGCTCGCCGAGCACCACCGGCCCCACGGACTCGATGGTGCGGCCGTCGGGAGTCGCGGCGGTGAGGGCCTCCTGCCATCCGGCCGTGGGACCGAGGCCGTAACGGCCTTTCCAGTCCAGCCGTTTGCGGGCATAGAGGAGGGCGCAGTAGTTCGCCATGGCCTCGCTGATCCACTGGTCGCGGTAGCTGGCCCAGCCCACGGCGTGCGCCCACCACTGGTGCGCGATCTCATGAGCGATCACGGTCCGGCGGTCTTCCAGCCCGAAGAAGACGTTCCAGGCCTCCAGGTCGACCATCATCATGCTGGAGAGCGTCACGAACCCGAGCGTGGCCTGGGAGAAGCCGCGCGGCACGGTGACGACCGTCAGCTCGTCGAGGGGGTAGGGGCCGAACAGCTCCTCGAAATAGACGAGCGAGTCGGCGACCGTTTTGGTGATCTCCTCCCGCGTCTCCTTGCCCATGCGCTGGACCTCGGGATCGAACGCCATCGTCAGCCGCACATGGCCCGCCTGCGCGGTTTCGATCTTCAGCTTGCCCACCTCGAAGGAGAACCATCCGGAGGGGACTTCCAGGACGCGCCGCTCCCAGAGCATCCCGTCCGTCCCTTCGCCACCCTCGACCTTCTGGCCGGCGGCCAGGAGGTCCAACTTCTTCGGCCAGCGGAAGGTCACGTCGTACTTCGCGCGGTCCACGGTCCCGGCATGCGGGTACCACTCGGTGGTGTCGCGCAAGGCGAACGATCCCCCGTCCCGGTCGATCAGGCTGCCGGCGTACTCCACGACGATGCCGACCGTGGCGTCTTCCGCGGGAGCCGCCGACAGGAAGACGGTCAGGTCCCGGCCGGAGCGCTGGACGAAGAGCTCCGCTCCGCCGGCGTCCGTCACCTTCGTCACCTGGAGGTCGTTGTTGAGGCGCAGGTTGACGGCGCGGGAGCCGCGCAAGATGGGCTTCAAGTCGAGCCGCGCCTTGCCCTGGAGCCTCAGATCCTTCTCCGCCACGGAGAGCTCGATCGTGTACTTCTCCGGCTCGAAGGTGGCCCTCCCCGGGACCGGCTTGCCCTCCTTGTCGCGCAGCGAGGCGGACAGCCAGGTGTCCCACTGGCCGAGGTCTTCCAGCTCGACGCCGATCAGCCGCCCCTTGCGCTGCTCGCGGGAGATCTGCCGCAGGATCTTGCGCTTCTCCTTCTCGGTCGCCTCGATCGGCACGAAGCGGCCGAGCGTGACCTGCTCCTGCGCCTGGGGCTCCACGACATAAAGGAAGTCGCCCTGCTCGCCGCCCCGGAGCCAGGCTGCGAAGAAGCCCTGGTACGAAGGCTCTCCCGCGACGTCCATGAGGACGGCTCCTTCGACGCCCAGGAGCTTGCGCTCGGGCCTCGCCTTCCAGAGGGCATAGGCCTCCTCCGCCCGCTTCAGGAGCGCGGGGTCCAGGCTCTCGACCTTGGGCTTGCGCAGCATGGCGTCCACCGCGGCATCGAGACCCAGCACGAGGGTCATCTCCGTGAACTCCTCCTCCAGCCGGGTACCGCCCGTGAAGAGCTCGAGCTGCCCGGCCTCGATCTCATCCGGCGGATCGATCCGGATCTTCCCCTTGCCGAAGAAGAGCAGCTCGACGGTCTTGCCGCCGACCGGGGTCACGGGCAGGAGCGTCCCCTCTTCGAGCTGGAGCACGGCGAGCCCCGCGTTCAGCTTCACGTTCTTGAGGGAGACGGCCCGACCCGGGTCCACCCGGGAGGCCTCGAGCTCGCGCCGGATTGCTGCAGGGTCAGTTGCCCACGCAGGTCCCGCCAGGAGAAGGAAGAGGAGTGTGAGTCTGGAGAGGGGCATGCAGATCTCCTTCAATCCCTCAGTGTCAGGCCTGCGCATTCCGTTTCGCCGGGGCTACCGCGGTGATTCCGACCGCCGCGGCCAGGGCCATCGCCGCTCCGAACGTGAACGCCGCCGATGCTCCCCATCGGTCCCAGATCACGCCGAAGATCAGGGAGGCAGGGAGCGCTCCCAATCCCAGGGCCAGGTTGTACCAGCCGAACGCCGCTCCCCGCCGGTCGGCCGGGACGAGGTCGGCGACGAGCGCCTTCTCCACCCCCTCGGTCAATCCGAAATAGATCCCGTACACGGCAAAGAGCGCCCACGCCTGCCACTCGGCGCCGGCCCGTCCCAGAAGGAAGTAGACCGCCGCGTAGACCAGCCATCCGGTGACCAGGAGCGGCTTGCGGCCGAGACGGTCAGACAGTGCCCCGCCCGGAGTGCTGGAGAGCGACTTCACCACGTGCAGCATGGCCCAGAGGATCGGGATCAGGGCGGCGTCGACTCCCAGGTCGGAGGCGCGCAGCAGGAGGAAGGCATCGGTCGAGTTTCCAAGGGTGAAGAGGAAGAGGACGCCGAGGAACGCCCAGAACCGCCTTCCGAGCCGGGCGTGGGGATCGAACTTCTTCGAGGATGAATCGGTGACGCGGGGCACTTCGCGGACTCCGAAGACCAGGGCGGCGACCGCGAGAGCGCCGGGAACGATCGTCAACAGGAAAAGCTGCCGGAGGTCCATCTCCGTCCAGCGCAAAAGGGCGAACGCCAGGAGCGGTCCGACCACGGCGCCGGCATGGTCCGCGGCCCGGTGGAAGCCGAACGCTCGCCCGCGGATGGCCGGATCGACCGAGTCCGCGATCAGCGCATCCCGCGGGGCTCCGCGAATCCCCTTGCCGACCCGGTCCGCGACCCGGACCGCGAGCACCTGGGAAGCCGACTGCGCCAAACCGATCAGCGGCCGGACCAGGGAGGCGATGCCGTAGCCCAGCAGAACCAGCGGCTTGCGTCTCGGGACCCGATCCGAGAGCCAACCGCTGCCCAGCTTGAGCAGAGCCGCCGTGGACTCCGCCGCCCCCTCGATTGCCCCCACCGCCATCGCGCTCGCTCCCAGAACGGTGGACAGGAACACGGGGAGCAGAGGGTAGGTCATCTCGCTCGCCACATCGGTGAGGAGGCTCACCGCCGCCAGGGCGAAGACGTTGCGGCCGAGACGCGAGCGCACGGCCTGGATTTTAGGCTGAAAATCGGCCTGAAAACAAAACGGCCGGCGCGAACGCCGGCCGTTCCAGAGATTCGAGAAAGCGGAGAGACTAGCCCTGCTTCTGGCGGGTGATGCCCTTCTGCTGGGAGCCCTTCTTGGTCTTCTCCGTGCCCTCCTTCTTGGCGGGCTTCTTGTCCCCCGCCGCCTTCTTGGGCTTGGCCTCCTTAGCCGGCTTCTCCTTCGCCGCCTTCTCCTTGGCCGGCTTCTTCTCCTTGGCGGACTTCGGCTCCTTCTTGGCCTTGGTCTCCTTGGGAGCCTCGGCCGGAGCCGCGACCGACTCGCGCTCGACCAACTCGATGATTGCCATCTCGGCGCCGTCGCCCTGGCGCGGTCCGAGCTTGACAATCCTCAGGTAGCCGCCCGGACGCTCGGTGAAGCGCGGCGCGATCTCGTCGAAGAGCTTCTTGACGAGCTCGCGCTTGATCAGCCAGCGCAGAGCCCAGCGACGGTCGTGGACCGTGCCGTGCTTGCCCCGGGTGATCACCTTCTCGGCGATCGGACGCAGCTCTTTGGCCTTGGGCAAGGTCGTGATGATCCGCTCGCTCTCCATGAGTGACTGGAGCTGGTTGCGGAACAGGGCCTCGCGGTGGCTGCTGGTCCGGCCCAGCTTCCTGCCCCTGACAGCGTGACGCATGATGTGTCCCCTCCTAGGGCAAAAAGGCCTAGGCCGAAGCCCCGGCTCCCGGCACTTCCATGCCGAGCGAAAGACCCAGCTTATCCAGGACCTCCTGGACCTCCTCCAGCGACTTCTTGCCGAAGTTCTTCGTCTCCAGCATGTCCTTCTCGGTGCGCCGGACGAGGTCGCGGAGGGTGTGGATGTTGGCGTTCTTGAGCGAGTTGGCCGAGCGGACCGACAGGTCGAGCTCGTCGATGTTCTTGGCCAGCAGGGCATCCAGCCCGGCCAGCTCCTCGCGGCCGAGCTCGCCGCCGTCGTGCCGCAGGCTCTCCTCGCTCTGGATGAAGATGCCGAGGTGGTCCTTGAGCAGCATGGCCGCGAGCGAAACCGCCTCCTCGGGGCTGATCGTGCCGTTGGTCCAGACCTCCAGGATCAGGCGCTCGTAGTCGGTCGTCTGACCCAGGCGGGCGGCCTCGACGCGGTAGTTGACGCGCCGCACCGGGCTGTGGGCGGAATCGAGAGGGATCCAGCCGATGCCCATGGACTCGTCGAAGTTGCGGTCGGCCGCGACGTAGCCGCGCCCCTTGCGCACCTGCGCCTGCAGCTTGAGGTGCGCCTCCTCGTTGAGGGTGGCCACGTGGACCGACTGGTCGTGGATCTCGACCTGCGGGTCCTCGGCCATCTGGCCGGCGGTGACGTTGCCCGGCCCCTGCACGTCGATCGAGAGCACCTTCGGCTCGTCGGTGTGCAGATGGATCGGGATCTGCTTCAGGTTGAGGATGATGTCCGTCACATCCTCCTGCACGCCCGGAATCGAGGAGAACTCGTGGAGCACTCCCTCGATGTTGATCGCCGTAATAGCCGCCCCCTCGATGGAGGACAGCAGACAGCGCCGCAGGGCGTTGCCGATCGTCGTGGCAAAGCCACGCTCGAAGGGCTGGGCGGTGAAGCGGCCGTAGGTCGGCGTCAGGCTCTGCGAGTCGACCTCGAGGCGCTTCGGGCGCTGGAAACCTTTCCAAAGCATTCTTGAGACTCCTTCCCAGGGTGAACCCCGGGTATTTTTAGCGGCTGTAGAGCTCGACGATCAGCTGCTCCTGGATCGGGAGCTTGATGTCCTCGCGCGTCGGCAGGCGAAGCACCTTGCCGGTCACGTTCTCGGCGTCGAGCTCCAGCCACTCCGGGACGCCCCGGCCGCGGGCGGTCTCGACGCTCGACCGGATCAGGGGATTCTTGCGGCTGGCCTCCTTGACCACGACCGACTCGTTCGACTTGACCTGGTACGAGGGGATGGTGACCTTCCGGCCGTCGACCTGCACGTGGCCATGGCGGACGAGCTGGCGCGCCTGGGCCCGCGACGCCGCGAAGCCGAGGCTGTAGACGACGTTGTCGAGCCGCCGCTCCAGCATCACCAGGAGGTTCTCGCCGGTGATGCCCTTGCGGCGGTCGGCCTCCTCGAAATAGTTGCGGAACTGGCTCTCGAGCACACCGTAGATGCGCTTCACCTTCTGCTTCTCGCGGAGCTGAAGGCCGTAGCCCAGCGTCCGGCGGCCGCGCCGCGTGCCGTGCTGGCCCGGCGGGAAGTTGCGCCGCTCGACCGCGCACTTCTCCTTGAAGCAGCGGTCACCCTTGAGAAACAGCTTCATCCGCTCCCGGCGGCAGAGCCGGCAG
>Ga0190265_10001618_pt1 | contig 14830 bp, 9 predicted proteins | sample Popmic124T_FD_133135 | JGI IMG/M metagenome (GOLD analysis project Ga0190265, IMG submission 133135) | Populus adjacent soil microbial communities from riparian zone of Indian Creek, Utah, USA - 124 T | ecosystem: Environmental > Terrestrial > Soil > Riparian zone | place: USA: Utah | collected...
CACCGCCTCGGTGCAAGCGGGGACGCGCAGCCGCAATTACCAGCTGGCGTTCACCGAGCCGTTCGCCTTCGGCCGGGCGATCACGCTCGGCGGCAGCGCCTTCTCGAGGAAGCTCGATTACGCGATCGCCGCCAACACCCTCGACTACAGCGAGGTGCGCAGCGGCATCAATCTGACCTCCGGCGTGCCGTGGAAGAGATTCAGCCGCTGGTTCCTGAGCTACGGCTACGAAGTGGTCGATACCGCGATGACCGCCGACCTGCGGAAGGCCCTCAGCACCACGACGACACCGTTCCTGGAGGACGGCAGGTTCGTGGAGAGCAGCGTCACGCCGTCCTTCGTGCACAACACCGTGGACAATCCGTTTGCGCCTCGACGCGGGAAGCGCCTCAGCGTCACCTATCAATACGCCGGCGGCCTGTTGGGCGGCACCAGCGACTTCATCAAGCCCGAAGTGACGGCCATTCAATACCTCCCGCTCACGGCGCGGACCTCGCTGGGCGTGCGCGTCAACGGCGGCCGCATCTGGACCTTTGGCAGCACCAGGCTGCCCTACTACCAGCGCTACTTCCTCGGCGGCGAGACCCAGATTCGCGGCGTGGACATACGCACCGTCGGTCCGACGAACGAGAACGGGGTGGCCACCGGCGGCACGGCGTTCGCGCTCTTCAATGCCGAGCTGTCGTACGACATCTTGCCGGCGGTGCGGGCGCTGGCCTTCCACGACGCCGGCCAGGCGTGGGACGAGACGCAGCGAATCGATCTCCGGCAATTGCGCACGTCGACGGGCCTCGAGCTCCGCGTCACGCTGCCGGTGCTCAATGTGCCGTTCCGCCTGATCTACGCCTGGAACTTCTATCGCGACACCTTCCAGCCACCGCGCGGCTTCCGCTTCGCGGTTGGCACCACTTTCTAGCGCTGCCTGTCGATTGAGGAGATGAACAACGATGAACCGTTCCCTGACCGCCGTGATGATCTGCGCGTGCCTGTTGAGTGCGTGTCAGTCACCAACCGATCCTGATGACACCCTGGACGTCGACGACGTTCTCGACCTCTCGCTGTCGCCGAGTCCGGCGGTGGCTACCGAGGCTACCGACGGCCGGACGTATCGGGTGGTGCGCGGCAACAATCAGCCCGACGAGATCCTGCCGTTCGACTGGACGACGACGTTCACGGTCACCGCGACGCTGAACAGCAATGCGAGCGACGAGGATGCGAACATCGAATTTCCCGTGGACATCACGTCCGTGGCGGTGCTGGTGAAGCAGGCGTCCGGCGGGATCGTCACGCCGCCGAGCGGCGGTGAAGCGGAGCACTACTTCTCTGTGACCGAAGCGAGCGCGAACCGTTACGCGTCGGCGAACTCGAGTGTCAGCATCAAGCTCGATGTCTGGTACGACTTACCGAGCCTGCGGCGCGAGGCGCTGATCACCGTGACCATGAACTTCCAGGACAACGACGGCCAGTCGTTCTCGAAAGCGTATGACGTGCGCGTGGCGCCTTGACGGCTGCCGGATCAACTGGCCGTGGCGCTCAGTTCGTGATTGCCAGCCTGGCCGATCGGGTCCTGAGACGGCACGCCATCACGATACGTGATCCGTGCCGAGGCGATGGCCGGCACGCGCTCGCCGGCGGTAATGATGCCGCACAGGTTGAGCGGATCGGCGGCGCTGATGGTCACCGTGTCGCCGGTCACTGTCGTGCGGCGCACCTGTCGCGCCACTGCCACCGCGTCGGGCAAGGCGAACTGCTCGCCCGGCAGGCCCGACACGAAGCGGCCGCCGCGAATGTCGCCGCGGGCCTCGAGGCGGCGATAGACCCGTAGCAGCTCGCGCCACGGCACCGGGTACGGTTCACGCGCCAGCAGTCGCCGGCACATGATGCCGTAGCGCTGCAGCAACACCTGCGCATACTGCTCGACCGCGGCTTCGTACTCCCCGCCAGGGCCCGCCGGCGTACCCGTATCAAGCGTCGACCATCGACCGCCCGAAGTGGTGCGAGCGGTCGTCGCGCCGTAGCCGGCCAGAGAGTGCGCCGGCGAAGGCGGACTAAACATCGATTGGAGGCCCGCAAAACCGTCGGATGCGACGAGCCCCGCCCATACCAGTTCCGACAGGGCCTCGCGCACGTCATGCACCGTCATCGCGCCGGCATCCGCGATTCCCTGCACGAACTGCGCGCCGCGCTCGAGCACCTTCAACACCACGGCGCCGGTAGCGGAGACCTGGGCACTGGCGCGATCGGCGTTGGCGAGCAGCCGCCACGCGGGCGCGTGATCGCGCAGGAACAACGACACCGGCGTGGCGCGGATTGGACGTGGCGGCAGCAGTGCCGATGGTGATGGCGATGGCGGCTGGGTCAGCCTCGCCCATGCCGCTTCGCCGCTGTAACACAGCAAGTCGAGCGTCGACGTGTCGTAGCCGCCCACCCGCGCGGGCAACACGTGCTTGTCCCACGCATCGGCGGCCAGCTCGAAGCCATCGAGTTGCCCCACCACGATGCGCAGGCCTGCCACGCCGCTGACGCGGCTGGACGGCGTCAGATGCTGCCATTCGAAGAGGAAGCGCATGAAGTCGGCCGGCGAAATCGGCTGGATCTCCGCGCGCAGTCGCTGCAGCGTGGCGCGATGGATGCGCGCCAGCAACCGGCGGTCGCACCACTCTTCGGCGGCGCCGCCCGGAGAGAACCAGCCGCGCAGCACCACGCCTTCGGATTCCAGATCGAGGAGCACGGTCTCGGCTTCCGCCGCGTCGAACCCGAGCGGTTCGCCAAGCTGGCGCGGCGTGACCGGCCCGAGCAATGCGAGCCGGCCGCGGAACATTTCCACGGCGGCGGTCGCGCGCGTCCAGGTCGCGGCGGCGCGCTCCGGCGGCGCGGTGATGGCCGGCTCGAACCGAACGTCGGCGCGAACCGCCTGCAACTCCGGCAGCCGTTCGGCGGCGACCCACACCGGGCCCGGCCATGAGTGGTGCGACGCGGCGGTCGCGCGGCCGGCGGCGACCAGGTCGTCCACGAGCGGCCGCCACTCGCTGTCCCGATTCACTTCAGCCGCGGTCAGGAATCCCGCCGTCACCAGCGTGTCGTGCAGCTCGTCGGCGTCCCGTGGATCCGGCCTCGCTTCGTCCCGGACGGCGGCAATCGCCGACGCATCGAGGACGCCGAGCGCGATGGTGTCCTTGTCGCCGCTCGATCGGCGCGTTTGCACGGCGTGCGCCCGCCGCTCTTCGAGCGGCGCATCGTCGAGGAAGGCGTACGGCCGTGCATGCAGGATCTCGTGTGAGAGCGGCGACGGCTCGGTGGTGTCGCGGGCCAGGCACTGAATGTCGCCGGCGTGCACGCGCGAGAGGATGTCGAGGAGGCGCGGCAGGTCCATGGCCTCTTCGAGACAATCGCGCACGGTCTGGCTGACGAGCGGGTGATCGGGGATCTGCCGGTCGCCGGGAATGTTCTCGATACACGCGGCCGCGTCGGGAAATGCCGCGGCGAGCAGGTCGTCCGCGCGCATCCGCTGCAACGGCGCGGCGACGCGCTTGCCGCCATGCATGCGCGCGACCGCCAGCGAGATGGTGGTATTCCATCGCCACCGCGTCTGGAACACGGGCGCATCGAGGAACGCCTGCACCAGGATCTCGCGCACGGTGGACGGGTGCAGGTAGCGAAACACGTCGGCAAGTGGAAATGCGTGCTGATCGCTCAGCGAGAGCAGCAGGCCTTCCTCGGTTGCCGCCGCCTGCAGCTCGAAGTTGAACTGGCGGCAGAACCGCTTGCGCAACGCCAGCGCCCAGGCCCGGTTGACGCGGCTGCCGAACGGCGCGTGCAGCACGAGCTGCATGCCGCCCGAGTCGTCGAAGAATCGCTCGAGGATGATCGTGTCGTGGGTGGGCAAGGCGCCGAGAATCTGCACCGACGCCGCGAGGTATTCGACAATCTGCGCGGCCGCCTCGCGCGACACGCCGGATTCGGCGATCAACCACGCGACGGCCGCATCCAGATCGCGCGACAGCAAATGTGGCTCGAGGCCGCCCCGCAGATCGCTGACGATGGTGGAGAGCTCCGCGGATCGGCCGGGCGCCTCGCCGAGCCAGAATGGAATGGTCGGCGGTGCGCCATGCGCATCCGCCACGCGGACCACCCCGCTGGCCACTTGCAGAATGCGCCACGAGTTGTTGCCGAGCTGAAAAATATCCCCGGCGTTGCTCTCGATCGCGAAGTCCTCGTTCAGCGTGCCGAGGAAGGTCTCGTCGGGGTCGAGGACGACGCGGTAGTCCGCGACGTCGGGAATGGCGCCGCCCGAGGTAAGGGCGGTCATGCGCGCCGAACGTTTGGCCACCACCCGCCGGTTCACCTCGTCGCGATGGATCAGGCCGCCACGGCGGCCCCGCCGGGTGGTGAAGCCCTCGGCCAGCATCTTGAGAACGGCGTCGAATGCCTGCCTCTCGAGATTTCGATACGGCCACGCGCGCCGGACCATCGCAAACAGGTCGTCTTCGCGCCAGTCGTGGCACGCGGACTCGGCGACAATCTGTTGCGCCAGCACGTCCACCGGCGCATCGAAGGCGATCAGGCGATCGAGCTCGCCTTGTTTCACGGCGGTCATCAGCGCCGCGCACTCCACCAGGTCGTCGCGGGTTTCCGGGAACAGGCGGCCCTTCGGCGTGCCGTGAATGGTGTGGCCGGCGCGGCCGACACGTTGCAGAAGCGTGCTGATCCTTCGCGGTGAGCCGATCTGGCACACGAGATCGACGTGCCCGATGTCGATGCCGAGCTCCAGCGACGCCGTGGCCACGACGGCGCGGACGCTGCCGTGCTTCAAGCGCTGCTCGGCGTCGAGCCGCCGCTCCTTCGAGAGGCTGCCGTGGTGCGCGGCGACCTGGTCCTCGCCGAGCCGATCGGCCAGTTGCCGCGCCAGCCGCTCCACCATCTTGCGCGTATTGACGAACACGAGCGTGGTGCGATGCTCGCGGATCAGCGCCGCAATGCGGTCGTAATACTCCGCCCACACGTCATGCGCCATCACCGCTTCGAGCGGCGACGCCGGCAGCTCCACCGCGAGATCGAGGTCGCGCCGATGGCCCTCATCGATCACCGCGCAATCGGCCACATCGTCGTGGACCGCGGCCGTGCCGACGAGGAAGCGAGCCACCGCTTCGACCGGCCGCTGGGTGGCCGACAAACCGATGCGCAGCGGCGGCCGGCGGGTAATCGCGCCGAGACGCTCGAGCGACAGTGCCAGATGAGCGCCGCGGCGGGTGCCGATCACCGCGTGGATTTCGTCGACAATCACCGTGCGGACGCGGGCCAGCCGTTCGCGGCTACGCTCCGACGTCAACAACAGGTAGAACGACTCGGGCGTCGTGACGAGAATGTGCGGCGGCGTCTTCAACATCGCCGCGCGTGCCGCACCGCTGGTGTCGCCGGTTCGCACGGCCGACGTGATCACCGGCGCCTCGATGCCCATCCCGGCGGCGATCGCCCGGATGCCCGTCAGCGGTTCGGCCAGATTCTTGTGGATGTCGCTGCTCAGCGCTTTGAGCGGAGAAATGTAGACCACCCGCGTTTCTTCGGGCAGCCCGTGCTCGATGCCTTCGCGAAATAAATCGTCGATGGCACTCAGGAATGCCGCGAGTGTCTTACCGGATCCGGTGGGCGCGGCAATGAGCGTATGGCGGCCGTCGCGGATCGATGCCCAGCCGGCCGACTGCGCGGCCGTCGGCGGTCCAAGCGTGGACGCCAACCAACGTTCAACTGCGGGATGGAATGTGGTCATATCCCCCGCCTTGCGGCGGGGGATCTGATTATCGCATCGTCACGCTCATCGCCGGATCGCGTTGGATCACGGCTCGAGCGTAACTGCAGATCGGGAGGACGCGAAGCTTCGCGTCCTTGGCGAACTCAACGGCTTTCGCGACCAGCTGACGGCCGAGCCCGGTGCCGCGCAGCTCCGGCGATACCTCGACGTACTCGATTCGCATCAGCCCCACTTCGGGCCGCGTGAATTCGAGAAAACCGAGGCGTTCGCCGTCGATGCGCAGCACGAACTCGTGCACACCATTCAGTTCTTCGCGATCGATGGAGACGTTGCGAGTCACCTGTCGATTCTACGCTGCGATTGGCTGGAGATGCGGCCACACCGCGAGGCGCAGCATCCGGCGCAGTTTCCGACGTCCGGCCCGCATGGTGAAGCGGCTCATTACACACGTCCTTGTGACGGCTCGGTGGTGCCGGCCGGAATGGGGTCAACGACGTCGAGCACAGACTCGGCCACGTCCTGCACCTTCTGCGAGACGTTATGGCGCAGCTCGCGGGCGGCAATGCGCGCCTTCTCGATCGCCAGGTCGCGCTTCTCGCCCATGGTGCGGTCTTCGATCTCGGTGTTCGGCACCGAGAGGCCAATCGCCGCACCCACGGCCACGGCAATGGCGCCGGCCGCGAGCGGGTACTCGTGGACCAGGTTGTCAACCGAGCTGCTCGCGCTCTGCCAGGTTTCCTTCGTGCGCACCGACGCGCTCTGCGCGGCGCTGCTGACGCGCTCGGACGCCTTCATCGCCCTGCAGCGCGCGGCCTCCGCCGCGTCACGCGCGGTCTCGGCGGCGCTGGCCGCGTAGCCGCCGACGGTGTCACGTGCGCTCGCGGCGTACTGGCCGACCGTGTCACGGGCGGTCGACGCAACCTCGCCGACCCTCTCGCGCAACGAATGACGCTCGGCGTAGTCGTACGAACTGGTGTCCTGCCAGCCTTCCGACGCGCCTTCCCATTCGTCCGACCGATCGCGGCCGCGCAGCAGCCACCAGGTCGTGGCGCCGGCGAGCAGTGCCATCTGCAGAGGATGCGTGCGGCAGTAGTCCGCCATGCTCCTGCCTGCGTACTTCGTCTGATCCGCCACCATCGTGGCCGTTTCGCCTGCCGATTGCATGATGTTCCTCACCTTTCCGGTTGCTGCGTCCGTCACCGATTCCTTCGCCTGCTGGATCAGGTGATCGGGCCGCAGCCGTTCCTGGATCTCACCAAGTGTTTCGCTCATCTCGACCCGCGTCCGCTCGATCTCGTTCTTGATCTCGGCGGTTTCGCTGCTGGCTCCGCCCTGAGCGAGCGGTTCGCGCGCGCCGCGTGCGGAACGCGAGTCGAAGGGGGCGCCTATCTCGTTCCGTTCTTGAGCCACTGGGTCGTCTCCTTCAGGGAATGCATCGTTTGAACCGGTGCGATGGACTTGTTCTTCAGCGCCGTGATGCCCGACTGCGCGAGCAGGAAGGCCGTCACCGCCATGGCTGCGGCCGCGATCACCGCGGCCAGCCACGGCGCCACACCGACTTCGACCAGCAACAGGGTCAGGGCCCCGGCCAGGGTGATCACCGCGGCCAGCGCGAACGCGATGCCCGCGCCGATCATCATCGCGTGGCGCCCGACATCCGCCGCCTTCTCGCTCAGCTCGGCCTTGGCCAGCCGCATTTCCTGGCGGATCAGCTCCGCGGTTTGTTGGGACAGATCGGAGAACAGTTCTCCGAGCGATCGATCCATGCGTGGAACGTCCATTTAAGTGATCCTCTTAATAACCGGCTTCTCTGCCGCCATAAGGCGGCAACGATGAGGTCGTCATCGGGTCAACGCTGCTGAAGCTGCTTTCGCGCTCGCTGTAGGCCTGGCGCTCCGCCGAAGCTTTGAGAAATCGCGCGATCCCGATGCCGACCAGGAATGCGCCGCCAATGAACAGGGCCGGCCGGCGGCGGGCAAAGTCCTGGACGTCGTCGAGCATCTCGGTGACGCCTTTCTGGCGGATCTGATCGGCAAAACGCTTCAGCTGATCGCTCGCCATGTCGACATACGCGGCCACCGCTTCGTTTTCGCCGCCCAGCTCCTTACCCGCGGTTCGGATCACGTTGGCGATGCCGCCAAGCCCGTCCGCGGCGCGATTTTTCTGCTCGTCAGCGCGCGCAGTAACGTTCTGCTTGATGCCGCCCAGCAGTCCATGCGTTGTGCCGCCATTGGTTCCAGCCTCGGCACCTGCAACAGAGCCATTGCCGCTCTTGTGCGCTCCGTTGGGCCGCTCGGGTTGTTCGGCTCCCGCTCCGCTTGAACTCTTCCTCGTCGTGGGCATTTGGATGCTCCTCCAGCGCAGTGAAGAGCAAGAGACGAGCCAGAGAAGGTGGGCGGGATCCGGGGATCCGGGAACCGGGATCGGGAATGCAGCTGCGTACTTTGGGGCAGAGAGGAACCTAGGGGAATACGCAGGGTGCTCAGGGTGCGCGGCGCGCACCCTGGTCTTTTAGAATCCGAAAACCCGTGTCCACCAACTCTTGTTTGGGAGCGGTGGCGGCGGATTGACTCTGACATCGCGCGTGGCGCCGCGCGGACGGGCCACCCACGCGGCTTTGTGGCCCTTCGTGGCCGCCTTCATGAACTTCGCCCACATCGGCACCGCCAGCTCCGACGCATATCCGTTGCGGCGAATCGTCTGCGGCTGGTCGTGGCCGACCCATACGCCGGTCACAATCGACGGCGTAAAGCCGATGAACCATGCGTCGCGGTAGTCGTTGGTCGTCCCGGTCTTACCGCCGGCCGGCAGCGAGAATCCGAGCTGCCGCGCGCGATGGCCGGTGCCCGAATCGATGACGCCGCGCAGCATGTCGGCCATCAGGTAGGCCGTGACCGGACGGATCGCCTGGTGCGGAACTTCCTGTCCCTGGAACAACACCTGGCCTTCGGCGTCCTCGACGCGGCGAATCAGCGTTGACGGGTAGACCGCGCCGGCATTCGCAAACGCGCCATAGGCGGACGTGATCGAGGTCAGCGTCACTTCGCCGGCGCCGAGCGCCACTGACGGCACCACTGGTAGATCGCCAAAGCCGAACGCGGTGGCTGCGCGCACCGTTTTGCGCACGCCAACGGTTTGCATCAAACGCACGGCGGCCCGATTGCTCGACATCCGGAGGCCTTCGCGCAACGTCACCGTGTCTGTTTCGTAAAAGTGTTCGTCGTCGGGCGACCACGCGACATTGGCTACGTCGGTGGGCTCCTCGTACACGTCGATCACATCGTCGGGCCCGAGACCGCCTTCAACCGCGGCCGCATAGATAAACGGCTTGAACGCCGAGCCGGGCTGCCGCTTGGCCAGCGTGGCGCGATTGAACGCGCTCTTCACGAAATCGCGGCCGCCGACCATGGCGAGCACGTGACCATTGGTCGGATCGATCGCCACCAGCGCCGCCTGCAGCGGCTCGGTTGTCACCGCTTTGCTGCCTGCCCGGCGTTTGGGCATGGACTTTTCGATGTCAAGGAGGCCCTGCGCCACCGCCGCGTCCGCCGCCTGCTGCACGGCGAGATTGATGGTGGTGTAGACCTTCAACCCGCCCTGCGACACTCGCTCGGCGCCGAAGCGCTCCACGAGCTGCCGGCGCACTTCTTCCTTGAAGTAACGCCCGTACGGTTCCGCGGCGCGCAGGCCATCGTAGATCTCGACGATGGCGGTGCTGGCGCGATCGTACTGATCGCGCGTGATGGCGTTGCTCTCGAGCATCGCCCTCAACACCACGACCTGCCGCGCTTCCGCTTTCTCGGGACTGACCGTCGGCGCGTAAGTCGATGGCGCCTTCAGCAGTCCGGCGAGCAACGCCGCTTCCGGCAACGAGAGCTCCGACGCCTTCTTGCCGAAGTATCCGCGCGCGGCCGCTTCCACGCCGTAGAGGCCGTCGCCGAAATACACCTTGTTCAGATACAGCTCGAGGATCTCGTTCTTCGAAAAATGATGTTCGAGCTGCGCGGCGAACAGCATCTCCTTCACCTTGCGGGTCAGGGTCTTCTCACGGCCGACGCTCTGCCGCGCGAGTTGCTGGGTGATGGTGCTGCCGCCCTGCACAGCTTCGCCTGCTCTCAGCACGGCGAGCGCGGAGCCCGCAATGCGAATCGGGTCGAGACCTTCGTGGTCGAAAAAGCGGCGGTCTTCGATGGCAATCACCGCGTCGACCAGCACTTTCGACACTTCCGTCAGGGGCACCTCAATCCGGTGCTCCTTGGCGATGGTAAAAACTTCCCCATCGGCCGAGTCGAAAAGTAGGTTGGCACTGGGCATTGCCCTAAATGCGCGAAGTTCGGTCCGGTTGGGCATTGCCCCGACGAGGCCGGCCACAAACCAACCGTAACTCACTAAAAACATGATGGTTACGGCGATAGCTACGCGCCACTTCCACGCCCGCGGCCACGCCAGTTTCGGGATCATCACGGCCTAACGTAGCAACGGCCGTACCACGCAGAAGCGTCCTGAACGCGCCACCTGGTCTGTAGAGCGGAGCCTCGCTACTTTTGGACGATCGCGGCGGTCAGCGGAACCCTGACAAAGAGGGTCGACCCCTTGCCCGGCGCAGCCTCGAACTGAAGCGTGGCGCCAATGAGCGCGGAGCGTTCTTCCATGCCGACCAGGCCCATTCCCGCATGCCGGCTGCGCGCGGCGCGAGCCTTCGCCACGTCGAATCCACGCCCGTCGTCTTCGATGATCAGCAGTGCTTCGTCGGCCCGGCGCTCGAGCAACACCGACACGTGCGTGGCGCCGGCGTGCTTGACGACGTTGTTCAACGCCTCCTGCGTGATGCGGTACAGCTGGCTCTCGACGTGTGGCGGCAAGCGCACGCCTTCCCATCGCGAGCCGTGGAACCCGGCGGGGATCTGATGCTGCCTGGACCAGGTCGTCACAAACTGCGCGAGCGCGGCTTCGAGACCCACATCGTCGAGGGCCGCCGGCCGAAGTTCCCACGCCAGGAAGTCGAGGTCGCGATCCATCCGCGAGGTCATTTCGTCGATCTTGTCGAGCTGCACCCGCTGGCCGGTGGTGGGCCGGTCGTTGCGCATGCTGCCCAGTGCGAGGCGCAATGCGGTGAGCTGCTGCCCGATGTGATCGTGGAGGTTCAGGGCAATCCGCCGCCGTTCTTCCTCCTGCACAGTGACGAGCTGTTCGATCAGCGCCTTGACGCGCTCGAGGGCCTCGGCGCGCTCGACTTCGAGCCGCCGTTCCTCGGTGACGTCGTCGATCGCGGCGAACAATCGCGCCACCCGACCGCTCCCCTGCACGCGGCCCGTCAAGCGCAGCAGCCGTACCGGCGGCTGGCGGGTCGGGAACTCCATGATCCGTGCCGGCGCTTCGGGCTGCCGCCAGCATCCCGCGAGAAAATCGCGCAGCCGCCGCCGGTGCGCCGTCTGAATCGCGGATGCCAGCGGCAGCCCTTCGGCAAACGCGCGCTCGAACCCCAGCAGCGCCGCACCGGCGATGTTGCTGTCGGCGATCAAGCCGGCCTTGCTGAGCGTGATGAAGCCGATCGGCGCGAAGTCATACAGCTCCGCGTACCGGGAGCGCGCCTGTTCGAGGTCGGCCTGCGTCCGCTTGAGCTGCTCGTTCTGCGCGGTGATCTCTTCGGCGTGCACCTGCAGTTCGTGAAGCAGCCGCCGCACGCGATCGTCGGTCGAGATCTGCTGCGCGTCGCCGAGCGCCGCGAACAGGGCCTCCGGCGGCCGCCGCTTATGTTTCCGCATCGGACCGCTTGAGCAGGTCGATGTCGAACAGCGCCAGCACGGCACCGTCGATCTTGTTGTCGAGGTTCTTGTAGGGACGGATGCGCAGCGCGAACCAGCGGCCCTGGCGATCGCGCACGTCGCGCTCGAGCGGCGCCACCGTGTCCATGCTCTCGATGATCAGTTCCGGCAGGTTGATGCCATCGAGGTTGGTGTTGATGTGCGCGATCGAGCGCTCGAGATCGGCGGGGATCAGGTTCAGGATCTTCTCCGCCATCGGCGTAAAGCGCCGGATCCGCAGGTCGCTGCCGACGATCACGATCGCGATCTGAATGCTGCCGACCAGGTTCACCAGGTCGCTGTTGACGCGGCTCAGCTCGTCGTTGCGGGCGTGCAGCTCCTCGTTCACCGTGTTGAGCTCTTCATTGGTCGACTGCAGTTCCTCCTTGGCGGTATCGAGCTCCTCGTTGGTGCTTTGCAGCTCCTCGTTGCTCGACAGGATCTCTTCGTTCGCCGATTGCAGCTCCTCGTTCGCGGCCTCGAGCTCCTGGATGATCGCCTGCATGTATTGGCGGCTGGCGTCGAGCTCGCGCTGCAGTACGTCCAGGCTCGTCTTGCCGGACCTGGTCGCGCGCGCCGCCTTGGCGGGCCGCGCGCGGCCGGGCTCCCTGGCCGAGCCGGATTCGCGCTCGGACTCGAACAGCACCAGGTAATGCTGCCGGCCATTTTCGGCCAGCGGCACCACTTCGACATTCACCTTGCGCCATGCCCTGCCGGCACGCACGCGCAAACCGTCGCGCCGCGCCGGCCGCCCGGACTTGCGCGCCGCCTGAAAGGCGCTGCGCACACCGTAGACAAGCCCTTCGCGCAACATCTTCAACAGGCCGAGACTGACGTCGCCAGGCGCGTGCTCGAGGAACGGCCCGGTATGGCCGCGCACCTGGACGATCTGCAGGTCGACATCCACCACGACGCCGGCCGGTGAATACCGATCGAGGATCAGCCTGCTGACCTCGAGCTGCAGTCCGCGGTCGGGCGCGATCGGCGCCGACGCCGCGGGCCTGGGCACGGGCATGGCGGACTCGCCCGGTCGTGCGCCTTGCCGCACCTGGCCGTAATCGGCTTTCTTGCGATAGATGCGGAACCGCTTGTCGGCGAGCGCAAAGAGGTTGGCGTGCGGACCCACCGATTCGGCCTGGCCCAGCACCAGGTGACCGTCGGGTTGCAGCGCGTAGTGAAAGAGCGCAATCAGTTTTCGCTGCAGCACGGCGTTCATGTAGATCAGCACGTTGCGGCACATCACCAGGTCGAGCCGGGAGAAGGGCGGGTCCTTGGTGAGATCCTGGCGGGCGAACACGCACAGATCGCGGACTTGCTTGCTGACGCGGTAGTGCCCGTCGCTGCGCGTGAAGAATCGCCGCAAGCGATCCGGACCGACGTCGCCGGCGATGCTGGCGGGATAGACGCCGGCGCGGGCGTATTCGATGGCCGTGTCGCTCACGTCGGTCGCGAAGATCTGAATGCGCGACGCCGATGGCAGCTGTTGACCGAATTCCAGGAGGGCGATGGCCAGCGAGTAGGCCTCCTCGCCGGTGGCGCAGCCGCAGATCCACACGCGGATCGACCGGTCCGCGTCACGACGGTCGAACAGCCTGGGGAACACTTCGGTGGCCAGGGCGGCGAATGATTCGGGTTCGCGAAAGAAACTCGTGACGTGGATCAGCAGATCCTGAAAGAGGCCGCGCACTTCCTCCGGATTTGACTGGAGCAAGGCAATGTACTGATCGACGTCGGCAATGCGGTGCAGCGCCATGCGGCGGAACAGCCGGCGCCGGACGGTCGGCAGCTTGTAGTGGCGGAAATCCACGCCGCTGGCCGGCCGCAACAACGCGTAGACCTTTTCCAGTTGATCGTCCTGGACCTGGTGGCGGTCGCCGCGCGTCGGGTGGCGCGAGTACGGATGCAGCGCGAGCTCCGACAGCTCGGCGCCAATCTGCGCCGGGGTCATGACCACGTCGACCATGCCGGTGGCGATCGCCGCGCGCGGCATGCCGTCGAACTTGGCGGAGGCGGGCGTTTGCGCAAAGGTAATGCCGCCGGCCGCTTTCACATCGCGAATGCCGAGGGCGCCGTCCGAGGCGGTGCCCGACAGCACCACGGCAATGCTCTGGTCGCGCACCGTTGCCGCGAGCGAAGCGAAAAACCCGTCGATCGGCGTATGCGCGGTGCGGTCGCCCGGCCGTGGCGACAATTGCAGCGCGTCGCCGGCGAGCACCATGTGGACGTTGGGCGGAATCACGTAGATGTGATTGGGCTCGATGCGGACGCCGTCGGTCACTTCCGTGACCGGCATCACGGTGTGCGAGGCCAGCAGGCCGACCAGCGCGCTATCGTGATGGGGCGACAGGTGCTGCACCAGCACCAGCGTCAGGCCGGCCTCGGGGTCGAGCGCTTCCAGCAGCTGGGTAAAGGCTTCGAGCCCGCCGGCCGAGGCGCCGATGCCCACGAGCGTCATGCCGTCCAGCCGCGACGGGTCGGCGGCCGGGGGCGGCGGCGCGGTCTGGCGCTCGCTCACGGGCGGTCGCTTGCCCTTCGGTCGCTTGGCCCTGGGTCGTTTCGCCATTCGCGTCAGTGAGATTGCCATGCTATCGTCTCGCGCATGCACAAGAAAATCATCACGCTCGTCATCGCCATGTCGACCGCGATCGGCGGAACCGCGGCGCTTGGCGGACTCGAAGCGAGGCAGGCCGGCCCGAGGTTCCAGGTGGATCCCTCGTGGCCGCTCGAACTGCCGAACAACTGGATCTTTGGCTCGATTACCGGCGTCTACGTCGACGCGCGGCAGCACGTGTGGGTCACGCATTTGCCGGAAACACTGACCGAGGAGGAGCTGGGGCTCGTCCAGAAGCCGCCGCTCGGCGAGTGCTGCCAGGCCGCGCCGTCGGTGGTCGAGATTGATCCGTCAGGCAAGGTCGTCGGCTCGTTTGGCGACGGCTCGCAGGACGTGTCGCAGTGGCCGCGCAACCCCCACGGCATCTTCGTCGATCACAACAACTTCGTCTGGGTCGGCACGCACATGCATCACCGCGTGATGAAGTTCACGCGCGAAGGCAAGCACGTGCTGACGATCGGCGTCATGGACAAGAACGCGGGCAGCAATGACACGACGCTGCTCGGCGGGCCGGCGGGCATTTACGTCGATCCCAAGACCAACGAAGCCTTCATCGCCGATGGGTATCGCAATCGCCGCGTGATTGTCTTCGACGGCGCCACCGGTCAATACAAACGGCACTGGGGCGCCTACGGCAAGCCGCCGGACGATACGCAGAAGCCGGCC
>Ga0190265_10001619_pt1 | contig 14829 bp, 12 predicted proteins | sample Popmic124T_FD_133135 | JGI IMG/M metagenome (GOLD analysis project Ga0190265, IMG submission 133135) | Populus adjacent soil microbial communities from riparian zone of Indian Creek, Utah, USA - 124 T | ecosystem: Environmental > Terrestrial > Soil > Riparian zone | place: USA: Utah | collected...
CTGCGGCTGTGCGAGGAAGTCAGCAATTTCATGCAGCGGGACGCGATCCTGGTGGTCGACGGCCAGGAGATTCTCAACTTCGGTCGCCAGTCGATGCCGACGTTCTCGCCGGGACATCGCCTCAATTCCGGCCCGTTCGGGACGATGGGCGTCGGCCTGCCGTTCGCGCTCGGAGCCAAGCTCGCCAAGCCGGACAAGCAGGTCATCTGCGTGCACGGCGATGGGTCCTTCGGCCTCAACGCCATGGAACTCGACACGGCGGTGCGCCACAAGCTGCCGGTGCTGGTGGTCATCAGCCTCAACGGCGGTTGGACAGCCGACCCCAACCGCGACAAGCCGGGGCGTGACCTTGGCTATACGCGCTACGAGAAGATGGCCGAGGCGCTCGGGTGCTACGGCGACTACGTCGACAAGGCCGAGGACATCCGCCCGGCGCTGGAACGCGCGCAGAAAGAGGTCGACAAGGGCCGAGTGGCGGTCGTCAACGTGCGCACCGACTACCGCGCGCGTGCCACCACGATGCAATTTGCGCAGTATTCAACGTAACTTGCGCATCGACCTCGACCTCGGGAGCTACTGGCGCCAGCCCCCGAGGTTTTGCGAAGTAACGGGTGAAATGCGCGCCCAGGGCGGCTAAGGTGGGGACCGTCAGTCCCCCGGAGTTACAAAATGGCTCAACCACCGACCTTCGAGATCCCCCAGCAATTGCGCGAGTTGACCGAGAAGAACCTGGAGCACGCCCGCAACACCTACGGCCAGTTCATGGACGCCATGACCCAGGCGATGGGCATGTGGGCGAACGCGAGTCCGGCGAACGCGATGACCAGCGGCTTCAAGGTGGTGCAGGATCGCGCCGTCAAGTTTGCCAAGCAGAACGGCGATGCGTGCTTCAACATGGCAACCGAACTCGCCACCGCCAAGGACCTGACCGACGTGCTGAGCATCCAGAGCCGTCACGCGCAGTCGATGATGCAGTCCTACTCGCTGCAGGCGCAGGAGCTGAGCCGGCTGATGGTGGAAGCCGCGCAGAATATCCAGCAGAAGTAGTTCGCGCGGCGAACTGGCCGATCAGGTTTCAGCGCGCGTGGCCGGCAATGGCCTCGATGATCTGCGGCCACATCGGGATCGGCAAGGCGTGGCCCATCCCCTCGACAATGAGAAGCTTGGCGCCTGGGATGGCCGTGGCCGTGGCGTGCCCCCCTTCGACCCGCACGAGGGGGTCGATGTCGCCGTGGATGATGAGCGCCGGTACGCGCACGTCCTTCAATTTCGCGGTGCGGTCGCCGGAGGCAATGATGGCGGCCAGCTGCCGCGCCACGCCTGACGGATTGAGGCCGCGCTCGTAGGCGCGCTCGGCGCGGACCCTGTCGCGGGCCTCGTCGAGAGGAAAGCCGGGGCCTCGCAATATCTGCCAGGTTCGCGCGTGGCTCTGGAAATACTCCTCCTTCGTTGCGGGAGGCGGCGCCATGAGCACGCCCATCGCTTCCGGCGCGGCCTGCGGCAGCTTCGGATCACCGGTGCTGGACATGATGGAAGTCATCGAGCGCACGCGATCGGGAAAGTTGATCGCGATTTCCTGGGTGATTGCGCCACCCATGGAAACACCCACAACGTGCGCCTTGGCGATGCCCAGAGCGTCCAGCAACCCGACGCTGTCGGCGGCCATATCGCGCAAGGCGTAAGGCGCATCGACGGCCTTCCCTATCAGGGCCTGACCGATCAGGGCCATGATGTTCGGACTGCCGAACTGCGGAAACCTCGTCGACAGCCCGATGTCCCGGTTGTCGAACCGGATCACGTGGTAGCCCCGGGCGGCCAGCTGACCACAGAACTCTTCGTCCCAGCCGATCATCTGGGCCGCCAGGCCCATAATCAGCAGGATCGGCGGGGCGCCGGGATCGCCGAAGGTGTCGTAGCAAAGCTCGATGCCATTGGCTTTTGCCATTTGCGGCTCGGTATGCCTGACGTTCGTCACGGGAGCGCTCCCCTGCTCGATCGATGCGGTCGACCGCGAACATAGCCTAGACGCGCTAGGCTATGACCCCCTAATCTGCCGCAAAACGAGAACCGGACAGAGGGGAGACGTCACATGGAACGAATCTGGATCAAGCACTACCCACCGGGCGTGCCTGCCGATATTGACGCGGACCAATACGCGTCGGTTGTCGCTCTCTTCGAGGAGAGCTTTGCCAAGTACAAGAACGACAACGCCTACGCGTGCATGGACAAGAAGTTGACCTACGGTCAGGTCGACGAGATGTCGCGCGCGCTCGGTGCCTGGCTGCAGAGCAAGGGCTTGCAGCGCGGGGATCGCGTCGCGATCATGATGCCGAACGTGCTGCAGTATCCCGTGTGCGTGGCCGGCATCCTGCGCGCGGGCTACGTCGTCGTGAACGTCAACCCGCTCTACACGCCCCGCGAACTCGAACACCAGCTCAAGGACTCAGGCGCGAAGGCCATCCTCATCGTCGAGAATTTCGCCAAGACGCTCGAGCAGGTCATCTCCAGGACATCCGTGAAGCATGTGGTGCTCGCGAGCATGGGCGACCTGCTGGGTTTCCCGAAGGGCGCGATCGTCAATCTTGTCGTGCGCAAGGTGAAGAAGATGGTGCCGGCGTTCTCGCTGCCCGGCGCAACGAAGTTCAACGACGCGGTCGCCGCCGGCCGGCGCATGAACCTCAACCGGCCCGACATCAAGCGCGACGATGTCGCCTTCCTGCAGTACACGGGCGGCACGACGGGCGTTTCCAAGGGCGCCACGCTGCTGCACCGGAACATCATCGCCAACGTGCTGCAGAACGAAGCATGGCTGCAACCGGCGCTCAAGAAGGGCAAGCAGGTCGATCGCATGACGATCGTGACCGCGCTGCCGCTCTACCACATCTTCGCACTGACGGCGTGCGGGCTGCTCGGCATGCGCATCGGCGCCATGTGCCTGCTCATTCCGAACCCGAGGGACATTCCGGGCTTCGTGAAGGAACTCGCCAAGTACGAGTTCCACATGCTGCCTGCCGTGAACACACTCTATAACGCGCTGATCAACAACCCGGACTTTGCCAAGCTCGACTTCAGCGCGCTGAAGGCTGCGAATGGCGGTGGCATGGCCACGCAGCGCCCGGTGGCCGAGAAATTCTTCAAGCTCACCAATGTCCCGATCATCGAGGGCTATGGGCTGTCGGAGACCTCACCGACGCTGACCTGCAACCGCGCCGACAACAACGAGTACACGGGCACCATCGGCCTGCCGGTTCCATCGACGGAAATCTCCATCCGCGACGACGACGGCAACGAGGTGCCCATCGGCGAGGCGGGCGAGATTTGCGCACGCGGACCCCAGGTGATGGCCGGCTACTGGGAGCGCCCGGAGGAAACTGCCAACGTCATGACGAAGGACGGCTTCTTCAAGACCGGCGACATCGGCGTCATGGACGCGACCGGGCAGGTGAAGATCGTCGATCGCAAGAAGGACATGGTGCTGGTCTCGGGCTTCAACGTGTTTCCCAACGAGGTCGAGGAAGTCGTCGCCAGTCACCCGGGCGTGCTGGAGTGCGCCGTTGTCGGCGTTCCGGATGCAAGTTCGGGCGAGGCGGTCGTACTGTTCGTGGCCAAGAAGGACCCCGCGCTCACCGAGAAGGAACTGATGAAATACTGCAGCGAACAGCTGACCGGCTACAAGAAGCCCAAGTACATCATCTTCCAGCAGGAGCTTCCGAAAACGAACGTCGGCAAGGTGCTGCGGCGCGAACTGCGCGATGCGGCCGTGAAGCTCGCCAAGCAGGCGGCTTGAGACTGAAAGAGTGCGCTGGCCAACCGGGGCGCCACCATTGTGGCGCCCTGCGTTTGTGACCCGCACACGAGACATAAAGCACTCCGGAGAAGGGGCCGCATGAGCGCCCGCGCGACCGTCGCCCTGGCATTCGCCGTAACGATGACACTGGCCGGCTTCCTGCTGTTCCAGGTCCAGCTCGTGCTCGGCAAATTCATCCTGCCCTGGTTCGGCGGCAGCGCCTCGACCTGGCTGGTGTGCATGATGTTCTACCAGGTCGCGCTGCTCGTCGGGTACGCGCACGCCTATGCGATCACGCTACCGCTGGCGATCCGGCGCCAGGTGCAGGTGCAGGCGGCGATACTGGTCTTGAGCCTCCTGCTCCTACCCATCGCGCCCTCCGACACCTGGAAACCGCAGGATGCGAGCGATCCGACCTGGCGTATTCTCGGGTTGCTCGCCGCCTGCGTGGCGGTGCCCTACATTGCGCTGGCCACGACAACGCCGTTGCTGTCGCGCTGGCTCGCCCACATCGAGCCCACACTCAATCCGGTGCGTTTCTTTGCGGCTTCCAACGTTGGCTCGTTCCTGGGATTGCTGACGTATCCCTTCTTTTTCGAGCGCATGCTCACCAGCCCCCAGCAGGCGCGCTGGTGGTCGTGGGCCTACGCGCTCTATGCAGCGCTGTTCGTGCTGTGCGGCTGGCTTACCTGGCAGCGCTCTCCCGATGGCGACCGTGCGCAGCCGGCTTCCATTTCGACCGCGGGCGCCGACGATCCTTGGTTGCTGTGGGTTGCCTATTCGGGCCTCGGCTCGGCGCTGCTTGTGGCCACCACAAACGCCATCACGCAATGGTCGGCGGTGGTCCCCTTCCTCTGGGTCGTGCCCTTGAGTGTCTACCTCGTGACGTTCATCGTCACGTTTGCCTATCCGCGCACATACCATCGCCTCGCCTTCGGCAGCACTTTCATGCTCCTTGCCGGTTTCGCATTCCTGCAGCCCGTGCCCGAATCTTCGTATGCACTCTTCCAATCGCTCGTACTGCAGACGGCGATCCTTTTCGCCGGATGCATGATCTGCCACGGCGAGCTCGTCAGGTTGCAGCCGGAGCCGGCGCGATTGCCGAAGTTCTACCTCGCCGTGGCGGCGGGCGGAGCGCTGGGCGGCATATGCGTGGTGCTGCTGGCGCCGCTCCTGTTCATCGACTACTTCGAGCATCCGCTGGTGCTCGCCATCATCGCCGCCGTGGCGTTCGCCCACATGCTGCCGCGCGCGCGGTCGCGCAGGGCGACGCTGGCCATCGGCGGCCTGACCATCCTCGCCGGCGTGTTCTTTGTTGGCAGCCTCGCCGCCGGTTTCCGCGAAGAGCTGACGGGCAATTCTGTGGTTGAGAGGGTGCGAAATTTCTACGGCGTCGTGAAAGTCGTCCGCCGCAACCAGCATGACCCGGCGATCGCAGACATGGCGCTGCTGCAGGCCGGCATCGATCAGGGCGGACAATACATTGCACCCGAGCGGCGGCTGCAGACGATCTGCGGGTTCAACGAGGACAGTGGCCTTGGGCTGGCCCTGGCCCATCAGGCCAAGCGCCGCGCGAACCAGCCCCTTCGTATCGGCGTGATCGGCCTCGGCGCGGGAATGATTGCGTCCCTGGCATCAGAGGGCGACACCCTGCGCTACTACGAGATCAATCCGGGCGTCCTGCATTTGACGAGCCGCCGCTTCACGTTCCTCAAGGAGAGCAAGGCCAAGCTCGACGTGCTCCTCGGCGACGCGCGGCTGGTGCTTGAGCGGCAGTTGAAGAACAACGAGCCCCAGAACTTCGACGTTCTCGTCCTGGATGCCTTCCGCGGCGCATCACCTCCGATGCACCTGATGACCAAGGAGGCTTTCAACGTCTATCTCAGCCACCTTTCCGAGAACGGCATCCTGGCGGTCAATTTCGAGCTCGATACCTTCGAGGTTGCCCCGTTGCATCGCGGAATGGCCAAGCAATTCGGACTGAATGTGCGCTGGATCGAGACCCCGAGCGACACCGAAGAGTGCGCTTTTCCAGTGAGCTGGGCGCTCTATACGCGAGACAAATCATTCTTCGACCTGCGGCCGGTCAGACAGATGGTCTCGCTGTGGCGCGACAAGGGAAAGTCGGAGCTGGTGTGGACCGATCAGGACAGCAACCTGATGAGCATCATCAACTGGAGCCACGAGTAGCCGCAGCCGCCAGTCTCAGCCCTCACCAGATCTTGTTTGCGACCTTGAGCGCTTCGGGCTCGAACAGCTCGAGCGCCACCTTCTGCGACAGCATCACGTCACCGGCGACGAGATTGCCGCGAGGGAAGAAGCACCAGCCGCAGATGCGCCGGCCGTTCTTGTCGAGCTGGTCGATATTCATCGAGCGGCCGTAGCGGATGCGGTAGCGCCGACCGGTCTTGCCGCCGATCACCTCGAAGAACGCATTCCTCTCATATTGCTTGAGCTGCTCGCAGGAGAGCTTCTCTTTGAGCAGCCGCATGCCGCGCTCGTGCGCTGCCGAACCGTAGTCGTCGATGAACCACGCGGTATCCGTCTCGGCAAAACCGTGCACCCTTCGCGAGCGAAGGCTTTGCGCAAGGCCGCGCCCCAGGCGACGCACTTGCTCAGTCAGGGAGGTCCGGCGCAGTTCGCGCTCGCGCGCTTGCTCGCTCCGCATCAGCAGGTAAAGCTGCTGCGCCTCCCGGCGCAGCGCCACACGGAAGCTCACGAGGTCCCAGGTGCCGTGCGTTTCGCAGAAGGCAAAGCAGTCCTCCGGCCGAAGCAGCGCGGACGTGCGATAGCCGTTGGCAAACTCGAGCCAGAGCCTCGGCTCGGCGGCACTCTCAATGATAATGTCGACGAGCGCCGTAGGGTTGTGCCCGTGCTCGATGAGGGCCCTTTGCAGGAGGGCCCTCAAAGTGCGGCGCAGGCGCTCCATCAGCCCCCCTGGAGCTGCGGAATGAACAGGGTCTCCTCGACCTTGGGATCGAACCTGCCGACGAGGCGGTCCGAGCCCCCGTCCTTGCCAAGCGCAACGGCGCGGAAGCCCTTGCCGACAAGCTCGTTGAAACGAGCCTCGGCCAGTCCGACCGCCTTTGCGTCCGCGGCGTCGAATTCGTGCCGCGTGTCACCCGAGCGATCCATTACGATCTGAACGGACATGTATTCGCTCCTTGTGGTTGCTAGCTGCGATTGGACTGCTCTACCACCGCAATTGGGCTCAATTGCGCAACCTTTTGCTCAGCTTGACGCCAACAGCGCGCGGATGAACTCTCACTCCAACCGCCGATCATCAGAAACGTTGATGATGCCCGTTTAGTTCTGGCGACGGCCCGGTTGCCCTGTTAGGAACCGGCTGCCAGGAGATTGAGCGCCCAGCGCCTACGGGATTGCCATGACGACCATAAAATTGCACCGCAACGACCTGCCCGCGGGCGTGGAGTTCAGGGGTGCCGTCGCAGTTGACACCGAGACGCTCGGCCTGCAGCCACGACGTGACCGCCTCTGCATGGTGCAGCTCTCAGCCGGCGACGGGACGGCGCACCTGGTGCAATTCGATGGGACGGATTGGGCAGCTCCGCGGCTGAAGGCGGCGCTTTCCGACGCCTCGCTGACCAAGATCTTCCATTTTGCGCGCTTCGACGTGGCGGTGATTGCCCATTACCTGGGCGTCGTGCCGGAGCCCCTTTACTGCACGAAGATCGCCTCGAAGCTCGCCAGAACCTACACCGACCGCCACGGACTGAAGGACCTGTGCAGCGAACTGCTGGGCATCGAGCTCTCGAAGCAGCAGCAAAGCTCCGACTGGGCTGCCGAAAAGCTGACCGAGCAGCAGAAGGTCTATGCCGCCTCGGATGTGCTGCATCTGCACGCGCTGGAGGCAAAACTTTCAGCCATGCTGCGGCGGGAGGGCAGGTCGTCGCTTGCGGAAGACTGCTTCCGCTTCGTATCCGTGCGGGCCGGGCTGGACCTCGCTGGGTTCGCCGACGTCGATATCTTCTCGCATTGAAGGGCGCCAAGCCGCGCCGCTGCACACAAAACCTTTTGGGCACAAGCATTTGGATATCGGCTGCGGTCCCATTATGGCCTAAATGGAAGGCCATTTAGGCGCCGAGTCGGGGCGCGAAGGGCTTCGCCGGGGCGAGACGGCTTGCTTGCATGGCCACTGTTGTCGAAACGCGGGATGCGCGGACCGTTCGCCGCGCGCGACCTCCAGCCGAGGCTCTGATCGCCGAGAGGGCGAAGGCCTTTGCCCTGGCGAACCGTCACAGCCGTTTCGTAAAGCTGCTTCGCCTGTCGCTCCCTGCGGTAGCCGTTCTCATTCTCCTCGGCTACGCAGCGGTTCTCACGGTGAACTGGCACTTGAGTTCCAGCGGCTTCAGCGTCGGCGCCGTCACCATCTCCGCCGACGATCTCACCATGAAGGATGCCGGCTACTCCGGCGCGACGAAAGACGGGGGCAGATACGAGGTGCGCTCCCGCAGGGCCGTGGTCAGCTTCGATCAGAACGCGCCCATCAAGCTGATCGATGTGACGGGCGAGCTTTTCCAGACCAACAACGTAACGACGAAGCTCAGGTCCAAGCATGGCATCCTCGACAATGCCAAGAACGAGCTGGAGCTCTACGACGGCATCGAGGTCGACGCATCGAGCGGCCTGATGGCGCGCCTTTTGCGCGCAAAAATCTACTCCAAGGAAAACAAGATCGTCTCCAACGATCCCGTAAGCGCGAGCACGGCCACAGGGTCCGTGCAGGCAGCGTCCATGGAGATGAATACCAAGACCCACTTCACGAAGTTCAAGGGCTCCGTCGCCGTTCGAATGATGCCGTCTTCGTCCCAGACCACACTCGCCGTGGGGCGCGATGCGCGCCAGCCGGTCAACATCAACTCCGAAGAACTCGATGTCGACGATACGCAAAAGACGGCGCACTTCAGGGGCAACGTCAGCGCGCTGCAGGGCGACACGATGCTCAACACGCCCTACCTGTTCGTGAAATACGAAGGCAAGGGGAGCGGCATGCTGGGCGCCGAGAAAGCTCCGGACCCCGCGGCCGAGAAGGGGGCACGCGTCAAATTTCTGTGGGCGCGGAATGGGGTCGACCTGACGATGAGCGGTGATCGCCGTGTGACGAGCGATCTGGCTGATTTCGACATCGATGCCGATAGCGCGCTATTCGCAGGCAAGGTCAATGTCGCGCAAGGCAAGAACACCCTTCGCAGCGGCAAGCTGAAAATCGATCGCAAGTCGGGCAAGAGCCGGCTCGAACCGGAGGACAACGGGCCATCCGCCGGCCGGGTGGCGGCTTCCTTCCACCAGAATGCGCCAGCCGGTGGTAAGGCCAAGCAACCCCGTGCACCCGCTGCTGCGGACGCCCTGTTCGGGTCGTTCAAGGCCGATCCCAACGCGCCGATGGATGTGGAGGCCAACGTGCTCGACATCTACGACGCAAGCAAAAAGGCAGTATTCACTGGCAACGTCGTGGCCCACCAGGGCGATTTCATCATAAGGACGGTTGAGCTTACCGCCTTCTATTCGGGTGGAGCGGCATTCGGTACGGCGACGACGGACGGCGACGACAAGAGCCAGGGGCAGCTGGTCCGGATCGAGACCAAGCAGAAGGTCGTCATCACGTCGAAGGACGACCGGACGGCCATCGCGGAATGGGCCAATTTCGATGTCAAAGCCAATACCGCGCTCCTCGGCGGCGGAGTGACGGTGGTACGCGGCAAGGACATCGCGGAAGGCCCGCGGCTCAAGATCGACCTCACCACCGGCCAGTACAGGTTCGAGGGGGACTCGGAGGCTGGTGCGGGTGATCGAAAGAACGTGGAACCTCTGCCCGATGCGACGGGACCCTCGGTGTCATCCACGCCGCCGAAGACCGGCGACCGCACGTGCCCGCCCGGAAAGCAATGCATGCTGTTCTATCCGAAAGACGTGAAAGACAAGGCCAAGGAACTGCTGAAGAAGAACACTCCGGCACCGGACGCGCGCTGAAACCAAATGGCGAAGAAACGGCAGTTCCCGCATGCATCGCACGTGACCGTCGCGGAACGCGCCGTCTGCCTTGATCGGTGCGGGGATCGCGCATGAAGCTCTTTTTTGGCGGTGGGCGCAGCACCAAGAAGCGCGTGCGGCCTCAAGCCCCCGGCAATGGCTGGCAGGAGCCGGCTGGCGAGGCGGAAGAGGAATTCTTCGGCGCGGAAGGCTGGCTCAACACGCACAACGTGCATAAGAGCTATCGCGGCCAGCAGGTCGTCAAGGGCGTGTCGCTGGCAGCCAGTCGCGGCGAGGCCGTCGGCCTGCTCGGCCCGAACGGCGCCGGCAAGACCACCCTGTTCTATATGATCGTCGGGCTGGTTGCGGCAGACGCAGGCCGCGTCATGCTTGACGGCCGTGACGTGACGCGGCTGCCCATGTACCGGCGCGCTCGCCTGGGCATCGGCTACCTGCCGCAGGAGCAATCCATCTTCCGGGGGCTCACCACCGAGCAGAACATCATGGCGGTGCTCGAACTGGTCGAGCCGAACCGCAAGCGCCGCAAGGAGAAGCTGGATGCCCTCCTTGAGGAGTTCGGGATCGCCCACAAGCGCAGGTCCCCATCCATCGCCCTGTCGGGCGGCGAGCGGCGGCGCTGCGAGATCGCCCGGGCGCTGGCGACCAGCCCCTCGTTCATGTTGCTGGACGAACCATTCGCCGGCATCGACCCCCGCGCCGTGGAGGAAATCCAGAATACCGTGCGGCATCTCACAAAAAGGGGCATTGGCGTGGTCATAACCGACCACAACGTGCGCGAGACCCTGACCCTCGTAAACCGCGCATATATCATCTACGACGGCGAGGTCTTAATTCACGGTAAGCCTCAGGAAATCATAGAGAACGAAGTTGTTCGCCGGGTATACCTAGGGAAGACGTTCGGTTAATGCGGCATAGTTATACCTTGACCCCGTAGAGCGTCCTAGCGACGATCGGGGCTGTTATGGTGCTTTCGCCCAAGTTGGAGTTGCGTCAGGGTCAGCAGCTGGTAATGACACCCCAGCTGCAGCAGGCCATTCGCCTACTGCAACTCTCCAACATAGAGCTGGGAACCTTCGTCGAGACAGAGCTCGAGCGCAATCCGCTGCTCGAACGCGAGGATGCGCCTGCCGATGACGGCCAGCCGGAGGACGCGGCGTCGGGCGAAGTGCCGATCGCGGTCCACGAGCACATTCCCGAGCCCCAGGAAACGGCGGCCGTCACCCCCCTGGACAAGGTCAACGGCCACGCGGCCTCCGATGCACCCGTGGCGAACGGCGGAGACGAGGACCGCCCGAACGGCGACGACAGTGGCTGGGCCAACGTCCGGTCTCAAACCCATAACGGCGAGGGCGGTGGCGCGAACCTAGAGGAATTCGTCGCCGGAGCGCGGTCCCTGGCGGACCACCTCGGCGAGCAGCTCAACATGAGCATCTCCGACCCGGCGGAGCGGCTGATCGGCGTCCATCTCGTGCACATGGTGGACGAGGCCGGTTACCTGCAGGGCAGTCTCGAGGATGTGGCCGAGAAGCTCGGGGCATCGCGGTCGCTCGTGGCAAAGGTGCTCGGAACCCTGCAGGGGTTCGACCCTCCCGGCGTTTTCGCCCGCAACCTCGCGGAATGCCTCGCCCTGCAGCTCAAGGAGCAGAACCGCTACGACCCGCAGATCGCAAAGCTCCTGGAGAACCTGCCCCTTCTCGCCAGTCATAACCTGGTCGCTCTGAAGCGTGTCGTCGGCGTGGACACGGGCGAACTCATGGAGATGGTGGCCGAGATCAAGCAGCTCAATCCGAAGCCCGGCCTGAAGTTCGGCTCCATCCAGATCCAGCCGATGCTGCCCGACGTGATGGTGCGGTCGAGCCAGGCGGGGGCCTGGATGGTCGAACTCAACAGCGACACGCTGCCGCGCGTGCTCGTCAACCGAAGCTACTATGCCACCGTGTCCAAGACGGCGCAGTCCGACAAGGACAAGGGCTACCTGGTGGATTGCCTGCAGAACGCCAACTGGCTGGTGAAGAGCCTGGACCAGCGCGCGCGCACCATCCTCCGCGTGGCCGAGGAGATCGTGCGCCAGCAGGATGGCTTCCTCACGCACGGCATCGAGCATCTGAAGCCGCTCAACCTGCGCACGGTGGCCGATGCCATCAACATGCACGAATCGACGGTGAGCCGTGTCACGTCCAACAAGTACATGGCGACGCCGCGCGGCATCTTCGAGCTGAAGTATTTCTTCACCTCGGCGATCTCGGCGGCCGACAGCTCAGGTGAATCGCACTCCTCCGAGTCCGTTCGCTACAAGATCCGCCAGCTCATCGACGCGGAGATACCGCAGTCGATCCTCTCGGACGACAAGCTGGTCGAATACCTGAAGCGCGACGGCATCGACATCGCGCGGCGTACGGTGGCCAAGTATCGCGAGGCCCTGCGCATACCGTCCTCGGTACAACGCCGGCGCGAAAAGCAGCTCGCTGCACGTCTTGGTGCCTAAATCTAGGCGTCTCCACGGCCCTTCTGTTGCGTCATATTTCAATCGCTTGGGCATTTGACAGCGCGAGGGCGCTATTCTAGGTTGCGCCGCGCTGAGACGCCCGAGGATGCAGGGGACTTCGGGCAGCGGGAGAGGACACTCCACATCGCCAAGTGCCGGCGGGACGCTGAATGTAGCGTCCGTATTGCACTTGGCAGGCAACCAGCGGTTTGCGCCGGAAGGCGTTTGGTACCACCTGTATCCCGACTAGACGTTCGCGACGGAAACATCATCGGCAACGGGTTAGTGGGCGAGTTGGTGTGCCACCCTCGGGTATCGGTCCGCCGGCCGGAAGTTGGCACATTTGGTGCAGTAACAAGCGTTTAGCCTAGACGATCGAATCGGATCGCAAACGAGAAAAAAAGATGGAACTTGGTGATCTGATTGCCCGGGAAGCGGTGATCCCGTCGCTGAAGGCGGGCACAAAGAAACAGGCATTGCAGGAACTCGCTTCACGCGCAGCGTCCCTCGCCGGCCTCCGCGTGCAGGAGGTCTACGAAACCTTGCTGCAACGGGAGCGCCTCGGTTCGACGGGCGTCGGCCGCGGCATCGCCATCCCGCACGGCAGGCTGCCCTCGCTGGAGAACATTTTCTGCATGTTTGCGCGGCTGGAGAATGCGATCCCGTTCGAGGCGCCCGACGAGGAACCGGTGGACCTGATCTTCCTGCTGCTGGCACCCGAGCACGCCGGCGCGGATCATCTCAAGGCTCTCGCGCGCATCTCGCGGCTGCTGCGCGAGCCGCAATCCCTCGAGAGGCTGCGCGCTGCACCCGACCGAGCGACGCTCTATTCGGTCCTGACGGAACCGACGGCAGTTCAAGCGGCCTGAGCTCAACCGAGCACGGCGAGCGCGCCCAGTCCTAGTCCGCCGACGATGATGCGCCACCAGGCGAAAGGCGCAAAACCGTGCCGGCTCACGAAATCGAGCAGGTAGCGGACGACGAGCACGCCGGCGACAAACGACACGGCGAAGCCGATCGCGATGCCGCGCATATCGTCGAGACTCAGCAGATGGTGGTTCTTGTAGAGGTCGTAGGCGAACGCGCCGGCCATGGTCGGCATCGCGAGGAAGAACGAGAACTCGGTTGCCGCGCGCTTGTTCGCGCCGAGAAGCAGCGCGCCGACGATCGTCGAGCCCGACCGGGAGACGCCGGGGACCATTGCCAGGCATTGAAAGAAACCGATCGCGAAAGCGCTCGTGAGCGGCAGGTCCATGGCATCGTCATAGCGCGGCTGCAGGGGCAGCCTGTCGACGACAAGGAGGACAACACCGCCGAGGATCAAGGTGGTGCAAACGAGCCAGGGCGTTTCGAAAAGGACGGACTTGATGAACCCATGTGCGGCTGCCCCGATCAGCATCGCGGGCAGGAACGCAACGAGGATGGCCAGCACGAAACGGCGCGTGCGCGGATCGCGGGGCAAGTCGATGAGCAGACGCAGAAGCCTCGCAGCATAGACCGTAAGGATCGCCAGGATCGCGCCCAGCTGGATCAAGACCTCGAAGGACTTGCCAGGCGACTGGAAGTCTAGGAAATGCCCCACCAGCAGAAGATGGCCGGTCGATGAGACCGGAATGAATTCAGTGAGGCCCTCGATCAGGCCGAGCAGGATCACTTGCCACGTCTGCATCGGCTTCCCCTAGCGATGAAACGGCGAGAAAACTCGGATAGGCACGCGGGACAAGGTGCGCTCGACGCGGAGTGTGTCTAGGCGCCCGAGGTCTTCCCCAGCAAGCGCGGGCCGCCCTTGACGCAGCATTCCGGCTGGTTGTGGCCGGCCTGCATCGCTATTCTACGCCGGAACAATGATCCGAGTGGCCATGGACAAAAGTCTGAAAGAGCTGGTGCTGGCCGAATCGCGCGCGGCGGGCTTCGACGTCACCCGCATCACGACGCCCGAGGCCGCCGGCACGGCCATGGCGGAGCGCCTGGAAAGCTTTCTCAGCCAGGGCCATCACGGTGACATGACCTGGATGGCGACCACGGCCGAGCGGCGCAAGCACCCGCTGCAGATGTGGGCCGACACCCGCTCCATCATCATGCTCGGCATGAACTACGCGCCCAAGGGCGATCCGCTTGCGGCCCTGGCCGAGCCGAGCCGAGGCGCCATTTCCTGCTACGCACAGTGCAGCGACTACCACGATGTGGTGAAGAAGGGCCTCAAGCATGTCGCGGGCTCCCTGGCGCAGGCGAGCGGCGCCGAGGTCAAGGTGTTCGTCGACACCGCGCCGCTGATGGAGAAGCCGCTGGGCGAGGCCGCGGGCCTGGGCTGGCAGGGCAAGCACACCAATCTCGTCTCGCGCGAGTACGGCTCGTGGCTGTTCCTCGGTGCCATCCTCACCTCGGCCGAGCTTGAGGCCGACGAGCGCGAGGAGGATCACTGCGGAAGCTGCCAGCGCTGCATCGACGTCTGCCCAACCAATGCGTTCCCGGCGCCCTACCAGCTCGATGCGCGGCGCTGCATTGCGTACCTGACGATCGAGCACAAGGGCCACATACCCGCGGA
>Ga0190265_10001620_pt1 | contig 14817 bp, 13 predicted proteins | sample Popmic124T_FD_133135 | JGI IMG/M metagenome (GOLD analysis project Ga0190265, IMG submission 133135) | Populus adjacent soil microbial communities from riparian zone of Indian Creek, Utah, USA - 124 T | ecosystem: Environmental > Terrestrial > Soil > Riparian zone | place: USA: Utah | collected...
CGAGCCGGTGTTCGCCTCGATCGTCGCCTGGCTGTGGCTGGAGCAGGTGCTCACCGGCTGGCAGGTCACCGGCGGCGTCGTCGTCCTCACCGGGATCGTGCTGGCGCAGACGGCCCGGGCCGCTCCGGCACCGTCCCCGCTGCCCGAGGTGCCGGCGGCGCTCTCCTCGTAGCGCCGCCGTAAGGCCCCGTCCCGAGGCTCGCCGCGAGCCTGCGAGTGGTGAGGAGGACGGGGTCCTTCATCAGGTGACCTTCTGCGCCTCGGTCAGGTAGCCCGCGAGCTCCTCCATGTAGGCGGCCTGGGCGACGTAGTCGGGGCCGATGTACTTCCACGGGTAGAGCTGCCCCGCCGCCACGGCCGGGAGCAGCGCCGCGGTCGGCTGCCCGGCGATCTCCTCGGGCGTCATGCTGAACCGCAGCGAGTAGAGGAGCACGTCGCTGGGGTGGTTCGGGACCTCTTCCCAGCCCACGGCGTTCCAGAAGTAGTCCTCGCCGCCCGGGTCGACGAAGTTCACGCCGAGGTCCTGGTAGAGCGCGAGCTGCGGGTCGTCGGCGGCCTTGGCCATCCACCAGCCGTCGGCCTCGGTGGCGTACACGGGCAGCACGCTCACGCCGCTCCCGGCGGCCTCGGTCAGGGTCTCCGACGCCGCCTCGAAGTCGGCGCGCGCCTCGGCGACCTCGCCGCCCTCGGTGTCGACCCCCAACGACGCGGCCAGGTCGACCACCCGCTCGATGACGTCGGCGCCCGAGCCGCGGTAGGCGATGGTCACGATCGGCGCGATCTCGGCCACCTGCTCCTGCTGGGCCACGTCGTTGAAGCCGTAGCCCGCGGTGTCCGCCGGGATCTCGCCCGACGAGTCGGCCGGGTAGATGGTGGTGACGATGAGGTCGGGGTCGGCGGCGGCCAGCGCCTCGAGGTCGATCTCGCCGTAGGCCGAGCCGACGATCGCGACGTCGGAGAGGTCCCGGCCCTCGAAGGCGACGTCGTCCTCGGCCGACGTCTGGCCGAACGTCGCGACCGGCTCGACGCCGTAGTTCCACAGCGAGGCCGTGAGGTCGTTCAGGCCCGCGATGCGCGTGGGCGCCTCGTCCAGCTCGACGGTGGTGCCGAGGTCGTCGGTGAAGGACCAGACGCCCTCGGCGGACTCCGTGCCGGTCGGGCCGGCGTCGTCGCCGCAGGCGGTGACGCCCACGGTGACGGCCAGTGCCAGGAGGCCGCCGGTCAGGCGGCGAGAGGTGCGGTGCAACGGAACTCCCTCGGGTGAGGGGATGCATGGTCATCCCCGCTCGCGAGGAAGGTTAGCCTGGCCTAACTCCCGGCCGGAAGAGGGGTGCTCAGCGCAGCCGGCGGACCGGCACCACCATCGGCGTCCCGGAGACCGGGTCCGGCAGGACCCGCGCCTCCAGGTCGAAGACGTCGGCGAGCAGCTGCTCGGTGAGCACCTCCTCGGGCCGACCCGAGCTCACCAGCACGCCGTCCTTCATGGCCACCAGCCGCTGGGCGTACCGCGCGGCGAGGTTGAGATCGTGCAGGACGACGACGACGGTGCGGCCGCGTTCGGCGTGCAGCCGGCCGACCAGCTCGAGGACGTCGATCTGGTGGGACAGGTCGAGATAGGTCGTCGGCTCGTCGAGCAGCAGCAGGTCGGTGCCCTGCGCGAGCGCCATCGAGATCCAGGCGCGCTGCCGCTGCCCGCCGGACAGCTCGTCGACCGGCCGGTCGGCCAGCTCTGCCATGTCCGTCCAGGTGAGCGCCTCGGCGACCACGGCCTCGTCGTCGCGCGACCACTGGCGCAGCCAGCTCTGGTGCGGGTGCCGGCCGCGCGCCACCAGGTCGGCCACGCTCAGGCCGTCCGGCGCGATCGGCGACTGGGGCAGCAGGCCGAGCACCTTGGCGACCTCGCGGGTCGGCGTCCGGGCGATCGCCTGGCCGTCCAGCAGCACCTGGCCGCCGGTCGGCCGCATCAGCCGGCCCAGCGCGCGGAGCAGCGTGGACTTGCCGCAGCCGTTCGGCCCGACGATCGCGGTGAACGAGCCCTCGACCAGCTGCAGGTCGAGGTCGCGCACGACGACGTGGTCGTCGTAGGCGAGGGTCACCTGCTCGGCGGCGAGACGGACCCGTCCGCCCGGGGCTGCCGTCTCCGGCTTCAGCGTCTGGGTCACGTCTGGGTCGTCCTCATGTGAACTGCCGCCTTCCGCGGACCAGGAGCCAGAGCAGGTACGGGGCGCCGAGGACGGCGGTGAGGATGCCCACCGGCAGCGCCTCCGGGAGCACGGTGCGGGTCACCAGGTCGGCGCCGACGACCAGCGCGGCGCCGAGCAGCCCCGAGGCCAGCAGCGGGGGTCGCGAGCCGCCGGTCAGCCGGACGGCGATCTGCGGCACGACCAGGGCGACGAACGTGATCGGCCCGGCCGCGGAGACGGCGAAGGCCACGCAGCCGATGGCGACGAGGACGACGGCCGCCTGTGCCGTCTGCAGCCGGACGCCGAGCCCCCGGGCGGTGTCGTCACCGAACTGGAGGACGGCGAGCGAGCGGCTGGCCGCCAGCGCGAGGGGGAGGAGGACGGCCAGCGCCACGGCCAGGGGCACCGCGTTGTCCCAGGTGCGGGCGTTGAGCGACCCGGTGATCCACACGTAGGCCGACGCGGCGTCGTAGATCTCGGCGTTGGTGAGCAGCCAGTCGACGAGCGCGGTGCAGATGGACCACAGGGCGATGCCGACGAGCACCAGCCGGTAGCCGTCGATGCCGGCCCGCCAGGTGAGGACGAAGAGCAGGACGCCGACCAGGAGGGCCCCGAGCAGCGCGGCGAAGGGGATGCCGAGGCCGGCGACCGCGCCGCCGGAGCTCAGCACGATGGCGGCGACGGCCCCCACGGAGGCGCCCATGGTGATGCCGAGGGTGTCGGGGGAGGCGAGCGGGTTGCGGGCGAAGGTCTGGAACAGCGCCCCGGCGACGCCCAGGGCCAGGCCGACGAGCAGGCCCACGACGATCCGGGGTGCCCGCAGCTCGAGGATGATGAAGTCCTGCGCGCCCTCGCCGAGGCCGACGAGCGTCCGGAGCACGTCCGGGACGCCGATCGGGAAGTCGCCGCGGCCCAGGCTGACCGCCGACAGCAGCACGAGGACGACGAAGGCGGCCAACGGGACGACCAGCTGCCGCCAGCGCACGACGCCGGAGACCGGTCCGACGCGGACGACGGTGCCCGACCGGCTCGCCGCCGGGGCCGGTCGCGGGGCCGCCTCGACGGTCACAGCCCCGCCGTCTTCCGGCGACGGACCAGGGCGATGAAGAACGGCGCGCCGATCAGCGCCAGGACGATCCCCACCTGGAGCTCGCCGGGCCGCACGACCACCCGGCCGACGACGTCGGCGACGAGCAGCAGGACGGCGCCCGCCAGCGCGGAGCACGGGATCAGCCAGCGGTGGTCGGGGCCGGTGACGGCGCGGACGGCGTGCGGCACGACCAGGCCGACGAACGCGATGGGCCCGCAGGCCGCCGTCGCGGCGCCGGCCAGCAGCGTGATCGCGGCCAGCCCGACCACCCGGGCCAGCCAGATCCGCTGGCCCAGCCCGCGGGCCACGTCCTCGCCCAGGCCGAGCAGGTTGAGCGCCGGGCTGTTCACCACGGCGAGCAGCAGGCCGAGGGCGATGAACGGGGCCACCTGCCACGCGACGTCGGCGTCCCGGCCGGCCAGCGAGCCGACCACCCAGAAGCGGAAGCTGTCCAGCGTCTGCTGGTCGGTGACCAGAACGGCGCGGACGAGCCCGTAGAGCAACGCGGACAGCGCGGCCCCGGCGAGGGCGAGGGTGACCGGCGTGGCGCCGCCGCGGCCGGCCGACCCGATCAGGTAGACGGCCACGGTGCCGACGAGGGCGCCGAGGAAGGCGAACCAGACGTAGCCCGACGGCGTCCCGATGCCGAGCCAGGCGATGGACAGGACGACGGCCAGGCTCGCGCCGGCGGTGACCCCGAGCAGGCCGGGGTCGCCGAGCGGGTTGCGGGTGTGGCCCTGCATCAGCGCGCCGGCCACGCCCAGCGCCATGCCGACCATCAGCCCGAGCACGGTGCGCGGCACGCGCAGCTGGCGGACGATCACCGCTTCCTCGCTGGAGAGGTCGCTGTCGAGCAGCGCCCGCCACACCTCGCCGAGCCCGATGGAGCGGGTCCCGATCGCGATGCTCGCGAGGCAGGCGACGACCGTCAGCGCGAGGAGGACGGCCAGGCCGATCCAGCGCTGCGACCGTGCGGGACGTCGCTGCTGTGCCGCGGGGTCCCGGGCGGGGGCAGCGGTCGCGACGGTCACGTGCGGCTCCCCGGACGGTGCGGTAAGGAAGGCTTACCTTACCTGCCCAGCGCGTACGGCTGCGACGTCGCCGGGCACGGGAGCCTCACCCCGTGGGGGGATGCGCGGCGGCGGGGCATCAGGTGCGGACCGGCCGGGGCCGATGAGGGTGACGTCAGGGGACCACCGGACCAGCCGGTGCCCGCTCGTGCCGAGGCCGGAGGAGGCGTGGCGTGACCGCTCAGCCCCGCTTGTCGGCCGCCCAGCTGTCGCACGCCCTCGTCGAGGCGACCGACTCCCTGGTCTGCGTGGTCGACGGGAAGGGGAGGATCCTGCTGGCCAACGCCGCGCTGGAGCGCTTCACGGGACGCGCGGCGGCCGACCTGCTCGACCGCTTCCTCTGGGACGTGCTGGTCATCCCCGAGGAGGTGCACCTGGCGCAGGCGGCCGTCGCCGCCGCGATGTCGGGTGAGCACCTGCTGCCGGCCGAGGTCGACTGGCTGGCCGCGAACGGGGCCCGGCGCCGCGTGGCACTGCACAACAGCGTGCTGGTCGACGCGGCCGGCCGCCCCTACGCCACCGCCTTCGTCGGCTCCGACGTCACCGAGCAGCGCGAGCGCGAGGCGCTGAGCGACCTGCTGGCCAGCACCGACCCCCTGACCGGCGTCGGCAACCGCCGCGTGGTGTTCGAGGTGCTGAAGCAGCACCTCGACCCCGCGGCGGGCGCCGGCTGCGGGCTGCTCTTCTGCGACGTCGACCGGTTCAAGCAGGTCAACGACCAGCACGGGCACGCCGCCGGCGACCAGTTGCTGGTCGAGCTGGCCCTCCGGCTCCGCCGGCTGGCCGGGCCCGACGACGTGGTCGCCCGCCTCGGCGGCGACGAGTTCGTCCTGCTGAGCCCCGGCGCGGACGAGGCCGCCCTGGCCGCCCTGGCCTGCCAGGTGGAGGCGGGCATGGGCGCGCCGGTGCGGACGTCGGCCGGGGCGCTGGCCGTCGGGGTCAGCGTCGGCAGCGCGGTCGGCCGGGCGGGGGAGGACCCCGACGAGCTGATGGCACGGGCCGACCGGGCCATGTACGGCACGAAGTCCCGGCGGCGGCGCAGCAGCCCCCGCCCGTCGGCCGACGCCCCTCGCTGAGGTCAGGCGGGCAGGACCGACTCGATCGCGGCCCGCACCTCGGGAGCGTCCGGCAGCGTCCGCGGGCGGAACCGGGCGACGACCTCGCCCTGGCCGCCGATGACCCACTTCTCGAAGTTCCAGGCGACGTCGCCGCTCTGCCCGTCGACGTCGGGCACCGACGTGAGCTCGCGGAACAGCGGGTGCGCGTCCGGGCCGTTGACCTCGACCTTCTCGGTCATCGGGAAGGTGACGCCGTAGGTCGCGGAGCAGAACTCGGCGATCTCCTCGGCGGTGCCCGGCTCCTGGCCCATGAACTGGTTGCACGGCACGCCGACGACGGTGAACCCGCGGCTGCCGTACTCCTCGTGGAGCGCCTCCAGCGCCTCGTACTGCGGGGTGAGCCCGCAGCGGCTGGCGACGTTGACGAGCAGGGCCGGCCGGCCCCCGGTCAGGTCGCGCAGCGTCGTCGGGTCGCCGTGGAGCGTGGACACCGGCAGGTCGAGGAGCGACGGGTGGCCCCCGTGCAGGGGCCCGCCGTGAGCTTGCGAGGGGCGGGGGGCAGGGGGGTCCTTCTCCATGCAGGGCGCAGCGCCCTCTGCCGGGCGTTCATTCCAGCCCGCTGATGTCGTCGGGGACGTCGACGGCGTGCTGGCGCAGCGCCTCCATCGGCACGATGTCCAGCGCGCGGGCGTTCGTGGCGGCCAGGACGACGCCGGCCGCGGCTCCCGCCTGGTAGGCCTGGAGCCACCGCACCGCGACCACGCACCACCGGTCGCCCGGCCGGAGCCCCGGGAAGCCGTACTCCGGGCGCGGTGTCGAGAGGTCGTTGCCCAGGTCGCGCTGCAGGCGGAGGAAGTCGGCGGAGACGACGGCGCAGACGGTGTGCGAGCCGAGGTCCTCCGGCCCGGTGCTGCAGCAGCCGTCGCGGTAGAAGCCGGTCAGGGGCTCGGTCCCGCAGGGCTCCAGCGGCCCGCCCAGGACGTTGCGCTCGTCGGGCTCCACGGTGCTCCTCGGCGGTCGTCGGTGCGCGTGGTGGGCGCGCGGTCAGGATGGCATGGTGCGGTTGTGAACGAGGTGCTGTGGGAGCCGACGCCCGAGAGCATGCGGGCGACCCGCATGGCGGCCTTCGCCCGCTGGGTCGAGGAGCGCCGCGGGCTGTCCTTCGGGGACCCGACCGACTACGACGCCCTGTGGCGCTGGTCGGTCGAGCACCTCGATCAGTTCTGGGGCGACCTGGCCACCTGGACCGGCGTGCTGCCCGACGTCCCCGACGACCGGGTCCTTCCCGACCGGAGCATGCCCGGTGCCGTCTGGTTCCCAGGGACGACGGTCAACTACGCCGAGCAGGCCCTCCGGCACGCGACCGGGGACCACCCGGCGCTGGTCGTCGTCGCGGAGGACACCGAGCCCGCCGAGGTGTCCTGGGCGACCCTGCGCGGCCAGGTCGGCGCGTTCGCCGCCACGCTGCGGCGGCTCGGCGTCGGCAAGGGCGACCGCGTCGTCGGCTACCTGCCGAACATCCCGGAGGCGGTCGTCGCCTTCCTCGGGGCGGCGTCCATCGGCGCCGTCTGGTCCGCGTGCGCGCCCGACTTCGGCACCCGCGCCGTCCTCGACCGGTTCGCCCAGATCGAGCCGGTCGTCCTCGTGGCCGTGGACGGCTACCGGTTCAACGGCCGGGAGCACGACCGGCGGGACGTCGTCGCCGAGCTGCGCGCCGGCCTGCCCACGGTGCGGACGACGGTCGCCGTCCCCCGCCTGTTCCCGTCCGAGGTGCCCGACGGCGCGCTGCCGTGGGCGGAGGCGGTCGCGGACGAGCAGGAGCCCCGGTTCGAGCCGCTGCCCTTCGACTCCCCGCTCTGGATCCTCTACTCGTCCGGGACGACGGGGCTGCCCAAGGGCATCGTGCACGCGCACGGCGGAGTGGTGCTGGAGCAGCTGAAGTCGGGAGTGCTGCACCAGGGGCTCGAGCCCGGCGACCGCTTCTACTGGTACACGTCCACCGCCTGGATGATGTGGAACGTCGTGGTGTCCTCGCTGCTCACCGGCGCCACCGCGGTGCTCCACGACAGCGCGCCGGCCTACCCGACCGTCGACGCCCAGTTCGCGCTCGCCGCCCGGCTCGGCATCACCTTCCTGGGCACCAGCCCCGGCTACCTCATGGCCTGCCAGAAGGCCGGCGTCCGCCCCGGCGAGGACCACGACCTCTCCGCGCTGCGCGTGCTGGCCTGCACCGGCTCCCCGCTGCCCGCGGCCTCCTACACCTGGGTCTACGACGCCGTCGGCTCTCACCTGCAGTTGACCTCGGCCTCGGGCGGAACCGACGTCGCCTGCGGGTTCATCGGCAGCTCGCCGCTGCTGCCGGTGACGGCGGGGGAGCTGCAGCGGCCGATGCTCGCCGTCGCCGTCGCCTCCTGGGACGAGGACGGCCGGCCGGTGACCGGCGAGCTCGGCGAGCTGGTGGTGACCGAGCCGATGCCGTCGATGCCGCTGTACTTCTGGAACGACCCCGACGGCACGCGCTACCGCGAGGCCTACTTCGAGCCGTGGCCCGGCGTGTGGCGGCACGGCGACTGGCTCGAGATCACCGAGCGCGGCACCTGCATCATCACGGGCCGGTCGGACTCGACGCTCAACCGCGGCGGGGTCCGGATGGGGACGGCCGACATCTACGCGGCGGTCGAATCGATCCCCGCCGTCCTCGACTGCGTCGTCCTCGGTGTGGAGCAGCGCGACGGCGGCTACTGGATGCCGCTGTTCGTGCAGCTGGCGCCGGGGGAGGAGCTGACCGACGAGCTGCAGGCGCAGCTGCGGACCGCGATCCGGGAGCAGGCGTCGCCGCGGCACGTGCCCGACGAGATCATCGCGGTGCCCGGCGTGCCGCACACCCGCACCGGGAAGCGGCTGGAGGTGCCGCTGAAGAAGCTGTTCCAGGGCGTCGACGCGGCGAAGGCGGTCAACACGGGCGCCGTCGACGACGCCTCGCTGGTCGACCACTACGTGCGGCTGGCGAAGGACCGCGTCAGCCCCTGAACGGCCCGCGCAGCGCCGCCCACTGCAGCAGCAGAATCGTCTTGGCGTCGATGATCCGGCCGTCGTCGACCATGGCGAGCGCCTCGTCGAAGGGCAGTTCGAGGACCTCGATGTCCTCGCCCTCCTCCTCGAGCCCGCCGCCGGCGGTCGTGCGGTCGTGCGGGCGGTAGGGGGCGGCGTAGAAGTGCAGCCGCTCGGTCACCGAGCCGGGGCTCATGAAGACGTCGAACACGTGCTGCACCTCGCCGACGGCGACCCCGAGCTCCTCCTCGACCTCGCGGCGGACGGCGACCTCGGGGGCGTCGTCGTCCAGGAGCCCGGCGGCGGCCTCGATCAGCAGGCCGTCCGGGTGGCCGTTGACGTAGACCGGGTAGCGGAACTGCCGCGTGAGCAGCACGGTGCGGCGCTCGACGTCGTGGAGCAGCATCGTGGCGCCGTTGCCGCGGTCGTAGGTCTCGCGCTGCTCGGTCACCCACTCGCCGTCGCTGCGGCGGCGCTGGAAAGTGGTCCTCCGCAGCACGTGCCAGCCACTGGCCAGCAGCTCCACGTCGTTCACGACGACGTCGGGGTTGCCGGTCAGGTCGCGTCCGACCCGGTCCAGGCCGGTGCGGCCGCGATGGTCGGGGACGTCGATGCCGGGCGTGCTCACCGGCCCATCATCGCCGGTGAGCCCGCTCACCTCACGGGTGACGACGGCGTGCGGGGGGAAGGGCACGCGACCAAGGTGTACGTGATCATCCGCCCGACTCGAGTGGAGATGCCGACGATGACGTCGAGCGAGAACGAGACCTGGCAGCCCGAGCCGCCGGTGCTGCTGCCCCCGTGGCACACGCCCGAGCGGGAGGAGTTGCAGGAGCAGGCCCGCCGGTTCGCGATGGACGAGGTGCTGCCGGTCGCGAACGAGCTCGACCCGCAGAAGGGCGAGATCCCGGCGTCCCTGCTGGGTCGCCTGGCCGAGCTCGGCTACTTCGGCATCACCGTGCCCACCGAGCAGGGCGGTCTGGGGCTCGGCGTCTTCGAGTACTGCATGGTCAGCGAGGAGCTGGCCCGGGTCTGGATGTCGACCGCCAGCATCCTCGCGCGCTCCCAGGGACTCGGCACCGCCGTGCTGGACGCCGACCGCCGGCACGACCTGATGGGCCGCAGCGCCCGCGGCGACTGGATCGGCGCGATCGCCCTGTCCGAGCCCGACGCCGGCTCGGACCTGGCCGGCGTGCGGACCCGGGCGGTGCTCGACGGCGACGAGTGGGTGGTGACCGGGCACAAGCGCTGGTGCGGCAACGCCAAGGCGGCCGACTTCATCCAGGTGCTGGTGCGCGAGCGCGAGCCGGAGGAGGGGGAGTCGCGGTCGGCCGGCCTGCTCAACCTGCTGCTGGAGAAGAAGCGCGGCGAGTTCCCCGAGGGCCTGTCCGGCCACCCGATCGACAAGATCGGCTACCACGGCTTCCTGACCTGGGACCTCACCTTCGACGGCGTCCGGATCCCTCGCGGAAACGTGATCGACCAGGCCAAGGCCGCGCGGGAGGACAGCGACGAGGAGGGCGAGGCGGCGAAGCAGGCGGGGTTCGCCGAGGCGCAGAAGTTCCTCAACACCGCCCGGGTGCACACCGCGGCGCGGGCGGTCGGGCTGGCGCGGGCGGCGCTGGAGGACTCGATCCTCTACCTGCAGGAGCGCGAGCAGTTCGGGCACCCGATCGGCGACTTCCAGGCGTTGCGGTTCGCCGTCGCCGAGATGGCCGCGCAGATCGAGCAGTCGCGGGCCTTCTACCGGCAGGTGGCCCACCTGCTCGACCTCGGCCTCCCGGTGGCCAAGGAGGCGTCGATGGTGAAGCTCGAGGCGACCGAGATGTCGATCCGGGTGACCAACCAGGCCATGCAGCTGCACGGCGGGAACGGCTACACCACCGAGCGGCAGGTCGAGCGGCACTGGCGCGACGCCCGGCTGACGACGATCTTCGAGGGCACCAGCGAGATCCAGAAGCGGATCATCAGTGACCGCCTGCTCCCGCGCAGCCCGCTGAGCTGAGTGCCAGGCATAGGAACCTATGCATACGGAATCGACCCCGAAACCGTATGCATAGCCTCCTATACCTGTGAGGGCCGGCGGCCTCAGGGCAGGCGGATGGGCATCAGCATGCTCACGTCGCCCGGGCGGGCGGGGTCGCGCAGGGCGAGCGGGGCGATCGGCCCGTCGAGCTCCAGCACGAGCTGTCCGCCGGCGCCGACGTCGAGCGCCTCCAGCAGGAACTCCCGGTTCACGCCGATCTCCACGGGGCCCAGCGTCAGCACCGTCGCAGTCTCCTCGGCACCGTCCGGACCGGTCGGCACGACGAGGGTGCGAGCGCTCGCCAGCTGGGCCCGCAGCGCCGCGGTGTCGACGTCGACGCGGTGGGCCGACGGGCCGCGCAGGATCCGCCGGTAGTCCGGGAAGTCGTGGTCGAGCCGCCGGCCGCCCACCGTCCGCCCGGGCAGTTCGACGGTGATCCCGTCGCCGGCGATGCGGATCGTCGCCGGGCCGTCGTCGCCGAGGGCGGCGAGCACCTCGTCGACGAGGGCCACGGGGAGCAGCGCGCTCGCCCCGCCGGTCACCTCCGCGCCGACGAGCGCCGAGACGGCCAGCCGGTAGCGGTCGGTGGCCGCCAGCCGGGCCGTGGAGTCGTCGACGTCGAGCAGGACGCCGGTGAGCATGGGCAGCTCGGGGTCGGTGCCGACGGCGTAGCGGACGGCGCGCAGGGCGGCGGCGAGTTCGGCGGCGGTGGTGCGGACTTCGGTCGTCACGGAGATCTCCTGGTCGAGTAGGGCTCGGGCGGCGGAGAGCTCACGTCGGGCGTCGGCCAGACCGTCCTCGAGGCGCCTCAGGTGCGCGCCGAGGACCTCGTCCACCACCGAGGGGTCCCGGCGGTGCTCGAGGACCCGGCTGATGTCGGCGAGCGGCAGGCCGACCCGCCGCAGCCGGGCGATCAGCCGGGCGGCGACGACCTGGTCGTCGCTGTACCAGCGGTAGCCGCTCCGCGGGTCCACGCGGGCCGGCACGAGCACGCCGGCGCCGTCGTAGAACCGCAGTGCGCTGACGGTGAGCCCCGACTCCCGGGCCGTCTGACCGATCCCCCGCACGTGTTCCTCCACATGGACGACCGTCCGGCCTCGACCGGGTCGAGGGTCAAGCATGACCGGCGAGCGCCTCCTCGTCGGCGTGGGCGATGTGCGCCAGCTCCCGCCAGATCAGCGCCAGGATGACCGCGGAGCCGACGAAGGCGAACCAGAACGGGCCGGTGATGCCCCAGATCCGGGCGATGACCCCGCCGAGCGCCTGGCCCACGACGATGCCGCCGAAGACCCCGATCGAGTAGAGGCTGCCCACCCGTCCCTGCAGCTGGGCGGGTACCGCGCGCATCCGCACGGTGCGCGACGTCGTCCCCCAGACGAACGCGTGCACGCCGAAGACGAACAGGATGACCATCGCGACCCAGGGCGTCGTGGTGAGGGCGAGGCCGAGGTGGGTCAGCGTCTCGACGACCAGCCCGACCCGCATGATCGCCGCGAGGCTGGCGTGCCGCTCGAGCCAGTCGTAGCCCGCCGTCCCGGCGATGCCACCCAGGGCGCCCACCGTGGTGAGCAGGCCGAACCCGATCGGGCCGAGACCCAGGGGGTCGCTCGCGTAGAGCACGAGGACCGACCACGCCGCGCCCCAGGTGACGTTGAACGTGACGATCGCGAGTGTCAGCGTGCGGACGGCGGGGTTGCCCCACGTCCACCGGAAGCCCTCCGCGATGTCACGCCCGACGTGCCGCGGTCCCTCCCGTGACGGGAGCGGTGGCACGACCATCCGCTGGATCAGCAGGGCGCCGAGCAGCAGGCAGACCGTCTGGACGACGAACGGCCAGGCCAGGCCCAGCGCGAAGAGCGCCGCACCCACCGCCGGGCCGATCAGCTCGTTCATCGTGATGCGGGCGGTCATCATGCGGGCGTTGCCGACGCCGAGGTCCGCGCGCGCGACCACCATCGGCAGCAGTGTCGCGCTGGTGGTGTCCACGAAGACCTCGGCGGTCCCGAGCAGGAACATCGCGACCAGGACGACGGGGATGCTCACCGCCCCGGTGACCAGCGCCGCGACGAGCACGACGAGGACGGACGCGCGCAGCAGGTCGACCGCGATCACCACGAGGCGGCGGTCGACCCGGTCGGCGAGGACACCGGCGTGCAGGCCGAACACCAGCCACGGCAGCCGCTGCAGCAGGCCGGCGAGCGCGACGAGGAGCGGGTCGGAGGTCTGCGACGCGACGAGCAGGGGGCCGGCGGCGAGCGCGATGCCGTCGCCGAGGTTGCCGATCCACGCCGAGCCGACCAGCCAGCGGAACGGCGTCCCCATCCGGGCCGGGAGCACTGCGTCGACGATCCGGCCCACGAGGAGGAGACCCTAGGCGCCGCTCGGCGGAGGGGCGACGGCACATCCGGCCGAACCCACTGTCGGTCCACCGGTATCGGGCGGATGCTCCTCGGATCCCTGTGCCCCGCGTGGAGGAGGACATCATGACCCCGTTGCTGGAGGCCTCGGCCGCCGACCCCTGCCCGCCGCTCCAGGAGCCTCCGCCCCGGATGCGGGCGTCGGATGCCGACCGCGAGGCGGTCGTGCAGACGCTGCTCGACGGCATCGCCCGCGGGCTGTTGACCCTGGACGAGGGGGATGAGCGAGTGGCGGCCGCCTATGCCGCCCGTTTCCTGGACGAGCTCCCGCGGCTCACCGCCGACCTGCCCCCGGCTCCCGCGTCGGCACCGGTCGCGCCCGGGTGGCGCGCTCTGGCGCTCCTGGCGTGGCTCCAGGCGCGCACCGCCGTCGCCGGTCTCTGGCAGGGCGTCCGCCGCGCCGTTCGTTCCCGGCCGCCGCGCCTCGCCGGGATCGCCATCGCGACGGTGGCGCTGCTGGCCCTGCTGATGGTCATGGCGGCCACGGCGGCCGGAGGATCCGACCACCGTGGGCACGGCGGCTACGGCCATCACCAGGACCACGGCCACCACGGCCACGACTGGGACGACCCCGACCACGACGACGACGACTGAACGAAATCGCACCCATCCTGGGCCGCTCCGCCCGGGATGCCGCGGGCCGAGCGGGTCAGCCGAGGCTGAGGACGCGGGCCTCCCAGGGCCGCAGCAGTTCGGGGTCCTCGTCGGGCAGGTTGCCCAGCACGAGGCGGGCGTCGAGGGCCTGGGGCACCAGGTCGGCCAGCCGGTAGGGGGTCCGGCTGAGGTTGCAGACGACGACGAGCACCCGGTCGTCGAGCGTGCGGGTGAACGCGTACACGTCGTCGTGCTCCGGGAGCAGCATCGCGAAGTCCCCGAGGGCGACCACGGGATCGTGGTGCCGCAGCGCGATGAGGCGCCGGTAGTGCGCGAGCACCGAGTCGGGGTCGCCGCGCTGGGCCTCGGCGTTCCACTCGACGTGGTCGGGGTTGACCGGCAGCCACGGCGTCCCGGTGGTGAAGCCCGCGTGCGGACCGGCGTCCCACTGCACCGGGGTGCGGGCGTTGTCCCGGCTCATCCGCCGCATCGCCGCCAGCAGGCGCGCCGGGTCCTCGCCGGCGACCATCGCCGTCCCGAAGTGGTTGACCGACTCCACGTCGCGGAAGTCGTCGACGCCGGCGAACGGGTAGTTGGCCATGCCGAGCTCCTGGCCCTGGTAGACGTACGGCGTCCCCCGGTGCAGGTGCAGCAGCGTGGCCAGGCAGGTCGCGGAGTCGCGCCGGTAGCGGGGCGAGTCGTCGCCGAAGCGGGAGACCGCGCGCGGCTGGTCGTGGTTGTCCCAGTAGAGGGAGTTCCAGCCGACGTCGGCCAGCCCGGCCTGCCAGCGCCCGAACGACGCCTTGAGGTCGCGCATGCGCAGCGGTCGCACGTCCCACTTCGACGTCCCGTGGTCGAGCCCCACGTGCTCGAACTGGAACACCATGTCCACCTCGGCGCGCGCCGGGTCGGTGAACAGCCGGGCCTCCTCGACGGTCACGCCCGGCATCTCGCCGACGGTCAGGAGCGCCCCGTCCCGCCCGGCGAAGACCTCGCGGTGCATCTCGGCCAGGAACTCGTGGATGCGCGGGCCGCAGAGGTAGGACGCCGAGCCGTCACCGAGCGAGGACCCGGGCAGCGGGGGCCCGTCGTGCAGGTGGCCGTCCGGGGCGACGTCCTTGCTGACCATGTTGATGACGTCCATGCGGAAGCCGTCGACCCCGCGGTCGAGCCACCACCGCATCATCGCGTACACGGCCTCCCGGACCTCCGGGTTCTCCCAGTTGAGGTCGGGCTGCTTCCGGTCGAACAGGTGCAGGTAGTACTCGCCGCTCGCCTCGTCGAACTCCCAGACCGGACCGGAGAAGAACGACTGCCAGTTGGTCGGC
>Ga0190265_10001621_pt1 | contig 14816 bp, 10 predicted proteins | sample Popmic124T_FD_133135 | JGI IMG/M metagenome (GOLD analysis project Ga0190265, IMG submission 133135) | Populus adjacent soil microbial communities from riparian zone of Indian Creek, Utah, USA - 124 T | ecosystem: Environmental > Terrestrial > Soil > Riparian zone | place: USA: Utah | collected...
ATATTCGTAAATATAGTCGCCATAATGATAGACGAAGGCGAGCTCCTCGCGCGCAAGATGGGCAAAGGCCGTGTAATAGCCCGCCTGATAGTCCTGGCAGCCGGCGACGCCGAAGCGCAGCGCCGCCGGGCTGCTCGCAGCGAGAGGCAGCGTGCGCGCCCGCCCGTGGATGCTGCGCTCGCCGGGCACGGAGAAGCGGTACCAATAGGGCCGGTCCGGCTGGAGCCCCGCTGCCTCGGCATGGACGCAGTGGCCGAGCTCGGGCCGCGCCACTTCCTCGCCGCGGGCGACGATCGTCCGGAAGCGCTCGTCCGCGGCCACCTCCCAGGCGACCGGCACCGGCGCCATCGCCATCCCGCCGTGCAAATCGAGCGGCTCGGGCGCGAGCCGGGTCCAGATCACGAAGCCGTCGGGCGAGGGATCGCCCGAAGCGATGCCGAGGCTGAACGGATAGCGGCGCCAGCCCTGCGCGCGCAGGATGGCGGGGGCCGCGAACGCCGTGGCGGCGGCGCCGGCGATGAAATTGCGGCGGGTGAACATGCCGGACATCTATCCCCCTCTTGTTGCAATTCGGCGTCCCGCCGCGATCCATAAGCGTTCGGGGCGCCGGGACGCCAGAGCGATTTTGGCGTGGGTCGAAAGTGTTGAGATCGTTCGGAAACCCTCTTAAGGCTTGGCCAATTCACGACCTGAGGGGCAGTGGCTTGAGCAATGACGTGCGCGACGCGGTCGCTTCGATCGCCGAGATCGACGCCGTACCGCTCATCCTCGACGTCGTCTGCCGCACCACCGGCATGGGTTTCGCCGCCGTCGCCCGCGTCACCGAGGACCGCTGGATCGCCTGCGCGGTGCGCGACGCGATCGATTTCAACCTGAAGCCGGGCGGCGAGCTCGCGATCGAAACCACGCTCTGCGACGAGATTCGCGACAGCGGCGAGCCGATCGTCATCGATCATGCCGCCGAGGACCTGGCCTATTGCGGCCACCCGACGCCGGCCCGCTACGGCTTCCAGAGCTACATCTCGATGCCGATCCGCCGCTCGAACGGCGAGTTTTTCGGGACGCTCTGCGCGATCGATCCCAAGCCGGCCCGCCTCGACAATCCCGAGACGATCGGGATGTTCAAATTGTTCGCGGACCTGATCGGCTTCCACCTCGACGCGCGCGAGCGCTGGGAGCGGAGCGAATCGGCCCTGCTCGACGAGCGCCAGACCGCCTTGCTGCGCGAGCAGTTCATCGCCGTGCTCGGCCACGATCTCAGGAACCCGCTGGCGTCGATCGACGGCGGCGCGCGGCTGCTCGAAAAGGCGCCGCTCGACGAGAAGGGCGCGTCGATCCTCAGGCTGATGCGCGGCAGCGTCCAGCGCATGGCCGGCCTGATCGACAATGTGCTCGATCTGGCGCGCAGCCGGCTCGGCGGCGGCCTCAAGCTCGACCTCGCCGACTCGGCCCTCGGTCCGGCGCTAGACCAGATCGTCGCCGAGCTGCGCGCCGCCCGCCCCGACCGGTCGATCGAGGCCGAGCTGTTCCTCGACCGGCCGGTGCGATGCGATGCGGCGCGGATCGGCCAGCTGCTTTCGAACCTGCTCGCCAACGCCCTCACCCACGGCGCGCCGGACCGGCCGGTCAGGGTGCATGCGACGATTGCGGAGGGGATGTTCCTGCTCGCCGTGACCAATCGGGGCGATCCGATTCCGGAAGCGACCCGCGCGCGCCTGTTCCAGCCCTTCTTCCGCGCTCCCGGCCGCGCCGACCGCGAAGGGCTCGGCCTCGGCCTCTACATCGCCTCGGAGATCGCGCGCGCCCATGGCGGCAGGATCGACGTTTCCTCGACGCCCGCCGAGACGCGCTTCACTCTCACCATGCCCGAAAAATAGGGACAGTCCCTATTTTTGCGGCCCCGTTACGCACGCGCTTTAATGAGGGACAGTCCCTATTTAAACGTTGAAGCGGAACAAGAGGACGTCGCCGTCCTGGACGACATAATCCTTGCCCTCGGCGCGCATCTTGCCCGCCTCCTTCGCCCCGGCTTCGCCGCCGCAGGCGACGAAGTCCTCGAAAGCGATGGTCTCGGCGCGGATGAAGCCGCGCTCGAAATCGGTGTGGATGACGCCCGCCGCCTCGGGCGCCCGGGCGCCTTTCTCGACCGTCCAGGCGCGCGCCTCCTTGGGCCCGGCGGTGAAGAAGGTGATCAGATGGAGCAGGTCGTAGCCGGCGCGGATCACCTGGGCGAGGCCGGTCTCGGTGAGGCCCAGATCGGCGAGGAATTCGGGCCGGTCGGCCTGGTCCATGGTCGCGATCTCGGCCTCGATCGCGGCCGAGATGACGACCGCGCCGGCTCCTTCGGCCGCCGCCTTGGCGAACACCGCCGCGCTGTGCGGGTTGCCGCTCGCGGCGTCGCCCTCGTCGACGTTGCAGACGTAGAGCACCGGCTTGGCGGTCAGCAATTGCGCCCGCGCCAGCGCCAATTTCTCCTCATCGTCCTTCGGCTCGGTCAGCCGCGCCGGCCTGGAGTCGCGTAAGAGCTCCAGCGCCTGGCCGAGGACGCTCGCCTGGGCCTTGGCCTCCTTGTCGCCCTGCTGCGCCTTCTTGACCAAAGCGGGGACACGCTTCTCCAGGCTTTCGAGGTCGGCGAGCATCAATTCGGTCTCGACCGTCTCGGCGTCCGCCACGGGATCGACCCGCCCTTCGACATGGGTGACGTCGCCGCCCTCGAAGCATCTGAGCACGTGGACGATGGCGTCGACCTCGCGGATGTTGGCGAGGAACTGGTTGCCGAGCCCCTCGCCCTTGGAGGCGCCGCGCACCAGCCCGGCAATGTCGACGAATTCGAGCTGGGTCTCGATCTCGCTGGCCGATTTGGCGATCTCGCGGATCCGGTCGAGCCGCGGATCGGGCACGGCGACGCGCCCTATATTGGGCTCGATCGTGCAGAACGGGTAATTGGCCGCCTGCGCCGCCGCCGTCTCGGTCAGAGCGTTGAACAAGGTGGACTTGCCGACATTCGGCAGCCCGACGATCCCGCAACGAAAGCCCATTGGAAACTCCTTGTCCTCCCTGCGAGCGAAGCTCGTGGGGAGGGGGACCGCGTGAAACGCGGTGGAGGGGCTATCGGCGTTCCCGCCCCTCCACCATGCTTCGCATGGTCCCCCTCCCCATCGCCTTCGGCGACAGGGAGGATCAGTTCGGCGGCTCCGTTAGCCGTTGCGCTCGGCGATTGCCAGCTTACTGTCCTTCGCCATGACGCTCCGCCTTGCCCTCCTCCTTCTCGCCGCCGCGCCGGTCGCGGCCCTCGCCATCGATCCGCCGGCCACCGTGCTCAAGGGCACCGCCGCTCAGCAGGGGCTGCTGCCGGTCCATGTCGACCGCGGCGCCGGCCGCATCCTGCTCTCGCTGCCGGCGCCCGGCGCGAACGGCATCGCGGCGCGCTTCGTCTACGTCGCCTCGCTCGAGACCGGGCTCGGCTCGGCGCCGGTCGGCCTCGACCGCGGCCTCGCCAGCGGCTCGAAGATCCTCGTCTTCCGCCGGGTCGGCCGCAGGATCGTCGCCGAGATCGAAAATCCGCGCTTCCGCGCCCCCGGCGGCACCGCCGCCGAGCAGGCGGGGGTGCGCGACAGCTTCGCTTATTCGACTTTGTGGATGGGCGATATCGCCGCCGAGACGGCGGACGGCCGCCTGCTGGTCGACGTCGCCGGCTTTTTGACCCGCGACGAGCTCGGCATCGTCCAGGCGCTCAAGGACGGCGGCGGCGGCGAGTTCCGCCTCGCCGACACTCTCAGCGTCGCCGATCCCAATTCGGTCCGGGTCTTTCCCGACAATATCGAGCTCGAAGGCCGGCTCACCTTCACCTCGACCGCCGCGACCGCCGAGGTCAGCAATATCGCCCCGGCCAGCGGCAATCTGAGCTTCGTCGTCCGCCACTCGCTGATCCGCCTGCCCGAGCCGGGCTATCAGCCGCGCCGCTTCGATCCGCGCGCCGGTACGTTCGGCAGCCAGGTGGTGGATTATGCGCAGCCGCTCGGCCGGCCGATCGTCTACGAGCTCGCCAACCGCTTCCGGCTCGACAAGATCGATCCCGATGCGCCGCGCTCGCGCGTCCGCCGCCCGATCACTTTCTACATCGATCGCGCCGCGCCCGAGCCGATCCGCACCGCGCTCCACGAAGGCGTCTCCTGGTGGCGCGAGGCGTTCGACGCGGCCGGCTATGTCGACGCCTTCCGGGTCGAATATCTGCCCGAGGGCGCCGATCCGCTCGACGTCCGCTACAATGTCGTCCACTGGGTCAACCGCGCCACCCGAGGCTGGTCCTACGGCCAGGTGATCGAGGATCCGCGCACCGGCGAGATCATCCGCGGCCAGGTCCTGCTCGGCTCGCTCCGCGTGCGCCAGGACATGCTGATCTTCGAAGGCCTGGTCGGCGCCGGCCAGACCAACAGCGGCGGCCCCAACGATCCCGTCCGCGCCGCGCTCGCCCGCATCCGCCAGCTCGCCGCCCACGAGGTCGGCCACGCGCTCGGCCTCGCCCACAATTTCGCCGCCAGCACCCAGGGCCGCTATTCGGTGATGGATTATCCCGCGCCGCGCGTGGCGCTGGTCGACGGCGTCCCCGATCTATCCGACGCGTACGGCGTCGGCGTCGGCCGCTGGGACCGGTTCGCGGTCGGCTGGCTCTACGGCGCCCGCACCGACGCCGAGGCCGAGCCGCTGATGGCGGCGGCGCTCGCCGAGGGGCTGCGCTATGTCGGCGACGGCGAGGCGCGCCCGACGGTCTCGTCGCAGCCGCACGGCAGCCTCTGGGACGATGCCGCCGAGCCGGTCGCCGAGCTCCGCCGGATGATGGACGTCCGCCGCGCCGCAGTCGGCCGCTTCGGCCCGCACGCCCTTTATGCCGGCGAGCCGGTCGCCAATTTGCGGCGCAAGTTCGTGCCGATCTGGCTGCTCCACCGCTACCAGCTCGAAGCCGCGGTCAAGCTGATCGGCGGCGTCGACTCCTCTTATTCGCTGAACGGCGACGGCCGCGAGACCGCCCGCGCGGTCGCCCCAGGCGCGCAGCGCGGCGCGCTCGACGCGCTCCTCGAGACGCTCTCGCCCGAGGCGCTCGCCGTGCCGCCGGCGCTGCTGCCCTTCCTTTCCGCCGGCTGGTCGGGCAGCCCGGACCGCCAGGAGACGATCGAGATCTTCCGCACCGCCGGCGGGCCGGTCTTCGATCCCCTGGTCGCCTCCGAGGTCGCGGCCGCGCTCACCCTCAACAGCCTGCTCGTCCCCGAGCGGCTCAACCGGCTCGAATTGCAGAGCGCCGCGGATGAGGACCAACTCTCGTTCGACGACCTCATCGAGCGGCTGGTCGAGCGCGCATTGCGTGCGGATGTGCCCGATCAGGCCCTGCAGCGCCGGATCGGCACGACGATCCTGCTCGCGCTCGCCCGAGTCCAGCGCGATCCGGCGTTGTCGCCGGGGATCGCGCTCGGCCTGTCGGACCGGTTCGAGCGCCTCGCCGCTTTGCTCGCCCGCACCGGCGGCGGCGGCGCGCAATCGGCCTGGGCGCGCGGCCTCGGCCGCCTGCTCGGCGACCGCGAGGCGCTCGCCGCCGCCTTGGCGGAGCAGCGCCGCACTCCCCAAATCCCGCCCGGCATGCCGATCGGCGGCGGGGAAGGGGAGTAGGCCTCGGAACCCACCCCTCACCCCACTCATCCTGAGGAGCCCTTGAGCTTGTCGAAACGGCGTCTCGAAGGACGGTCCTTCGAGACGGGCCTTCCCCCGGATCAAGTCCGGGGTCAGTCCCTCCTCAGAATGAGCGGGAAGTGGGGCCTCAGAGCCGCGGCAGCCGCCGGTCGGCGCGGCACCGGCGCAGCGGCAGCGGCGTCGCGCTCAGGATCCGGGTGATCCGCATTCGGGCGCGATCGGTCTCGACCGTCATGCAGGCGCAGCCATAGCCGTAATTGCCGTTGATCCGGACCCAGCCGCGCGTCGTCATGTCGCTCATCTCGTCCCACCCCTCGGCATGGAAGCCGCCCTGCGCGCTGATCGTCCATTCGCCGTCGCGATCGACGAGCCAGTAATTGGCCGGCGTCGGATTCTGCAGCCAGCCGCAGCGCCGCTCGGCGCCCGGCGACGCGGGCGCGGCGGCGAAGATGGCGGTGAGGAGAAGGGCCGCGATCATCGGCTTAGGCTAGCCCGCCGCGATCCGGGGCGCCAGCGGTTCAGTCTTGGCCGCCTCGGCCCGGGTTCGGGCGGCGAAGCATCATAAAGAGTGACAGCCGCCATTTTCATGAGCGCGATTTTCAGTCGCCCTTGAGCCTCAAGGCCACGTCGCTCATGAAGCGGGCGTCGTCGCCCTGGGCGAGCCATTCCGCTTCGGCCGCGATCGCGGCGAGGGTGTCGGCGAGCGGGTCCATTTCCGCCTTGGCGTAATTGCCGAGGACGTGCCTGGTCACCTTATCCTTGTGGCCGGGATGGCCGATGCCGATCCGCACCCGGCGGAAGTCCTTGCCGAGATGGGCGTCCAGCGAGCGCAGGCCGTTATGGCCGGCGGTGCCGCCCCCGACCTTGACCTTGACCTTGAACGGGGCGAGGTCGAGCTCGTCGTGGAAGGCGGTGACCGCGCCCGGATCGAGCTTGAAATAATCCATCGCGGCGCGCGCCGCTCGGCCGCTGTCGTTCATGAAGGTGGCGGGCTTGAGCAGGAGGATTCGCTCGGCGCCGATCCGGCCCTGCTGCGCCCAGCCGGAAAAGGCCTTCTTCGGCGGATCGAAGCCGTGCGTTTCCGCGATCACGTCGACGGCCATGAAGCCGACATTATGCCGGTGAAGCGCGTAGGACGCGCCGGGATTGCCGAGGCCGACCCAGATCTGCACGGGCGCGAAATCCCCCCAGTCGTCCGCTTCCGGCGCGGAAGCGGGCTGGCCCGGCACCTCGACCGGCCGCGAGCCGAACAAGGCGCCGAGCCAGGAGAAGAGCGACGGTGTCGCTCTCGACAATTGACGAGGTGCGGATGTCCCCCGGACATCCGCAGCCCGGTCCGGGGGACCGGGCGACCTCATCAATCCTCGCCGCCCTCTTCGGCCGGTTCCTCGCCGACCAGCGGCACCTCGGCCGCGCCGGGCTCCTCGACGCCTTCCGCGGCCACCGCCGCGTCCTCGGCTTCGACCTTGTAGACCGACGGCGAGACGATGGTGGCGATGGTGAAGTCGCGGTCGGTGATCGCCGACGACGTGCCCTTGGGCAAAGTCACCTGGCTGATGTGCAGCGAATCGCCGATGTCCATGCCGGCGAGGCTGATCTCGACCTCTTCCGGGATCTCGGCCGCGTCGCAGACCAATTCGAGATCGTGGCGCACCGCGTTGAGCACGCCGCCGCGCTTGATGCCCTTCGACTTGTCTTCGTCGACGAAGCGGATCGGCACCGAGACGGTGACCTTGGCATGCTCGCTGATGCGCAGGAAATCGACATGCAGCGGCCGATCGGTGACCGGATGGAACTGGACGTCCTTGGGCAGGGTGCGGGCGGGGCCGCCGCCGGCGTCGATCATCACCACCGAGTTCATGAAGTGGCCGGTGCTCAGCGCCTTGACCAGCGCCTTCTCCTCGAGGTGGATGGCGAGGGGATCTTCATTGTTGCCGTAGACGACGGCGGGCACGCGGCCTTGGCGACGCAAGCTGCGGGAGGCTCCCTTGCCAGCCCGTTCGCGCGTCTCGGCCGACAGCGTAAGCTGTTCGCTCATTGCATGTCTCCAGGTGCGGGTTTCAAACGATCCCGCTCACGCCTCCAGGGATGACCATGAACGGGGAGGCGCGCCTATAGGGGAGGAGAGGGGGAGACGCAAGGAATTCGAATCCTCCCCTCGATTTCGAGGGGAGGAACGAGACGCTATTCCCTTTCCGTATGCGGCACCCGCGCGGCGCGGATGCCGCGCGCGCCGAGCACCGCCTGGACGCTGTCGCGGCCCGCCAGGTGGCCGGCGCCGACCGCGACGAACACCGCGCCGGGCCGGTCGAGCCGCTCGTCGATCCACGCCGCCCAGGCCGCGTTGCGGGTCGTGAACAGCAGCGCGTGAAGCGCCGGGTCCTCGGCGCGGCTCTCGTCGATCAGCCCGATCAGCCCCTCGACGTCGCCGGTCGACCAGGCGGCGAGCATCGCCGCCATCTTCTCGTCGAGCTGGTCGTTCTCCTCGAGCACGTCCGCGAGCTGGGCGATCTGCATCGCCTCGGGCATGGTGTCGAGCAGGCGCAGCTGCGCCTCGACCCCCTCGAGCTCGCCGATCGGCATGCGCCGCCGCTGCGCCGCTTCGGTCAGCACCGTTTCCGGGCCGGCGCCGCCGCTCAGGCCGGCCCGCTGCGCGCCGAGCACGCCCAACGTCATCGCCACGAACCAGGGCTCGTAGCGATCGAAGGCGGCCGGCGGCAGGCCGGCCGCGGTCAAGGCGCGGCCCAGCGCCGCATATTGCTCGGGCGTCAGCCGCGACGAGAGCAGGCGGCGGTCGGGATCGACCGCATAGCGCTCGACCGTGGTCCGCATCGCGGCCGGATCGGCGGGCATGATCGCCTCCATCACCAGTTCGTCCGAGGCGTCGAACGCGGCCCTGACCTCGTCATTGAACCAGGGCCGGGCGTCGAGCAGGTGGATGGTGCCGAACAGATAGATGGTCGTGTCCGCGTCGCGCACCACCCAGAGCGCCGGATCGGCGTCGGGCAGCGGCGCGGCCGCGGCGGGCGCGCGGGGCGCGGTGGGCGCCGGCTGCGCGAGGGCCGCGGCGGGGGCGAAGGCGAGGGCAGCCGCGAGCAGCAGGGGCTTGATCCGCATTGACGATGTCTCCAATTGGTGCGGCCGTTAGCCGGTCTGGATGGGGAAGGACGTTCAGACGCGCCAGTGCTCGCCGCCGCCCTCGTCCTCGAAAATCTCCTCGATGCTGCGCGAGAATAAGCGCGCGAGCTTGAACGCAAGCTGTAGCGCGGGGTCGTGCCGGCCGGTCTCGATCGCGTTCACCGCCTGGCGCGAGACGCCGATCCGGCCGCCCAATTCGGCCTGACTCCAGCCGCGCTCGGCGCGCAGCACCCGCAAGCGATTCCTCATCTGTCACGTCCACCTGACCTATAGTCAATCAAGCCTGACTAAGCGACATCTGTGATACTGTCAATATGACCTTACAGGTTGCAATGCTGCCCTGACATGCGCGCTGTCCTTGACCCGTCTTTCCCCATGCGCCAAAGCGAGCGATCCCGTGTTGCAGCTGCGAAGGCATGGTCTTGGGGCACAAGCCGCTCTCCTTTCAGGCGCTGATCCTGACGCTCCACGATTATTGGGGCCGGCAGGGCTGCGTCATCCTCCAGCCCTACGACCTCGAAATGGGCGCCGGCACTTTCCACCCGGCGACGACTTTGCGCGCGCTCGGCCCCGATCCTTGGCAGGCGGCCTATGTCCAGCCGAGCCGCCGCCCGACCGACGGCCGCTACGGCGAAAATCCCAACCGGCTCCAGCATTATTACCAATATCAGGTGATCCTGAAGCCGAGCCCGCCGGACCTGCAGGCGCTCTATCTCGGCTCGCTCGCCGCGATCGGCGTCGATCCGCTCAGGCACGACATCCGCTTCGTCGAGGACGATTGGGAAAGCCCGACCTTGGGCGCCTGGGGCCTCGGCTGGGAGGTCTGGTGCGACGGCATGGAGGTCACTCAATTCACCTATTTCCAGCAGATCGGCGGCTATGATTGCAAGCCGGTCGCGGGCGAATTGACCTACGGCCTCGAGCGCCTCGCCATGTACATCCAGGGCGTCGACAGCGTCTACGATCTCGCCTTCAACGACGCCGAAGATGGGGAGGCGGGCGTCAGCTATGGCGACGTCTTCCTCGAGAACGAGCGCGAGTTCAGCGCCTATAATTTCGAAATCGCCGACACCGACAGCCTGTTCGAACGCTTCCGCGCCGCCGCCGAGGAATGCCGCCGCTGCATCGACGCCGGCCTGCCGCTCCCCGCCTACGACCAGGCGATCAAGGCGAGCCACATCTTCAACACCCTGCAGGCGCGTGGAGTCATCTCGGTCGCCGAGCGCCAGGCCTATATCGGCCGGGTCCGCGACCTCACCAAGAGCGTCTGCCAAGCCTGGATGGAAAAGAACGGGTGGGCAAAGTGAGATTTGGTTCACGCAAAGGCGCAAAGGCGCGAAGAGGAGCCGAGCGTTCCCCGGCGCGCAGCGCCTTTTCGGCTCGGTTCAGAAGGAAAGGCGGGGTGGCTTCACCGGCATTGCGCCTTTGCGCCTTTGCGCCTTTGCGTGAACCCATTGCTGAGCCTGCGCTACGCGCAGGAGGGGCCGGATGAATGGCTGATTTCCTGCTCGAATTGCTCTCCGAGGAAATCCCTGCACGGATGCAGGCACAAGCTGGTGACGACCTTAACGTTCGGTTGCGTGATCGGCTGGGCGATCTCGGTTTCCATGGCCTTGCTATCCATCATTTCGCGACGCCACGGCGCCTCGCCGTGATCGTCCGCGATCTACCGGCAGAAACGCCCTCCGGAGTAACCGAAATAAGAGGTCCACGAACAGCAGCGCCTCAGCAGGCATTCGACGGTTTTCTTCGGAGCACCGGCCTGACGAAAGAACAATTGGAGGATCGGGACGGCGTTTGGTTTGCGGTCGTTGACAAGCCCGGGCGCGCGACGGCTGAGGCCCTGGCAGAAATAGTTCCCGAGCTAATCCAGGCCTTTCCCTGGCCCAAATCGATGCGCTGGGGCGAAGCCTCGGTGTCGACCGAAAGCCCCCGCTGGGTGCGCCCGCTGCACGGCATCGTCGCTTTGCTCGGCGAGGACATTGTTGAGTTCGAGATCGCGGGAATCAAATCGGGCGCGGCCACCGTCGGCCACCGCTTCCACCATCCGGGCATCATCACCATCGGCGGCGCCCACGATTATGCCGAGAAATTGCGCGCCTGCCACGTCGTCCTCGATCCCGCCGAGCGCCGCCGCATCATCGCCGAGGGCGCCGCCAAGGCCGCGGCCGAGGCCGGCCTGGCGCTGATCGAGGACGAGGGCCTGCTCGCCGAAAATGCGGGGCTGACCGAATGGCCGGTCCCCTTGCTCGGCGCCTTCGACCCTGCCTTCCTCGACGTGCCGCGCGAGGTGATCCAGCTCACCATGCGCACCAACCAGAAATATTTCGCTTGTGTGGACGGGGAGGGGGCGCTCGCCCCCAACTTCGTCTGCGTCGCCAATATCGAAGCCTCGGACGGCGGTGCCGCGATCGTCGAAGGCAACCGCAAGGTCCTCGCCGCCCGCCTCGCCGACGCCAAGTTCTTCTGGGAGCAGGACCTCAAGGTGCCGCTCGCCGATCAGGCGGAGAAGCTCGGCCAGATCGTCTTCCACGAAAAGCTCGGGACGGTCGCCGACAAGGTCGAGCGGGTCGCCAAGCTTGCCCGCTGGCTGGTCGAGGAAAATATTGTAACGGCCAGTTCCCCGGCGAAGGCCGGGGCCCAGGGTCCGGCGCAGCTGGACCCCGGCCTTCGCCGGGGAACGCAAGAGCTGGCGGATATGGCCGAAACCGCCGCCCGTCTCGCCAAGGCCGATCTCGTCACCGGTCTGGTCGGCGAGTTCCCCGAATTGCAGGGCGTGATCGGCGGCCACCTCGCCCGCGCCCAAGGCCTCGACCCGCAAATCGCCGACGCGATCCGCGACCATTACAAGCCGGTGGGTCAGGGCGACGAGGTGCCGACCGCGCCGGTGACGGTGGCGGTGAGTTTGGCGGACAAGCTGGATACGATCATTGCCTTCTATGCGGCTTCCATGCCTCCTTCCGGCTCCAAGGATCCCTACGCATTGAGAAGGGCTGCCCTGGGTTCGATCTTCCTGCTGAGTGGTAACAGACTACGTGTCCGCTTGGTCGAACCAATAAACCGGATTGTGGAAGGACTCTTTCGGAATCGAAGCTTCGATCACGATACTCGGTGGAATGGAGACGGAGATGTCGCGGGCGCCGTCCAGCGTGACTTGTCTAAACTGCAAGAGAGAACCCGAGCATCTGTCCTGGACTTCTTCGCCGACCGCCTCAAGGTCCAGCAGCGCGAGGCCGGAGTCCGGCACGATCTCATCGACGCGGTGTTCGCGCTCGGCGGCGAGGACGATCTCGTCCGGCTGCTCGCCCGGGTGACGGCGCTGCAGGCGTTCGTCGAGACGGCCGAGGGCGCCGATCTGCTCGCCGGCTACAAGCGCGCCGCCAACATCCTGAAGAAGGAGGGATGGCCCGCATCTCCCTCTCCCCAGGGGGGAGAGGGTTGGGGTGAGGGGGCTCCGACATCTGAGGACGGTCCCCGAGGCCGAACACCCTCACCCTACCCTCTCCCTGAGGGAGAGGGGAAAGAAGAACAACCCAAGAACAAAACCCTTTCCTACAGGCCCGAAAAGGAGGAAGGTGCCCTGATCGCCGCCCTCGATTCGGCCGGGCCCAGGGCCGCCGCCGCGGTCGCGGCCGAGGATTTCGAGGGCGCGATGGCGGCGCTCGCTTCGCTGCGCGCGCCGGTGGACGCGTTTTTCGACAAGGTGACCGTCAATGATCCCGATCCCGCCAGGCGCGCCGCCCGCCTCGACCTGCTCGCCCGCGTGCGCGACTCGGTCCATCGCGTCGCCGATTTTTCGAAAATCGAGGGGTGAAGGAAGACGAATGGCACCTGTCGGAGTTGTCGGGATGTCATCGTCAACTTCCGGAATCCGTTGAGATGACGCGCATGGTCTACCGCTTCGGCGGCGGCGTCTCGGACGGCGAGGCGGGGAACAGGAACCTGCTCGGCGGCAAGGGCGCGAACCTCGCCGAGATGGCCTCGATCGGCCTGCCGGTGCCGCCCGGCTTCACCATCGCCACCGCCGCCTGCGCGCTCCACGACGCTGAGGGCGAGGCGTTTCGCGACGCCATCGCCGCCGACGTCGCGGCGGGCATCGCCCATATCGAGCGGGTCACCGGCAAGAGGTTCGGCGACGCGGCAAATCCGTTGCTCGTCTCGGTCCGCTCCGGCGCGCGGGTGTCGATGCCGGGGATGATGGACACCGTCCTCAATCTCGGCCTCAATGACGAGACCGTCGCCGGCCTCGCCGCCGCTTCGGGCGACGCCCGCTTCGCCTGGGACAGCTACCGGCGCTTCATCCAGATGTATTCGGACGTCGTCTTGGGCCTCGATCACGGCGCGTTCGAAGAAGCGCTGGAGATCGCCAAGGAGGATAAGGGCGTCCGCCTCGACACCGAGCTCGAGGCCGCCGATTGGGAGCGGCTGACCGTCCGCTACCGGGAGCTGGTCGAGGAGCTCTGGGGCAGGCCGTTCCCGCGGGACGAGCACGAGCAGCTCTGGGGCGCGATCGGGGCGGTGTTCGGCTCCTGGCAGTCCGAGCGCGCCCGGACCTATCGCCGCCTGCACCACATCCCGGGCGACTGGGGCACGGCCGTGAACGTCCAGGCGATGGTGTTCGGCAATATGGGCGAGACCTCGGCGACCGGAGTCGCCTTCACCCGCGACCCTTCCACCGGCGAGCGCGCTTATTATGGCGAATATCTGATCAACGCCCAGGGCGAGGACGTCGTCGCTGGCATCCGCACCCCGCAATATCTGACCCGGGCGGCGCGCGACAAAGCGGGCGCGAAGGCGCCGTCGATGGAAGAGACGATGCCCGAGGTGTTCGCCGAGCTCGCCCGCGTCTTCGGCCTGCTCGAGCGCCACTATCGCGAGATGCAGGACATCCAGTTCACCGGCGAGCGCGGCGCCTTGTTCATGCTGCAGACGCGGACCGGCAAGCGAACCGCCAAGGCGGCGCTGCGCATCGCCGTCGACATGGCGAACGAAGGGCTGATCGGCGAGGAGGAGGCGGTGCTGCGCGTCGATCCCGCCGCGCTCGACCAGCTGCTCCACCCCACGCTCGATCCCGCCGCGCCGCGCGAGGTGATCGCCAAGGGCCTGCCCGCTTCGCCCGGCGCCGCCTGCGGCAAGGCGGTGTTCGACGCCGACACCGCGGCGACATGGGCGGCGGCCGGCGACAAGGTGATCCTGGTGCGGATCGAGACCAGCCCCGAGGACATAAAAGGCATGGACGCCGCTCAGGGCATCCTCACCGCGCGCGGCGGCATGACCAGTCATGCCGCGGTGGTCGCGCGCGGCATGGGGCGCCCCTGCGTCAGCGGTACCAGCGCGCTCGTGATCGACTATAGGGGGCGGCTGATGCGCGTCGCCGGCCGCGAGGTGCGCGAAGGCGACATCATCACCCTCGACGGCTCGACCGGCGAGGTGATGCTGGGCGAGGTAGCTACCTTACAGCCGGAGCTGGGGGGCGATTTCGCCACTGTGATGGCTTGGGCGGACAAGAAGCGCCGCCTGCGCGTCCGCGCCAATGCCGAAACGCCGCTCGATTGCCGCGCCGCGCGCGAATTCGGCGCCGAGGGGATCGGGCTGTGCCGCACCGAGCATATGTTCTTCGACGCCGAGCGGATCGCCAACGTCCGCGAGATGATCCTCGCCGGCGACGAGGCCGGCCGCCGCCGCGCGCTCGACAAATTGCTGCCGGCGCAGCGCGGCGACTTCGCCGAGATCTTCCGGATCATGGCCGGCCTGCCGGTCACCATCCGCCTGCTCGATCCGCCGCTGCACGAATTCCTGCCGCACACCGAGGAAGACATCGCCTCCGTCGCAAGGGAATCCGGCCTCTCGGCGGAACTGCTGAAGCAGCGCGCCTCCGAGCTGCACGAGACCAACCCGATGCTCGGCCATCGCGGCTGCCGCCTCGGCGTCACCTATCCCGAAATCTACGAAATGCAGGCCCGCGCCGTCTTCGAGGCCGCGCTCGATGTCGCCGA
>Ga0190265_10001622_pt1 | contig 14802 bp, 12 predicted proteins | sample Popmic124T_FD_133135 | JGI IMG/M metagenome (GOLD analysis project Ga0190265, IMG submission 133135) | Populus adjacent soil microbial communities from riparian zone of Indian Creek, Utah, USA - 124 T | ecosystem: Environmental > Terrestrial > Soil > Riparian zone | place: USA: Utah | collected...
AGGCGGCGCTCGACCAGTCGGCGCAGGAGCTGATCGCGCGCGGCCTCGCCCTCTGGTCCGAGGACGGCAGCCGCCGGCCGGTGCTGATCGTGCGCGGCCAGGCCAATCTGCTCGACGAGCACGCCGCGAGCCATCTCGACCGCGTCCGCCAGCTGCTCGACGAGCTCGAGGGCAAGGAGGAGATCGCCCGCCTGCTCGATCGGGCGCGCGCCGGCACGGCTATGAAGATATTCATCGGCTCGGAAAATGAACTGTTCGCCCTTTCGGGTTCGTCGGTTATTGCCGCGCCCTATCGTGGGCATGACGGGAAGCTGGTCGGCGTGGTCGGGGTGATCGGGCCGACCCGGTTGAACTATGCCCGCGTGGTTCCCATGGTGGATTTCACCGCCAAGACATTATCGAGATTGCTGGGATGAACGACGAAGACGAACAGATCGAAGACGGCGAAATCGACCTTTCGGGCGAGATGAATCTCGACCGGCTGGGCGAGCTCGAAAAGGAGCTGGAGGAAGTGCGCCAGCACGTTCTCTACGCCCAGGCGGAGACTCAGAACGTCCGCCGCCGGCTCGAGCAGGAGAAGCAGAGCGCGGCTCAATATGCAGCAACCGCCTTCGCCCGCGACATGCTGAGCGTGAAGGACAATCTCGAGCGCGCGCTGTCGGCGATTCCCGAGGAGCTGCGCGGCGACGAGCGGATGAAGGGTCTGATCGCCGGCATCGAGGCGACGGGGCGCGAAGTGGACAGCGCCTTCCAGCGCCACGGCATCGCCCGGATCGAGGCGATGGGCGAAAAGCTCGACCCGCATCTCCACCAGGCGATGCTGGAAGTCCCGACCGACGAGGCCGAGCCAGGCACGATCGTCCAGGAGATGCAGGCGGGCTACACGATCAAGGACCGGCTTCTGCGGCCGGCTTTGGTGGGGGTGGCGAAGAAGGGGTGAGCAAGGGTAAGCATGGCCCATGCGCCGTGCCTGCCTGTTCCTGCTCCTTGCGCTCGGCGGCTGCGCGGCCACCCGCGCGCCTCTGACGCCCGCTTACGCCTGGGCCACCTTCGACCGCGCCGGGATCACCGGCTCCGGCGCCTCGGGCCTCGCCGACCGTGCGCGCAACCGGCGGCTGACGATCGACGATCCGGTGCGGATCGCTTCCATCTCAAAGTTGGTCGTCGCGCTGGGCGTAATGCGGCTTGTAGAGGAGGGGAGGCTCGATCTCGATCGGGACGTTTCCGATTATCTCGGCTGGCGCCTGCGCAACCCCGCCTTTCCCGACCGCCCCCTGACCCTGAGGCTGCTCCTCTCTCATCGCTCCTCGCTCAAGGACGACGTCGATTATGCGATCCCGCTCGGCGCGACGCTTCAAGCGGCGCTGTCCGATCCAAGGGCGTTCGACGGGGCGCACACGCCCGGCTCTTACTTCCGCTATTCCAATCTGGGCTTCCCGGTGATCGCCTCGGCGATGGAGCGCGCGACCGGCGAGCGCTTCGACCGGCTGATGGCGCGGCTGGTGCTTGGGCCGCTCGGGCTCGACGCCTGCTTCAACTGGACGACCTGCAGCGATGCCGCGATCGGGCGGGCGGCGGTGCTCACCGAGCCGGACGGGCGGGTCCTTCGCGACGATCTGAGCGGCAGGCGGCCGGATTGCCCGGTGCTCGCGCCCGCGGGCTGCGATCTTTCCGGCTACGCGCCCGGCGACAACGGTGCCTTGTTCTCCCCGCAAGGAGGGCTGCGCATCTCGGTCCGCGACCTCGCCCGGATCGGCCGGCTGCTGCTCGATCGCGGCGCGCCTTTGCTCCGCGCGGAGAGCGTTCGAACTCTGAGCGCGGCCGCTTGGACCTTCGACGGAACCAATGGCGAGACCGAAAGCGGCTTCTATTGCGCCTACGGGCTCGCCGTGCAGATCATCCCCAACGCCGTCCAGGGCTGTCGCGACGGCCTGTTTGGCGCCGAACGGGCGATGGCGGGCCATGCCGGCGATGCCTATGGCGTTCGCTCCGGCCTCTGGATCGATGCCGGCAATGGCGTCGGCATCGCCTATTTAGCCACCGGCAATGGCGGCGACCCGCCGCGCGGCCGTTCCGCCTATCGCAGAATCGAGGAAGAGCTGGCGCGTAACCTGCGCCGGTGATTCAGATGTCCTCGTGGACCATGTCGATCTCGCGCACCTGGCGCTTCTGCCGGGCGGTGTCGACGAGGCGGCGGAGCTGCTCGCGCCGCTCCTGCGCTTTCTGGATCTCGGGGAGGACGAGGTCGCCGGCCCGAGTCGTCTCGTCGCTCGACGAGACGGTGATCCGGCCGATGCCGGCGATCTGGTTCAGCAGGCTGAAATCGATGCGCACGTCCTTGATCCGGTAGAGCTCGATCTCGTCGACGCTCTTGAAGATGATGCCGCGGTGGATGATCAGCCTCTCCTCGGTGACCTCATAGGTCGCGGCGAGATTCTGCAGCCATTTGACCGCGACGATGACGAGCGCGAGGAGAGGGAGCGCCAGCCAGTAGACGCCGAGCGCCTGCACATCCATGGCCATGAGGACGATTCCGGCGAGCGCCAGCAGGATCGTCCCCAGCCCCGCCGCAGTGCCGATCAGCCAGCCCAAAGTCGATGACCGGAAAGTGTCGAGCCGCTCGTCCATTTGATCCTCCCCTTTCGACGGAGGCTAGCACGGCTCAGGGGCCGGCGTCACCGCCCGTCGGGACGACTTGCGCGGAAAGCGTTTCGGGCTCGCCGCGCTCGAAATGGAGGACGAGCCTGATCCGGCTGCCGGCGGCCACGCGCGGGTCGAGATCGAACAGCATCAAATGGCGTCCTCCAGGCGTGAAGGCGAGGATCTCGCCGTCGCCGACCGGGATGCGTTCGAGCGGGCGCATCGAGGTCATGGTTCCGTGAGTCATCGTCTCGTGAATCTCGATCCGGCCGGCCTGGGGCGAAGTGACCGAAAGAAGCGCGCCGCGATCGCCCCGGACGGCGAGCGACAGATAGCCGGCCGCCGGCCGCCCCGGAACCGCCGCCAGCCGGATCGTGGCGCTCGGCGATGGCGGCGCGACAGGCTCGGGATTTCCGCACGCGGCGAGCGCGGTGAGGGCGGCCAGGATCGGGACGGCTCTTGTCATCGCCGCGCCTTAGGGTGCCCCGCTTCTTGTCGCAACGGAATCGCCTCCTATATCGCCTGCAACACGCCTTCGCGCCGCCTTCGAAAAGGTGCGCGGGCGGCAACTCTTATTTTGGGGCCAAGAGGCAAAGATATGGCAAGAGTGATCGGAATCGATCTCGGCACCACGAACAGCGCGGTCGCCGTCATGGAGGGCGGGAAGCCCAAGGTCATCGAGAATGCGGAAGGCGCGCGAACGACGCCGTCGATCGTCGCCTTCACCAAGGACGCCGAGCGGCTGATCGGCCAGCCGGCCAAGCGCCAGGCGGTGACCAATCCCGACAATACGGTGTTCGCGGTCAAGCGCCTGATCGGGCGGCGCTTCGACGATCCGATCACCAAGAAGGACACCGAACTCGTCCCCTATCATATCGTGAAGGGCGCGAACGGCGACGCCTGGGTGCAGGCGGGCGGCAAGGATTATTCGCCGTCGCAAATCTCGGCCTTCATCCTCCAGAAGATGAAGGAAACCGCCGAGGCCTATCTCGGCGAGACCGTGACCCAGGCGGTGATCACCGTCCCGGCCTATTTCAACGACGCCCAGCGCCAGGCGACCAAGGACGCAGGCCAGATCGCCGGCCTCGAAGTGCTGCGCATCATCAACGAGCCGACCGCGGCCGCGCTCGCTTATGGCATGGACAAGCAGGACGGCAAGACCATCGCCGTCTACGATCTTGGCGGCGGCACGTTCGACATCTCGATCCTCGAGATCGGCGACGGCGTGTTCGAAGTGAAATCGACCAACGGCGACACGTTCCTCGGCGGCGAGGATTTCGACGCCAAGATCGTCGATTTCCTGGCCGACGAGTTCAAGAAGCAGGAAGGGATCGACCTCCGGTCCGACCGGCTCGCGCTGCAGCGCCTCAAGGAAGGCGCCGAGCGGGCCAAGATCGAGCTCTCCTCGGCCCAGACCACCGAGGTCAACCTGCCCTTCATCACCGCCGACGCCAACGGGCCCAAGCATCTGGTCAAGGCGATCAGCCGCTCGGATCTCGAAAAGCTGGTCCAGGACCTGATCAAGCGGACGCTCGACCCGTGCAAAAAGGCGCTGGCCGATGCCGGCCTCAAGGCGGCCGACATCGACGAGGTCGTCCTCGTCGGCGGCATGACCCGCATGCCCAAGGTCCGCGACACGGTGAAGGACTTCTTCTCCAAGGAGCCGCATACCGGCGTCAACCCTGACGAAGTCGTCGCCATGGGCGCGGCGATCCAGGCCGGCGTGCTGCAGGGCGAGGTCAAGGACGTGCTGCTGCTCGACGTGACGCCTCTGTCGCTCGGCATCGAGACTCTGGGCGGCGTCTTCACCCGCATGATCGACCGCAACACGACCATCCCGACCAAGAAGACGCAGACCTATTCGACCGCCGAGGACAATCAGAACGCGGTCACCATCCGCGTCTTCCAGGGCGAGCGCGAAATGGCGTCGGACAACAAGATCCTGGGCCAGTTCGACCTGGTCGGCATCCCGCCGGCGCCGCGCGGCGTGCCGCAGATCGAAGTCACGTTCGACATCGACGCCAACGGCATCGTCAACGTCCATGCCAAGGACAAGGGCACCGGCAAGGAGCAGCAGATCCGCATCCAGGCCTCGGGCGGCCTATCCGACGCCGACATCGAAAAGATGGTCCAGGAAGCCGAGCAGTTCGCCGACGACGACAAGGCCCGCCGCGACGCCGCCGAATCGAAGAACCAGGCCGAAAGCCTGATCCATTCGACCGAGCAGCAGCTGAAAGAGCATGGCGACAAGGTCGACGAGGCGCTCAAGGCCGAGATCGAGGCCGCGATCGCCGAGGCGAAGACGGCCGTCGAGGGCGGCGAAACCGAGGCGATCAAGGCCAAGGCGGAAGCGCTCGCCCAGGTCGCGATGAAGCTCGGCCAGGCGATCTACGAGAAGGACCAGGCCGCGGCGGCGTCGCCGGGCGCCGATGCGCCCGAGGGCGAAGCGGCCGCCGGCGGCGACGAGGAAGTCGTCGACGCCGAATATTCCGAGGTCGACGAAGACAATAAGGGCTGATGGAGTATGCAAGGCTCCGTTCATCCTGAGCCTGTCGAAGGACCTTCCTTCTTTACAGAAGTAGAGAATAAGGGGGCTTCGACAGGCTCAGCCCGAACGGTTTCCGGGTGGGGGCCCTCAAGTGACTGAAACCGATTATTACTCTTTGCTTCAGGTCGAGCGGACCGCGGATATCGGGACGATCAAATCCGCCTATCGCAAGCTCGCGATGGAATGCCATCCCGACCGCAACGGCGGCTGCACCGACGCCGAATCGAAGTTCAAGGCGCTCTCCGAAGCCTATGAGTGCCTGAAGGATCCGCAAAAGCGCGCCGCCTACGACCGCTTCGGCCACGCCGCCTTCCGCAACAGCTCGATGGGGGGCAATGGAGGCGGCGCGCAGGATTTCGGCTCCTTCGCCGACATTTTCGACAATATCTTCGGCGAGTTCATGGGCGGCGCCCAGCCCGGCGGCCGGCGCGGCAACGTGCTGCGCGGCGCCGATCTGCGCTACGACCTCGAGATCAGGCTCGAGGACGCCTATGACGGCCGCCAGGTGGAGCTCCAGATCGACACGACCGCGAGCTGCGAGCCGTGCGGCGGCGCCGGCGCCAAGGCCGGCACTTCGGCGGCGCCCTGCACGATGTGCGGCGGCCGCGGCCAGGTCCGCGCGCGCCAGGGCTTCTTCGTGGTCGAGCAGACTTGCCCGACCTGCCGCGGCGTCGGCGAGATGATCGCCGATCCATGCCCCGCCTGCCGCGGCGAGGGCCGGGTCGAGAAGAGGAAGGCGCTCTCGGTCAACGTCCCCGCGGGTGTCGATGAAGGCACACGTATCCGCCTCGCAGGCGAAGGCGAGGCGGGCGTGCGCGGCGGCCCGGCGGGCGATCTCTACATTTTCGTCCACCTCGCGCGCCACCCGATCTTCCAGCGCGAGGGCACCACCTTGTTCGCGCGCTGCCCGGTCAGCTTCACCACCGCGGCGCTGGGCGGTTCGATCGAAATGCCCGGGCTCGACAGCAAGAAGCACGAGATCAGGATCCCGGCCGGCATCCAGTCCGGCAAGCAGCTGCGCCAGCGCGGCGTCGGCATGCCCGCGATCGGCGGCCGCGGCCATGGCGACATGGTGATCCAGATCGAAGTCGAAACGCCGAGCAAGCTCAGCGCGAAGCAACGCGAGATCCTCGAACAATTCCGCGACACCGAGACCGGCGACGAATGCCCGGCGACCAAGGGCTTCTTCCAGAAGCTGAAGAGCGCGATCGGGGGCTAGGGCAGCGGTTCGTCATTGCGAGTCGCTTCGCTCCTCGCAATGTCGGCTTAGGGTTGCTCCGGAATCTCCAGCCCGCGCCGCACCGCCGGCCGCGCGAGGCCGCGGTCGAGCCAGGCGGGGACGTTTTTCAGGCTATCGAAATCGACCAGCTCGCGGGCCTCGTAGAAAGTGATGAGGTTGTGGACCCAGCCCAATGTCGCGACGTCGGCGATCGTGTATTCGTCCATGATCCACGCGCGGCCTTCGAGTCGCGTCTCGAGGACGGCGAGCAGGCGCTTCGATTCGGCAACGTAGCGTTCGAGCGGGCGCTTGTCGGCCCACTCGTGGCCGGCGAATTTGTGGAAGAATCCGACCTGGCCGAACATCGGGCCGATGCCGCCCATCTGGAACATCAGCCATTGAATGGCCTCGTATCGCCGCGCGGGATCGGCGGGGAGCAGCTTGCCGGTCTTCTCGGCGAGGTAGATCAGGATCGCGCCCGATTCGAACAGGCCCATCGGCTTGCCGCCCGGCCCGTCCGGATCGATGATCGCGGGGATCTTGCCATTGGGGTTGAGCGAGCGGAATTCGCGCGTCTGGGTCCCGCCCTCGCCGAGCGGGATGAAGTGCGGCTCGTAGGGAAGACCGATCTCCTCGAGCATGATCGAAACCTTCACGCCGTTGGGCGTCGGCACCGAGTAAAGCTGGAGCCTGCCGGGATGTGCCGCCGGCCAGCGGCTGGTGATCGGGAATTGCGCCAGACTGTCCACGCCCCCTAGATAGGCCATAGTTCCGGCCGCAACAGGGGACCTTTCATGCGCCGCTTCATTCTCGCCTCGCTCCTCATCGCCGCGCCCGCCATCGCCCAGCCGCCGCCGCCCAACCCCGAAATCCGGATCGAGCGGGTCGCGCCCGGCGTCGCCGTGCTGTTTGGGCGGGGCGGCAATATCGGCGTCTCTTATGGAGCCGACGGCACCATCCTGATCGACGACCAATATGCGCCGGCGACCGAGCGGGTGGTGGCGGCGGTGCGCAGCCTCGATCCCGATCCCATCCGCTTCGTCATCAACACCCACTGGCACGGCGATCATAGCGGCGGGAACGAGAATCTCGGCCGCGCCGGCACGGTGATCGTCGCCCACGACAATGTCCGGCTGCGCATGACCATGGAGCAGATGGTGCGCGGCAATCGGGTGGCGGCCTCGCCCGCCGGTGCGCTGCCGGTCGTCACCTTCTCGGAGAACCTCGCCTTCCACCTCAACGGCGACGACATACGCGCCGTCCACGTCGCCCATGCCCATACCGACGGCGACGTGCTGATCCATTGGACGCGCGCCAACGTGCTCCACATGGGCGACACCTGGTTCAACGGCATGCTGCCCTTCATCGATCTCGATTCGGGCGGATCGATCGACGGCGCCATCGCCGCGGTCGAGGCCGGGCTCGCCATCGCCAATGCGGAGACGAGAATCATCCCAGGCCACGGCCCGATCGCGCGGCGGGCCGACCTCGAGCGCTATCGCGACATGCTGGTGAACCTACGCGGCCGGGTCGGGCAGGGCATCGCGGCCGGGCGCACGCTCGATCAGATCAAGTCCGAGCGCCACGCCGACGGCTACGGCCCGCCGGACGGCTTCATCTCGCCCGACAGCCTGATCGAGACGATCCACCGCAGCCTGACCGATCCGCCGGGTCACTGAAAATAGGGACAGACCCTATTTTTCTCCGAACACCCTCGCGAAGATCGTATCGACATGGTTGAAATGATAGTCGAGGTCGAACTGCGCCTCGATCTCGGCGGGTGAGAGCAAAGCCGCCACGTCCCGGTCGGCCTTGAGCAGATCCATGAGCGAGGCCGCGCCGTCCGCCTCCCAGACCTTCATCGCGTTGCGCTGGACGAGGGCGTAAGCGTGGTCGCGGTCCGCCCCTGCCCGGGTGAGGGCGAGCAGGACGCGCTGCGAATGGACGAGGCCGCCCATGCGGTCGAGATTCCTGCGCATCCGCTCAGGATAGACAATGAGCTTGTCGATCACGCCGGTGAGCCGGGCGAGCGCGAAATCGAGCGTGATCGTCGCGTCGGGGCCGATATAGCGCTCCACCGACGAGTGCGAGATGTCGCGCTCGTGCCACAAAGCGACATTTTCGAGCGCCGGCGTCACCGCCGAGCGGACCATGCGGGAAAGGCCGGTCAAATTCTCGGAGAGCACCGGATTGCGCTTGTGCGGCATCGCCGACGAGCCCTTCTGGCCGGCCGAGAAATATTCCTCCGCCTCGAGCACCTCGGTGCGCTGGAGGTGGCGAATCTCGATCGCCAGCCGCTCGACCGACGAGGCGATCACGCCCAATGTCGCGAAGAACATGGCGTGGCGGTCGCGCGGGACGACCTGGGTGGAGACGGGCTCGACGGTCAGGCCCAGCTTCTCTGCGACATGCGCCTCGACGCGCGGATCGACATTGGCGAAGGTGCCGACCGCGCCCGAAATGGCGCAGGTGGCGATGTCGGCGCGCGCCGCGGCGAGGCGGGCGCGATTGCGCGCGAACTCGGCATAAGCCTGCGCCAGCTTTAGCCCGAAGGTGACCGGCTCGGCGTGGATGCCGTGGCTGCGGCCGATCGTCGGGGTCGTCTTGTGCTCGAAGGCGCGCCGCTTCAGCACCGCCAGCAATTCATCCAGATCCTCGATGAGGATGTCCGCCGCCGCCTTCAGCTGCACGGCAAGACAGGTGTCGAGCACGTCGGAGCTGGTCATGCCGAGATGAAGGAAGCGCGCGTCCGGCCCGATCCGCTCGGCGGCCCAGGTCAAAAAGGCGATCACGTCATGCTTCACCACCGCCTCGATCGCGTCGATCGCGGCGACGTCGATCGCGGGGTCGGTGGCCCACCAGTCCCGCACCGCTTTGGCCGCTTCGGCCGGCACATTGCCCAGCTCCGCCATCGCATCGAGCGCGTGCGCCTCGATCTCGAACCAGATGCGGTATCGGGCCTCCGGCTCCCAGAGCGCGGTCATGGCGGGGCGGGCGTAGCGGGGGATCATGGCGCCGCCTAGCAACGGCGCGCGCGCCGCGCAACGTGCGGGGCCTTGACTCTCACTTGATTGATCGTTCAACTCAGGCCCGAAGGGGAGGCGGCGATGGCGGCGGGTTCGATTCTGATGGCGATGGCGCTGCAGGGCATTGCGCTCGAGAACGCGATCGTCCGCGCGGCGCCGGCGGGGGAGGATGCGGCGGGCTATGTCGCCATCGCCAATCCGGGCGCCGGGGACCGGCTGGTCGAAGTCCGCTGCGACTGCGCCGAGCGGGTGGAGATCCACCGCGTGACGAGAAGCGGCGATGCCGTCTCGATGGAGACGGAAGCCTCGCTGGCCGTCCCCGGCGGCGGCCGGGTCGAAATCAGGCCGGGCAGCGACCTGCATCTCATGCTGATCGGCCTGCGCGCGCCGCTGGCGGAAGGCGCGCGCGTGCCGATGATCCTTCGCTTCGAGCGGGCCGGCGCCATCACCGCCGATTTCGCCGCCGTCGGCGACAGCCGCGCCGCCTGGGCCGCCGGCGCCGCGCCGCCGCTCGCCGCCGAGCTGGCGCCTTTGGCCTTCCTCGTCGGATCGTGCTGGCGCGCGACCTTCCCCGGCACGACCCACACCGACACCCATTGCTACACGGCGATGCTCGGCGGCCGCTATGTGCGCGATCTCCACGTCGTCGAAGGCGCGCCTTCGCCTTATTCGGGCGAGACCATCTATCGCTGGGATGCCGCCGCCCGGCGCATCCGCTACGATTATTATGCGTCGGACGGCGGCACCAGTTCGGGCACCGCCGCGCCCAATGCGGGCGGCCTCGACTTCCCGGAGGAGAATTACGTCTCCGGCACCGGCGAGCGGATGATTCTCCGCAACGCCTGGCGCCGCGCCGGCGACAGCGCCTTCAACGGCGTCAGCTCGATGCGCCACGGCACCGAATGGCGCGAAATGTGGCGGATGCGATTCACGCGGGTCGGGCCCGCGCCGGCGGAGTAGAGTGGATCAATCCCATCGAGCGCAAGCGGGAATGGCTGTCGCGCGTGACTGCGGAGTGCCGGGCGCTCCACGGCGCCAAACATAGGCAGCGCCATTCCGCAACGCATTCCCATGGCAGCCGGCGACTACTTGGAACTATCTGGGAACGTGCTACTCTCAATGGCTCGGGGGTCCCATGAGCGTACTGACGGCTGACAAAGCGCCTTTCATTCTCGTGCTGCTTCTCACCGCGGCTGGCTGGCAAGCCTCTCAATTGATGGACGAGGCCAAATCCTACCGGGCTGCCGTCTCTTACAGGGTGTCGGTAGATAGCACCGACAGGGTCCTCACCGCTCACGTGAGAAATGAGTCCCGGACTGCTACGATTGTCCGACCGCGCTTTACACTTGATTGCCCCTCGTTCGAGCCGTGCTTAGTTCCATTGGGGCCCGTCGAGCCGGGTGAGTATCCGCACTTTGCGGAGGTAGAGGCAATCCCACCGGTTGCGCTTAGCAACGTTTCCCACCACGGCAGTTCAAGACGGGCCAGTGTAGTCATCACACTACCGCCCGGAGGTCAGTATCAGATCAAGGCACGCTTGATCGATACTAATCGACGCCCGGTTTTCTTCTACATCCCAGACTCGGAGACATCGCAAGGCGTGTATCTCTATGACAGGAACACCTTCATTGGAACGGTCGTGGATAACTACCTTCTAATCCTCCTCGGGTCGTTCATTCTCACGCTAGTAGCCATAGCCGCATTCGTGGTGCTGTCTGGTGTCCTACGTCCGACACCCAACGAGGATGATACTGGAGGCGACACGCCTGCCCAAGGGCCGAAACCCAAGAAACGACGAAACCTGCCAAAGACCTAATTCTCCGGCTCGCTCCTGGCAGCATTTGTTGCAGGTGCTTGGGTCAGGGGGCAAGGGTCGGGGAGATACGCCGGCGCGAAATGCTGCGGGTGCGGTTCGAGCGCGTGTCCACGCGGCCCCAACCGGCGATTACGAGTGATTACCCCCAGTCAGACAAGCCCCATCGACCTCAGGCTCGTCTCGCCGCTGGCGCCGATAATGACATGGTCGTGGAGCGTGACCTTCAAATGACGGCCGGCTTCGGCGAGGTCGCGGGTGAGGCGGATGTCCTGCTGGCTCGGCGAAGGATCGCCCGAGGGATGGTTGTGGACGACGATGATCGCGGTCGCGTGCAGATCCAATGCGCGGCGCATGATCTCGCGGATATAGACGGCCGATTCGTCGACCGAGCCCTCCCACATCGTCTCGTTGGCGATCAGCACGTTCTTCGAATTGAGGAAGAGGACGCGAACCCGCTCGATCGGCTCATGCGCCATATCGGCGCGCAAATAATCGAGCAGGGCCTGCCAGGAGGCCAGGATCGGCCGCTCGACGATCTCCTTCTCGAGCAGCCTCAAGGCGGCCGCCTGGGCGATCTTGAGCGCGGCGGCGGCGCCCTCGCTGATCTCCCCCACCCGCGCGACCGCCGCCGCGTCGGCCGCCATCAGGCCGCCGAAGCCGCCGAACTCGCGCAGCAGCTTCTTGGCCAGCGGCTTGGTGTCGCGGCGGGGAATGGCGAGCGCGAGCAGATATTCGACCAGCTCGTGATCGTGCAATGCGTCCGGCCCGCCCTCGAACAGGCGCTTGCGCAGGCGGGCGCGATGCCCGCTGCCGTCGAGGGAAGCGTCGGCCATAAGCGTGGATTAAGGCCCGACATGCGGTTACGCAAACACAGCCACAGGGAACGGCAGCGGCGGCGAGTGGGTTTGACGGGACTTGGACGGTGAGGCGACAGGCATGAGGCGGCGCCGGCTGCCGCGGTGGGCGCGGATCGCGCTCGCCGTCCTGCTCGTCCTGCTTCTGATCGCTTTCGCCATCGTCTGGACGGTGCGCGTGCAGCTCGCGACCGGCTATATCGACGGCGAGCTGGCGCGGCGCGGCGTGACCGCGCGCTACGACGTCAAGCGGATCGGCTTCGGCACTCAGGTCTTCGAAAATCTCGTGATCGGCGATCCGCGCCGGCCCGATCTCACCGCCCGGCGCGTCGAGGTCGGGATACTGCTCGGCTTCACCGGCCCGCGCGTCGGCCTGATCAAAGCGCGCGGCGTGCGCCTGATCGGGCGCGTCGAGGGCGGCCGGCTCAAATTCGGCCAGGTCGACCGGCTGCTGCCGCCGCCGACGGGCGAGCCTTTCCGCCTGCCCGATCAGAGGATCGACGTGAAGGACGCCGCGATCGCGCTGAGGACGCCGGCGGGCGACGTCGCGCTGGCGCTCTCCGGGCGCGGCAATCTCTCCGACGGCTTTCGCGGCGGCCTCGCCATCGCCTCGCGCGAGCTGAGGTTCGGCCGCTGCGTGCTCTTGGGCCCGATCGCGCGTTTCAACGTGCGGGTGAGGGACCGCAAGCCGTGGGTGCACGGGCCGGCGGCGATGCACAATCTGCGCTGCGGCGACGGCGCGATCGCGATCGAGCGGCCGCTGCTGGCGCTCAGGGCGGTTCTCTCGCCCGGCCTCGATTCCTGGCGCGGCTCGGCCGCGATGCGCGCCTCCCGGCTCGACGCGGGCGGCCAGAGCGTGGCCGGCCTCCAGGGCCACCTGACCTTCAGCGGCGATGCCCGGGAAACCGAAGGCGCGCTCGACCTTGCTTCCGGCGCGGCATCCGCGGGCGTCTTTCGCGCCGGCCGGATCCGGCTCGACGGCCGCTATGCCCTCGCGCGGGACCGCGGCCTGTGGTTCGAGGGCGAGGCCGGCGCCCAGGGCCTGACGATCGAGGGCGCAAGGCTGGCCGCGCTCTCCGGCGCGCTTCGCGGCGCGCGGGGCACGCCGGCCGGGCCGATCGCCGACGCGCTCGCCGACGCGCTGCTGCGGGCGGGGCGCGGCGGCGCCGACGCCTCCTCGCATCTGCGGGCGAGGATTCTCCCCGCCGGCGGCGCGCTCAATCTCAGCGCGCTCCGCATCGAGAGCCGAAGCGGCGCGCGGCTGATGGCGACGGGCGGCGAGGGGATCGAATATCTCTGGCCCGCGGGCGAGATCGGGGTCAACGGTGGCTTCGCTCTGTCGGGCGGCGGCTTTCCGGACGCGCGCTTCGTCCTCAATCAGCCGCGCGCCGGCGGGTCGATCGAGGGCCGCGGCCGGATCGCGCCGATGGCGGCGGGCGCGGCGCGGCTCGCTTTCGGCGACATCGCTTTCACCGCGGCGCAGGACGGAAGCACCCGCTTCCGGACCGTGGCAGTGCTCGACGGGCCGTTCAGCGGCGGCCGCGTGGCCGGGCTGACGCTGCCGCTCGCCGGCCGCTTCGGCCCGGGCGGCTTCACTCTGGTCGAAAGCTGCGTCGTCGGTGCGTTCCGGGGCCTGCACTATCAGAATCTCTTGCTCGGAACCTCGCGGCTGACGCTCTGTCCGGTCGGGCGCGCGGTGATCGCCGGCGGGCGGATCGGCGCCGAGCTGCGCGCGCCGCGCTTCGCGGGCCGGCTCGGCTCGGCGCCGATCGCGCTGGCGGCGGACCGGCTCAGGCTCGATTCGGCCGGATTCGCCGCGTCCCGGCTCGCCGTCCGGCTTGGGCCCAACCGGCTCGATATCGCCGCTCTGTCGGGCCGCTTCGGCGCGCGCGGCCTCGCCGGCCGCTATCAGGGCCTCACCGGTGAGCTCGCCCACGTACCGCTGCTGGTCAGCGACGGCCGGGGCCCGTGGCGGCTCGAGCGCGGCGCGCTCACCGCCGAGGGCCACATCCTGGTCTCCGACCGCCAGGCGCCGGCTCGCTTCAACCGGCTGGCCAGCGAGAACTTCTTTCTGATTCTGGCGGGCAACCGCATCGAGGCCGGCGGTATGCTCGTCCATCCGGCCAGCGGCGCGCGGGTCCTGGCCGTCGGCATCAATCACGATCTCGCCAGCGGCGCCGGCCGGGCCGACCTCGACGTCGACGCGCTGCGCTTTTCCCCGCGCGGTCTCCAGCCCGAGGCGCTGACGCCGCTGACCATCGGCGTGGTCGCGCTGGTCGACGGCGCATTGAGCGGCCAGGGCCGGATCGAATGGGACGCGCGGGGCACGCGCAGCACGGGGACGTTCACGACCGCCGACATGGACCTCGCCGCCCCGTTCGGGCCGGTCGAGGGGCTGTCGACGACGATCCGCTTCACCGACCTGCTCGGCCTTGCCAGCGCGCCGGGGCAGGAGGCACGGGTGCGCCTGATCCGCGCCGGCATCGATGTCTATGACGGCATCGTCCGTTACCAGATCCGCCCGAACTACCGGGTCGGAATCGAGAGCGCGCGCTGGCCGCTCGCCGGCGGCACGCTGACGCTGAGGCCGACGACGCTCGATTTCTCCCAGGAATCGACCAAATACTTGACCTTCGAAGTGGCGGCGCTCGATGCCGCGCGCTTCATCCAGCTGATGGAGTTCAGCAACATTGCCGCGA
>Ga0190265_10001623_pt1 | contig 14794 bp, 13 predicted proteins | sample Popmic124T_FD_133135 | JGI IMG/M metagenome (GOLD analysis project Ga0190265, IMG submission 133135) | Populus adjacent soil microbial communities from riparian zone of Indian Creek, Utah, USA - 124 T | ecosystem: Environmental > Terrestrial > Soil > Riparian zone | place: USA: Utah | collected...
ATGGTGGCCCACTCGGCGACGTCCACCCAGTCGCGCAACTCCGACGGGCGCGGGGTGCGGAACGGGTCGGGCTCGCGGTAGAGATCCAGGCTCGGCAGCCGGGTGAGCGGCACCCCGCCGTCGAGCTCGGGGTACGGCTGGCCGCTCACGACCTCGACGCGGTGACCGAGCTCGGCCAGTTCGCGGGAGAGGGCGCGGACGTAGATGCCCTGACCGCCGCTGTGCGGCTTGCTCCGGTAGGACAGCAGTGCGATGCGCAGCGACCGTCCCATGCCCGGGACTCTAACGAGCGGGCCCCGGGTGCCCGGCTACCAGCCGGTAACCCGATCCCCGTGCGGCGGCCTGGCAGGGTGCGGCCCATGATCCGTCACGTCGTGGTCTTCACCTGGTCCCCGGCCGCCGACGCGGAACGCCGCGCCGCCACCGTCGAGGCGCTGCGCCGGCTGCGCCAGGACGTCGGAGGGATGGCGTCGCTGGTCGTGGCCGACGACGCCGGGCTCACCGACGGCAACGCGGACACCGTGCTCATCGCCGACTTCCCCGACGTCGAGGCCTTCTACCGCTACGCCCTGGACCCGGTCCACCTGGCCGTCATCGCCGAGCACGTGCGGCCCTACCTCGCCGCCCGCAGCGCCGTCCAGTACCGGGTCTGACCTGCCGGGCGGCCGGCGCGAGCGGGTCGTGGCCCGGGTGCGCAGCGGTTAGGTTCGGTCCATGCGCAGCTCCGTGCGACCGACCCGTGCCGCCCTCGCCCTCGCGGCGTCCGTCGCCCTGGTGACCGCCTGCGGCGGTGACGACGGCGGCGAGGAGGCGGCCTCGTCCTCGTCGTCCCCCGCGTCGTCGTCGGCCGCGGAGGAGTCGGAGGCGCCGGACCTCGCCTCGGGTCTGCTGCCCGCCGAGGCGTTCGGTCCGGACGCCGCGGTCGTCGCGATCACCCAGGAGCAGCTGGCCCAGGGCGCCGGGCTGGCCGCATCGGGCGCCGAGGGCCTGCAGATCACGCCCGAGGAGTGCGCGGGCGCGGTGGAGGGCACGCAGCCCGACTTCGACGACTTCGACGACATCGCGGCGCAGAGCGCGACCATCGGTTCCGGCACCACGGTCGAGGTGCTGGTGCGCGGCGGGCCGACGAAGGACACCGTCGGTCAGCTGGAGGAGGCGGCCGCTCGCTGCCCGCAGGCCCAGATCACGTCCCCGGCCATCGGCTCCGCGACCATCACGTTCGAGCCGCTCGAGGTGGGCGAGCTGGGGGACAAGGCCGCCCTGCTGCGCTACACGACGGCGGTGGCCCTGCCCGACGGCACGCAGGCCACGGTCCCCGCACTGATCGGCGCGGTGCAGGACGGCGACCGGGTGCTGATCCTGATGAACCTGGAGACCGCGGGGATCACCGGCGGGGGCACCGCGGCCCCGGCCGACCCGGCGGCGTTCGCCGACCTGCTCGCGCAGGCGTACGAGGCGCAGGCGGCCGCGCTCGACTGATCGGGTCGTCCACAGCCGGGGAGCGCGTCCACAGATCCCTCGACCGGGCACCGGCAGCCCCCTCCCACGGCGAGGGTCCAGACATGGATGCCCGCGCCGCCCACCCCAGCCCAGGACCCGTCCGCGTCCGGCTCGCCCATCCCGGTGAGGTGGCCTCGGCGGTCCCGCACCTGCTGGGCTTCCGGCCGGCCGAGTCGGTCGTGCTGCTCAGCCTGGTCGGCGAGGGCGCGAGCCGCCTCGGGCTGACGGTGCGGGCCGACATCCCGCCCCCCGAGCACGCGATCGCGGTGGCCCGGGACCTGGCCACGAAGGTGGCCACCGACCGGCCGGGCGCGGTGGTGGCGGTCGTGGTCTCCGAGGCCGGGGACGACGACGGCCTGCCGCACCGCGGACTCCTGCGGGACGTCTGCGCCGCCCTCGCCGGCCGCGACGTGCCGGTGGCGGAGGCGCTCCTGGTCCGGGACGGCCGCTGGTGGTCCTACGAGTGCCCGGGACCCTGCTGCGCACCGGAGGCCGGCACTCCGCTCCCGGGCGGCGTGTCCGAGCTCGAGGTGGCCGCCGTCGCCGGCGGCGTGGTCGTGGAGCGCGACCGGGACGCGCTGTCCGGACGGATCGCCCCGCCGGGGGCGCAGGCCCGGCGGGCCATGGCGGAGGTCTGCGCCCGGGTGGCCGTCGAGTGCGCCGGCGAGATCGTGGAGCGCGGCTGGGACGCGGTGGCCGAGGAGTCGTGGGAGGGGGTCCTCGGCGCCCTGGTGCGCTCGCGGCCCGGGCCGCCCAGCGCGTCGGCCCCGCTGACCGACCGCGAGCTCGCCCGGCTGCTGTGGGGGCTGCGGGACCGGGCGGTCCGTGACCGCGCGCTCGCACTGGCGCTGGGTGCGGACGCGCCCGCGGCCGAGCAGCTGTGGACCGTCTGCACCGGCCGGGCGCCCGTCCCGCTCGACGCCGCCCCGGCGACGCTGCTCGCGGTCAGCGCGTGGCTGCGGGGTGACGGCGCGATGGCCGACGTCGCGCTCACCCGGGCGCTGGCCGGCTCGCCGGACTACACGCTCGCCCGGCTCCTGGCCCAGGCCCTCGACGCCTGCGTGCGCCCCGCGGAGCTCCGTGCGCTGATCCGGCGGGCCGCGGCCGGCGGGGCGCGCTGACGTCGTGCGGCGCTCAGAGCAGTTCGGGCCGCTCCCACTCCTGGCCCAGCACGTGCTCGGCCAGGAAGCCCAGCACCGTCGAGTACCAGACCTGGCTGTTCCCGGGCGTCAGCACCCAGTGGTTCTCGTCGGGGAAGTACAGGAACTTCGACGGGACGCCGCGCTTCTGCAGGTCGTACCAGAGCCGCAGCGCCTCGCCGATCGGCACGCGGTAGTCCTTGTCGCCGTGGATCACCAGCATCGGCGTGCGGATCGCGTCCGCGTAGCGGTGCGGCGAGTTCTGCTCGTAGCGCTTGGGCTCGGCCAGCGGGTCGCCCCACTCCTTCTCCCAGTAGTAGGCCGCGTCCGTCGTGCCGACGAAGGAGTCGAGGTCGTAGAGGCTGGCGTGCGTCACGATCGCCCGGAACCGGTCGGTCTGGGTGGCGATCCAGTTGGCCATGTAGCCGCCGAAGGAGCCGCCCATCGCGGCGGTGCGCGTGGCGTCGACGTCCGGGCGCTGCTCCGCCGCGTCCATCGCGGCCATCAGGTCGGTGTACGGCGCCGCGCCCCACTCGCCCCAGCCGCGGCGGACGAAGTCCAGGCCGAACCCCTGCGACAGCGCCGGGTTCGGGAGCAGGACGGCGTACCCGCGGGCGGCCATCACCCAGGGACACCAGCGCCAGGACCAGGAGTTCCAGCTCATCAGCGGCCCGCCGTGGACCCACAGGAGCAGCGGCGCGGGGTTCTCCGCGGAGGCGCCCTCGGGGAGGACCAGCCACGACTGCACGCGTGCCCCGTCGGCGGCGATCGCCTCCACCTCGTGCAGCGTGCCTGGGAGGCCGTCCAGGGTGCCGGGACTGGGCAGCACGGGCGGGTCCTGCAGCTCCGCCCCGGGGTCGAGCCGGACCGGCACGGCGGGGGAGTCGTAGGCCGACCGCAGTGCGTAGAGGGCGCTGCCGTCGGGCGCCACCTGCAGGTCGCTGTAGGCGCCGTCCCCGGTGAGGCGGACCGGCGTCCCCCCGTCGACGGGCACCCGGAACACGGCGTGCCGGCCGTTCTCGTCGGCGAGGAAGTACACCGCCGTGCCGTCCGCGCTGAACCGCGGCGCGCTCGGCCACCGGTCGAAGCCCGGCGTCAAGTCGCGGGCCGCCCCGTCGGCCAGGTCGACGAGCAGCAGGGTGTAGTCCGGCGGCTCGGCGTAGCTCGACAGCGCCTCCCGGACGCACACCAGCCAGCCGCTGTCGGGGGAGAACCGGGCGGCGTACACGTCGGCCGTCGGGTCGTCGACGAGCGGGCGGGACTCCCCGTCGGCGGTGGTGGTCAGCACGAGCCGGCTGCGGCGCCCCGCCGGCCCGTGGGGGACCTCCTCGGCACGGACCAGCAGACGGCCGTCGGGGGACAGCGCGAAGTCGTCGCCGGCCCCGCTCGGCGGTGCCGCGTCCGGGGTGAGGTCGCGCAGCTGCACCGGCTCGGGGGCCGGCTCGTCGGCGGGCAGCGATCCGGCCCAGAACAGGTGTGGCGTCGCGGGGCCGAGGTCGTGGTCCCAGTACCGCACCGGGTAGGCCTCGTGCAGGACCGCGGTGACCCCGGCGTCCGCGCGCTTCTTCCGCCGCTCCTCGTCCGCCTCGGCGTCGGACCCGCCCGGCATCGTCGCCGCGGAGACGACGACGTCGCCGGTGCCCGTCGCGACGCCGATCCCGGAGATGCCGCCCGGGCGGGTGAGCAGGAGCCGCGCCTCCCCGCCCTCGTCGGGAAGGCTCCACAGGGCGGGCTTGGGATCCCCGTCGTCGGCCGCGTCCGGGTCGGGGCGGGCGGAGGTGAACAGCAGCGACCCGTCCGGCGCCCACACCGGCGACGACTCCCCGGGCGCGCTGCGGGTGAGCCGCCGGGCCTGACGGGTGCCCGCGGGATCGACCTCCCAGAGCGCCGACTGCCACTTCTTCTTCTGCGGGTCGAGCGTCTGCACGGAGACCGCGAGCCGCGTCCCGTCGACCGACAGCGCCAGCGCGCCGATCCGGGGCAGGGCCACGAACTGCTCGAGGTCCGCGAACGGGCTGGTGGAACCCTCGCCGGTCGGATCGTCGGAGGCAGGGGCGGTCGGGCTCACCGGGGCCTTCTCTCGAGGTCGCGGGCGGGACGGGCGCGGTGCGGCTCCACAGTAGTGAGCCCCGGGGACCGTCCGGCCCGCCCGCTCAGGACGCCCGCGGCTGCGCCGACCACCCCTCGAGGAAGGTGTCCGGGTCGAGGCGCTCCATCTCGTCCCGGATCCGGCCGAGCAGCTCGCCCGCCAGCAGCGGCACGCCCGCCGGCTCGCGCAGCACCTCGGTGCCGTCGTCCCGCCGGGTCACCACCACGTCGTGCACCGACGGGGCGGGGACCAGTTGCAGGAGCAGCTCGGAGAGCGCGGCCCCGGCGAGGCGCAGCCCCTGCACCAGCCGACCGCCGGGCCGGGGACGCAGGTCGGCGACGAACACGTCGGCGGCGCGGACGTCGTCGCCCGCGCCGCCCTCCCGAGGTGGTGCGTCCACCGGCTCGTCCCGGCTCAGAGCAGCGGGGCGGCCTCGAGCGGCGTGAGCTTGTCGTCGACGGCGCTCACGAACAGGTGGTGGGCCACACCCACCGGCAGGACCCGGTCGTCCAGCGCGACCGAACCCTCGACCAGCCGGGCGGTCATGGTGGCGCCCGGCCGCACGCCCTGATCGGCGAGCAGGCGCAGCAGGTCGGTGCTCTCCTGCAGCTGCTCGCTGATCCGGCGGATGATCACCGGCCGGCCCTCCGCCGTCGCCGTGGTGCTCAACAGCGTGAGCGAGTCGAGCACCGCCGCGGTCTCACCGCCCAGCGTCTCCTCGCCGCGCAGCGCCTCGAGGCCCGGGATCGGGTTCCCGAAGGGGGAGACCGACGGGTTGCCGAGCAGGGTCAGCAGCTTGCGCTCCACCGCCTCGCTCATGACGTGCTCCCAGCGGCAGGCCTCCTCGTGGACGTCGGCGTAGTCCAGGCCGATCACGTCCACGAGCAGGCATTCGGCCAGCCGGTGCTTGCGCATGACGGCGGTCGCCAGCTCGCGGCCCTCCTCGGACAGCTGCAGGTGCCGGTCGCCCTCGACCGTCAGCAGGCCGTCGCGCTCCATCCGCGCCACGGTCTGGCTCACGGTGGGGCCGCTCTGGTGCAGCCGCTCCGCGATGCGCGCGCGCAGCGGGACGATCCCCTCTTCCTCCAGCTCGAAGATCGTCCGGAGGTACATCTCGGTCGTGTCGATGAGGTCGTTCACAGGTACTCCTCGGTGTCGGGGAGAAGTCTACGGGGGAGGACCGTCCGCGCCGGTCAGCCGGACGGATGGTCGGGGGAACCGCCCCCGGGAAGCCCACCGGGTAGCGTCGCGGAGTGTCCGGCGCGCCTGCTGAGGAGGTCCCATGAGCGACTCGATCGCCGTGGTCTGGGACGACTCGCTGCTGGGCTACACGATGGGCGGGGACCACCCGCTGCACCCCGTGCGCCTCGACCTGACCATGCGGCTGGCCGACAGCCTGGGGGTCCTGGCGACCGACCGGCTCGAGGTCGTGAAGCCGGCCCCCGCCGACGCCGACCTGCTCGGCCTGGTGCACGACCCGGCCTACCTCGACGCGGTCCGGCGCGCCCCGGCAGAGCCGGATGTGGGCTTCGGGCTGGGCACGGCGGACAACCCGATCTTCGAGGGCATGTACGACGCCGCGGCCCTGATCACCGGCGGCAGCGTCCTCGCCGCCCGGCGGGTCCACGAGGGAACCGCGCAGCACGCGGTCAACATCTCCGGCGGCCTGCACCACGCGATGCGCGACGCCGCGTCCGGCTTCTGCGTGTTCAACGACGCCGCGGTCGCGATCGCCTGGCTGCTCGGCAAGGGCTACGAGCGGATCGCCTACGTCGACCTCGACGTCCACCACGGCGACGGCGTCCAGGCCGCGTTCTACGAGGACCCCCGCGTCCTCACGGTGAGCGTCCACCAGACGCCGCTCACCCTGTTCCCGGGCACCGGCTACCCCGAGGAGACCGGCGACGCCGACAAGGCGCTCGGCAGCGCGGTCAACCTGGCCCTGCCCAACGGCACCGACGACTCCGCGTGGCTCCGGGCGTTCAGCGCCGTCGTCCCCGGTGTGCTGCGCGCGTTCGAACCGCAGATCATCGTCACCCAGTGCGGCTGCGACGCCCACCACGAGGACCCGCTCGCCGACCTCGCCCTCACCGTCGACGGCCAGCGCGCCAGCTACAAGGCGATGCACGAGCTCGCCCACGAGCTGTGCGAGGGCCGGTGGGTCGTCCTCGGCGGGGGCGGCTACGGGCTGGTGCGCTGCGTGCCGCGGGCGTGGACGCACCTGCTCGCCGAGGTGTCCGGGAACCCGCTCGAACCCGCGACCGAGATCCCGGAGTCCTGGCGCGAGGACGTCGTCCGCCGGGGTCTGCGGGCCCGCCCGCCGACGCACATGACCGAGGGCGGCTACACCGGCTTCTCCCGCTGGGACACCTTCACCGAGTCCCGCGTCGACCGGGCGATCATGCGGACCCGCCGCGCGTCCTACCCCTACTTCGGCCTCGACCCGGACGACCCCCGTGACTGACGAAGGACCCCTCTTCCCCCCGCCGCTCGCAAGCTCGCAGCGGGCCCCTGAAGAGGAGCCTAAGCCGCCTCCGCACTGGGAGGCCGACATCGTCGCCGCCGACGGCGGCACGGTGCACCTGCGCCCGATCTGCCCCGAGGACGGCGAGGCACTGACCGGCCTCATGGACCGCAGCAGCGACCAGACCCGCTACTACCGGTTCTTCGGTCCCATGAAGCGGCTGTCGGAGAAGGACCTGCACCGCTTCACCCACGTCGACCACGTCGACCGGGTGGCGTTCGTCGTCCTCCTCGGCGAGCAGCTCATCGCCGTCGGCCGCTTCGACCGGTACCCGGGCACCGACGACGCCGAGATCGCCTTCCTCGTCGAGGACGCCCACCAGGGCCGCGGCCTGGGCTCGGTGCTGCTCGAGCACCTCGCCGCCGCCGGCCGCGAGCGCGGGATCAAGAACTTCGTCGCCGAGGTGCTCGCCCAGAACAGCAGGATGGTGCGCGTCTTCCAGGACGCCGGCTACCACTCCACGCGGTCCTACGAGGACGGCGTGGTGCACCTGACGTTCCCGATCGAGCAGACCGAGGACGCCCTCGCCGTCGCCTACGAGCGCGAGCAGCGCAGCGAGTCCCGCTCGATCGCCCGGCTGCTCCGGCCGTCGTCGGTCGCGGTCGTCGGCGCCAGCAACGACGACGGCAAGATCGGCAACGCGCTGCTGCGCCACCTGCTCGACTACGGCTTCTCCGGGCCGGTCTACCCGGTCAACCCCGGCGCCCGACACGTGCGCGGCGTGCCCGCGTACGCCGACATCGAGTCGATCCCCGACGACCTCGACCTCGCCGTCCTCGCCGTACCGGCCGACGAGGTGGCCGGGGTCGTCGAGGCCTGCCGCCGCAAGCGGGTGCGTGGCCTGGTCGTCGTCTCCGGGGGCTTCGGCGAGACCGGCCCCGAGGGGCGGGACGCCGAGCGGCGGCTGGTGGCCGCGGCCCGCGCCTCCGGCATGCGGGTGGTCGGCCCCAACTGCCTCGGCATGGTCAACACCGATCCCGAGGTGCGGCTCAACGCCAGCCTCGCACCGATGGTGCCCGGCCGCGGCCGGGTCGGGTTCTTCGCGCAGTCCGGGGCGCTGGGCGTGGCCCTGCTCGAGCGCGCCCGCAGCCGGAACCTCGGCCTGTCCACCTTCGTCTCCGCCGGCAACCGGGCCGACGTCAGCGGCAACGACCTGCTCCAGTACTGGGCCACCGACCCGGCCACCGAGGTCGTGCTCCTGCACCTGGAGAGCTTCGGCAACCCCCGCAAGTTCGCCCGCCTGGCCCGCACGGTCGGCCGCACCAAGCCGGTCGTCGCCGTGAAGAGCGGCCGGCACGTCAACGTCACCCCGGGCCTGGCCGGGACGTCGGTGGCGGTGCCGGAGCAGTCGGTGGCCGCGCTGTTCGCCTCCGCGGGCGTCGTGCGGGTCGAGACGGTGGCGCAGATGTTCGACGTCGGCACCCTGCTGGCCCACCAGCCGCTGCCCGAGGGCCCGCGCGTCGCCGTCGTCGGCAACTCCACCGCGATCGGCGTCCTGGTGGCCGACGCCGTCCTCGAGGAGGGGCTCGAGCTGGCCCACGAGGCCCCGGTCGACATCGGCGTCACCGGCAGTCCGGAGAAGTTCCGCGCGGCGCTGCAGGCGGCCGTCGACGACGACGGGGTGGACGCGGTGGTCGCGGTCTTCCTCCCGCCGCTCATGTCCGGCTCCCAGGAGTACGGACCGGCCCTGCGGGAGGTCTCCCGGGAGTCGGCGAAACCGATCGTCGCCAGCTTCCTGTCCACGGAGGGCGTCCCGGACGAGCTGGCCGTGCTCGACGAGGACGGCATGCCGGCCCGCGGGTCGGTGCCGTCGTACTCGACCCCCGAGCGGGCCGTGATCGCGCTGGCGAAGGTCGCCGAGTACGCACGCTGGCGGCGGCGTCCGGTCGGCGAGGTGCCCGAGCTGCCCGACGTCGACGAGCCGGCCGCCGAGGCCCTCGTGCGGACGGTGCTGTCGGACGCCCCGGCCGGGCGGGAGCTGACCGACGACGAGCTGATGGCCCTGCTGGCCGCCTACGGCGTCCCGCTGCTGGGGACCCGGACGGTCACCGACGCCGACCAGGCCGCGGCGGCTGCCACCGAGATCGGCTTCCCCGTCGTGCTCAAGTCGACGGCGCCGTGGCTGCGGCACCGCTCCGACCTGGGCGGTGTCCGGCTCGACCTCGCCGACGCCGACGCCGTGCGGACCGCGTTCACCGCCATCCCCTCCGGCGATCCGGTGATCGTGCAGGAGATGGCCGCGCCCGGCGTGGCCACGGTCGTCGAGATCGTCGACGACCCGTCGTTCGGCGCGCTGGTCAGCTTCGGGCTCGGGGGAGTGGCCACCGACCTGCTGGGCGACCGGGCGTACCGGACGCTGCCGCTGACCGACCTGGACGCCGCCGAGCTGGTCCGGGCGCCGCGCGCGTTCCCGCTGCTGGACGGCTACCGGGGCTCGGAGCCGGTCGACCTGGCGGCGCTGGAGGACCTGCTGCTCCGGGTGGCGCGCCTCGCCGACGACCTGCCCGAGGTGCTCCGGCTGAGGCTGGAACCGGTGATCGTCGGGCCGCCGAACCCCTGGCACGGCGGCCGGTCGCTCGTCGTAGCCGGCGGCAGCGCGCACGTGGGCCCGCCGACGGCGCGCGTGGACCCCGGCCCGCGGCGGATGCGCAGCCCCGTCTGACGACGTCCTGGCTCACCGTTCCGGGTCCTGGCTCACCGTCCACCGTGAGCCAGGACCCGGAACGATCAGGAGACCTGATCATCCGAACGGCCGAGAGCCCGCCCCCTGCCGGGGACGGGCTCTCGGACGGGGTGTCTTCTACGCGAGGTAGTCGCGCAGGGCGTCGGCGCGCTGCGGGTCGCGCAGCTTGGCCATCGTCTCGCGCTCGATCTGCCGCACCCGCTCGCGGGAGAGGCCGAACTGCTTGCCGATCTGCTCCAGCGTCCGCGGCTGGTGACCGTCGAGACCGAAGCGGAGCATGACGACGTCGCGCTCGCGGGCCTCGAGGGTCTCCAGGACGTTGCGGACGTCGCCCTTCATCATCTGGAAGGCGACGGCGTCCTCGGCGACCGCGGCGTCGGCGTCCTCGATGAAGTCACCGAGCCGGGACTCCTCGTCGGCGCCGACGGTCTGGTCGAGGCTGACCAGGTCGCGGCTGTACTCGAGCAGCTCGATGATCCGGGCCTCGGGGATGTCCAGCTCGAGGCCGAGCTCCTCGGCGGTGGGCTCGCGCTCCAGCTCCTGGTGCATGCGCCGCCGGGTGCGGACCACCTTGTTGACCTGCTCGGCCAGGTGGACGGGCAGCCGGATGGTGCGCCCGGAGTCGGCCATGGCCCGGGTGATGGCCTGCCGGATCCACCAGGTGGCGTACGTCGAGAACTTGAAGCCCTTGGTGTAGTCGAACTTCTCGACCGCGCGGATGAGGCCGACGTTGCCCTCCTGGATGAGGTCCAGGAACGTCATGCCGTGGCCGGTGTAGCGCTTGGCCACCGACACGACCAGTCGGAGGTTCGCCTCCAGGAGGTGCGCCTTGGCGGCCTTGCCGTCGACGGCGAGGGTCTTGTAGTCGCGCTTCTTGGCAGGCGAGAGGTCGGGCTTCTCGGCGAGGAGGCGCCCGGCGTAGAGGCCGGCCTCGATCCGCTTCGCCAGCTCGACCTCCTGCTCCGCGGTCAGGAGCGCGGTCTTGCCGATGGTGTTGAGGTACACGCGCACGAGGTCGGTGGACACCAGACCGCTGGTGTCGGGCTCACGTCGCGGTGAGCGCACCCCGAGGGTGTCGTTGGGGGAAGACTGCAGCAGCGTCACGATGGGTCTTCGTCCTTGCCTTCGGTTCGGATGCATCCGGGGCGTCGTGTTCGACGGCAGCGCTGCATCCAGGCGTCAAGTGCGGGGGGACACCCGGGTTCTCCGGACCGGTCCCTGGCTCTTCTGTCCGATGTGGTACGCCCTGCACAACGGCCTGCACGTGCCTCCGTGTTCCACGAATGGCCCGTTCACAGCAAACCGACAGGGAGTGTGTTCGGTCACCCCCACATACCCGCCCGGGCGTGCCTCACCCCCGAGAACGACACCTGTGTGCTCTCAGATCTCCAGCACCAGCGTCATGGGGCCCTCGTTGACCGACGAGACCTGCATGCGGGCGCCGAAGACCCCGGTCGCCACCGTGGCCCCGCGCCGCCGCAGCTCGGCGCACACCTCCGCCACGAGCGGCTCGGCGACCTCGCCCGGCGCCGCGTCCTGCCACGACGGACGGCGTCCCTTCCGGGTGTCGGCGTAGAGCGTGAACTGGCTGACCACCAGCACCGGGAGGCCCAGGTCGGCGGCCGACACCTCGCCGTCCGGGCCCGGGAAGATGCGCAGCTCGTGGATCTTGCGAGCCATGGCGCGGGCCGCGGCGGCGTCGTCGGCGTGGCCCACTCCGACCAGTGACAGCAGCCCCTGCCCGATCTCGCCCACCACTGCGCCGTCGACCGTTACAGCCGCTGTACCGACCCTGCTCACCACCGCGCGCACCAGGACATCCTCCCTGCCCGGGGCGGGGGATCAGGCGGCGGCCGGACCCCACCGGAGCGCCCGGGACGGCGTAGCGTCCCGGATGCAACCCGTGGTGCGAAGGGATGCCGTCGGGCTCCTCCGCCCGGTCGGCGCGGTCGACGGGTGAGGGGGCGTCCATGGACGCGGAACAGGCCCTGCGGCCTCCTGCCGGGGCGATCACGATCGAGCGCGAGAGCCCGGACCAGCAGGTGCTCTGCCTGAGCGGGGACGTCGACACCGCCGTCGCGACGCGGTTCGCGAGCGTCCAGCGGCGGGACCGGATCGTGGTCGACGCCATCGACGCCGGCACGGTGACCTTCATCAGCTCATCCGGGCTCGCCCTCATGCTCATGTGCGCCGAGGCGTCCGTCGCGGCCGGTCGGCACCCGGTGCTGCGCGCGGCTTCCCACCCGGTCACGCGGGCACTCCAGCTGGCCGGGATCGACTCGTTCTTCCCCCGGCCGGAGCCCGACGACGGATCGCCATCGCCAGAGGGCGACGGCGGGAGGCCCTGACGCGGGCGACGGCGCTCCGGCCCGCCGGGTCGCGAGCCCTCTCGCGTGCCGCCGGGCACCGCGTACGACGCGCAGCACGAAGCCGGGGAGGAGAGTCACTCCGGTCGCCGCACCAGGGCCAGGACCTCGTTCGACCGCAGCGCGACCGCGTCGTCGTGCTGGGCGGCGACCGTGCTCTGGCCATATAGCGGTCGAGCAGGTCTGTGCCGAGCAGCTTGGGACCCCGGGTGTCCGGATGGTCGACGTCACCGCCGACAGCGATCGACCACGGGACCCGACCGCACGGCCGGCCGCGGCGAAGTACCGGCGGGCGAAGGCGCGATCGACGGCGCCGGTCCGGTCACCGTCCCAGAGGCGGTGAGACCGGTCAGCCTGCGGTCGCCGGCTTCACGTCGAACGCGGCGAGCACGGCGTCGACGACGGAGTCGACGTAGTCGCCGGTGACGGGGTCGCGGGTGATCAGCAGGCGGGTCCAGAGCGGGCCGATCAGCAGGTCGATGAGGAGATCCTGGTCCGCCGACGCGGCGAGCTCGCCGCGGGCGATCGCCGAGGCGAGAGCGCGCCGGTAACCCTGCCGGCGGGTGTGGATGACGGTGAACAGCATCTCGGTGATCTCGGGGTGGTGCCCGGCCTCGCGGATCAGCCGCGGGACGAACTGGCCGCGGCCGCGCGCGAAGGTTTCCGCGGCGCCGTGCAGCAGGGCGTGCAAGTCACCGCGCAGCGTGCCGGAGTCCGGCACGTCGACGCTCTGCAGGGCCAATCGCTCGACTCCGGCGGCGGCAACCGCGGCCTTGGACGGCCACCGGCGCAGGATCGTGGTCTTGGCGACGCCGCTGCGCTCCGCCAGTTCGTCGAGGCGCAGCCCGGCGTAGCCGTGCGAGGCGAGAAGGGCGAGGACCTGGTCGAGGATCCGGGCGTCAAGGGTCTGGTCCCGTGGTCGTCCGCGCCCAGGTACCGCGGGGGCTCGGACGATGCCCATGGGGGTCGACACTCCCGGTCTCGTAAATCTGTGGCCTCGAAGCGGCAGGTCAGCGGCTCCCATCATTTCTCATGCAGCGATTTACGCAACCGGTGGTTGTGGAACTGTCTGGGCCGGGGCTACGTTGCGGTCACCGCAGCCGCCTCAGCCACGAGCCGACTGGCGTCCCCCGGGAGGTGCTCGATGTCCCAGGCGCAGGGGTCTCGGCCGGCGTGTGCTCGGCCGGGACGGGTGCCGCCTCTGCCGTGGCGGCGGGTGGCAGCTCCCCGGTCCGCACGAGCCGGTGCGGGCGCTGAACGGCTCTGTTCGAGGACAGCACCGGTCGATGGTCGCCATCGGCTCCGTCCGGTGGTTCTGAACGCATAGCTCTCGCGGCGACCGGCTGACGCAGCCGGTCAGGCCGCGCACATCACGGGGGACCAGCACCTGCCCTGTGAGGAGGAGACATGACGGAGAACCGAACGCCGTACCCGGTCCGCGTGGACGCGTCGCTGGACGCGCCGTCCCGTGCGCTGTGGCTGGTGAAGTGGCTGCTGCTGATCCCGCACCTGGTCGTGCTGGTGTTCCTCTGGGTGGCCTTCTGGGTCGTCGGCCTGATCGCGTTCTTCGCCATCCTGTTCACAGGCCGCTATCCGCGATCGCTCTTCGACTTCAACGTCGGCGTGCTGCGCTGGTCGTGGCGGGTGCACTACTACGGCTACGGAGCGAACGGCACCGACCGCTATCCGCCCTTCACCCTCGCCGAGGCGGAGTACCCGGCGCACCTGGACGTCCCCTATCCGGAACGGTTGTCCCGCGGCCTGATCTTCGTGAAGTGGCTGCTGGCGATCCCGCACTACCTCGTGCTGGCGGTCTTCGTCGGGGGCGGTCTGTGGCTGGGCACGCGAGGCGGGACGGACGACGGGTGGGACAACGGCTGGAGCGCCGGCGGCGGACTGGTCGGCCTGCTCGTGTTCATCGCCGCCGTGGTGCTGCTGTTCACCGGCCGCTATCCCCAGCCGCTCTACGACTTCGTCCTGGGCATGGACCGCTGGGCCCTGCGGGTCGCCGCCTACACGGCGCTCATGACCGACCGCTATCCGCCCTTCCGGCTCGACCTGGGCGGCACCGACCCCGGCTCGGTCCCCGCCGACCCCGTCGGACCGCCGCCGACCGGGATGCCGACCGCGATGCCGCCGACTCCGGCCGGTCCCGCGCGCTGACCGCCAGGGGCGGGTGTCGCGCCCGACAGCCTGCCGACCCCTGCCTGGTCCTCGGGCGACTGGCTGTCCCGGACGACCGCCGTCGGTGATCCGCCGATCACGCCAGGCCCGGCCCCGGCTCCGGGAGGTCCGGCCGGCCCCGCTCGTCACCTCACCTCGACCACGACGGAAGGACCACTGTGATGACCATCGGCCACGACCTGTTCTCGACCGAGACCACGGGACTGCCCCTGGTCGACCGGCCGTGGACGATCCGGCTGGCCGACGGGGACCAGGTCGGCCTGTCCATCGGCCCGGTCCGCAAGCACCTGACCGACCAGGCGTCGGGTG
>Ga0190265_10001624_pt1 | contig 14784 bp, 9 predicted proteins | sample Popmic124T_FD_133135 | JGI IMG/M metagenome (GOLD analysis project Ga0190265, IMG submission 133135) | Populus adjacent soil microbial communities from riparian zone of Indian Creek, Utah, USA - 124 T | ecosystem: Environmental > Terrestrial > Soil > Riparian zone | place: USA: Utah | collected...
CCGGCCAATGCGCCGTCGCCGGTGAGTGAGAGACTCGACCGGATGCCGCTGCCGGCGGGATCCAGCATGTACACGGTCCGCGTGCTCAGCCTCACCCCGGCACTCTCACCCGGTGCGATGGTCACCTCGGTTGTGAATGTGCCATCCGAGGCATCCACCGTCACCGTCGCAGGCTCCGTGGTCGGATTGACCACCGTCAGCGTCGGCGTCGGCCCGGGCGGCGTCGCGAACAGGCTCGGCGCCGTGACCGGCGGTGCCGCGGTGTACCAGGCGAAGTCGGAACCTTCGCCGAAGCCGGTCGTCTGCCACACCGCAGCCACGACCGGCGCGGCCGCCTCGACCTGGATCGTGTACTGACCGGCCGCGAGGCCGTCGAGATCGACCGCGGTCGGGATGCCGGCGGCCAGCGGCACCGTGATCGGCGCCCCGATGGGCTGCGTTCCGCCGACCGCCGAGACGCTGACCGTGGCGGTCGTGTCGGCCGAGGGCGACAGGATGCGCATGACGGTCGTGGCACCCGACGCGGCGTCCCCACCCAAGTCTGGGCCTACGGTGACGCCCGGAACGATCTGCACGAGATCGGGCAGGGCCATCGCGCCCACCTGGTCGACACCGCCGGGGAGGAGCGTGCGAGTGATGCTCGCCTGAAGTGCGGCTTGGACAGGCGCGCCCGTGGCAGTCACCTGCACCACTGGACTCTCCTCGCCCAGGAGCAGCCCGGCGAGCGGGACGATGATCTGCGCCCCGGGGGCGACCAGGAGCTCGCTGCCGCCCGCGGGCACCTGCCGTCCGCTCGCGCCGTAGACGGTGAGCTGGACGGTCGCCGCGACGGTGCCGGGGTTTGCCAGCAGCACGAGGTCGGCCGCACCGGTCGTCGCCGACCCGCCCACGAGCCACGACTCCATCAGCGGCGGCCGGCATGCCGACGCGGCGAAACCGCTCAGGTCCTCGGAGACGACCGTGGATGATCCGGATGCCGCGACATCGCTTCGGACTCCGTCCAAGGGCTCGGCGACCACGACGGTAGGCGGTGCGATGTCGTCCACGACCGGAGAGGAGAGCGGGTGGGCGGCCGGTGCAGGGTGACCCTCGGCGACTCCGCTCGTGACGGTCTGCGAGGCGGCCGTCACCGCACGCCCGACGTCCTCGGACTCGCGGCCGAGCGCCAGCAGACCTCCGGTGCACACGACGCTGCTCGCGGATGCTTCAGGCGTCGCCTCGACAGCGATCGGCTCCCGGGCGAGAGTGGGCCACGGCACCGATACCCCGGTGACCACCGCCACGACGAACCCGACCGCAACGAGCGTGCCGGCCAGCAGGCGTGTGCTGGTGGCCGCCCAGCGGAATGCACGGCGGTCGCTCATCGGCCCTCCTGCCAGTACGTGCCGACGACCCGCGGCGTCCTGCGCGCCTCACGGCGCGACGCGGTCGTCGGGATCGCCAACAGCAGCGCGATGGCGACGGCGACGAGCTGGCCGGTGGCGATCGCCCTTGCGAGATTGTGAGCGGATGCCGGAGCATCCCCCCTCGGATCCACCGGCTGAGTCACCCGCCAGAGCTCCCCCTTGGCGGTCTCGCCGACCGCGTCGAGCTCATCGCGCTGGTTGAGCGCCGTCGTGGCAGAGAGCCGGAACATGCGCGCGACCTCGGACTCGGGTGCGGCCGGAGCCAGCAGCACGAAGCTCACCCCGTGCGCGGCGAGCTCATCGATCACGTCGTCATCGGCCGAGGTCACCAGGTTCGCGGTGAGGGAGGCCACCTCTTCATCTGCGGCCGACGCGGTGGATCGGGTCGTCAGGAGCGTCGCCTGACCGTCGAGCGTCTCGCTCCCGCCCCACACCACGCGAGAGGAGACACCCCCTGCGTTCTGCGGCGTGATGATGATCGTGCCCACATCGGGATCTTCCTTCCCCGCGGCATGGACGAAGGCCGGCAGTGTGCTCACCGGCCCGTTCGTCAGGAGCGAAGTGCCGCGCGCCATGGCCGTCAGGCTCGGCAGGGCGAGCACGACCAGCGCGAGCATGACCACGGCCGCCACGAGGCTGCGCACCGCAGCGAGCCGCGGCGCGAGACCGATGTCGAGGGTGACCAGAGCCCCGCCGAGCGCGCCGAGCCAGGCGAGACTCAGTCCGCTGCCCGGCCACAGCGGCACCGGCATCGCCTGCGCGAACGCGACAGAGATGCCGACCGCCGCAAACGCCGTCGCCATGCCGAGCGCAGCGATCACCAGCAGTGCGATGCCGGCCGTCCAGCGTTGGGTCAGCGGCGCCATCAGCGCGAGGATCGCCACGGGCGCGGCCAGCAGCGGCACCCACCACGTCGGCCACCCGGCGGCCAAGCCCACCCAGCCGACCATGTCGGGCGTCGGAATGCCGGCCGCCAGAAGAGCGCGACCGGCGGCGTCGGCGCCGACCTGCACCCCGGCCCACGGCAGTCCAGGGTCAGCGAGCAGACCCCACACGTTCCCCGTGCGCAGCTGGTGCCATACGACCGGTGCCGCCAGCAGCACCCCCGGCACGAGGATCCAGATCACCCTCGCGACGCCGTGGCCTCTGCGCAGCGCCGTCGTGAGCACGAGCGCTCCGACCCACACGACCAGCAGTGCGGGTGCGAGAGAGGGTGCGCATGCGACGACTGCCGCAAAGACGAGGGATGCCACGCCCGCCGCGACCCAGGATCGATGCGCGACGGACCCGGCGTAGAAGAGCCAAGGGAGGAGGATATGCAGGATCACGGCGCTCGGGCGCCCTTGCGTCAGAGCCGCCAGCAGCGTGGGCGCGACGGCCCAGACCGCGCCGCCGGTCAGGCGCAGCAGCGAACGCTCCGTCACACGTGTCGCGGCGAACCACCCGCCCAGCGCCGAAAGCGGGAGGGCGAGAAGCCAGAGGATGACCAGCGCCCGGGACGGGTCGACAGGCCAGAGACTGCCCACCACCCCGAGGACCGCGGCGAAGGGGTCGGCCGGACCGATCGTGTCCAGCCCCGACGCGCGCAAGCCGTAGGCGGCATCCGCCCACAATTGCGCAACCGTGCCGGCGAGCGGCTGCAGCCCGCCTCCGCCGAGAACCGGCCATGCCGCCAGGGCCGGGAACGCGAGGACCGACACGATCAGTGCACCCAGCACCAACCACGCCCCGCCACCGGTGAAGAACCGGAGCTCCGCCCGCCGCGTCGGGCTGATGGAGTCGGCGTCGTCGTCGAGCTGCTCGCGGAGTTCTCGTTGGGAGACGCGCAACGGAGCGATCTGCGCCCACGATGCGGTGCGGGTCGTGCGAATGCGATTGCGAGCCTGAGCGACCGACCCAAGCCGGACCATCGCCGTGATGGCAGCTCCCCACTCGGGTAGTGCGAGCTCGGGCCGCTTGCGCACGATCTGCAGCACGGTGCGCCAGAGTGCGAGCGGCAGCACGGCGAGCCAGAGAAACGGCACAGCCACCGCCGGCGCATAGGCGAGACGGCGATGCAGCTGCGCGGTACGGGAGGCGAACGCGCGGCGCCTGCGTCGCTGACCGGTCAGCGGCGTGGGCGGGCCTGCCACTCCGTCGCCCGCGACCGCGACCATCGCGGTGGGCACCAGAAGCACACGGGCCCCGGCCAGCCGTGCCCGCACGCCGAGGTCGAGGCCTTCGTCGGCTCCGGCGAGCCCAGGGTCGATCCCGCCGAGCTCGCGCCACGCCGCGGTGCGCGCCAAGACGCCGCGGATGTCCGAGCCGAGCACGTCTTCTCGCGCGTCGTGCTGACCCTGGTCGAGTTCGGCATCGGCAAGTCCGACGGTGCGGCCGAAGCCGGTCATGCTCGTACCGAGAGACACGATCTCCGTGCGGTCGTCCCACCGGACGAGCTTGGGTGCGACGAACGCGACGGACGGACCAAGTTCGAGCGCGCCGGCCAGTCGCGCGAGTGCATCCGGCTCGGGGGCGGTGTCCTGGGCCAGTACCCACACTGCGTCGCCGGCGATCCGCAGGGTCGCCATGGCCGACGCTGCGGCGAACCCGGTCGACGCGGGGGCGGTGATCACCGATTCTGCGCCGGATGCCGCCGCCACCGACGCGACGCCCGCATCGTCGCCGCAGACCACGATCGTCAGCGCGTCCAGGCGCCGGGTCTGATCGGCGAGCGCCGCGAGCGTGCGCCGCAGGTGGTGTGCGGCGGGCGTGCGCCCATCGGGACGCACGACGAGAATGGCGTGGACTCTGGCGGGCATGACGTGGTCAGCCTAAGCGGGCGCGAATGCCGAGGCCGGTGTACGCGCCGCTGTGCGCGGGAACGGGGCCCCAGCCGCCTGCCGCGCCGAGCGAGTCAGCGGAGCAACCAGAACCGCTCAGCTGGCCCGGCGCTTGAGCTTGCGGCGCTCGCGTTCGCTGAGGCCACCCCAGATGCCGAAGCGCTCGTCGTTCTGCAGCGCGTACTCGAGGCATTCGCCGCGAACGTCGCACGTGGTGCAGATCTTCTTCGCATCGCGCGTCGAGCCGCCCTTCTCTGGGAAGAACGCCTCCGGATCTGTCTGGGCACACAGCGCATCGGTCTGCCATCCGAGTGGGTTGCCGTCTTCCCCCTCGAGAGGACGCCGCACCCCCGGAACACCCAGTTGAACCGGATCGACGAACCAATTGTCGGGAACGCCGGAACGGTAACCCGTCATCTCGTTCTCCTGCCTTCTCACCCTCCACGCTGGTGCGTGTATGGATAATTACACCGGTGTAGTTCGCTCCGGTCAAGTCGCAGATCGTAAAGCCTCACCCCGCCCTTGAACGTTTACGACGCGCCGACGGCGTGTCGCAAACGGTCACAGGAGCGTGACGATTGCGACGCGTCGCACGTCGGCGCGACAAACGGCACCTTGCGGTGTCGCGATGTCGGATCAATCCGCTCCGGGCTGGGCGAGGAAGACCTCGCCCGAACCCGAGAAGTGCAGTCTCGCCTCGTCCGGGCTCGCGAACACGGCCCGGCCCGGGGTGAGTACGACCGTGTCCGCGGACCGGTCCCCGCGGACCTCCACCGAACCCGCTGTCGCCAGCACGATCGCTGCGCCGGAGATGACCAGTCGAGCAGGGTGCTGGGGACCCACGACCACGCGCATCAGAGAGAAGTCCTGCACGGGTGTCGCGTAGCGCGAGACTCCATCGGCGAGCTCTTCGGGGTGCACGATCGGCACCGCGCCCGGGGTCGGATCGAGCACGGCGAGCAGTTCGCCGACGTCGATGTGCTTCGGAGTCAGTCCTCCGCGCAGGACGTTGTCGCTGGCCGCCATCAGCTCGACGCCGAGGCCCTCGAGATACGCGTGGAGCATTCCGGCGGGGACGAAGATGCCCTCACCCCGGCGGATCGTCACGAGGTTCATGAGCAGTGCCACCACCACGCCGGGATCGCGAGCGCTGCCTGCTGCAAGGCGACCGACCAGGGCCAGCTCCCCGGCGAACTCGCCGCCTCCCTCGGCCGCTGCCCCCGCCGCGGCGATCATCGCGTCGACATCGTCCTGTGCCGTGCCGGAGAGCAACCACCCGATGGCGCCCCGGAGGGAGGCTGCGGCATCCGGTCCTGTCAGTTGTTCCGCGAGCGGCCGGCCGGCCGATCCCAGCATGGCGACCAGACGACGGGTCGCGTCGATCTCGCGCAGCCCCGCGAGAGCGGTGAAGGTGTCGCTGATCGCGACGATCAATTCGGGCTTGTGGTTCTGGTCGCGGTACGTGCGCTCGGGGGCGTCGCGCGGCACACCGGCCGCATCCTCTCGAGCATGCCCCACGATCGCCTGATCCCTGGAGGGGTGCGCCTGGATCGAGAGAGCGGATGCCGCGGCCAGCAGCTTCAGCAGGAACGGCAGCCGCCTCGGCGCCCCCGTGCTTGCGCCCTCCGCGGCCAGCCACTCACCGAGGGTGCGCCCGTCGGGCACGACCGCGGAACTGCCGGGGTGGTCTCCGAACCACACCTCGGCCTCGCGTCGTCCGGAAGGCTCGCGCCCTTCGAGGTCGGCGAGCAGCGTCGGCGAACCCCAGGCGTAGTCCCGGGGTGTGTTGGAGAGCGGCACAAGCATGCCTCCAGGCTACGGGTCGCCACGCGGTACCCTGATCTCACGATGGCCGTCCACACCAAGCACCCGGCGTCGGCGCCCCCGGCCGCACCGATCCGCGAGAAGACGGGCCACCTCTTGTTGCGCGGCTGGTGCGTCTTCGTCCTGTTCATGTCGTTGTCAGGCACGGCGTGGATCAACGCGTTCGGCGAGACCGTGACGGCCGCCGTGACGATCGGCGGAGGCGTCCTGTCTCTCGGGCTCTGGTTCGCCGTCCGCCCTCCCGTGCAATGGCGGCGTCTGCCCTGGTATGCGATGGCCTACGTCGCGTGGGCGGCGCTGTCGATCATCTGGTCGCAGTGGCGCGAGGCGACGGCGCTCACTCTGCTGCTGCTGGTGATCACCACCTTGCAGGCCCTCTTCATCGGGAGTGCGCTGAGCTGGCGCGAGATCGTCCGTGCCGTGAGCTCCGCGCTCAAGTGGGTCATGGCGCTGTCGCTCATCTTCGAGTTGTGGGTCTCGATCTTCGTCCGGGTGCCGCTGCTGCCCGGCTTCGTGCCGCGTACCGAGAAGGTAGACCCGATCCTCTACTGGTCACGCAACAACCTGTTCGACGACGGCCGCATCCAGGGAATCATGGGCAACGGGAATCTGCTCGGGCCGGTCGCGCTGCTGGCGATCATCGTCTTCGCGATCCGGTTCGCGGCCGGCGCTCCCTATCGGGCACTCCTGGGCGCCTGGATCGTGCTCTCGATCTTCCTCTTCGTGCGCGCAGGCTCGGCGACGGCGTACGTAGCCGCCGGAGCCGTCGCCATCGTGCTGGTCACCGTGCTGCTCATGCGCCGCGCCAAGGGCGCCGGCGCACGAACCCGCTACTACGTCGCATACGCGGCCGTGGCGCTCGGCAGCGCGCTCGCCCTGTGGCTGTTCCGCGGCCCGATCTTCACGGCGCTCGGACGGAGTTCGGACCTCACCGGACGGGAGAGCATCTGGCAGGCGGTGCTCGATCGGGCGACCGAGCGGCCGTGGACCGGCTGGGGGTTCTCGACGCCATGGATCACGACGGACCCGGCGTTCGATGAGTGGATCATCGACCACGGGGTATCGGTCATGCAGGCGCACAACATGTGGGTCGACGTCTTCTTCCAGCTCGGTTTCATCGGCGTCTTCCTGATCGGGATGGTCTTCCTCGCGTTCGTGTGGCGATCGTGGTTCTTCGCCGTCGACCGGCCCCGCTGGGATCTGCGCGCCGATCGGCCGTACTCGCCGCTCACGCTGCTGCCGACACTCGTCGGCGCGATCCTGCTCGTGCAGGGGCTCGCTGAGTCGAGTCCGCTGCTGCTGTGGGGCTGGCTGTTCGTGGTCATGCTCGGTTACAAGATCAAGCAGTCGCCTCACATCGGCGAGGGGGCGGCCGAACTGCGCATCGCGATCGAGCGTGGCGAACTGACCAGGCAGGCGCCGTGACCGACTCGCCGGGCAGCGGCGCCGGCGCCTTCACGGCGGGATGGGTCGGGCTCCTCGCGTCGGCCGCGCTCGCGCGCGCGTACACGGTCACTGTCCTGGGCACGGTGTTCTCAGCTTTCGCGATCGAGCGAATCGCCGGCCGCGTGACGTATGTGTCGATCATCGGCGGACTCTGCATCATCGGAATCGGGATGCTGGTAGCCCGCCGCAAGGAGATCTCCCTCGTCCGGCTCGTGCCGACAACCCTTGTCGTCTTCGTCGCGTGGGCGCTGATCAGCGTGTTCTGGAGCCGCGACCCGTCCGGTTCCCTGTGGAGTGCGATCTCGACCGCCGCACTTGCCCTCCTCGCCGTCACCATCGGGCATGTTCGAGACACGCTGCAGACCGCGCGCGCTCTGGGCGATGTGATGCGGGTACTGCTGTCGATCTCGCTCGGTCTCGAAGTGCTGGCCGGCATCCTCCTGGACATGCCGATCGCCTTCTTGGGCATTCAGGGCAGCATCGCCCAGCTGGGCCCGGTCCAAGGCATCTTCGGCACCCGTAACACGCTCGGCTTCGCGGCCGTGATCGCCCTCATCACATTCCTGATCGAGTACCGCACACAGTCGGTGCGGATCGGTGTCTCCGTCTTTTCAGTCGTGCTTGCGGGCGGCCTCGCGGCGCTCAGCGACTCCCCCACTGTGCTCGTGCTCGCGGTCGCGGTCGCGCTCGCGGTGGGTGCACTCGCGCTCGTCCGGCACGCGCGCCCCGAGCGACGCTCAGCACTACAGCTCACACTCGGTGGCCTCGTCGTGCTCGGACTGATCGTCGGCTATACGGCGCGGCATCCGATCATCGCCCTCCTGGGTGCCGGCACCGACTTCTCCATGCGTGTCGATCTCTGGAACACGATGGTCGATTATGTGCGCTCGCGGCCGGTCCAGGGTTGGGGCTGGTTCGGGCCGTGGAGCCCGGAGGAGTTCCCGTTCAGCGCGATCAACTACGGACTGCGCACCACCCACGCGACCGGGCTCAACGCGTACTTCGACGTGGTGCTGCAGCTCGGCTGGCTCGGGCTCCTGCTTTTCGTCGCATTCGTCGGGGTCGCCCTCGTGCGGTCGTGGCTGGATGCGAGCGAGCGCCGATCGGTCGTCTACGCGTGGACTCCCCTGATCCTGATCACCCTCCTCGTGGACTCGATGTTCGAGAGCTTCACCCTCTTCGGGTTCGGCTGGGTCCTGCTTGTGCTGTGTGCCGTGCGCGCCGGTCAGTCGCGGTCATGGCGGGAGCGGATCAATGCAGTGGGTGACGGCCCTGCGCTCCCGCATGCCGGACCATCGGCACACACGCCGCCACGGAGCTGAGGCTCGCGCGGCAGGGTTGGATCATCCGCCGCCGGCCGCGTCGAACGTCTCAGCCCAAGAAAGCGAATCGCGGATGCCGTCATCGATCGTCAGCTCCGCGCGCCAGCCCAACAGGTCCGCGGCCCGTTCGGCGTCGGCGTACGCACCGGCGACATCACCCGGCCGGCTCGGCCCGACTCGCACATCTACGGGCGCGCCGATGACCCGCTCGAACGCGGCGACCAGTTCACGGACCGTCGTGCCGGTGCCGCCTCCGATGTTGATCACCTGGAAGGGTGCCTGGGCGGTCACGGCGTCGAAGCGTTCGACGGCTCGAACGTGCGCGCGGGCGAGATCCCAGACGTGGATGAAGTCCCGCACGCCCGAACCGTCGCGCGTGGGCCAGTCCGCACCGGTGATGGTGAACGTACCGCCACGCTGATGCGCCGAGATGAGCACCCCGAGAGCGTGCGACGGGTCACTGTGCTGGAGGCCGGTGCGGACGAGCGGGTCCGCGCCGATCGGGTTGAAGTACCGCAGAGCCACCGCACGCAGTTCTCCGGCGCTGGCGCTATCGGCCAGAATCTGCTCGATCATGGCCTTGGTTCGAGCGTAAGGACTGGATGGGGCCACCGGGTGCGCTTCCGTCACAGCACCGCCGTCCTCCGCTCCGTAGACGGCGGCGGACGAACTGAAGATGACTCGTTCGATCGCGTTGCGCCGGAGACTGCGCAGCAGTTCGATCGTCTTCGCGACGTTCGCGTCGTAGTACTCCAGGGGAGCTCGGACCGAGTCCGGGACGACGATCTTCGCGGCGCAGTGGATGACGATCGAGATATCGGGATGATCGGCGACGACCCGGTCGACGAGCGCGGCATCCGCAATGTCGCCGTGATAGAAAACCCGCCCTTCGGCGAAACCCTTCCGACCGGTGGAGAGGTCATCCAGAATCACCGGGGCGATGCCTGCGTCGATGCACGCGGACGCGATGGTGCTGCCGATGAAACCCGCACCACCGGTGATCAAGACCTTGTTCCGGCGGGTCACCCCTGACACCCACTCACGAAGACGAGGTTACGGCAGCACCGCCGCGACCAGGGAATCCTCATAGATGAAGGGTAGGCTTCTTCCGGCCCCACGACCCGGCGCCAGTCGCCGTCTTTCCGGAGTTTCCTCGTGACCCACGTCCTGCAGAATGTTGTTTTCCCCACTGAACGTGACCCAGATCTTCTTCCGCTCTATGCAGACCCGGAGACGTGGTCGGTTATCGATGAGGAGCCGGTGCGCGTTTCCAGCCGAGCCCATCTCGGCAACATCCTCAGTCGAAACAGCACGCGCATCCCCGCCGGCGAAAGAGTGTCCTTCGCCACCTACTTCAACGCGTTCCCGGCATCGTATTGGCAGCACTGGACTGCTGTGCGTGAGATCCAGCTCCGGGTTCGCACCCAGGGCCCGGCAACAATCCTCGTCTACCGTTCGAACGGCAGCGGGACGCAGCAGCGCATCGAGACCAGAGAGGTCGACAACACGACCGAGTCGGTGTTCGACCTGGAGCTGACGCAGTACAGCGACGGCGGCTGGATCTGGTTCGACATCGTTGCCGATGAAAAAGCAGCGACCTTCGTCGGCGCGGAGTGGCTGACCGAGCAAGACCCCGTTCGCTCGGGCAAGGCGTCCATCGGGATCACGACCTTCAATAAGCCCGACTATTGCGTCGTCACCCTCGCCAACCTCGCTCAGGCGCCCGACGTACGCGAACTGCTCGATCGGATCTTCGTGATAGATCAGGGCACAGATCGCGTCGCCGACCGCCCGGAGTATCCCGAGCTCGCGCAAGAACTGGGCGAACAGCTTCAGGTCATCACTCAGCCCAATCTCGGCGGCTCGGGCGGCTTCTCAAGAGCAATGCTGGAAACCCTTGCTCGGCCCGAGAGCGGATTCATCCAGCTTCTCGATGACGACGTGCGGATCGAACCCGAATCCATCCGCCGCTCGATCATCTTCGCGCGCTACGCATCGGTGCCGACCATCGTCGGTGCTCACATGTTCGACTTGCTGGACCGGCCGAAGCTTCATGCCTGGGCGGAAGTGGTGGATGACGAGCCGTTCATGTGGCGCACGCTCTACCAGGAGAAGATGCCTCACGACTTCCGAATTGCCAACCTTCGCCAGTCGCCGATGCTGCACATGCGACTCGATGCTGACTACAACGGCTGGTGGATGTGCCTCATACCGGTAGAGGTCATCAAGGAAGTCGGGCTTTCGTTGCCCGCATTCATCAAGTGGGATGACGCGGAGTTCTGCATTCGGGCACGCGAGAGCGGACACCCGACAGTCTCTCTGCCGGGTGTCGCGCTCTGGCACGTGTCATGGGTGGGCAAGGATGACTCGATCGATTGGCAAGCGTACTTCCACGCGCGCAATCGCATTGTGGCTGCACTTCTGCATTCGCGAGCGCCTGCTGGAGGGACCTTGCCGCGACACAGTCGCCGCGTGGATCTCAAGCACCTCATGATGATGCAGTACTACCCGGTGGCGCTGCGCCATCGGGCGCTGCGGGATGTGCTGTCCGGCCCCGAGCACATGTGGCGCAATCTCGCGACCGCGATGCCGGCCGCACGGGAACTGGCTGGCTCCTTCCCTGAAACGGTCATCCACAGGGAGCCGGGCGTGCCGTTGAGAGCGCGCCGCGGGAGGGTCGTCTTCAAACGTCTCAAGCAGCATTCCTTCGACAGTCCCGCGGGGCTGAAGCTGCGCTGGTTCACCGGATCGACGATCGCGTCGCACTGGTTTCATCGACCACGTCGCGAGAACGTCGCCCAGCCCGAGGTCGAGTTCGGCAAGGGCGATGCGCACTGGTGGCGCGTACCGCTGTACGACAGCGCACTGGTGAGCTCGGCCGACGGCTCCGGGAAGAACATCTACACGCGAGATCGCGCGCAATTCCGCCGAATGCTCATCGACTCGGTGCGGCTGCACCGCACACTCCGGCGCGATTGGACCAAGCTCTCACGGCGCTACCGTGACGCTCTCCCACTGCTCACCTCCGTCGAGTCATGGGCAGACGAGCTGGGAACGAGGCGATGACCGTGTCGGCGCCAGTGTTGCGGCCCGAGGGTACATCCGACAGTTCCGAGTCGTTTGATCCGGCATCTGCCACGATCACGATCGTCACCTACAACCGCTCGGGTCTGCTCACGCGTCTGCTCGAGAGCATCACTGTCATGGACCCGAAGCCCGGGCACGTCGTCATCATCGACAACGCGTCGGTCGATGACACGACCGAGCTGGTCGAATCATTCCGCGATCGTCTTGGCACCAAGCTGGTCTACCGCCGTCTCGAGACGAACACGGGGGGATCCGGGGGCTTCAGCGAGGGCATGCGCGTGGCGTACGAGCTCGGCTCCACGTGGATCTGGCTGATGGACGACGACGTCGAGGTCATCCCGAACGGACTCGCGCGGATGGGCGCCTGGGCCCCGCGATTCAAGAGCATCCAGGGCCGGCGCTACGACTACGACGGGAGCGAGTTCTACTGGCAGTACCGTGTCGCCGAGCCCCTCGGCATCCCCATCCCATTCGCACCGGCGGGCTTCGATGAGTCCGGCTACAAGGAGATGAACTCGGGCTGTTTCGAGGGGATGTTCATCCACCGCGACATCGTGGAACAGATCGGCCTGCCCGATCCGCGCTTCTTCATCTACTGGGATGACCAGATGTACGGCTGGCTCGCGTCACGCCGGACGACATCGGTCATCGTGAACGAGTTCGTGCTGCGCCGCACGCGCGAGATCAGGCAATGGGACATGGGCATCCGCCACATGAACGCCTCGAGCAATGCCTATCGGTACTACATCATGCGCAACCGCGGGCACATGAAGAACTACTACCGCTCGCTCGATGTCTACAACCCCGTGCTGTTCGGTGCCGGTACGGCTCTCACGTTCTGCAAGGAACTCATTCGGCTTCTCGCCGTTGAGCGGACCGTCCGGGGCACCAGCAACCTGTTCCGCGGCATCCGCGACGGGCGCAAGATCGCGAACGATGCCGCGTGGCGGCCCATGCCGCCCTTGGTCATGGCGGAAGACGATCCATTCAGGTGAAGCCAGGAGCTGCCGCGCATGCGCCACGGCTCGACGCGATCACCGGTCTTCGGTGGTGGGCGGCGTTCGCAGTCTTCGGCTACCACATGCTCGTGTTCGCTCCCCTCTCCCCCGCGGTCAACGGACTGCTCAGGTTGGGAGATTACGGAGTCGCTTTCTTCTTCGTGCTCTCCGGCTTCGTCCTGACCTATTCGTATCGGTCGAAGACTGCCAAGTCCACGTTCTATTGGCGGCGATTCGCGCGAATCTATCCGCTCCACTTCGTGACACTGCTGCTTGCAATTCCCGTGTTCTACAGCTTCACGCCGGACCCCGCCGATTGGTGGGTGAAGCCGGTGAACATCGGCATCCTGCTCCTGTCGGTTGTGCTGCTCCAGGGCTGGTCACGGGATCCGGCGATCCTCTTCTCCGGAAATCCTGCGGCGTGGACTCTCACCGTCGAAGCGTTCTTCTATGCGCTGCATCCTTTCCTGGCGAGGGGCCTGACGCGGGTGTCCCGGCGCGGTGCTCTGGTTGCGGCATCCATCGTGGCCGCAGTCACGATCGGAATGCGGGTGGTGATCTTCCTCGACCCGGTGGGGTGGGTTGCGCAGCTTCCGCTTCCGATCCTCCGCGTCAACGAGTTCCTCCTGGGGATGTGTCTTGCGTGGGCGTTCCGCCACGGATGGCGGGTCGCAGTGCATCCCGGGTGGGCGGCGGGTGGCATCGGGGCGGTCGGTGTCGCCTTCGTGCTGACCGGGCGCCTGGCACCCGGGTCACCGCCTGCCACCGTCGTGGGGATGCTGCTTCCCGCGGCGATGGTGCTCCTGTTCGGGCTGTTGATCGTCTCCACGTCCACCTACGAGGTCGGCGGACGTGTGCGCTGGATGCGGTGGCGACCCCTCGTTACGCTCGGACAGTGGTCGTTCGCGTTCTACCTGATCCACGCGACGGTGATCTATTCTGCGCTCGCAGTCTTCGGGTTCCAGTCGGCGAGGTGGGCGAACCTCCTGTGGTTCGTTGCGCTACTCATCATCACGATCGCCGGATCGGCCGCGTTGCATCTGTGGCTCGAACGGCCGGTCGAGTCTCGTATGCGAGCGTGGGAGGTCGTTGTGCGAGAACGCCGGCGCACGCGGCGCGCGGCACGAAACGCAGACCGGCCGGTGGTCGAGGTCATCGCTGAGCGTGAGTGACCGGGTTCAGCGCGCCGAGCATCGCACCGGTCCGCACCTCGGGTGGGACGCCGCGGTGACCCTCCGGCTCGGACAGCACGAAGGGCCGGCGTTGCCGCCGGCCCCTCGCTCCATCCCCTTACGGCCGGGGACCCGTACCCGTCAAGTGCTGAACGTTCACAGCCTTCCGGACTAGAGGTCGGCTCCGCCGCACGAGCCATCGTCCGCCTCCGACGTTGGGGACATCGGCATCGGCGACGCTTAGGAATGGAAGCGCCCGTTCGCGATGAGGTGGTTGGGGGTTGCTGCCGTTCGCACCGTCCCGTTCACGCGCTTCCGTGATGGTCTTGATGTCTTCGCCCGCCGGGATCCTCACGAGGCTCCCCTTCCCGGCGACATCGACACATTGCTCTTGATCTTGCGTTACGTGTGAACCGATGGGAGTGCGCTCGGGCCGACCGCCGCGCAGCGACGACCCGAGCGCACTCCATCTATGTAGGGCGCCTACGGCGCAGGCGCCGCCACCACCGGGGAGGTGCTGTTGGCAGACACCGTCTCCTGGTTCTCCGCGGCATCCTGGTACCCGATCGTCACCTGGATCCAGCGACCGATGTCGTCGGCCGTCGGAGCGTAGGCGTTGCCAGTCTGGCTCGGGTTGCCTTCAGCGTCGACGTAGTCCACCCACGTCGCGCCGATTGCCGGATCGGTTGCGGACCAAGACCACACGTAGG
>Ga0190265_10001625_pt1 | contig 14783 bp, 8 predicted proteins | sample Popmic124T_FD_133135 | JGI IMG/M metagenome (GOLD analysis project Ga0190265, IMG submission 133135) | Populus adjacent soil microbial communities from riparian zone of Indian Creek, Utah, USA - 124 T | ecosystem: Environmental > Terrestrial > Soil > Riparian zone | place: USA: Utah | collected...
AACCGCGCCATTTTCTCATCCCGCGTGACCACCAGCCCGCCCTCGCCGCAGGTGATATGCTTGCCCTGCTGAAGACTGAAGCAGCCCATGTGGCCGATGGTGCCGACCTTGCTGCCCTTATAGGTCGCGCCGAACGCCTGGGCCGCGTCTTCGATCACGATCAGGTTGTGCTCGCGGGCCAGCGCCATGATCGGGTCCATATCGCACGGCAATCCGAACAGGTGCGTAACGATGATCGCCCGCGTGCGAAAGGAAATGCGCGCCGCGATCGTCTTGGCCGTGACGTTGCACGTCAGCGGGTCGACGTCGGCGAAGATCGGCACGGCCCCCTGGTACAAAATCGGCATTACCGCGCCCATGTCCGTGATCGGCGACGAAATGATCTCATCGCCGGGCTTCGGATCGACTGCCGCAATGGCGGCATGGAGCGCGGCCGTGCCCGATGACACCGCCGTGCAGAACGGCATGGCGCACCAGTCGGCGAAGGCCCGCTCCAGCGCGGGGACGAGCTTGCCGTACTGACTGATAAGGATGCCGCGGTCAAGCACCTCGCGCAGCAGGCGAATCTCATCGTCTCCAAACGAGCGCCCCGAGGCGTCCGCATCATTGGGCACCACGTTAATCGGCGTCGTCAAAATACTGTTGCGAATCGCAGTCATCGAATTCTTCCCCCACTATTGCAAACTTGAACTTGCTCTCACTTCGTCAGATCTGAGCCCTGTCTGCTGCGTAACCGTGCGCTTCGCCCCAAAGGGCGACGGGTTGTAGCCACGGGTGAAGCGAAGCGGAACCCGTGGAACATTGGAACCGATTCATGTCCGCTCCAAAGGAGCGGCGGAGTCATGTACGGCGCGGAATCCGCATCGAGGAAATCAACCAAACTCAGGCAATCTCCAGTTGTCGCGGCAGCTCGCTCTTGCCCGTCACGATCGATCGATAGGCCGCCTCGCACACCGCGACGGCCGCGAACCCGTCGTCGAACGTCGCGCTCGGCTTCACCCGCCCCGCGACGAACCCGGCGAAATTCGCCAGCACTTCCTGCCAGATGTCGACCCCCTCCGCCGCGGCATGCCGCATAAGCTTCTTGTCGGCGTCGAACGCCTGCATCTCATATCCCAGCCGCGCATAACCCTTCGTGCCGAACACTTCGATCAGCGGCGCCATCGGGGCCGGCGACTCCCAACTGACGAAGATGCTCGCCGTCGCCCCGCATTCCATTTTCAGGCACATCGCCGCCGACTCCTCCACCGCCAGCCCGCGCGAGCTTTCGGCTGCCGCTGCCGTGACACGCTCGACCGGTCCGGCAAGATAATGGCACAGATCGACGATGTGCACCCCGTTGTCCAGCAGCACCCCGCCGCCCGAGAGCCTGGCGTCGCTGAACCACTTTCCGGCCATGTCCGCGTCCGAGGTCGCCGTGCCGCGCATGTGCGTGATCTGACCCAGCCGTCCTTCGGCGATCATCTCCCGCAACATCGCAGCGCCGGACAAGTGCCGGAACTTAAACGCGCACATCAGCAGATCCGACCGCGGAATCGACAGGCAGTCGTCGCATTCCGTCGCGAGCGGCTTTTCGCACAGGACGTGAATTCCCCGTTCGATGGCCGCCGCAACAATCCGGGCGTGCGTCGTCGGCGGCGTGCAGATCGTGACGCCGTCGAGCCGGCTGTCGAGCATTTCGTCGAGCGAACGGCACGCGCTTACCGCGTAGTCAGTCGCGAATCGGTCGGTCGATGCCGCCTGCATGTCATAACATGAGACCAGGATGGCTTCGCCGATTTTCCGTAATTGTTCCGCGTGCCTGCGGCCGGCATGGCCGCAGCCGATGATTCCAATTCGCATGTGCCCCCCCAATTTGCTCCGCGAAACACGCGCGCCATTTCTTGCAAAGGCGCTTGAAAAATCAGACCGGTCTTCATAGCGGCCCGGACTCGATAATTGATTCTCGAAGCTATGCGTTCTTGAAAGCTTGATTCGCGTGCAGTCGACTATATCCCGCGGCCGGAATCAGGGTCAACGAAAAGTCCCATTCCAATCGGGAATATGAGGCGTGCGAGTTCGTCAAAGCTGGGAGGAGGCAATCCTCCACAAGATTGTCCGCCTAGGGTATGGTTCAGGCGCCTTACCGGACCCATTTCCTTGCGAGCAACGCTTTTGGAGCGATACAATGGCACTGTCCCTACTCTGAACCGATGACGCACCGCCACTCACTCGCCGCACCGTACCAATGCAATACATTTGTTTCATTTTCGCCTTCAGCTCCCTACTGCCCGCCGGGCTGCAGGGCCAGACCCAGCGCGTTTACATCGCTCCCGACGATCACACGGACTACTTCTGGACCGCCGACGACGACCAGTATCGCGACGCCTTCCTGAACACGCTCGACTACTACCTCGATCGCGCCGACGACACCGACGAAAACCCGCCCGAATTCCAAAGCCGCTGGAACTGTGATGGCCACCTCTGGCTCTGGACCTACGAAAAATATCGGACGCAGCAGCAGTTCCAGCGGCTGATTGACCGCATCGCCGACGGACACATCAGCGTTCCGCTGAACCCGCTCTGCGTCTGCCTCGGCGCGACGCCCGCGGAAGCCGTGATCCGCGGCATGTACTATCCCGGACGCATTGAGCGGCAGCACGGCTTGCGGTTCCGCATGGCAAACGCCATCGAGAATCAAACGCAGCCGCTGGGGCTTGCGTCGTTATGGGCCGGAGCGGGAGCGAAATACACCTGGAAGGGTATTTGCGGTTGCGACTCGCACGTGCCGAACGCCGGCGATCGCGAGCACGAAATCTATCGCGCCCGCGGCCTCGACGGCGCCGAACTCCTGATGAAGTGGAACTCCATGCTGTCGGGCAACGAGAACATGGGCGGGTACGCCGAGGCGCGAAACCCGTCGGCGGTCGTCAACTATGTCACCACCAATGCACCGTTCAACGGCTTTGCCGCGCGATATCCCTACGACGTGATCGGATGCTTCGGCCATGGCTGGGACGATTTCCAGACGCAGACAAATCAGTTCGTCACCGTCGCGCAGACGATGAGCAATGCGTCGAGGCAGGTCATCGTCTCGAATGAACTGGACTTCTTCGCCGACTTCGAAGCCTCCCATAACGTCGCGGCGCTGCCTGCAAAGACTGTCAGCTTCGGGAACGAATGGGAGCTATATTGCGCCGGCATGGCCGAGACGTCCGCCCGGGTCAAACGCTCCCTCGAAAAGCTCCGCGCCGCCGAAGCGATGGCCGCAGTCGTCAGTCTCTTCGATGCAGACTTCATGTCCGGACGGGAGACGATTTCGGAACTGGCGTTTCTCAACATGGGTCTCTTCTACGAACATGATTTCGGTATGGTCGGACCGCAGACAGGCGCCGCCGGCGTCCAGAAGCGCATCGACTGGCAGCACGAAATCGCGACCCAGATCGAATCATACGTCGATTCGCTTCACGATGACGCGCGTCAGGCGCTCGGCACTCTGATTCCGTTGCCTGGTTCCCACCCGCGGTTCTTTGTATTCAACCCATTGAGCTGGCCGCGCGACGACGTGGCCGATTTCGCTTACGCCGGCCCGACGCCGGTTCACGTCATCGACGTCGCCACGCAGGACGAGACCCCTTCTCAGATCATCTCCATCGACGGCCAAGCCCACCTGCGCGTGCTCGCGCGCGGCGTACCGTCTTTCGGCTATCGGGTGTTCGAAATACGTCCCGGGTCCGGCCAAACGTTCGCCGACGCGGCCACGGTTGAAGACGAAGCCGATTTAAAGATTATCGAAAACGACCGTTATCGTGTCGGCGTCGCGCCGCGCGGCGCGATCGTGAGCCTGATCGACAAGGCGCGGGGAAACCGCGAATTCGTTCAATCGATCAGCGGCCGAATGATGAATGATCTGGGCATTTCAACCGGGACAATTGTCCTGGAAGACGCCGGTCCGGCCAGCGTCACGCTGAAGGCCCTCGCCGGGTCACCGGTCGCTCACGTAACCCGGGTGACGCTCTATCACGACATCGACCGCATCGATATTCACAACGAGATCACTGAGAATTTCGAATCGACCCGGACGTATGCTTTTGGATTCAATCTGGCGAATCCAATCGTGCGGCACGAAGAGGTTGGCGCTATTCTACAGGCTAAGCTGTCGACGGCTGGCGGAGATTATTCCCATCGCAATGCCCGCTACGACTGGCTCACCCTTAATCACTTCGCGGACATCACCGGCGATGGAACCGTCGGCCTGACACTTTCCAACGCCGACGCCTATTTCTTCAAGCTCGGCGCCAGCACGATTGGCGCCCTCGACACGACGACGCCCTCGATCACTGTTCTCGCCGGCGGAAACGTCGCCAACGGCTCGCACGGCCTGCCCAATCAGGGCGGCGACGATCATTTTACGCATCGCTTTGCCCTGAAAACGCACGATGCCTACGACCCGGTCGCAGCCATGAAGATGGCCTTGTCACATCAGAATCCGCTGGTCTGCGGTGCAATCAGCGGTGCAACCGTGCGATTGCCCGCCGCGGAATTCTCCGCCGTGACCCTCTCGAACCAAAGCGCCGTGCTTTGGGCCTTCAAGCCCGCGGAATCGCCCGGGGCCGGCCTGGTCGCGCGGCTTTGGAATCTCTCCGATTCGCCGCAAACCGCCGGCATTCAGCTATTCCCGCGCAACGTTAACGCCGCGAAAATCATCTCGCACATTGAAACGGATGAAGCCGATTTGCCGGTGGAGCCGGAAGGCATCTCAGCCGGATTTACGCGCCAGCAAATGAAATCATTTCGCCTGTTGTCCCGCAGGTGCGGCGACTTCGACGGCGACGGCGACCAGGACGAGAGCGACATCGCCTCATTCACGAGCGTGCTGCTCGATCCCGACGCAGATCCCGCGCTCTCGACCATGGCCGACATGAACGCCGATCAATCGACCGACGGCCGTGACCTGACAATCTTCGTGAACTGTCTTCTAGATCAGAACTAGGAGTTGTAGACCGGTAGCGTGCGCGTCTTTGCCGATGGCGAAGGTTGCAGAAGAAAAGGCCCGGCCGCTCGTTTAGCCGCGGCCCACAAAGGGCCCCGGTTGAGGGCAGAAAACTTGCTCAACCACGCCACTGGCCTCGAATCGAACGTTGCGTTCCTGCGACCTTTCAGGTCTGGGCTAAACGGAAGCGTCCTCTGAATGGTGGAGGTAGCCAGCGCACATGCCTAAAAAGCATTATTACTTCTGCTTCGCCACCGGCGCCGCCACCGCTGATTGCGGCCCGCCCATGAGCTTCTCGACCATGTCATTCCGTCCCCAACCGCGATAGCAGGCGATCAATCGTTCGAAGCTCGCCCGCGTATCCGGGTGCGTCGCGCCCAGCGACTTTTTGAGACTCTCATGAGCCGAAATCAGCAGCGGCTCGGCCAGTTCAAATCGACCCAGCGCCACCAGGCATCCGCCCATGCGACTGGTCGTGTCGCCGACGAGCCAGTGACCCGCCGGCATCTTCTTCTTGAAAGCCTTGAGCGCGACTTCAAAATGATCGAACGCCGGCTGGAACTTTCCGGCCTCGTACTGAACCATGCCGAGGTTCTGGGCCGTCGTGCCGGTGCGCCGGTCATCGGCCCCCAGCACTTCTGTTCGGCCGGTCAGGGCCTTGATGAGCAGTTCTTCCGCCTCGGGAAGTTTCTTCTGGGCATACACGGTCATCGCCAGATTATTGATCGCCGTCAGTGTTCGCTGATGGTCTTCGCCGAAGGTCTTCGTCGTCGCGGCAACCAGCTCACGGCAATGCGGCTCGGCCTTGGCCGGTTCGCCCATCGCGAAAAATGCGGACGCGAGATTGTTCAGGCAATCGATGCTGTGCTCGTCGGTCGCGCCCAATTTCTCGGTGCGCAATTCCAGGGCGTCTTCCAGCGGGGCGATCGCCCGCTTCGCCTGGCCGACTTCCATGAGCTTGACGCCGATCTCGTTCAGAATCGATGCGCGTTCCAGCGGCATATCCTTGAATGTCCGCGACGCCCGTCCCAGCGCATGAACCAGCATATCGCCGAGCGCCGCCGACTCGGCAGTCGATCGCGAGCGTCCCGAGATGCTGTCCTTCCAAAACTGGGCGAGGCTTTCCCAGGCCTTGCCGCGCGCTTCGGCCTGCTTCACCAGCGCCGTCAACTCGGAGCGCATCGACTCGACGTTCGCCAGCGACTTCTCCGCCTCAAGCAACCGCGAGTCTACGCTCTTCTGTCCGCGCTTTTCGGTTTCCAGCGCCGCTCTCGCCGCTTTCATCTCTTCGATGGCGATGCCTTGCGCCGTCTTCGCCTGCGCCACTTCGTTGGCCACCCGGTGCTCGACCTCGGCGACCATCCGCTTGCCCGCGTCCCGCGTGGTCATATGGATGTGCGTACCAAAAGCCAGCACCGCCAGCGTCATGATCGCCACCGAAATCGACCGCGACTTATAGCGCGTCGCCAGCTTGCGGAATTCATACATCGCCCCCGCCGGCCGCGCGCCGACCGGCCGCTGCGCAAAATAGTTCTCCATGTCCTGAGAGAGCGCCAGCACGGTCTGATACCGATCCGAAGGCTGTTTCTCCAGCGACTTGAGCATGATCGCTTCAAGATCACCCGAGAGGGAGCCCTTGACGCCGCTCGGCTTGGCCGGCATTTCATTCGTGACGGCCTGCACGACCTCCTTCGCGTTTTCGGAATTTCCGTTGTACGGCAGCCGATCCGTCAGCAATTCATAAAGGATTACGCCGAGTGAATACACGTCGCTCCGCACGTCGATGTCGTAAAGCCGGCCTGACACCTGCTCCGGACTCTTGTAGGCGACGAACTCGCGCAGCTCGCGCTTGCCGCTGCCTTCCTTCGCCGGGCCGACGTCAACGTCCGTCACGCCCGCCACGCCCAGGCCCACGATGCGCGGATGCGAGCGCCCGTCGATCACGATATTGCTCGGCCGCAAATCGCGGTGCAGCAGACATTTCTGATGGGTGTATTGCACCGCCTCGCACAGCCGTGAGAAGATCGACAGGCGGTCTTCCAGCGACAGCTTGTGAATCGTGACGTATTCGCTGAGCGTCACGCCCTTGATGAATTCGCTGACGAAATAGCAGTGCCCTTCCTCCGTCAGTCCGGCGTCGAACACCGTCGCGATGCCGGGGTGCGAAAGATGAACCAGCCGCTCGATCTCCGCCCGCGCCCGGTTGATCCGCTCAAAGTCCGGCACACCGCGGTTGTAGATCACCTTGATTGCGACGCGGCGCTTGCTGCGGAGGTCCTCCGCCTTATAGACGATGCTCGTCGTCGTCTCGCTCACCGTGCGGATGATGCGATAGTCCTTGATGATGCTCTCGATCGCGAAGGGCGCCTTCGTTGCCGTCGCCGAGCCGGCGACGTCGTCATGCTCGTCGCCCATGTCCTCCGGCGTCGGCGCATCGAGTCCCATCATCGTCCCCATCGGGGCGTTTCCGGCCTTGGGGTCGTTCATCATCGGCGAAAAATTCTTGTCATTCATGACGTGCACCGCTGTGTTCGTTCTCAATTAAGAGCTGACTTCTGATATCCTGATCGGCCTGTCCGAGCCGTCCGTTTAGTCCTGCAACGCGCCGGGCTCTCGGTCTTCGACGCCGTAATTGCCCTGAATGGCCGCGTGAGTCGGTCCGCCGTCCTTGCGTCTTACGAACGTTCCACTTTTCGATGATCCCTGATGTCTGTCGCACTTGTCGTCACAGTCGTCGTCGCACTCGTCGTCTCCCTCATCGTCGCGACTCGACGACTTGGATTTGCCTTCCATCTTGCCAAGCCCATACAACTCCCAGTCGTCCGGGTGTTCCATCATCTGACCCGGAACTGGCGGAAGCTGGTCCGGCTCGAGCGCTTCGACAAGCTGCGGCGTCACCAGCACGACCAATTCCGTATTGGATCGCTGATAATCGATTGAACTGAAGAGCTGCCCAAGCACCGGCACATCGCCGAGTCCGGGAATCTTGTTGGCAATGGCATTCACCGACTCGTTCAACAAACCGGCGATGGCGAACGTCTTGCCATTGGGGCACTCGATGGTCGATTCGACCCGCCGCGTTCGGAACGTGAACACCGGAATCGTGTCGATCTGACGCGAACCCGGCACCGCATCGCTGACTTCAGACATCACGTGCAGCCGAATGATCTGGTCGGCCCCGACGGTCGGCGTGAACGCAAGCCGCACGCCGAATTCCTTGTATTCAATCGTGATCGCGCCTGCGACGGCACCGCCCTGGGAGACCGGGATGGGCACTTCGCCGCCCGCGAGGAACGTCGCGGTCTGACCGCTGATGGCCACCAGATTCGGCTCCGCGAGCATCCGAGCGAGGCCGTTCTGTCTCAGCGCGTTCATGAAGACCTGCAACTCGGCCTTGGGAAACCCAAAGCTGATGTTCGTGTTCGGCCCGTTGGCGACCGGGGCCACCGAGTAAAGCTGCTGGCCTTCCAGCACGTTCGCCAGGCCGCTGCTGGAGAATGTGGTCGGATTGAGCTGCGCCACGTTGTTCGCAAAGAAGAAATCGCGCGACCAGTCCTGAGCGCCGATCGCCCAGTTGAACCCGAGGTTGCGCAGTGCCTCCTTATTTACTTCAGCGACCACGACCCGGAGCAGCGTTTGCTGCGTGCCCGACACCATCAAATGATTGATAACGTCGCGGCCCTGATACGCCTTGGCCAGATCCTCGACCTGCTTTGCAGTATTGGTGTCGGGGACGGTCCCCTGAATGACCAGCTGGCCATTGAGCGACCCGACGCGAACGTCCGACCGCGGCGACAGGGAGCGGATCAAGTCGGTCAGCACCACCAGGTTCGGCTCGACATAGACGTGAAAGACGCGGTGCTCCTGTCCGATGGTCAGAACCAGTTGCGTCGTCCCCGCGCTCTTGCCGATCACGATCACCCGGTTCGGCGACGGAACGATGATGTCCGCAATGTTCGGATCGACAATATTCGCTCCGTCCGCGGGACCGCTCAGATCGACCACCATCGATGAATTCACGCTCACCCGAATCAGCTCCGACGGCTGATCCTTCAGCGTCATCCGCGAAATCTGGATCCCTTCCCGCAGTTCCGCTGAGAGTCCGTTCGCCGGCGGCTCCGGCGGAATCGGCGCGACCGGCGCCACCGGCATTTCCTGCGCGACCGTCGACAACCCGGCAGAATCCGCCTGGGGTGTGGACGTCCGCACAACGGGCGGTGCGGAAGGCCGTATTTGCAGGGCATTGCCGAAGTCCCGAAGGTCTTCATCCGACGATGGCTCGTCGGCTTCGTCCTCCGACTCATCGGGCGGAGCCGTTTCCTCGTCGAAGCTCATTTCAATGTCATAAAGAGCAAGCGGCTCGTCATCGAGAGAGATGCAGCCGGGGTCATCCGTGCCCTGCATCCCGTCGCTCAATGAATCCGCCGACGAAGCAGCGTCCAGCGGCTCGTCGCTCATCTCGCCCGCAAAACGGCCGTCTTCCTCGAAGTCCGCCAGCGAAACCATGCCGCTGTTGGCCATGACCACCAGTCGCCCGCAGTTGCCGAAGTCTTCGAGATCGGCCGCCCCTTCATGAGACAGGGCGCCGCCGCCGGATTCCTGGGGCAGCGAGACGCTGGCGATCCATGCGGCCCGAAGCGGCCGCGTCATGCCGTCGATCGACCACCCTCCGACCGGGGAAGGTTGCCCGTGCATGAGCGCCGACAGACTCCAGAGAGAGATGTACGAGATCATGTTCTGTTACCCGCCTGTAGTTATTCCTGATTTCTCAAAAGTTGAGATGGACCCCGATCTTGAAGCCGCCCAGTGTCTGCGTGCAGTGTCGAATGACGCCGACGACGTGAAAGGGCGTCCCTTCCTTGTTCACTTCCACCAGAACGGCCTTGCCGATTTCCATTTCCGTGTCGCCCTTGACCATCATGCCGTTCTTGGAGACGTTCAACAGTGCCAGCCGCCTGCGTACGGTCTGGCCCTCGTCTTCCATCACGATCAGCACTTCCAGTTGGAACGGGCTGCGCTCCTCGCCGCGATGCGGCTCGCGGCGCGAGAGCGGCGCGTTCAGCATCGCCACGAATGCAATCCATTCACCTCGGGTTGCGAAGATGACTTCTGACTTTTGGGACGACATCAGCTTCACGCCTCAAAACCAAACGATCTTTCCTCACTCCGTGCCGTCGGTATATCGGAACCCCTCCCATGCCCCATAAGGCCGAGTTTTTCAGAAAATCGTGGACAGACTGGCGAAGCGGTCGTTATGGGACCCCGCGCCGTCCGGCAAAAACAGCCAAAGCCGAAGGGCGATGCACTCGATGGATGGAGTAGTCGCGACCACGCCCGGGTAGATGCCCGGCCGGTCTTGTGAAGTCCCCGCCCTTCGCGGGAGAGGAGCAACCCATGAGCTCGAAAAAGATTTGCGTCCACCAGATCGACGATCCCGTCTTCAAATTGCTGACCGACTACAAGATCGTCGCCACCTCGCGCTCCCGCGAAGAGCTGCGCAACGTCATCGGCACAGAGCACGTGGCGGCCCTCATCGTCGATCTCGACGCGGCCGACGCCTTTGATACCGTTGTGGAAGCGATGGAGATACGCCCCTCGCTCGCGGTCATCGGCGTCACCGGCTCCAGCGACGTGAACAAGATCATTCGCGCCCAGCGCGCCGGCTGCCGCCAGCTCACCTGCAAGCCGCTCGACGAACAGGACCTGCGCTCGGCACTCAAGCGCGGCCTATCCGAATCAGACGAGCGACCCTCCGTCGGAAAAACGATCGCGATCATGGGAACCGCCGGCGGTGCCGGGTCCACGACCGTTTCATGCTATCTGGCGATGTCCATCGCCGACTTTGCGAATCGGCTCGCCTTCATCGATCTCGACCTCGAATTTGGCACCGTCGCCAAGGCCTGGGACCTCAGCCCGCGCTATACCATCACCGACCTGCGCGAGGCCGGTGAAATCGATCGTCATACGTTGGAAGAAACGCTGCTCGATCTTCCATCCGGCATCTCCGTGCTGCCGCGCCCGGAAGAGCTCGAGCAGGCTCAGCTTGTGGACGAAAGCCTGATCCGCAACGTCCTTTCCGTCGCCAGCAACACGTTTCCATTCGTCGTCATCGATCTGCCGCGCAAGCTCGACGCCATCACCGGGGCCGCTATCGAAACTTGCCATAAGCTTCTGGTCGTGACGCAGCTTACGGTGACCGGCATTCTCAACGCCGGCCGCCTGAATGACGGCCTGATTCGCTTCGGCGTCGCCCCAGACAAGATCGAATTCTGCATCAACCGCTACAACAAGAAGGTGGGCACGCTCGACGTGAAGGCACTGGAGCAAAAAGTCAGCAAGAAAGTGATGGGCGTCATTCCCAACCACTACAAATCGCTTTCCGTAGCCAGCGACCTGGGTCAGCCCGTCTCCGAGCGCAACCCGGTGCGAAAGGTGATCGCCGAAATGGCCGCTCAACTGTGCGGCCGGCCAGTCGCACAGCAGTCATCAAGCTGGATGGCCAGCCTCGGCTTCGGGTCGTAGCGTCCGCCGTCTCGGCGGACGGAGAACAGAGCCGCGACCGTAAGGGAGTCGGTTAACGCCGTGCGGCCGCGTAACTTGGAATTTCGGTAGGCCGATTGTCTGTCGGCGCATTCCACATTCCAAAATGAAAAATCTTCATTGAGCCCCTGGCCGGCGCATCATGCCCAACTCCGCTTAGAATGCGGCATCCATGAACCACCGCCCCACTATTCTCATCACCGCCGGCACCCGTCCCGAAGCCATCAAGGTCGCGCCGCTGATCCGCTTGCTGCGGGAACAGAATTGGGCCAATGTTCGTGTCCTCGCCACGGCACAGCACCGTGAGCTGCTCGACCAGGTTTTCCGTTTCTTCGCCATCACGCCAGACATCGATCTGAACATCATGCAGCCCGGTCAATCCCTCGCGGAACTGACCAGTCGCCTGATTCCGGCAATCGACAAATCCCTCGAAACCGAAAAGCCCGACATTGTCCTCGCCCAGGGCGACACCACCACCGTCATGACGACGGCACTCGCCTGCTTCTACCGCAGAATCCCCTTCGGCCACATCGAGGCCGGCCTGCGCACACATCAGCGTTATTACCCGTTTCCCGAGGAAATCAACCGGGTCATCGTCACGCGGCTCGGCGATCTGCACTTTGCCCCAACCCCGCAGGCCCGTGAAAATCTCCTGCGCGACGGCGTCAATCCCGAGCATGTTTCCGTCACCGGAAACACCGTCATCGACGCCCTCCTGTGGGCTTCGTCACAGTCGAACCTGCCGCGCGGATACGAGCCGACCAACGGCCGCAAACTGATTCTTGTCACCGCGCACCGCCGCGAAAACTTCGGCGAACCGCTGCGCGAGATTTGCAACGCAATTAGCGATCTGGTGGAGGCCCGCGACGTCGAAGTCGTGTACCCCGTGCATCCCAATCCCAACGTGATCGAAATCACCGACGAGTTGCTCCGCGACGTGCCGGGCGTGCGCCTCGTCCCGCCGCTCGACTACCCTCACTTCGTCGCGGCCATGAAGGCCGCCCACCTGATCCTCACCGACTCCGGCGGCGTGCAGGAGGAAGCCCCCTCCCTCGGCAAACCCGTGCTGGTTTTGCGCGACGAAACCGAGCGGCCCGAGGGCGTCGCCACCGGCACGGCAACACTGGTAGGCCCCCACCGCGACCGCATCGTCGCCAAGGCGCTGGATCTGCTCGACAATCCCGCAAGTTACGCGCGGATGTCCCAAGCCAACAACCCCTACGGCGACGGCCGCGCCTCCGAACGAATCGCTGAAGCGCTCAAGAATTTTCTGAACTGACGTTTCACCACTCGGCGCTCGTGCGCGAATCCCCTCTCGCACGCACTCATCCGGGAAAACCTCTCCGAATCACCGACCCACGATCGCCCTCGACAATCAATATCCGAATATAATCGGACGGATTCAAAGCACTCGCTACCGGAGCGCTTTCCCCAAAATGCAAGCTCTCAACATCCTCATGCAAAACCGCCCCGACACCGCATCCAATCCGGGCGGCGACACGATCCAGATGGAGCGCACCGCGCAGTTTCTGCGCGGCTTGGGCCATCGCGTCGATTTCTCGTTCGAGCTTGCGCCGATGTTGCGCGGCTACGATGCCGTGCATCTCTTCAATCTCACCCGAGCCCCCGAGACCGTGGAACAAGCCCGAAACGCCGCGCGGCAAGCCAGGCCTTACGTCTTATCCTCAGTATACTGGGACCTCGAATCCGCCGTGCCCGCCAGCGCATATGAGTTTCCCCGCAACTGGTGGCGACGCGTAGTTCCCGTGAAGATTCGCTCGGCGCTGCGTCACGCCCGTGGCGGAGGCGACGGACAGCTGCAAGCGGAAATCGCCGGCGGCGCAGCGTTCATTCTTCCGAACTCCGACGCCGAGAAGCAACACCTCCTCCAACGCTTTCCGGCGCTTTCTCCCGAGAAGCTGATCGTCGTGCTCAATGGCGTCGATCCCCCCCCCGATTCGACAGCCGTCACGCCCTTCTCCGAATCCGCCGGCGCGTTCGTCTGCGCCGGCGGATTCGGTCCGCGAAAGAACCAGCTCAATCTCGTTCGCGCGTTCCAGCAGTTGCCGGAACACCGCCTCGTGATCGTCGGCGAGCCATCTCCCGGCAGCGGACGTTATTTGCGCGGCACAAAGAAAGCCTCGCTTCAATCCAGGAACGTCACCTTTCGCGGCCACCTGCCACATGAATACATGCCCGGCGTCATTCGTCAGGCACTGGCGATCGTGCAGCCGTCCTACATCGAAACCCCCGGTCTCACGGCCATGGAAGCGGCCTCGATGGGCGTGCCGATCGTGGTCGCGGATGTCGCCCCGGTGCGAGAATATTTCGGCGACGTCGCCCATTATTGCGACCCGGCCTCGCCCGACAGCATCGCCGCCGCATGCCGTGCTGCCGCCGCCGCGGCACGCCCGGACGGCGCCGAATTCGCCAGGATGTACGCCTGGCAGCGCGTGTTGAAACCGTTGGAAGAGGTTTACGAAAGGATGAGCCTCGAAGAAACCCACTGACGCTTCAAAGCGACCCATGGATTCGCCCCAATGGGGCGAAGGGCGGTAGCCACGGGTGGGAGCGAAGCGGACCTCGTGGATGGGTTCCTCCTGATACAGTCCGCTCCGAAGGAGCGGCGGAATCGTCAAGATCAACGAAGGTCCGCCACGCGCTCCGCAAGCCCTTTCGCCGTCCCTTCGTCCGATGCCTCCGCGATGACACGCGCTATCGGCTCCGTATTCGACGGCCGCACGTGAACCCACCCTTCCGGCCAGTCGATGCGCAATCCATCCGCATCGTTGACACGACCATCCATCTCACGTCGCACACGCTCCAGCCACGCGATGATCTTCGCCGGCTCCATCTCAAACTTCTGCTTCACCATCACGTATCGCGGAATTTCATCGACAATCTTCGACAAGGGCCGGCCGTCCTCCGCAAGCAGGCCCAACACGTGCGCCATGCCCACGAAGCTGTCCCGCACCATCACCACGCGCGGATCGATGACCCCGCCATTGCCCTCGCCGCCGAAAATGCACCGGTTCTCGACGATGACCCCCGCGACGTTGGCCTCCCCCACCGCCGTGCGATGCACGACGGCCGCGCCGCCCGCCCGCGCCGCCAGATCATCGATCATGCGCGAGGTGGAGAGATTCACCGCCATCGGCCCCGGCGACTTCGCCAGCAAGTACTTCGCCACCAGCGCGACCGTGTACTCCTCACCGATGTATCGCCCCGTTTCGTCGACGATGGCCAACCGGTCCGCATCGGGATCCTGGGC